>Ga0114951_10002009_pt1 | contig 23913 bp, 35 predicted proteins | sample AM7aDNAmetaG_FD_88677 | JGI IMG/M metagenome (GOLD analysis project Ga0114951, IMG submission 88677) | Freshwater microbial communities from Finland to study Microbial Dark Matter (Phase II) - AM7a DNA metaG | ecosystem: Environmental > Aquatic > Freshwater > Lake | place: Finland: Lake Alinen... | reverse complement strand
TAAAGATGAATATCCAGGACGGAATAAGACTATCGAGAACACCAAGATGGTTCCGGTTATTTTGTCCATCGCTAACCAGGATGACTTGAAGCTGAGGCTTGATGGTTACTCTGCCAAAGAGATACGCAAGTGTAAGGTTGCCAGGTTACTTCGTGAAGCATATGAGCAGGATGGAGTTCTGAATCAAGCTGATGTGAGTCTCTTGATCGGAGTGAGTGCAGGCACTATTGGCAAGGACATCAGAGAGTTCCAACTGGAGCGCGGGGTTATCCTGCCGTATCGTGGGACTATTCATGATATTGGTCCAACGTTAACTCACAAGAAGATAATCATCCAGCAGTTTGTTAGGAACATCCCTACTCCTGAGATCGCGCGGAGAACTTCCCATAGCGAAGAGGCATGCGATAGGTACATCAAAGGTTACAAAAAGGTTCTAAAGCTTCATGGAGATGGGATTCCTGCGGAGAATATCGCTTCGGAGCTGGAGATGAGTAAATCCCTGGTCCGGCAGTACGTCGAGATTATCAATGATCTGGCTGAGATGAAGAAGGGATAGAAAAGATGATATTCAAGAAAATCGATAACATGGAGAATGTAGAGGTCATTTGCCACTATTTACAAATTTTTACTTGATCAAAACTAAGGTCTAGTTGATCAGACTTACTGCTACAATATTTAAATAGTCGTAATTTGTTCGATAATTAGGTGAGATGCGTCTTCGTTTCTGCCTGGCGTGTGGGCGCCGGGCAGGAACATGTTCCCTTCTGTAGATGACGTTTCACCGGGAATATATCGCAGAGTAGTGTGGTGAGAAGCGAGATGTGCCATATTGTGGGTGTCAATAGCCTAAGCGCTGAGAATCTTGAGCTTAGGCAAAAGGCCGCTTTAATGGGGGCGACCGCGTGAGAAAAGAGTTTGCAGGAACTCTCCAGACCAGTTTCGGCATGATGGGCACAGTTCATTTCTGCCTGAATGTGCCCGGCTCCCTCGGAGACACAAACCAGTTCCTGGAAGGAGCCATTGGAAAACGTGTTCTGGTGACTGTCGAGACCCAGGAGGTGACAGCATGAGGATGTGTCGCCCCTGCTCCGCGGCATTGGAGAGCACCAGGACCGCTCTGGTAGAGATCACAGGCCGTCTCAGGGAAGACGAATATGACATGCATAGCGTTCCCTCAGATCTTAGGATGAGCTTCATGGTCATGGCCGAGATGGCCCGCATGATGCACCTTCAAGGGCTAGATAGCGATATCGAAGACTTATCCAAGGCCTTCATGGATCAGGTGGAGCCCCTCCATGCCGATCTATCTGAGAAATGCTTGGGGGTGCAGTGTTGAATTGGACATCCTCTTATTACAAATCTTTAAATATAATAAGAATTACAATTTTGCATAATGTTCAGGCTTCTCAGCTCGTGAGCAGACTCTTTTCGGGGGACCCTATCGATGTTTCTTGAGCCCCTCCGGGAGCCTGGGACACGACTTGCCACCGAATATCATGGAGGCAAAGCTGGTCGTTTCTGGGGCTTTGAAAAGGTAGTGCTTGAGGATATCACCATCTTCCGGCCCAGAAAGTGCCCGCATTGCAAGCAGGGGGACGTAGTTTTCGACGAGCTAGATTTTCCCTATTGTCCTAGCTGTGGCAATGAACCTTTCAAGGCCCAGCCAAAGAGGAGATCACGGCAAGATATTGAGCAATACAGGAGGTTGAAAGCGCAAAAGACAGGCAGAATAATATATAAATAATGAAGCTCAGATATGTTCTTTAATGGAAGTAGAGACGATCTTCAGTGAGATGGCCAAGCTCGACAGGGAGCTGCAGGCCATGATTGCGGATGATCCAGAGCTGGAGGAGATCTATGCCGAAGAGATGGGCGAAGCTTCCGGCTCTGTTCTCTACCTCCCACGAGCCCCAACGCCGGAAGATTGGGAAAAGGCTGCAGAGTTGGCAAAACAGAAATAAGAGGTTTTTATGTCTTTCAGGCCAAAGGATACTTTACGAAAGCTAGCGGACGCTGGCGCTGACCTTGATTCGCTCTTGATGGAGCGTCAGGAAAAGGCCGATTACATAGAGTTGGGTCTTCCGACCCAGGGCATAGCTAAGGTCTTGCAGGTCGCTGGAGTGCTCAAATTTGAGGGGAAGCGCAAAATCGATTACCGCAAGCGCCGTAATGTCTGGGGCAGAGGCACTCATTTCTCTGTTCTGAGGGATCACTACAAGAAAAATCGGATTGAGTTTCGCATGGCTCGCGGACTGCCTCTGTAATGTGGCTCTTCATAGCGATTATCGTGCCAATTCTATTCAGCACAATTTTATAAACATATTTTCCTACCCGTAAAGCATTGGGGTTGTGCGCTAGAAAAGATCTATTCAGGGCCTCCGTCTTACCTCTGGGCGGTCTTGCTTTTAAAACTCACTGGATAGCTGAAGCCTGGTTTTCTCTAATAATAACTTGCCATTATCCTTTTTCCGGACTTCAGCCCAGAATTGCCCAGGGTATAACCCTGGGAGAAGGTTTGAAACATGGGACCAATAGAAAATGCCGGCGCATTGCTGGTTAATAACGGAATCATCGTATTGAAGAAGACCAACCCTGCTGCTTGGGGTGCATTCAAGGTTGGCCTTCATGCCGTGGCTGTGGGTTCAACAGAACTGGACAATGTCACAGATGACGATAATGTGACCGCCGAGGAAATCACTGCTTGCCTGGAGAAGGCAACAAACTACGGAGCGGCTCGTACACTTCTTGATATGATCTGGGGCTTGCTGAAACATGTGAAGGGATAAGACATCTCTTCATGAAAAGTCCGTTCCGGCTGATGTAAATGTCGAGCTATGATGCAAATTGATGCAGAGTGATGCAAGCATGCAAACGGATTGCAAGACGAGTGCAAAGGTGCCAGCTACGACAGCATGGCGAGTAAAAGCAATCCGCAAGCTCATCAACTTCCTGATCCATCTTGAGCAGCACATTTTAAGGGAAGCCTCTAAAACGGGCAAGCCTTAACCTTGCATCATTTTGCACCAGTGAATCAGAATACTAAATTGTGTCACAGCCACACGAATTGCTTTGCATCAGTTTGCATCACTACAGTCCTGCATCACGAATTTCTTTGCATCACTACCTAAGGACATATCTATGGCATTCGAATCCCTGGCTCCTTTTATCGACCTGATCGAGAAAGGATTTGCTGACAAGAAAAGTCCCAGGGCGATAGCTAGGGAACTAGGGAACCCTAACCTCTACTCGACAATCAACCGTTACAAGGTGGCGGTCTGGGGATTAAAAGGACTGGTGAAGGATGCCAAAGATATCAGGGCCCAGAAGCATGAAGAGGCCAGAGGCCAGGCAGTCGAAGAAGTGGTAAAGACTCTGGATGTGCTGCACCTGGGACTGAAGAGAGCTAAGCAGCTCCTTGAAGTGAATATAGGTGATAAATTCCTGGTCTCGGATGGGTCCGAGCACACCTTAACCCTGGGGTCGGCCTCGGTTTACTGGCCAACTGGGATGAACATACTCTTTCAAGCAGCAAAACTGGAGATGGAGCTTTCAGGGGACGATGCAGAAGGAATTATTGCTCAGGCTATGTCTGACTGGGAGGATGCCAGAGTAGCGATCCTGAAAGCAGTTGAAGACCACCCAGAGGTGCAAAAGAAGATCATTGAGGCTCTGAAGGACCTCAGAGGATGACGTTCAAGCGCAGGAGAAAGAGCGGCAAGCAGGTACACAGGATAAAATGGAAAAATAGCGATGACCTGCTTTATGCTCTCGATCCTGCCATCTGGATTAAGGAGGTTCTGGGAATCAAACCGGACCCCTGGCAGGCTAACCTTTTGCAGTCCAGAGCAAAGCGCATTATCCTCAACTGCTCCCGACAAAGCGGGAAAAGCACCATCTGCGCCGCCCTGGGCCTGCATGAGTCCATTTACAGGCGCCCGTCTTTTGGAATGGCCATCGCTCCCTCTCAAGACCAGTCCGGCGAGCTAATGATGAAGTTTGACGAGTTCCGCCAGGCAGTGGAGCTGACCAGCGAGTACCTGGATACGGACACCAAGCTTGCCGTCAAATTCGCCAATGGAAACAGATTCATTGCTCGGCCAGGGTCCGCTAAGACCTCCCGCGGTAAATCTGCCGTAACTCTCCTCCTGGAGGACGAGGCGGCCTGGGTGGATGACCTCCTAAAACGCTCAGTCTCGCCCATGTTGGCGGTCTCAGGTGGCCGGTATATAATGATGTCCACGCCCTTTGGAAAGAGGGGCCATTTCCATGACACCTGGACCACAGCTAAAGGCTGGGAGAAGTACGAGATTAGTGCCCACCAATGCCCCAGGATCTCCAGGGAGTTCTTGCAGCAGGAGCTTGACGATGGCATGCCCGAGCTGTTCTGGAAACAGGAATATTTCAACCAGTTTACAGATACGGATAGCCAGCTCTTCAGTTACGATATAGTTGCACAAGCGTTTACTTCGGAGGTACAAGTTCTTGCAATCGCCTAAAGAAGAGCATCGCTATTTAGTCGGCCTGGATTTGGGCCAGGCCAACGACTACACAGCTTTGGGGATTTTGCATCAGAAATTTGTGGAGTCGAGGCACAGATTCGAGTATGAACTACCTTACTTAGAACGAGTGCGAGGGATGCCTTACCCCCTGATTGTGGATAAGGTCGAGGCACTATTGAAAAAGCCGGAACTGCAAGCCAGCGAACCGCCCCTGCTAATCATTGATAAAACTGGGGTAGGGGCTCCGGTTTGTGATATGTTCAATCCCAAACTCATGAAACCTGACACTAGCGGCCTGATTGCGCTAAACAAGGAAGTCATAGAAATTACCATCACAGCAGGCCATACGCCCTCTCGTGTAATTGGGGGCTACCATGTACCAAAAAGGGATCTGGTCTTTGCCCTGCTGGCTATCTACCAGTCACAGCGAATTAAGGTAGCGGAGGCATTGCCACTAGCCGAGCCACTGAAAGGAGAATTAACCAACCTCAAGCTCAAGATAAACGCCAGTGGCCATGATTCTTATTCAGCATGGCGGGAATCTGAACATGACGACCTGGTTTTGTGCCTGGCTCTATCTGCCTGGTACGGAGAATACAGGTATTCTCGCAGGCACAGGAGAACAGTAGACAAAAACGATAGGAGGAAAAGATAATTGAAGTGCTTATTTTGTGGGGGTGATATAGGAAAAGAGTTACCTGTGCCAGTTAAAATTGTTGAGTTCACGCCGGTAGTACCTTATCTGCCCGGTGTGACGCCAAACAAGCTCGGCAGCACGATTTTAACAGATCGCCTAAGCTGCCAAAAGTGTTACGGTGACATAAAAAAGAATGACCAAGAGATAATCGAAGAGGCAGGGAAGATACCAGATGCTAAATAACCTGGACTTTCTGATAGATGGGGGACAGTGGCCGCCTAAAGACGAAGATGAGGCCAACCGCATAGCTGAGCATGTGCTCATGAGGCAGATCTATAACGGCCTGCACGATAGCATTTTCCCTCGGTATGCAGCTTACCTGGCCGACACGGCAGAGAGGCAGCATAAGCCAAAGATCATCCTGGACTGGGCACAATTGGCCACAACCACATATTTGAACCTCTGCTTTGGTAAGCCTATCGAAATCAAGACTCCTATGAAAGTTATCCCGGATCGGCCAGACTCGCAAGTAGTAATCGATGCCAGTAGATACGGTCATGCGGCTTATGAAGTCACTAACCAGGGGATTTATATCATCAATCCCGAAAACATGTATCTGGTGGTCTCGCCGGTATATCTTCAGCACATAACTCATTTTGTGATCTTTGCCAAGTTCAAGCAGAAGAACGACGAAGGCAAAGAGCTGGAATATATCAAGTTCACGATCCACAGCAAGGGTCAGATTCAGCACCTATTATTTGAGTTGAGGGGAGGAAAGCTAAGTGGCCCTCTGGTGCTCAACAGCTTCCCTGCCTTCGCAGATATTGTCATAGAAGAAAATGGGGTCCAGAAAACAGATGTGGATGATACCTTAATTGTCCATGTTCAGAATGCGCTATCAAGCGAGCGATATTATGGGCGCTCGGACTACAAGCCATCGGTCCTCTCTCTGATCGAGTCTTTGGAAATCTCATTTTCTGAGCGTGACGCGGTACAGAGCAATTTCACAGCACCCACTCCTGTAATACCGGACAGTGCCCAGGTATTCGATCACGGATTAGGAGAGTGGGTCTATCGACCAGGGGAGCCCATATTTACAATGCCGGGGGACGTACCGCCTTCTCTCATGGTCTGGGACGCCCAGCTCGGCCATGTTGAGGCTGCCATAGATCAAAAGATGGACCAATTACTTCAGATGCTCCAACTCAGCCGAGTTCTACTGGCTGGCAAAGATGCAGGTACAGCCGAATCCGGAACAGCCTTGCGCTTCCGCCTCATTCCAACTATGTCTCAGGTGGACAAGCACGCCAGGGCCATGGAAAAGGCAATACCAAAAGTCCTGAACCTCTGGTCTCAGTTGCATCCTCCTGTAATCGAGATTAGTAATATCAGCGTCATCCTGAAAGACGGCCTGCCGGTAGATCAGATCGAAACTGCTACAGCAGCCCAGATCTGGGATTCGCTTGGGGCACTCTCATTAGAGCGCAAGTTGGAGCTACAGGGATTTAAAGAAGGATCTGACGCCTTTAACCAGGAGCTTGAACGAATCCGGGGTGCACAACAGAGGATAGCACCGGCAGAGCCAATTATCAAGCTGCAACCAGTCCTGCCCGTCCAGCCTGTGGAGCAGAATGCCTGAGTTTCCCCCCACCAGCCCCCAGGCCCAACGTCTCATTAAGCTATTCGAGGATGCAGAACGAGAGCTACTGAGAGAATGCAATTGCATTCTTTTGCAATCGTCTATCATCGGACCAGATGATTTGAGAGTAGCACGAATCAAGCAGATAAGAGCAGAACTGCTGGCGGGCTCCCGGCAGTGGGTCGAGGAGGCCATACCTGACTGTTATTTGGCCGGCCTGAGAGCAGCCCGGGGCAATTTAGACCCAACATCATTAAGCCCGCTGCACCTGCAAACGATGGATGTTCTGGCTCAGAGTACATTTTCCAGGCTGGCCGGTGTGGTGGATGTAGTAGGCAGGCAGATTGATGATATGATCAAGCAGCACAATCTTGCACACCTAAAAGCAGCTATGCAAAAGGCCGCACCAGGGAGGCCCACATGGACGAGCTAACAGGATTCGTAGATAAGACCGGCAACAAGTGGGACATGGGCCGCTATGCCTCTCTCCTGGGGCCAGAGGCCACTATCCAGAGCTTCCGGCAAGGCAACCTAAACGGCATGGTAGAGGCAAGGATGACATTGTGCAGGATCACAGAAGGACACTCAGGAAACACCTGCTCAGTATGCCTGAAATGGGCCGGCCAGGTGGTGAGCTTGACTGGGGATGTGCCGGGCTTTCCCTCGATTGAAGAAGCAAGAGAGGAGGGCCTATTTCACCCCGGTTGCATCCACAACATACAGATCTTATAAGCCTCATTTTTAAAATCATAAATTCTATTTTTTTTCGTTAGTAAAGACAGTGAATACGACAAGTTAGGAACGGAGAAAATCCAATGGAAAATGAAGAAAACGCAGGAGACGGCCAGGTAGACCAGGGTCAAGAAGAGGGCCAGGTAGACCAGGGCCAAGGAGCTGGTCCAGAAGGGAATCAGCAAAAAGAGGATAACATGAGTTTAGCAGACCTCGAAACTGCGCTCGGAATGCCGCTAGCAGAAGCAAAGGCTCTCCTGGCAGCCGGCAAGAAGCCGAAAGAGGAGCCGAAGGGCGAGACGCTAAAGGGTGCTGACCTGGAACTGGCCAAGATGAAGGCCCTCATGCAGCGCAATGTTCCATCGGGTCAGATCCCGGTACTGCTGCAATTCCTGAACATTGCCGGAACGACCCCTACTGAGATCAACGCCAGCCTTGAAGCCCTGGCTCTGGCCAAAATGCTGCCCCAGGAAGGACAGCAACAGCAAGGCCAGCAGGGTAACGGGGCTGCACAAGGAGGTGGAGGAAATGCACACGGAGCTGGGAACCAGGGATTGCAGAATGGAGACCAGCAGGGAAAGACAATTTGGACTGCGGCAAAGGTCCGGGAACTTCGCAAGACTGGAACCATAACTGCGGAAGTGCTAGCCGATATTAAGCGAGCAGAAGCAGAAGGACGAGTAAGAGAATGAGGTGGTACTTTGGCTTATGAAGCGTTTAAAGAAGAAAGAGTCGCGCTGGAAGTTCAACACCAGCTACAATCTGTATTAGTTTTTGCCCAGGAAGGCGTGATTAATCGCAATTATGAGGGATCAGTAAAGTACGCTAAGAGTGTGCGCCTAACCGGCATCGGCGGAGTTACTGTATTCGATGTAACTGATAATGTCGACATGCCCGACCCTGAAATCATTGCGGATACAGATACCCATCTTGTGATCGATTTTCATAAGGGTTACAACTTCAAGATCCCCAAGAAAGATGAAGAGCAGACCCTAATTAACCTAATGGATGAGGTCAACATAGAGGCAGCTTATGCTGTGGCTGATGCAGTAGATTTGGCTGTGGCTTCTTCTTATGTCGATGCCAGTGCCTCTAATCTGGTGGGCACGGACGCAGCACCCAAGACTCCTAATGTAACGAAGGCCGATCCTTCCAACATATTCAAGTTAATCACGGACTGCGGAACCAAGCTCAAAAAGTCCAAAGTGCCGGCAGCCATGCCCAAGTGGATGATCATACCTCCTGAGATGGAGGCACTGATTGTAAACGACCTGCACGATCAGGGTTCCAGCGCGCCAACTGTGGCAACTCCGGCAATCTTAAACGGCTCGATTGGCCGCATCGGAGGATTTGAGCTACTGGTATCCAACAACGTGCCTAACACCAACGGAACATTGAACAAGATCCTGTTCGGCACCAAGCAGGCCATAACCTTCGCATCTCAGGTAGAAGATACTCGTATCATGACTATGGAAAAGCAGTATGCCAGAAAGGTAGATGGGGAGTACGTGTTCGGCAGAAAAGTAGTGAAGCCGGCATGCTTGGGCGTTATGACCTGCAACTTCAGCTAAAGAGGTGGATAAGATGAATAGGATTCTATATTTTTTGCTAGCCGGTGCTTTACTTCTAGCCGGTATGGCAGAGGTACAGGCTACAGATACCGCGCTCACGGCTGCCGGGACACTAACGGGTGAGAATAGTTATGTCACGGCTGCCTATTGGAGTGCTGCACCCACGAGCACGAATACAAAGTATATCGCCTACGATAGCGCCTACACGTATTTCGTGATTATCAACGCTACAACTGTAGGAACAAGTCCAAAACTGAACATCTTGGCCGGAAATAACCCGCCTGCATTCCGGGCCGAGATAGGCAACCTGGCAATCCCTCTTATAGTCAACCGCTCGGTCCTGTGCGGCCCGTTGGAGTCAGCCCGGTTCCTGAACACTACCAAGTATCTCAAGTTCTCGACTACAAACGTAACCACGGCCACTATGGTCATTCTGAAGGTGTTAAGATAGTCAGAGTCTTTAACAAGATCGAAAAGACTGTCTGGGAGATCTCAGATGAGGGCACTCTCAAGCACCTACAGAAATATCCTGAGAAATATGAGATCAGGCCAGCAAAAGAAGATCATCCCAAAGAGATAGACAAGGGCGAGAAGGAAGATAAGCCGAGCAAGACCGGCCTCGGCAAATAATCTTTTTTTAGGTGCATCATGGTCGAACTACCCGTATTAGACGCCTATGTGACTTTGGCCGAGACTGCAACCTACTTAGTAGGAGATGACCGGGCCGCAGAATTCCAGGCACTGGCAGATCAACAGATGACCTCTTACTTAAACAGAGCCACTCAGGCTATTGATTCTTGGAATTATCGGGGCAAAAAATATGATCCAGGAATAACCGCGGGTGTACTGGATCAGAAACGGGCATTCCCCAGAATTATCGATGGCGTGACTCTGGACTACAACAGCACCAGCGGGCTTGCAATAGTCCCCCAGGATGTGAAATCTGCGTGCATCGAAGAGGCATTAGAGATCTACCGTGTCGGCATAGGAGGCCGCAAGAGGTTACAAGATGAGGGCGTGCAGTCCTTTACAGTCGCAGGCAAACTGTCAGAGACTTTTGTAGTAGGTGCGGGCAGTCAGTGCTTGCTTAGCTCAGTGGCCAGGAAACTTTTGAGAAAGTACCGGGGAGCGAGAATGAGGTGAATTGATACATGTCACAAAAATTCTATTGTCAAAAGAAAGGCGGAATCAATAGGGGCGATTTCGGCCCAAAGAGCCTGAGCAAGAACGAGAACGAGGAACTAATTATCCTGGAGGGCACCGGTGAAAAGGGCCCATGGTACAATGCCCTCGACTTCTCAGATGAGCAGATAGAATTCTACGTGGCCAAAGGATGGCTTGTGTGGGAGGTGGAATAGATGATGAATCTGGAAGGATATAGGACCTACATCGCCGCTGCTGCCCTTTTTCTGATCGGTCTGGTAGGCTACATCGATCCTGGCGCGGCTGCCTTCGTGGGCCAGCAGACAGGCATAGAGCCTCAGACGATTCTCATAGTTTGTTCTCTGCTGATGGCAGGCCTGCGCAAGATCACCGCCACACACAATGCATGAGCATGAGGGCGCATGGACGACCAAGACCCGGCCATCAAGATCCCTCCTGAATGTAGCCGAGATATCATCCTCGGACAGGTCGTGCAGGCTGTCAACTGCCTGACAACGAGCAACAAGAATGAGCATGATAAGATATTTGCCCGACTGGATGAAGGCGACAAATATCTTTTCGTTTTCAAAGCCTCCCGATGCACATTCTCCTGGCTGGGCCGGAACGGCGTCTTGAAATGGGGGCTCGTGGGTTCAGCCTTCGCTGCAATCGGTTGGATAGTGGGAAAGGTATGAGCGCCTTCTCGGACTTCCCGATGCTCGTCTATAATTTTTAGGGAGAGATATTCAATGGGCTTATTGGATGCATACCTTGATTCAATGGGTGAATATGTTATCTGGCGGCACAAAACCGGCGTAGATGCAAATGTTGATCCGGTTTACTCAGATTCTACAATCACTGTTTTGTGGTACGATGAGGTCAAGTCATTTCAGGGCGACGAAGGCAGGCAGTTGCAACAGATTGCCTATATCCTGACCTCAAGCCCTATTCAAAAGGACGACCTAATCACACGTGGCGGCTTCTCCTGGCCGGTAATTGGCCTTGGCAAAGACCCAAGCATGGGAACGGAACAGATGAGGAAGGCATACTTAGGGCAATCAATGATCTGAGGAAACGATGACAGGCTACACACCACTTGATAATTTGCTTGCCGCCTTAACCGGCAATTTGGCCCTCTGCACGCTAGTTAATTCAAAGATTTATAAGAACAAAGCCATCTCTGCCAGTGTAGTAGATTTGAGTGGAGATGTAAATAAAAGCCAGATCTCCTGCGAACTTTCGGACTTGCACGGCCAGATTCTCTCTGCAGATCAAGTTTTTATCGTGGATATCAGGACTAGAAAAGGGACTGCTGGCGACGGCGGCGCTGAGTATTGCGCTCTGATTGCCGATGCAGTGCGCCAGATTCTTGATGATGGATTTAGTGGTGTCACAGTTACTAAAATATTTGGCGTTGTGGCCTACGATGCCATAATCAAAGGCTACAGGTGCAAGATGGAAGTGTCTTGTCATATCAAAAGCACTTTTACCTTAACAATAACTCCATCTCAGGCGAGCCCAAAAGCGGCAACAAGTGAGATTGTTTTTACAGCGATCGCGTCTCCTAATCAAGGACTTGAGTATAGATTTCTCATAACTGGTCCTGGCACTGGTGGGGTTAAGCGGGATATGTCTGAGTGGCAATCGAGAAACAGCTTAAGCTGGAGGACTACTGAGGCCGATGTAGGTGTATCCACAATTTACATAGAAATCCGGGGAGGCATCAACAAAGGGGCTGCGGATCAATCAACGTCGATAAGCTACACAATCACTGCAACCGCCCAGGCGGTGCCAACAATTACGAGTCTCATGCCCTCGCTCGCCAGCCCCCAGCCTCCCGGCCTGGAGATCGAGCTGATCTGCACCGCAACGGACGCTGATGGCAACGAGCTGTTTTACAAGTTCTTGCATCAGCCGCCTGGAGCCTCTTATTGGAAGGACCTCTCAGGCTGGCAGAGTCGAAACTGGACGAGCTGGAAGCCCACGCTGGCCGACAGCGGGACAAATGGCCTGAAGGTGCAGGTGATTGATGGAAAGCACGCCGAAAAGGGCGGCTATGACGCTACGACCACAATCAGCTACACCATAGCGCCTTGAGGTGAAAAATGCCGACTGATTTGAGTTTCGTGGCCACCAATCCGGATGGCTCTACCTTAAGCCTCAAGCCAATCGAGTACCGGGCCGATTGGCCGCATATGGGCCACCAGAGGCTTTCTTTCCAGTGCTTCGACGGGCAGACTGTGGATGAGCGGGCCAAGATCAATGTAACCAAGGCCGGTGAAACCATGCCCGTCTTCTGCGGCTGGTTTGATAAGATTTCGAGGCCGTCTTTCAAGTCAAAGAAGCCGCAGGAGTACCACTGCCTGGGCCATTCGGCCATACTGCATCATCGTTTTCCGCATGTGCGGGCCTATACGAGTAATGACGCCATAAGCAACATCTTCGGAGATACTGTGGCCAGCCAGGGAATACTCTTCCAGGCCGGTTCCCTCATGCCTCCAAATTGGCAGGATGCTTCCTCTATGGGTGCGCCGGCAGGAACCTACAGCGCCCCTTACTACACCGGGACCGGCTTTCCTCAGAGAATCCCGGTGCCCACTCCCGCCGTTTATTTGGGCACCACTTTGCTGACACAGGCCGCATCTCTGGCCGGCATGGCCGTTAATCAGTGGTTTAGAGATACCGATTATCTGTATGTCAGAACGGGCGTAGCTGATCCGGAGGGCAATCCCAAGAACTATCCCTGCTACGTCTTGAACTACAAGAATGCACACCTTTGCAAAGGCTCGCCCATGCCCACCTGGAATCTCTCCAGTCCCGGCGTTCCCGCTGTGCATGAAAGGCTGATCACCACTCTCAACCGTGTCATGTCTCATGAGGGCCTGGAGTGGAATTTTGTCAACCGCTCCGATGGGGATCAGGAGCTGAGATGTGATCTGCAGCTCTATAACGGCTGGTATGATAACCCGGTCAAGGCCTACATTGAGGCAGATCTGGTTGATTTCGAGGTTGGAACTCTTGATGCTGCTAATTATGGCTTTGATTCCGTGGTCATGAAGGGCCGGGATTGCACCTTTGGCTACAGCTTCTGGCCGCCTGCACGCTTTGGCCGGGATTATCATACTGGCAACTACTCTCCTTCTGCCGGAGTCTGGAAGGAGCACGTAACCAGCGACATTTCCATGAGCTATGATCAGGTCTTCCGCTGCACCTCGGCCATGATTGGCCAGACCTGCGATGAGCGTTATCTGAAGATTTGGACCAGGCCGGACTACACCCTGCAATGCGGTGATTTCGTGAGGGTGACGATCTCCTCGCCTCCCTATAACGGCCAGTACGACATGAGGATCCTGAACAAAGCCTTCGAGAGCGCCCTGAATTCTGATGTGATGGAGTTGACCCTGTACGATGGATTCGCAAGCGATATCTGAGCAGATGCAAAGCCTCCTGGAGAAAATCCGCCGCCTGGAGGACGCCTATAATGGCGGCTGGATCTCGGCGGTGGAGGAGTCCTGGACTTATGCCGGCGCAGATGCTGCAGTTAAGACCTATACTCTGACCGTGCCTGGAGACCTCTCCTGGAAGTACGGAAAAGGAATGAGAGTCAGGCTCCAGCAGGCCGGGATAACTTCATACTTCATCATCACAGGCGTGGCCTACTCAGCACCCAGCACCACGATTACACTCTATGCAGGCACGGATTACAGCCTGGCCAATTCCCGGATCATCGAGCCCTATTTCTCGATGGCAAAAGCGCCCTATGGATTCCCGGTGGATGAAGCCAAATGGAGGGTCGAGAGCCTGGTGACATCGGATAGCTCTCAAGCGTCGCCTGCGGCTGGAACCTGGTATAATAAGGGCGGATCTTTGACGATTCCTATTGGTCGCTGGAGGGTAGAGTACGCTGCAGAGCTGGAAGTCACGAGGGCCGCGGCGGGAGCACTTGATGTCTTCGCAACGTTGTCTACGGCTGCCAATTCAGAGGTGAATAAGGAGACTACGACGAAGATCGGCATCAGCTCCGGTGTCTCTCTGAGGGGGTCTGTTAGCCTCTATGGCTATCTGTTGGATCTGGCGGCCAAGGGGACGTATTACCTGAACTGCAAGACGGGTCAGGCATCCATGACGGCGATAACTTTCAAGGGAACCGAGCAGAAGACGAAGGTGAGGGCGGTGTGCGCGTATTTGTGATGGTGACCGGATGCGAAGCCAAACCGGGCTAATTCACTTGGCTCCTTGATGCTGATTGCATACAGAGGCATTTCTCCTCTCCCCCTCCCCGGACCCCACTCTCTCTCCTCGATGGTCACGGCCGCGGCGGCGGGATAGCCGGGAGTGCGGGATGTAGCCGTTTCTGGCAGGCCGGGATAATTTCGTGCTTCATGGCCTGCTCAGCGCCCAGCACCACGCTTGCGATCTTTGGAGGCACTTCTAACCGAGCTTTTCTGTCTTCCTGCAGTACATCCAGCTTTGCGGTGGCCTGAAGCGAAGCTCCACAGGGCGTATTCGTTGGGCTCTTTTGATGCTGATTGCATGCAGAGGCTTGTCTCCCAGGGCCTCGATCATCGCCTGGAGTCGCTCCTCCTTGGTCCCGATGACCTGCATTCCCAGGCATTTATCCTCTCCGAACCTCTCCAGGAGGGCCTCGCAGTCCATCGGTGGATGAATCAGGCCGGGTTCAAACCAGCCTGTAATCCTTTTCACCGGCGCTGTTTCGTAGATCCAGGCCTGCTCTATGGGCGTCTTCGGAGCCGTCCACCGCAGCTCTACGCTCTTATGGCCGCTGTAAATGCGTTCTGCGTAGCGGTGTTTGATCGAGAATATGGCATCAGTCATGAAGGCCCTCAGCTTTCTTTCCCCGGACCCCACCCTCTCTCCTCGGTGATCACAGCTGTGGCGGGATAGCTGGAAGTGCAGTGTCATCACTTATTATATAATTAATATAATTCAATTGACGGTTTGCTCTTTTACTTCAGTTAGTAGGATTTCTAGCTCCTTGATCCCCTCCTTGACCTTCTTGCAATCCAAGAGCAAGTCGTTTAGCGTATCTCCCTGAGGAGAGATGCGTCCCTTTTCCTGAAAATCAGTTAATACCTTCTTGGCTGTCCAAAGAACGGCTACATAGATCCGGTCTAATGCTCTTCTTTCTTTGTGTAGGCTTATCTGTAAATGTCATCGTATCTTAATAATTTAAGTATTTGCATCTTTATGGAACTGTTAGAATGAGGGCCTAGATAGCCCTGGATAAGGCAGTTTGGGAGCCACTCGTCTTAAATGCGTTTGGTTGCTTCTTCTTATAGAATTCCGCGCGTTGCTTGGTTTTCGCTCCGGCTAGCAGGTCAGGTTCTCGTTCTTCGCGTCCCTTTTGTTCAAGAAGGTGGAAGTTGCTGCCATGCATGGGGGAATTGGTATCCTTTGTGCCTGGCCGGCCATGTCCTTTTCAAGCTCCTTGGCATAGTTGGGATCAAGCATGATGGCCTTACCGAAAGCCTCGATGGCCTCTCCGCACTTGTCCTGGTTATAGAGAACCACCCCTTTATGGTACCAGGCTTCCTTCTTATAGCTCGAATTTATTTTGATGGCCTGATCAAAGGCTTGGATGGCGCTATCGAACTCTTCCTGTGCCCCCAGAGCTAGACCTTTGTTGTACCATGCGTATGCATTGTTTGGAGTTATGTTAATAGCATCATTAAGAGTCTGAATGGCTTGGGGATAATTCTTAAGCTTATAGTAAGAAGCACCTTTATTGGTCAATGCGTCTGAATCTGTTGGATCTAGATTAATTGCCTGGTCATAAGCTTTAATCGATTCGTTGAAATATGTTTTATCATAGAGGGCTAAGCCTTTATTGAACCAAGCCGTCTCTAATTTCTGATCGAACTTGATAGATTGGTTGTAGGCTTGGAGGGCTTCATCATCCTTTCCTTGAGCCATAAGAGTAACGCCCTTGTTGTTCCAAGCCTCGGCATATCGCGGATCGATCCTTATTGCCTTGTCAAAAGCTTGAATTGATTCTGCAAAATTTTTATTTTCGAGAAGAACTAAGCCTATCCCACACCAGGAGACTTTATCAGAAGGATTTAAATATACAGCATTCTTGAAAAGTTGTTCTGCCTCTGAGTAATCGTGCAGCTTCAAATAGGACGAACCAAGGAGGGAAAAGAGAACCGCAGTTTCTGAGCAACCGGGTTCGGATTCATTTGCAATGCTTGCATATTCTCTGGCCCTGTTTAGATCATTGATGTTGCCAGTAGCCGTATATCTAATGTAGGCTTTTCTGCTTAATGTTAAATTCTTGAATGCCTCCCAAGTTTGTGGATTTTTCCCGAAATCTGTCTCCGATAAATGGACGAAATGAAGGATATCCCACCAAGGGTATTTATCTTCATTTATTAAGCTAGTAGCTATTTGAAATGCAAGGTCTTCGATCATCAAAGGTATGTCTTCTTCGCTAGCATCACTGCTTTCTGAAAGATTCTTACATATTTCCCAAGCCTTAGTTCCCCCAGAGAGACCTGGATCGTTTAAAATGCCAATAATGCGTAAATTCGATCTAGATCTCTCGATACAGCCATAGAGGATCGGTGTACTATGACCTGTAAATTGCTTTATTGATAAAACTAATTGACCTACGGAAAGAGATGTTCCTCCAACGCCAACATTACCCAAACCGGTGATGCTGTAATCTATAGAGTGTGCTTGTATTAAAATAGATGGTATACTTATACGTGCATTACCATAATCAGACTGAGATGCAGAGTCACCTATTTTCTTACTATAAGTATCTTTTATGTCGAGTAATTCGAAATTAAGATGATTGGCTGTGAATACTCCACTAAGATTCTTTTGATTACCTTCGAACGGCTGTATGATAATTCCGTTCTCCGGAACGATTGCAACTAAAATCAAAAAACCAATAATAACTAATGAGATTAAGATTATGACAATTTTAAAAACATAAAAAATTTTTTGATATATTAACCTAATATGGATATCCTCTGGGTTCTTTTCTGTCTCAATTTCGCTGAGAGGTGGATCAATCAAGTCAATATTTGATATCATCGTTTTTTATCCAGGGATACTCACAGTAGTGGGACACACTTTTAGATTGAAAACGGCAGGTACTTCATCACCTAATGACATATATGAAGTGTTATTCTGTCGACTTGTATTATTTGTAGCGCTGCAAATTACCAACTTTGATGTACAGATTTTGTTAGCCTTGCCGAAAGACTCGTTGGCCTCTTCGTACTTGCCTAGGTTATTGAGAGCCATTCCTTTGCTGTACCAGGCATCCTTATAGCTCGAATTGATTTTGATGGCCAGATCAAAGGCTTGGATGGCGCTATCGAACTCACCCAGTGCCCCCAGAGCTAGACCTTTGTTGTACCATGCGTATGCATTGTTTGGGGTTATGTTAATAGCATCATTAAGAGTCTGAATGGCTTGGGGATAATTCTTAAGCTTATAGTAAGAAGCACCTTTATTGGTCAATGCTTCTGAATCTGTTGGATCTAGATTAATTGCCTGGTCATAAGCCTGAATCGATTCGTTGAAATACGCCTTTTCATAGAGGGCTAAGCCTTTATTGAACCAAGCAGCCTCTAATTTCTGATCGATCTTGATAGATTGGTTGTAAGCTTGAAGGGCTTCTCCATCTCTTCTCAGATCATGAAGTGCTAAACCTTTATTATTCCATGCATATGCATTTTTTGAATTTATTTCGATGGATTTTTTATAAGCTTGGATGGCCTCAATGTATTTGCTTTTATTAAGGAGATCATTGCCCATGTTGTACCACGCATAATATGTCGGGTTGATCTCGATAGATTTGTTATAAGCTTGGAGGGCTTCATCATCCTTTCCTTGAGCCATAAGAGCAACGCCTATGTTGTTCCAGGCGTCGGCATATCGCGGGTAAATAACGGTGGCCATGTAGTAAGCCCTAACCGCTGCATCATACTTTTCCAGGTTATAATAAGCAAGGCCTTTATTATACCAAGCCCCCGCTAATAATTGTAGTTCTGGTGGATTGATCTTGATTACCATATTGAATGCCTGAATGGCTTCATCATATTCGCCCAGGTCAGAGAGAACCTTGCCTTTGTTGTTCCAAGCGTCCGCGAAATCCGGATTGAGTTCAATAGCCTTGTTGAAAGATTCAATGGACTCGTTGTATCTGTATAGGTGTCCAAGAGCAATACCCCTGTTGCTCCAAGCTTCCGTGAAGTCTGAATTGATCTCGATAGATTTGTTATAAGCTTCAAGAGCCTCTTTGTATTTACTTTGATAAAGGAGATCATTACCCTTGTCTAACCAATGTTCTGCGGTCATCTGCCCAAGTACCGGCATGCACATATTTATGAAAATTATCAAGATTAGAAAGATCTCTCTTCTCATAGATGCATCGTTAGACAATTCTTATTCATTAAATATTAACTTTGCGATTGCTACTACTATCTGCTTGGGTCTTGTCCTAACACCTATCTTCGCTCAGCCTGAAGAGATCTGATATGATGCGTTCTGGTGCTTGTGTCCTAGTCGTATCCTTTAGACTCTCTTTAGCTGGAGTATAATGGCATAACCGCTAAATTGTTTAGCCATTTCATCTTGCATTTTGTTATCCTCTGGAGAGGCCCTGACTTGTAGCCTGCTCTTTTCGCAGACCTGCCAGCCGTGCTTTGGCCTCGCTCTGGTTCCTCGCCCAGACGAAGTACTCCGTCTTTGCATCAGCTTTCTCAAGGGCGGATGCCATCTCGAACAGAGAGCAGAGCTGGGTGGAGATCAACGGGCTCTGGCTCATGAGATAGGTGGCCTGCTTTTCGGCCGGGGTCATCTCGTCGCTTGCCCGCAGCATCTCTTCACGGGTCAGGGTAATCGTAATCACATGCTCCTGGGTCTGGGGGTCGTCCCTGCGCTCGATCTTCAGGCTTTCACCTCCAGGGTCTTTATGAACCTGGCATGAAGCTTCTCTTTTCTCGGCGTGACCTCTCCCAGGAAGCAGCCGCCGGCCTGCAAGGACCTGATGTGCTGCACTCCGGAGCAGGGGTTCGGATCGTCTCCTTTCGGGCCTCTCCGGCAGTAGAGGCAGGGGACATAAGCGCTAAGTTGCTTGGGCATTTGCATCCAACAATCTGTTTTTCTTGCGATTTTAAGGCATTAACTGATGGAATTATTACTCCTTCTTCGCTTCGGTCAGCTGAGCCTCTAGCTCCTTTACTCTCTCCTGGAGCCTTCCGTAGTCTAAAAGAAGGTCGTTGAGGGCGTCGCCTTGAGAAGCGTAGCCTCCCTTCTCTTGAAAATCGCTCAGGACATTCTTGGCAGTAGCGAGGACGGTCACATTGAGTCGCTCAATGATTTTATCTCTCTTTGTAGGCGTAGGCATAAGCGTAAGCGTAAGCGTATCTTACATTTAAGGCTTTTGCATCTTTACGGTACTGTTAGGAGAAGGGCCTGGATGGCCCTCTCCAGGGCCAGTTTGGGCCTCTCCACCTAACTGCTGCTGCTTGAGCTTCTTCTTACGGGGTGCCGCGCGCGGTTAAACGCGCGGGAAGGGGCGGGGCCCCCTCAACGCCGGGAAGGCTTGGATTCGGGGACGTTTCCGGGCGGGAGTATTTGCGGCCGCAATTCAGGGGGCACAGGGCCTCTGCCAGTAATCAGGGGGCATGAAATCTCCGGTCACGGCTTCTTTTTAGGTTGATTCGGGCATGAGAGAAAGCACGCTCCTGTGCGCGGACCCCCACCAGTAGGGGTCCGTGCTCGTCGCTGTTGGAATTAACGTAAACCCCCGGACCCCCACATTCCGGGGGTTTACTGACGGAGACGGACGAGCGAGATGGCCGGGCGGAGTCTGCCCTGGGGCTGGATTTTGTTCTATGACATTCAATGAGTAATGTTAAAAAATGCCAAAGAACTTTTTTGAGGGCGGGCCTCTTCGAGCATGCCATTCTGCCTCGCCGCCGCTGGGCGCTTTCGCTCCGCCAGTTGTGTCTATTGCTATCGTTTTCTGTGTGATCTTGTCGCGCAGAGTCGCTGTTTTGCCGTCTGCCTGGCCGAAAAAGTGCCCGTTTTCTGCCTTATGTAAGCGTAAGCGTAATAGTAAGAGTAGGCGTAAGCGTAACTCTTATAAGTCCGAAGGTAGGGTATATACTAAGAACTTTGGGAGGTTCGAAAAATGACAACGGAGACAAAAGCAACATCGGCAAGCTGGATGGTTGAGGATATGCTTGCCGAGCAGCAGAGGATTAAGCAGGCAGCAGACCAGATGGCGGCCGGTGCCCAGGCCGAAGCCGAGAGGATAACGGCAAAGCTGCCTCTTCCGCCCGCTGCAAGCGAAGGAAAGTTTGAGGTTAGGTTCGTTCAAGCCTTGGTCGAAATCATGACCGTCCGGGCCACAGTGGCCAAGCCTGATATGGTTAAGATGCCGGAGACAGCTTACGAGCAAATTGTCCTGGTGCTCTCCTCTACAGGCCAGTTTTACTACCGTGTCACTCCGCAGGGTTGCACCTGCAAGGGCTTTGTCTACCGCGGAAAGTGCAGGCACTTTAAGGCCGCATTCCCGGAACTCGTCGCCCAACGAGAAGATGGGAACGTCTCAGAAAGCTGCCGGGAGGTTCGCCAAGTGAAGGCTCCTTCTCAAAAGTCCAAAGCCGGCCGGAAGAATACGGAATCCATTCCGGCCCTGGCCGACTCCAAGAGGGTCAAAGAGTACGAAGAATACCTGCAGAACGATCACGCCGCCCACCGGGTCCGCGAATTCCAGCCCATGGATTACAAAAATTTTTGCAAATCGGCCCACAGGCTGGAAAAGATACAAGCCCGGCTAAAAGCCCTGGGAGACGCCAGCCAGTGGGACTGCCAGGAATACAAGGACCTTGAGCGGGAAGAGAACCGCTACTGCCTCAGCCTGGGGTATTGAAAATGCAATTAGTTGATACCTCGGCCTGGCCGGTAGACGCCAATCTTCTCCTTTTTGGCCTGCTCTTCGTGACCGTGGCCCTTGTCGCCTTTGACTTGTGGTGGAAATCCTGGATCCAAGCCCCCAGGCACCGGGATATAATCAGGAGGTGGAAGCCTTGAGCCCTGCCGAGATCCTTGAGGAGGCCCTCAAGCTTTCTCTCTCCGAACAGGAGAGAATAGCAACCACGTTATCTTATCTCATCCTGGGAGAGTTGCAGACCCTGGGATATGACGACTCCGGGAGGCAAACAATATGAAGGACGTCTTCGAGGTCGTGACCGGCCAGATACTAAAGCAGCTTAACGAGGGAATAATTCCCTGGCGCCGGCCCTGGACCTCCAACGGCCCGACATCCTACGCCACCAACAAAGAATATCAGGGAATCAATACCCTCCTCTTGCAGTCGAATTATGAGAGCCCTTACTGGGTCACCTTCCGCCAGGCTCAGAAGATGGGAGGAGTCATCCGGGTCGGTGAGAAGGGCTCGCCAATCGTCTTTGTAGATCGTATGGTCAAGGAAGAGACGAACAAGGAAGGGCAAGTAGTTCTTAGGCCCATTCATTTCCTCAAATATTACACCGTCTTCAACTGGTGCCAGACCAAAGGCTTGCCGGAAAAGCTCCCTGTGGAGAGGGATAATCAGCAGATCCCGGGCGCCGAGGAGCTATTGAGGCGGAGAGGCCCCTGCATCGAAATCGACACAGAGCAGGCCTATTATCGCCCGCATAGCGATAAGATTTATCTGCCCACTCTCGACCAGTTCGAAAGCAGTGAGGCTTATTATGCAACCGCCTATCATGAGTTGACTCACTGGACGGGAGGAGCTGGGAGGCTCTGCCGGGATAGCATCAGCAACTACCACATGGGCAAGGATGTGAGGAGCCAGGAGGAGCTCACCGCCGAGATGGGCGCCGCCTTCTTCTGCCAGATTGCCGCCCTCGACACATCCCAGACCCTGCAAAACTCGACCGCCTATATTCAGTCCTGGATCCAGCATCTACAGAATAATCCTAAATGGGTCTTGAAGGCCAGCAAGCAGGCCCGCGAGGCGGTGGAGTTCGTCTTAACCGGCAAGCTTCCGGAGGGGAGAGGGCGTGCAACTGCCACGGCTTAAGACCTTCCCCGTTATTTTTGTGGCCGTCCAGGATCTCACGCTAATCGTTAGCGGCAAGACCCGGCAGAGGTGCAAGGCCCTGGGGTTCGAGGGGATGCACTTCAAATGGGATCGGGACCGGCAGAAGTGGTACGGACCGGTCAGCCGCAAGAACCTGGAGGCCCTGGACAGGTGGCCGGAGGCGGAGCTCTCCCCAGAGGTCCGGCAAGCTCTGGACGAGTTCCGGGAGGCAGAGAGGAAACGGCAGGAGTACTACGGGAGGAGGTTTTAGAGGATCCTCCATACTGCCTTGGCGGGTTACCTATTTTTATATAATTAGCAGAAACCGAGGCCTAAGGATGCCCAGGAGGCGAGGGTCTTGGCTTTCTACCGTGCCCTGAGTGGGAGGCGGAGATGAGGCCGCCCGGGGCTTTGGAGGGGGCCTTTCGGGTTGTGCCTCTGTGCCGGTTAGCTATGTTCTTAAACCAGGTGAGGAAGAACGGATGCTTGAACGCGGTTAAAGCCGCTGACTTTTTTTATTCAGGGCGATTTCATGGTAACTATTTTGTTAGTCAGGGCTAAACCGCGATATACTGGACATCTTAGCTTCTGGAGTATGTATAACCTGCAAAGATTTCATCTTTGCTCCATCCTTTTCCAGACAACCTAAATCACTTTGTCTATCTGACCATTCTATACTTTATGGAATGTATTTCGACAATTGTCCGCTATCGATTAACCCGCAACAGATAAACAGAGAACGCGATGTAGAATCCGCCGCGCAACATCAGTATTTACGAGGTCTGAATGGTATATATAATAATATTCTGGCCCTGTTAGTGGTCTTTTTAGCAGTATAGGACTGTATATACAACATGCAAATATAGTATGTGCAAGGCAAAGCGATCTATGATATAAGGCTTGATTTTCTAACCAAATCATCAATCAATTTGACCAGTTGGACCATGAACGTCCAGCTCGATATGCATATATTCGTCAATCACTTATTCGATCCTATGAGATTGATCCTTGTGGGAATACTAGTTGGTTTGCTGCTGATAGCGGCTGCTTCAGCACAACCCTCTGCTACCTATGAAGACTGGCAGAAAGCCAATGGCGGGTGGATAAAGGTTTCGAACGATCACCCATACAACACAGAACCCAACTTCCATAACTGCCCCACCCAGCCGGATTCGAGTTGCCGTGGCCTAACTACCGATTGGGAGCACGGGGTATGCATTAATGCAGTTACGTTCGCTAATTCCACGGTAGCTGCTTCGTGGACCAATCCCGGAGCTATCGTGGCCAATGATTGTGGCACTCAACAATCGGGGTATGTTGTAATCTGCCCCGATGTGACAGAATATTGGGTTCCAGCTGGGACATATACTCTTACAGAGTACCTTCATGTCTCTGAGGTCAACAACGATCCCCTGTATGTCCCCTGCCACAATGCATGGTCACTACCTTCTAAGACCGTTGTGATTACACCCGGGCAGACAGTAGATTTCGGCGACGGGTCCAATCTCATATCAAGTGCCAATACCTGCACGCCGGGGAGCTATAGTTGTGGGACTGCTGTGTCCAAGTGCCGCTGCACAATAACCGCACCCTCATCAGTCTGTTCTGGCTCGACGGAT
>Ga0114951_10002008_pt1 | contig 23931 bp, 20 predicted proteins | sample AM7aDNAmetaG_FD_88677 | JGI IMG/M metagenome (GOLD analysis project Ga0114951, IMG submission 88677) | Freshwater microbial communities from Finland to study Microbial Dark Matter (Phase II) - AM7a DNA metaG | ecosystem: Environmental > Aquatic > Freshwater > Lake | place: Finland: Lake Alinen... | reverse complement strand
GGGGGGGGGGGGGGGGGGATTTTTTTCTCGTCTTTTTGTTTTTTTTTTCCCCCCCCCCCCCCCCCGGGTTAGATATCTTCTGGTATTGTCCTGCTTTCTCCGTATTGTAAAATATGATTGATGCGTATCCCTATACCCAGCAAAATCCAGAACACGGGCGCTACAGAAACAACGCTGTCATTAAAAAAACCGGTAACAAGATAGCCGGTAACCGCGGCAAATATGGCCAGGCCGAAAGAAAAGCAGCTTGTGCTGCCTGTATATCTAAAATAGATGCCCATGCTTGATAGTATATACATGCTAAATATTAGCAGTATGCAGAGCAGCGACAGCACCCCCGAGTTCAGTGCCACCTGCACGAACATGTTATGCGGTTTATCAACAAACATGTTCAGAGTGCTATAACTGATCAGTTTGCCGATATAGTCATCCTGTGGAAAAATCATGGCAAAGGTATCCGGCCCATACCCGAGAAGCAAAGCGTTTTTTACTAATGGCAGGGCTCGTGACCAGATATAGCCTCGTGATGAGCCCAGGGCTTCCATGCCGCCAAATCCCCATTTCGCAGGGGTCTTGACATCTACAACTGCTTCTCGATGGTTGAGAAGCTTGAACCCGCTATCGGTAATAGCCAAATAAAACTTAAGCGGCTTCTGCCAGCCATGCTCTTTTTTAACCAGCTTTATGAGCCGGGTATTGTTGAGTTGTTCAAAGCCAACGGTAAAATCTTTATACCTCGTATCAATAAAGGTTTTTGCAGCGCCCTCATTCACTAACACCAGATATGCCCCCTCGGTGTCTTTAAAAAAAAGCTGATTATCGGCACAAGAAATAAGCAGTTTCTGGGTGGAAAATGAAACTACTGCAGTAGCGCCATGTATCTGGACATCTTTTAAATCCGTATTCAGTGCTTTTGTCGAAGCCGCACTCTGTATCTCCTTCACTAAATACTTTAATTGTGCGGTAATTTTTCCGGGAAGAGCACTGTTTAAAATGAAAAAAATTACCAGCATAAGCAGCGCCCCGGCCAGCACGCTTTTCCATTTTCTTATAATAGCATGACGATAAGTCACGGAAATTACAGCAAGCCCAACAATGCTTCCCGTGATGCCCGCGCGCGAGCGGCAGCCCAGGAGGGTTACAAACAGTAAGCAGCTCAATGCCAGTGCCCCTGGCCTGGCGTAATTGTTGTGCAGGCCTATCAGCAAAACCAGCGAAATGGGGAAAAGCATAGCCATATAGCTGCCGACATAATTGCCATGGCCGAGCGTTGCGTAGAGTGTCCCCGGCGGATAAATGTTTTTTATTTTGTACAGCGCTGCGGCGGCAGAGTTTTCCAGGAAAACTGATTGCAGTATGTCTACATTACATAATTGCAGGAGGCCTATAGTTCCAATGAGCGCCGAGGAAATAATCAATGCATAAAAAACAGTCTTTATTTGCTGCTCACCTCCTGCCATGTTTATTGCCAAAAAGCATACGGCCATATAGGAGAGCAGCACAGGCAGCCCTTCATGCCGGCCCAGAAACCCGACTAATGATATGTCATTATAGTTTGAAAACAAGGTGGAAAGAATCGCCAGTATGCAGTATGCACACATCGGTATGTAGACATACGTCTTCAATATTTTTTGTTTGCTTTGGAATGTGTAAGCCAGAAAAAAAACAAGGCCCATTACGGCGGCAGCAACAAGGCAAATCATTTTATAGTAAGAGAAAAAATCAAGGGCCACCCCGGCATGGAAAAAATATTTTACAAAATCATTATTAATGGGCTCTATTTTCAGATACAGTATCAATGGCAGCGCAGCTATCACAAAAATGATCATGGCCATATACAAGCATTCCATAATGCTCAACGGGTACGCCTTGTTTTTTTGTGTGTGCACCAGCTTTTCTCCCTTGAGAAAACGAGCCAAAGCATTTTTCTTTTTTTTGTAACCATCCGCACTGGCGAGCTTTTGCGTAAAGCTTAAAGCAGACAGGCATGGAATGCAAGCAGCATATGATAGGCAAAGCGCTGAATGTTTTGCGTGTTTTCTCTTGAAAAACTTCACAAAAAAAAGGACAATGATTTTTCTGAAATGCAGCTTCGCAGGCGATTATTTAAACCGGCAATTTGTCAATGCATATACGCAAGAGGGGGCAGGTAAGTGTTCAAACAGAAAAATCGCAGCATGGATTTAATTGTGGCCCTTTCTGCATGCTGCTTGTTTTCCCCCGTTATCCTGCTGGTTGGCCTGATCCTTTTTGCGCGTTACGGAAACCCCGTTTTTTACCGCGAAAAGCGCAGCGGTCTTCACGGCAAACCGTTTACCCTGTATAAATTCAAAACGCTGCACAGGGAAGTATGCAGCGTTTCCAGCTCACAGGATATGGCCAACAGAATCAACAAAAACGACACGCCCCAAACATGCTGCGGGCGCTTGTGCGGCCTGTTAAGGAAATACAGCATTGATGAGCTTCCGCAACTCTGGAATATTTTAATTGGAGACATGGCGGTGGTTGGGCCGCGACCAATGCCATTTGAAGAATTGCAGCATCGTTTTGGCCATGATGCCGCAAAGATTTTATCTGTGCGGCCGGGTCTAACAGGCCTGTGGCAAGTCAGCGGCCGCAATGATCTGAGCCCTGAAGACAGGCGCAGGCTGGAGCTGCTGTATGTCCAGAATCAGAGCGCTGCGCTGGACATACGGATTTTGCTGAAAACAGTGGAGGCCGTTTTGTCAGGCCGCGGTGCATATTGAGGCCGACTGGCATGAAAATTCTCCACCTGCTGAAATGGCTGTCACCCGGATTGAATTCTGGGGGTAAAATCAGGTCCTGCGAGCTTGGGAAAATACTGGCCTCTTTTGCCGACGTTGATGCCATCGGTTTTTCGCCGGATCATGAGCCTTTCGAAGCAACCGGGCGGGATGTGCTGCCGTATCGAAATTTATTTCCTATACCACTGACAAGGTCCATTTTCGATTTCACCTGCTGCATAACAGGTGTGCTCAAGGGCCGTTCGCTGCGCTCCTCTCGTTTTTACGACCGCTACTACCGCAGGACACTGGAGCAGGTGCTGACGCAAAACCACTACGATGCCATTCAGGTTGAAGAACTGCCCATGATGAGCATGCTTGTGCCTCTCGGGCTGAAACAGCCGATAGTCTATAGCGCTCATAATGTAGAATCGGAATTATCTGAAGGCATCTTTAAAAACAGCAGTATTTTTTTGCGGCTGCTGGCGGCGATGGAAAAAAGGCTTACGCAATGCGAAGAGGCCGCTGCGCTGCAGGCTGCCCGATTCTGTTTTGCAGTTTCCGATAATGATAAAAAGAAATTCCTGCAGCTCTGTGGCAGCAGCGCCCCGCCGATTCACGTCATCCCGAACTGTGCGTGCGACAGATTTCGGCCATCATCTGCAGCGCTGCCTAAAAAGGAAATTATTGCAACCGGCTGCTTTGGCTGGCGCCCCAATGCTCAGGGCATCCGGTGGTTTGCCGAGCAGGTAGTGCCTTATCTGAAAAAGAGTTTGCCCGGCCACTGCGTGCGCATTGTGGGCAGCGACATTGGCGGGCATCTTGCCCGCAGGCTCGACCGCAGCGGCTGCTCGGTCAGCCGGGATGTTCCGGACATTCTTCCCTTTTTTCAGGAAGCCAGCGTGCTGGCTGTGCCGCTGCATGTGGGCGGGGGCACACGGATTAAAATCATAGAAGCCTGGGCAGCAGGGTTGCCGGTGGTTTCCACTTTTGCGGGCGCAGACGGCCTGGAGTATAACCCCGGTTCCGATATCTTAATTGCCGACAGCCCTGAATATTTTGCTGCTCTGGTGCACAAGGTCGCAACAGATGACACTGTGTACAAAATATTAAGAATAGGCGGTTTAAAAAGAGCTGAAAAGCTCAGATGGTCACAGCTGAGAACAAAAATTGAAACTGTCTATGACAAAGCATTAATAAATACGAAGGGTTTGTGATCGGAATGTGCTGTTTGCCCCAGCCTTGCAGGCGGGTGAGCCTCACATGCGGATCGCCCCGTTTTGCGGCCTTTAGATAAAAGCTTTTGCACAAATGAGCCCACCATGCGAATAGCCGTAAATACGCGCTCTCTAATCAATAATAAAATTGACGGTATAGGCAGGGTTACCCGTGAGGTATTCAGTGATATGACCCGCCGGCATCCGGAGCATGAATTTATTTTTATTTTCGACAGGCCCTTTCCCCGGGAGTTCATTTTTGCAGATAACATTACACCGGTGGTTACGGCGCTTCCCGCCCGGCATCCCATTTTGTGGTATCTCTGGGTTGAATATGCCGTGCCCCGGCTGCTAAAAAAACACCGCGCTGATATTTTTGTGTCACCCGACGGCTTTTTGCCGCTGGCAGGTCACCTGCCTTCAGTTGCCGTGATGCACGATATTAATTTTTATCATTATCCAAAAAATCTGCCCCGTGTGTTCAGCCTGTATTACAATTATTTTTTTCCTAAATACGCGCTGAAAGCTTCCCGCATTGCAACCGTTTCAAACTTCTCCAAGCACAACATTATGGAGGCGTACGGCCTGCCGTCGGAGAAAATTGATGTCATCGGCTGTGGCGCGGGCAGCATTTTTAAGCCATTGGAGGATGGGCCGCAGCATGCCGTACGCCGGATATTCACCGCCGGTAGGCCCTATTTTCTCTATGTCGGGTCACTGCATCCGCGAAAAAATATCACCGGGCTGTTGCATGCCTTTGATGCATTTAAAAACGCCTATGATTCAGACATTGCCCTGGTCCTGGCCGGGCCTGCCATGTTCAAAACAGGCGATATCCAGCATGCCTATGCCCAGATGAAACACCAGGCCGATGTTGTCTTCACCGGGCCGGTCAGCGAGGAACATCTGGCCGGGCTGTATGGAGCCGCACTTGCTTTGACTTTTGTTCCTGTTTTTGAAGGGTTTGGCCTTCCCATCATCGAAGCAATGAACTGCCATGTGCCGGTAATTGCCTCTAATCGGACGTCAATGCCGGAAGTGTGCGATACTGCGGCTCTGCTTGTAAACCCCGAATCTCTTAGTGAGATTGTCACGGCAATGGCAGCGCTGGCGTTTAATGCAAACCTGCGCGCCATATTGATAGAGGCGGGCAGAGCGCGGGCGCAACACTTTAGCTGGCAGAAAACATCCGTGCTGCTGTGGAACTGCATCCATAAGGTGCTTGAGTCAAACCATGCTTGAAATAGTATTGTGGTCAATGATTATTGTGATTCTGTATTCCTATATAGGCTATGGGATCGCTCTGTTTTTATATGGCAGGCTGGCCGCCGTCCCTGAGAGTTCAGAAGAAGGGGCTACCAGCAACTGCTGCGAACCGCATGTATGTCTTTTGGTGGCATCATATAATGAAGGGCCATGGATTGAAAAAAAAATCCGCAACTGTCTGCAGCTGGATTATCCGCCGGAAAAGCTCAGCATATGCTGGGTCACCGACGGCTCCGATGACAATTCGGTCAGCCTGCTGCAAGGCCATCCCCGGATTCTGCATCTTCATCAACCCGAGCGCATGGGTAAAATTGCAGCCGTCAACAGGGGCATGGCATATATTGATGCCGAGATCGTTATTTTTTCAGATGCTAATTCAATGCTTGCGCCTCAGTCAGTCAGGAGCATACTAGGCCATTTTCAAAACCCGCATGTGGGCTGCGTAGCCGGAGAAAAAAGAATTCATGCCCAAGGCCAGGATGAAGCGGCAGCTTCAGGTGAAGGCCTGTACTGGCGTTACGAATCATGGATAAAAAAACAGGAGTCACGGATTGGTTCCTGCGTAGGTGCGGCAGGTGAATTGTTTGCCATTCGGCGCAGCCTTTTTAATGATGTAGAAGAAGATACGCTGATTGAGGATTTTGTTATTTCCATGCGTATTGCCATGCGCGGCTATACAATCGATTACTGCCCGCAGGCATATACGTCCGAATCCGCATCAGCCACTATTGCCGAAGAATTCAAGCGGAAAACAAGGATTGCGGCGGGTAATTTTCAATCTCTGGTACGAATCCCCCAACTGCTGAACCCTGTTCGACATGGACTGCTGGCCGTGCAGTACATTTCACACAAATTTTTACGTTCTTTTATCATACCGTTTCTGCTGCCGGCATTGCTGCCGATCAACTTCTCACTGCTGCGCCAAAGCACTTTTTTGCCTCAGTATGTCTATGATGGTCTGCTGGGGCTCCAGATCCTTTTTTATGGCCTTGCCCTTATTGGTAAAATTTTTGAAAACCGCAGAGTGTCATCGCGGTTCTTTTTTATTGCTTATTATGTGGTTATGATGAATGTGGCAAGCATTGTCGGCTGTTATCGCTATGCAGCCGGGAAGCAGTCGGTGAAATGGGAAAAAGCGCTCAGGAAAGACGGCTCATGTTAAATAAAAAATGCATGGCAACACAGCCCGGCAGTTATATTTCAGGTGGGCTGTACATCGTATTTATTTTGTCTGCTTTAGCCCTGGAAGTAGAGATGTTCAGATTGCCCGTTTTCCCTTTTACTCAGAATCTGTCAACAGCTGTTGCGGCTATGACTCTGGGGATGATCGTGCCTTTTTTCTTCCCCTCTGATTTTTTTGATTATGTCAAAACAAACCGTTTGTTTTTACTGCTAGCCGGAATCTTTCTTGTCTCCGGCTTTTTTTCAGCAATATATTCGCCCTTTTCAAAAGCATATGCAGTCAAGGGACTCGTGCGGTACGTATATATTATCGGGGCATCGTTTGTGCTTGTTTTTTTATGCTGGATTAACCCCAGATTAAGTCTGTTTTTTTTAAAAACCGTTGCCTGTATAACAGTAATTCTGGGAGTCATTTCCATTATTGAAGCAAACAATGCCTATGTGGCAACAGGGCTCGCAGATTTTTTCAGACATGGCCAGTATGAAATGATTCAGGGGCGTTTCAGGCCGTCTGCGACTGTGCTCCATCCCAATATACTGGGATGTTTGATGTCCATAGGCGTACTCATTCTTGTCTGCCTGAAAGTGTACGGACACATTGGCCGCAGCTTGTTTTTTTTGTCGATCAGCATACTTGGCGTGAGCATAGCCTTTGCAAGCTCCCGCAATTCAATTTTAGTGCTGACAGTGCCCCTGTTCTTCCTGCTGTTTAACCGCAAAACTATGAAAACATTACTCATGGCACTTCTTGTCATAGCGGCATGCATAACTGTCAATCCCGCTTCAACAGCACGATTCTTTGAGCTTGGCACTACTATTGAGACACAAAGCACCTCCGCTACAAGCGAATACCATTTTGTTAAAACCCGTTTGCTGCTGTGGAAAAGCGCCCTCATGATGTTGAGCGACCATCCAGCCCTGGGCATTGGGCCGGGCAGGTATAATGAAGCGCTGAAAGCCTATGCCCCCAATAATCTGCCTGAAGCCGAGATGTATAAAATTGATAAACAATTTCTAAACGCCCACAATGGCATGCTCAACCTGCTGGCTGAATTCGGCCTTGCCGGCGCACTGTCGGCAGCCCTTATCTTTTTGGTGCTGTTCGGCAATATTTTCACATTCTACCGCTTGCCTCCATTTCAGCCAGCCCATGCCATCATTCTTGGATTCTTGATATCATTTGTTTCCGATGCTTTTTTTTACAGTTTTTTTTATACGATTCTGTTTGTATCGATAGCGCTCATGTTCAGCAATAGAAAGTGCGCTCCCTTTTTAAATAATACTTCAGGATGATTGCGGCTTTCATACACGTGAAAAATTTTATTACAAAAAAAATTACGGGCCTCCTTTCAGATGCAAACTTGAGGGAAATGGCTGTCGGCAGCAGTTATGTGCTTAAAATTCAGCTGCTGGGCGTCGTGTCAACATATCTTTTTTTCCTTATTGTGTCCCGAAAATTCGGACCGGAAGCTGTCGGCATATTCAATATTGCCTATACGCTGCTGTTTGTGCTGGTTATGCTGGCCAAGCTTGGTATGGATAATGCGCTGGTTGTATTTATAACCGCAGCAATAAAAGACGCACTGCCTGCAAAAGGTGCCTCCATATATTATGCATGCATGCGGCTTGTTATTGCCGTCGGGTTGGCCCTTGCGGTGCTCACCTATCTGGTTGCCCCTTTACTGGCGGAACTGTTTAAAAACGATCAGCTTCTTGTTCCCCTGCGGATAATGGCCTGCCTGCTTGTGCCCTTTCTTTTTTCCAATCTCACCGCTCATGCCCTGCGCGGCTTCGGGTATATTCGCGATTTTGCATTGTTCCAAAACTCTAATTATTTCCTGGTAGCGATCATACTAATCCTTGCAGGCCAGTCCTATATCCACAATAACTATCTGCCTGAATATGCCTGGGCGGGAGCCGTTTGCCTTGGTTTTTTTATATCCCTGTATCTGGTCGCACGGCGCATTAAAGGATATCGATCCCGTGCTTTTTTCCACATTTCTTATCGAAAAATGTTGACGGTATCAATGCCCATGCTGCTGACAAGCTCAATGTTTACAATGCTGAGCTGGACAGATACGCTCTTTTTAGGCTACTACTGTCCGGAGTCGGATGTAGGCATTTACAATGTCGTTAAGAAAATTTCATTGCTCATCACGATCTCACTGTTTGCGGTTAATGCAATAGCCGAAAAGCAGTTTGCACGCTTTTATGTTCAGCACGATACAGAGGCTTTAAAGCGGTTGGGGCTTCAAATTGCCTGGGTCAACACCTTGTGTGCTGCGCCCATATTCCTGGCGATAGCGCTGTTCCCCCTTTTTTTTATTAATTTTTTCGGCCCGGATTTTTCTGCAGGCAAGCTGTCGCTGATAATACTCTGCGTGACGCAATTGTGCAGCGCCATCTGCGGATCGGTATTGAATCTGCTCAATATGGCCGGCCATGAACGCGTTGTGAGCCGCATCCTCACCGGGGCCACACTTGCAAACCTGGGCTTAAATATCTGGCTGATACCACTTCTGGGTATGCATGGCGCAGCCATCTCTTCGCTGGTGTCGACACTGGGCTGGGGCTTGGCGGGGTTATATTATGTGAGAAAACATTTCAAATTCTGGATGCTGCCCTGTTAGCTTTTACCAAAAAAGCCCTGCAGATATGCTGCAGGGCTTTTTTGGTAAATTAAAATTAACTTACACGGGAATATTGCCGTGTTTTTTGGCCGGACGGTATTCGCGCTTATTGCGCATGGCATCCAGTGCATTAATCAGCACCTTGCGGGTTTCCGCAGGCACCAGTACCGAATCGACATAGCCCCGCGCCGCAGCGATATAGGGATTGTTGAAAAGGGTGCGGTACTCGTCGATTTTTTCCTTGCGCTTTGCCTTGGGATCTTCGGCAGCCTTGATCTCCGAGCGGTGAATGATATTTGCAGCGCCCTCCGCTCCCATGACCGCGATCTCGGCCGACGGCCAGGCATAGACAAAGTCGGCGCCCAGATGCTTGGAGCACATGGCGATATAAGCGCCGCCATAGGCCTTGCGGGTGATGAGCGTCATCTTGGGAACGGTGGCCTCAGAGTAGCACCACAGAAGCTTGGCGCCGTGCCGGATGATGCCGCTCCACTCCTGATCGGTGCCGGGCAGATAGCCGGGCACATCCACTAGGGTGAGCAGCGGAATATTGAAGGCGTCGCAAAAGCGGATAAAGCGCGTGGCCTTATCCGATGCGTGGACATCAAGAGCGCCGCCCATGACCATGGGCTGGTTGGCGATGATGCCGATAACGTCGCCGTTAAGACGGGCGAAGCACACCACGATATTTTGCGCAAAAAGTTCATGGGGCTCGAAGAAAACACCATTGTCAACTATGGAGGAAATGACATCCTTTATATCATAGGGCTGGCTTGGGTTGTCGGGAATAAGCGTGTTGAGTTCTGTGCATTCCCGGTCGGGGCTGTCGCCGGTGTCGGCATGGGGCGCATCTTCCATATTGTTTGATGGGATGTAGGAGAGCAGTTCCTTGATCATATCAAGGGCATGAGCATCGTTCTCAGCGGCAAACTGTGCCACGCCGCTTTTTGTGTTATGCACAATGGCGCCGCCAAGGCCTTCATGGTCGGTTTCTTCACCGGTAACTGATTTGATGACTTCGGGGCCGGTGATATACATATAGCTCGAATTTTTCACCATGAAGATAAAGTCTGTCATGGCAGGTGAGTACACCGCGCCGCCGGCTGTAGGGCCCATAATGCAGGTTATTTGAGGAATGACGCCGGAAGCGGCCGAGTTGCGGAAAAATATTTCACCGAAGCCGAACAGCGCATCGATGCCTTCCTGAATGCGGGCGCCGCCTGAATCGTTAAGGCCCACGCAGGGCGCCCCTGCTTTCATGGCAAGGTCCATCACCTTGGTAATTTTTTTTGCATGCATTTCCCCGAGCGTTCCACCGCGGGCCGTGAAGTCCTGCGCGTAAGCATACACGGTGCGGCCGTTCACTTTGCCGAAGCCCGTGATGACAGCATCGGCCGGTATGTCGGTTGTGGGCATGTCGAAATATCCGCAGCGGTGCTGCACAAACATATCTACTTCCTGAAACGTTTCCGGATCAAACAGATAGCTGAGGCGCTCCCGCGCCGTCATTTTGCCTTTTGACTTCTGGCTGTCAATGCCTTTGGCACCACCCATCTGTCGTACTTTTTCTTTTTTCTGCAGCAATGCTTCAATTTTTTCCGTTATTACGCCCATAATTCTATCTCCTTTTATGCCCGACAGGTATATAGCTTCTGCAATGTTGCTTTTAATTTATGCAGTTTACATGGATTTTCAAAAGATTGTCAAGAAAAACAGCCGTGGAAGATAGCCTCCGGTTTTATAGGGGTATACGGCGCAGCTTTGCGTAGCTTGAGATGGTGGAAATAGCCTGATTGAGGCGCTGTAAACGCTGGTTTTTCGCCTTTACGGCCATAATGTCATCAAGGGGGACCTGCTCGCCCCGGATTTCCCGCTGGACAATGCCGATATTGACAACTATCGATTTGAGATCGGCAGGGGTATACTGTTTGATATTTGCCACCGAGATGGTGGTTACCCCCTTTGCAATATCCCATGCAAGCATTTTAGGACTTCCGGCTATGGCCATATGGTATCGCCTTTCTTTTTTCGACTTATAGCACAGGCAGTACTGTTCATGAAAGAAGAAAAGGCCCAATGCCGGGCATTGGGCCTTTTCCGGTAGAACGCTTACTTACAAGTTTCAGAAAACCTATGTTGCCGGAATTACTTTACCACTATCGTTGCAGTGCATGTGTTCACGGAAACCTCAACATCGCCGGCTGCTAAAGTAAACGGATTTACAAAAGCAATGGCAATGATGATTTTTGTGCCGATTCTCAGCTGAATCAGGGGCTTGATAGCATCGCTGTCGAATGCAGCTTTGTCGCCTTTGACAAAAGCGGGGTCGCCGCTGCCGATAATGATAAAAGGCATAATGGGCTGAACAAAGGCTAACAGTTTGCTGACCTTGCCGGGGATAATTTTCTTCAGCTCGCAGGTCTCGTTGTCGGGGGTGCAGTTATCCGGCGAACCGAATTTTTTGCCTGATTGCAGCCCGTAGTTATCTACCCCATCATAGCCAATATAACCAATAAAAGTATCGCATGTCAGATTAATGTCGCTTATGTGAATACCATCCTCAGGCGAGTTCTGGTCAACCACCGCCGTACTATTATCAAGTTCATAATAGCCGACAATGGTCGGATCCATTACCACCTCAGACATCAGGATCGTTTTATTATCCCCTTCCCGTATTCCTACTGCCTGGCAGCAGAAGATGGATAGAGAGGCGGAGTGCGACATGCAGGACTCATTATCAAAACAGGGTTTAGAAAATGTTACATTATCAGTGCCATGGCTCGTGACGATAGACCACTTGCCTTCCCAGTTCTCGCAATAGGAACTATAGGGGGTACAGGTCGTGTTGGCTTGAACAAATGTGGATTGTGCTGATATCAGCAGGGCGCTAACTGCTACTAGAAACAACATGCTTTTTTTCATACTACCTCCTTTTTAGTTTTGGTTTTATCCCGTCAATATCAAATCAAGATTGCCGCTACTATAACAAAGCCTCCGGTTGGTTGCAATGTTAAATTTTTACATTTTTAATAATGAAAAAACAATTTTTTTACAGCACATTCGATAGCTGCTGCCTGCAAAAAAGAAGAGGCCGGGTTTAGGGAGTCCCCGGCCTTTTCCAGTATACTGCTTGTTTAGCGTAACTAAACTTATATTGCCGGAATTACTTTACCGTTATCGTTCCAAGGCATTTGTTCACGGAAACCTCAACATCGCCGGCTGCTAAAGCAAACGGATTTACAAAAGCAATGGCAATGATGATTTTTTTGCCGATTCTGAGCTGAATCAGGGGCTTGATAGCGTCGCTGTCAAATGCAGCCTTGTCGCCTCTGACAAAAGCGGGGTCGCCGCTGCCGATGATGATAAATGGCATAATGGGCTGAACAAACGCCAGCAGCTTGCTGACTTTGGCGGGGATGATTTTCTGCAGGGTGCAGTTGTCATCGGAGCAGTTATCCGGCGAACCGTTCTTTTTGCCGGACACAAGGGTTATAGGAGCTGTTACTGCGGATACGGTAAACGAGTTGCAGATGGAGACATAGTCTGAATCGGGAATCGTTGCTGATGGGCAATTCTGGCCGCACACAACAATTGCTGCATCGTCAAGTTCATAATAGAAGTTCTGGGTCGGACCAAACTGAATTTTGCGGATCTGTACGGTTGTATTATCGGATTTTTTTCCATGGGCAATGTATTCCCAGTAATTGCCTTGCGGGCAATCAGGCTTTACGCATACATCAGTAAAGGTCACATTGTCGGTAACATTCCCGCTGTACGTTAAAACCCAGGTCCCCACCCAGTCATTGGGCAGTGGCGCAGCAAAAACCTGCCCCGCGGCAAACAGTACAGCGCATGCCGCCATCAATACTAATGCTCTTTTTTTCATAACTCCTCCTTTAGTGTTTGGTTTGTGTTGCTACAAATATTCTGTATAGAATACCAAAGCCTTTGGTATGTTGCAATAGATTTTAATTAGAAATATTTTACTTCTTACCCTTTTTATAAACAACTTGCAGTGCAAAAAGTTTCTTGAAGGGAGAAGTTTTTTTGCAGATGGTATGCACTTGATTTATTTAAGCAACAGAGCGGCCTGATTATTAAAATATAGATCATTTGCCATTGTTGTCTGCTGCTGCTGTGATACAGCATTGACGCGGTTCAGCCCCCGCCGATAAGGGGAAAAATCGAAAGCGTGTCGTCCGGGGCAAGGCTGTAGTCTACATCCCCATGACGGCCGTTTACCAGAAGAACGCCAACCTCGGACTCGGAAATGCCCAGTTCCTGCAGCACATAGCTGATCCGGCAGGCCTCGGGGCAGTCAAAATTTTTCTCCCCGAACCGCCCCGTGCGAAATGATGCAAACAGTTTAACGGTAATATTCATAGCATGCCCAATAAAAAACGGGGGCGTGTACTGCCCCCGAAAGTTCTGCGTTTCAAAAATGGCATTAAAAATCCCAGAAGGAATCGATTTCCTTATCGGTGAAATCCCACACGGTATTGTGCGGCGGGCACAGCTCTTCAAAAAATTCAGGAAGGCGGTCATGCGTACTGTTGAAGCCCGCCTCCATGTTGAACCCTCGCTCCAGCTTTAACACGGATTTGCCCAGGGCAATCCCATCATCGCCGGTGATGGATGTGCCGTATTTTGCATTGACCATGTCGACTATCGCGGTAAATGCTTCGGGTTTGTCAAGCACGGCAAAGGCCACAAACAGGCATAGGCCCGTGCTGTCGATAAGCGCGGTGGCGATCTGCAGATTGCGCGAAAGCTCCACCTGGCCCTCTTTTTTCAGCGGGTCGACAAAGCCGCCCACCTTGAGGATATTGGTGGCGGTGCTGTAGCCCGCGGTATGATCGGCCCCCATGGTCGACGTGGCATAGGTGATGCCCATACCCTTGACCGAGCGTGGATCATAGGCCGGTATCGCCTGCCCTTTGACTACCGGAACCCTTGACAGGCCATAGGCTTTGCCCACAGCCGCAGTCCCTGCACCCAGCAGCCTGCCCAGATGCGATCCTGAGCCGATCTCTTTTATAAGCCGCAGCGTTCCCGGCCCGTCGCCGAAGGCGATGATGCCGGCCTCCATGGCAATGCTGACGGTGACGGCGGTTTCAATCGAGTCGATACCGATATCGTCCATCAGGTGATCGGCCTGGGCGATAAGGTCAAGATCCTCGATGCAGCAGTCGGCACCGAAACCCCAGATGGTTTCATACTCAAAGCCCGATGTCAGGTATGCGCCCTTTTTATCATTATAGACCTGTGAGCACTGGATGATGCAGCCCGCGTGGCAGCCGTGGCTGGGCTTGCCGCTGCGCTCTACGATGGTGTCGTGCATGGTCTCGCCGCTGATTTTGTCATGGCCGTCGAACCTGCCGGTGCGAAAATTCTCTGTGGGAAGGCCGCCGGCCTCATGCAGGATGTTGACCAGGATATTGGTGCCGTAGGTTTTCAAGCCCTGGCCCGTGACAGGGTGATCAAGCAAACATTTCGCAAAAACACGGGAGGCTTCCTTGAACTTTTCTGGCTCGGCGATGGCAACGCCCGGAGCGCCCGCATCGTCAATGGAAATATATTTGATTTTTTTCGAGCCCATCAGGGCCCCGAGGCCGCCGCGGCCGTGGCTGCGCATATTGCCCTCGGGATCGCGCACGGAAATATTGGCAAGGGGCATCTTCATTTCACCCGCCGGCCCGATGGAAAGAACGCCCACCTTGTCGCCCCGGCGCTTGCGCACGGCCGTGATGACCTCGTAGTTGCCCTTGCCGATAAGCTCGGTCTCTTCAGCAATGGTGATGCCGTTTTTGTCGAGGTGCATGCTGTAAAAGGCGTCTTTTTGCGGCAGGCCCTCGATAATGATAGCTTTAACGCCGAGCCGCGCCAGGCACTGGGATGACGTACCGCCCGCATTGCTTTCCTTGATGGTGCCGGTAAGCGGGCTTTTGCCGCCCGCAGACAGCCTGCCGGAATTGGCGCAGGCCGTGCCCGAGAGCATGCCCGGCGCAAAGACCAGCTTGTTGTATTTTCCCAGGGGATGGCAGCCGGGCTTGACTTCCTTGGCAACTACTGTTGATGTGAGGGCTCTGCCGCCAAGCGTCTTCCATTCCTGCGGTACGTCTTCGGCAGAAGCTGTGAGGGTGGTCATATTGACCCGGTAGATTTTCTCAGTCATGGGGGCTCTCCTTTTGCTGTGTTTGAAATCTGCTCTTTCTCCTTTCCAAACACGGGAGGCCCGGCCGTTTCCGGCAGAACCCATCGGCTTTTGTCCATGAGAGCATAAGCCCAGGTAGGAACAAAAAGCTCGGAGAGCTACTATGAACTATAAAAACAGAGAGGGATGTATGTCAAGCAAAAATTCGGGAGCCGGCCGGGCATCCCGTAAAATGGAGCAATAAAAAAACTAAGGTTGCATCCCGAAGCTGTAAGCGCAGCGCGAGATGTTTAGTGCGTTTTTTATTGCCCGGCCAGGCTGATTTTTTTTGTCCGGGCGGTGAAGAATTTGCGCATGGGGCCTTGACAGAAAATTGTTTTTTCGTTAATAAAGTTGTAAATACAACTAATTTTGCCAACTCTTTTCCGGATGCTGCGCTATGAATGTTGTCGATCACGAGAGCAATTTGGGTCATATGCTGGGGCGCACGTCGCGGGCCATGCTCAATATGCTGCAAAAAAAATTCCGGCAGGCAGGCTGCGCTATTACCGTCGAGCAGTGGACGCTGCTTATCAATATCCGCAATGCCGGCGGCCAGTCGCAGCAGCAGTTAGCCGAGCTGGTCTATCTGGATAAAACAACCGTAGCCCGCCTTGCCGCGGGGCTTGAGAAAAAGGGGCTTATCAGCCGTGAATCCGTCAGCGCCGACCGGCGGCAAAAGCGCCTGGTCATCACGTCGCGGGGCACGGCTTTGCTGGCAACCTTAAAGCCGATAGCCCTCGCGGCCCAGCAGCTGGTGCTGCAGGATATGGATCCGGAAAAGCTTAAGTGCTGCCGCGAGGTGCTGATGCGGGTGTATAACACGATCCTTGGTCAATAATTTTTCACCGGCGCCGCTCATTCGGCCCGATACACAGGAGAACAGAGATGATTAAAAAAATTGCAGTTGTCATTGGCCTCATTATTGTAGTTGCGGTTGCCGGGTTGATCGGTATGTATAAATATGAAAACCGGCGACTGAGTCCTGACTATTTTCAGTACTATAAAACGCAAGATACCGTGCCTGAAGGCAAGGTGGGCGTCTTTGTCACCGGACTCATCGTGCCGGAAACGCTGGGCACTGTCTTTTTTTATAATATATTCAACAAGATCACTGCCAACGTTATCCCGTGGCCTTTCAGGATTCTGGCAGGCATAGACAAGGGCGTCGCCCTGTTTGACCCTGAGCGCTACTGCGAATTTAGCGAATTTACGCCCAAGCGGCTGGTGGATGCCGAGGGCAGCGATCGGGATATCGACGGTGAGCCTTATATGGAGAAGTACAAGCGCGGCGAGGTTATCTGGCAGCCCCCCGCAAAAATGATTCATAAGGACAACGGCTATTTTCTTTACACAAAGCGCAAGGGCGGCATTCCGAGCCTTGCGGGAAAGATGCTCGGCAAGGCCCGGCTCTGGTACTATGACAAGGGCATTGTTCAGAAAAAGATCCCTCACGAAAAGGGCACGTTTGATATCATCAGCAAGGCTATGGAGCAAATTGAAAAAAGTCATCCCGGCATCATGTGGCGTGCTGAGTGCAGTGTGTATTATTACGAAATGAAACAGAAGCTCTATGAGATGCTCGATGCCGGCTGCACGACCATCGTGCTTGCAGCGCCCATGGCCATTTATTCCCATTTTGAAGAATTTGATTCAGGCTTCCGCCACAGCAGCGAATATATTGAAGAGTGGGAAAAGGCGCATCCGGGTAAAAAAATTAAGATCATCATGGCACCGCAAATGGGCGACTTTAAACCCCTTCGCGAAGCATACCTGGCCATGCTCAAGGACCGCCTGGACACGCTGCCAAAAAATTCGTCGGTTGCCGTTGCCGCAACCGTGCACGGGCTTCCCTGGGACCAGCGGTCGTGGGAGGCCTGGATCGAGCTTGCGCCCGCGTATCGCGCGCCAATGCTTGATGAAATCCAAAAGCTACTGAGCAGCTACGGTTTTTCGAAGACCACGGTCATGAGCTGCCAGGATGAGTTTGCCGACCCGATTCGTGACCCCAAGGACAAGTACCTTTCAACCAGCGAGGCCTACTGGAAAGCAATCAATGAAGGCTACGATTATGCGATCGCCCTGCCGCTGGAGTTTTTTGTGGAGAACAGCGACACCCTGTACTACCACGCCATAAAAAACTATGAGGGCTTTGCCGGGTACAATGTCTATGAGCCCATCAATTATCCTGACTGGTCCGTGCCGTATACGCGTGAGTTTGTTCAAGGGAAAACACATATTATATATAATGGCGTGCCCGTCGGGAAGTATCAGCATTTTGTGGTCGATGCATTATATTCGGCTGTAAATTCTGTGCTCAGCCGCGGTGCAGCAAAGTAAGGAGAGAAAACTTATGGCTGCAGCTGCAAAAAAGACGGTCTGTAAGGTTGATCCGGTTCTGTGCACCGGCTGCGGGGCCTGCGCCGAGGCATGTCCCATGCATATTCTTTTGGTCAGGGACGGCCTGAGCGCCATGACCAAAAGCCGTCTGTGCCTTGAATGCGGCTCCTGCGTGCGGGCCTGCCCGCAGCATGCCATCGCAGTTTCAACGGGCGATGGGGCTGACGCCGATGACGGGCAGCCTGCGGAGGCTGCGGATGCTCCCGTGATTTTCACCCATGTGCTTGACGCTGTTATGGCCATCGCCGCAGAGGAACTGAGCCCACGGCAGGTATTTTCTTATAACGGCATGGATGTGTCGGATCTCAACGTCATAGAGGCCGACGATGCACAGGGGTTTGCTCGCTGCTATACAGCTGACAAGCTGCTGAAAATGTATCAGTCCCGCTTCACCTTTTTCGACCAGATGTCTGTGGATGTCTTCGGGCTTGTGCCTGCTCCCGAATACGATCTGCCCATTTTCATGTTCGACTGGTCCGAGTCAAGCGACTCGATTTTTTATATCTGTGACTTTTACCCAACCGAAGACCCCGGAAGAAACCAGAACTATCTTGCCAGGTATCTGTATGAGCCCCTTGACGAGCTGTATCAGCGCAGCAGCACGATTCCGGGGCTGCGGCCCATCCCGCTTCACTGGGTGCGCTCCCTTAATTCGCCCTACATGATAACAGGCAATATCGAGAAGAACCCCCGCGAAAATATCGGCAGGCTCTTCAACAGCACGATCGACTATCTGCGGGCCTGGATCGGCCTGTGGAAAAAGGCCGTGCCCTGCGACCTGCAGTCGCGCCATATGCAGCTTGTGACCGAGCGGCGGCGCGTATTTCGCGATCTTTATCTTGAAAACGACCCGGGCATCGGCACCATCAATAAATTTATCGGTGAGGAAAAGGGCGATCGCGTGCTAAAACTCATAATACCTGAATAAGAGGAGAAAGCATTATGAAGACAGCGGAACAAATCCTGTCAGGCGAAGCACTCGAGATGTTTGAAAAAATTGCAGCCATCTGGCCGCCAATTATAAGGCAGCGTAAAAAAGACAAAATCCTTCTAATGCTTTTCCTGCTTGCGCAGGCGCGAAAGATAAAGAAAGCCGATGCCGCCCTGGTTATCGAGGCCACGCGCCTGGTAGTCCCCAAATCCTATGACCCGCTGTTTCATATGTTTGAGGACATGGAGGGTTTTAAGAAGCGCATGCTTGAGCCCTTTTTGAGCGAAGCGGCCTACAACAAAATTCCCGTGAAGGTCAGGCGCTGGCCCAACCCCCGGCCGCGCAAAAAAGCGGCTGCCAAACAGGCGAAAACCATTCTTGCCGTCTGCGCAAGCCCGCGAGCCCGTGGCAATACCGACCTGCTCATCGACGAGGCCCTGCGCGGTGCGGCCGACGCCGGCGCGCTAACGGAAAAGATCATGCTCCATAAAATCAAGATGGGGTACTGCATCGGGTGCCGAAAATGCAAGGAGCCGGGCTATGAAAAAATCTGCGTCATCAATGACGACATGTCGCAGGTCTATCAGAAAATTATTGATGCCGACGCGCTGATAATAGGCTTTCCTATCTATACCGGCAGGGAGTGCGCCCAGCTCTCAACATTTTTTGATCGCTGGGACGGCTATGAGCGATACATGCTCACCTCCTGTCTCAAGCCGGGCAGGAAATCCATGGTGATCGGCACCTGGGGCTATCCCTGCATTGACACCTATGACCATGTGATTGAAAACATTATCTCCATTCTCAATCTCCATAAGGTCGAAACAGTAGAGGCCTTGTCGGCCTGCGGGTTTGAGGGCATGCTGCATGGCCTTGACGCTGAGAGGAAAGGCGTTATCGCGCGCCATCCGAAACAGCTCAAAAAAGCCTATGAGGCCGGGTGTGCCCTGGCCTGCAGCCGTTAGCGCTGGCATTATTTTTTCATCCCGAGCAGAACGCGGTACGGCCCCGGCGTGCCGGGCGGCATGAGGGCCACACGGTCGCCGTCTTTCAGGTGTGCGTCAAAATCCCCCGCTTTGCCGTTTATGAAGACAGCCTCCACAGCTTCCCGGGCAAGCCCCAACTGCGATATCAGAGCCGAAGCAGTTAAGCCCTCGGCAATGTTCATAACCGCTTCACAGCAGTCAACACCCTTCTCGTGAAGCGGCTCCCTGAGAAATGATAAGGCGCTGAAGATAATGCGCGGCATGTGCCGGGCCTCAGTTGTTCTTGTTGTTCTGCCGGAAACACGAGTCAGCCTACTTCTTTATTTTACCGGTTCAGGAAAGTCAATGCGATAAAATGCACAGCTGCTATGTAAAGCATGCTATCTCAGCGGGACGTCTATTTGAAGATGGAGTTCTTCCTTGAGAGTAAGACTCATTGTGCGTCGATTGTAAAAAAGAATAGAGCGGGTCTGTTTAAACATGCCACACTCTCTAATATTAATTTATCTTCAGGCGGCAATATGATATACCTGCAAGAAAAACATTTGGTTTATAGGGAATTTATATGAATAATGCAGTGATTAAGAAAAAATTTGCATGCTCTGTTTTTATATGGAGCATCATTGTCAACGGGCTGTTTCTGGGCTGCACACAGCATGGCGCAGTACGGGCAACAGATAATTACGACGTTCTTGCGCCCACAAAAGAACTTTCGCAGACAGCCATGGAAGTGGTTAAGGAGGTCGGTCAGACACATTATGTCAGCCATGAGCTGGATGACCGTTTTTCCAGCGCAGTATTTGACCGGTATCTGGCAGATATCGACCCTGCCCGCAGCTCTTTTCTTGCAAAGGATATACGGGATTTTGAGCCTTACCGCAAAGCTTTGGACGAAGCCCTTGCATCAGGGGACCTCAAGCCGGCTTTTATAATATATAACCGCTACCAGGAGCGGTTTACCCAGCAAATCCTTTACCTGATCGACGCGCTTGAAAATAATCTCCAGTTGATCACTTTTGACAGTGCTGAAGAGATCGAGAGCGAGCGCAAAAATGCCCCGTGGCCCGCAGACGAAGCAGCGCTCCGGGACCTGTGGCGCCGCAGGCTTAAATCATCGCTGCTCAATCTCAAGCTTGCAGGCAAGACCACTGAGCAGGCGCGCGAGGTTTTGCTTAAGCGCTATCGCAACCAGCTCACCCAGGTGAAACAGGTAAAATCCGAAGATGTTATGCAGATTTTTATAAATTCCTATACGCGCTCGTATGACCCGCATACGGAATATTTGCCGCCCCGCGTATCGGATAATTTTAATATTTCCATGAGTCTGTCGCTTGAAGGAATAGGGGCCGTCCTGCAGAATGAGAATGAGTATACCAAGATCGTAAGCCTGGTGAAGGGCGGGCCCGCAGACAAGAGCGGGCAACTCAAGCCCGCCGACCGCATCATCGGCGTAGGGCAGGGCGCAACCGGTGAAATCGTCAATGTTGTCGGGTGGCGCATCGACGATGTGGTGCAGCTTATTCGCGGGCCCAAACAAACCATGGTGCGGCTTGAAGTCATTGCGGCGCATGCAGCCGATGAGCATCAGAGCAAAATTATCAGCATCGTTCGCGATACAGTTAAGCTTGAGGAGCAGGCAGCCAAGAAAAAAATCATCACGATCGACAGGGGCCACACACCCTGCAAGGTCGGGGTGATCGACGTGCCCACTTTTTATCATGATTTTAAGGGCGATCAAGCCCGCACGGGCTCTTTGCGCAGCACGGTTGCTGATGTGCGCCGGCTTTTAAATGAACTTGCGCAGGAAAAGGTCAGCGGTATTGTTCTCGATCTGCGGGACAATGGCGGCGGCGCGCTCAATGAGGCCAATGCCGTGTCAGGGCTGTTTATCGACAAGGGCCCGATTGTGCAGGTCAAGGACTCCCGCGGCAAGATCTCTATCATGTCGGACCCTGAAACGGGCATCGCCTATGCAGGGCCCCTGGTGGTGCTGGTAAGCCGCACGAGCGCTTCAGCCTCTGAAATCCTTGCGGGGGCCATGCAGGACTACCACCGCGCTATCATCATGGGAGACCAGACTTTCGGCAAGGGCACAGTGCAGGCCCTGCTGCCACTGAATAAAGGGCAGCTGAAGGTGACGCAGGCCAAGTTTTACCGCATAACGGGGGAGAGCACGCAGAACAAGGGCGTGTCGCCCGACATCACCTGCCCCGGCCTCTATGACAAGAACAAAATAGGAGAAAGCGCGCTTCCCGATGCGCTTGCCTGGGATAAAATTCAGGCCGTAAACTACAAGGCATGGCCCGATCTTGGCAAGGCCATTGTCCAGCTCAACCGGAGCCATGAACAGCGGGCTGCTCAAAATCCTGACTATATCTATCTGAAAGAAATGGCGGAACATATCCGGGAGATTGGCAATAAGAGCACTCTGTCGCTGTCTGAGGCCGTGCGCAGAGCAGAGGATACGCAGGAAAAAAAATGGCGCCTTGACAATGAAAACAAGCGCCGTGCGGCAAAAAAACTGCCGCTGCTTGATAAACTGCCGGATAATGAGACCGGCAAAGACAATGCCACCGAGAGCGATAATCAAACTGAAACGCCCGGCATCGACAAAGACCCTGTGCTGACCGAGGCTGCCAATGTGCTGGTTGATTATCTGCCCCTGGCGGCGCCGGTTAAATAGTTCGGAGTAATGAGTTCGGAGTTCGGAGTGAATAGATTTATGATTAAAGATTCGAAATTGAAAAAATTCATGTAGGGGCGGGCTTTATGCCCGCCCTCGGGAGGGGATAAACCCCTCCCCTACGGTTGGAAAAATATTTAATTCATGATTCAAGATTCCGGTTTTTTTTCTAAAGAACCTTAAACATTTTCGAGGATTTCGTGCATGAAAATCGGCATTATCGGTCTGCCACAGACCGGCAAAAAAACACTGTTTCAGATTCTTACGGGCCATGTGTTCACTGAACACAGCGATCAGAAAAAACCCGCCATGGGAATGGCCGATATTATTGATCAGCGGTTTGACACGCTCGTGCAGATGTATAAACCAAAAAAACAGGTGCGAGCCAAGATCGATCTGGAGCTGCTCCCGAAGCTTGAAAAGGAATCAATCGCCCGGGGCGACATATTCAAGGATATTGCCGATGTTGACGGCGTATGCCATGTGGTGCGCGCTTTCGAAGATGAGGCCATCTACCATGTGGACGGCTCTATCGATCCCGTGCGCGATATCGACATGGTCGGCGGCGAGCTGATTCTGCACGATCTGCTGTTTATCGAGAAACGGCTTGAGCGGCTCGAAGCGCAGATGAAGAAACTTAAAGACGAAAAACAGCAGAAAGAGCATGACATGCTGGTGCGGTTCCGCGAGCATTTGGAAAAAGAGCGGCCCCTGCGCCTGCTTGCGCTCAGCCCTGATGAAGACATGCTCATCCGCAGCTATCCATTCATCACGTTTAAGCAGATGGTTCTTGTGCTCAATGTCGCAGATGACGGCCTGGGGGATATGTCCATTATCGAAAAATTGCGAACCCGCTGCGACACTGAAAAGATGGAGGTCATGCAGGTATCGGCCAAAATGGAAGCCGAAATCGCAGCCCTTGAATCTGAGGCCGAGCGCAGGGAGTTTCTGAAAGACCTCGGCATCGATGAGCCGGCCCTGGGGCAGCTCACGCGTCTGTGCCTGAAGGCTCTGGGCCTCATGTCGTTTTTTACCGTGGGGGAGGATGAGGTTCGGCAGTGGCTCGTGCGAAAAAACGCAACAGCGCCCGAGGCTGCAGGAGCGATTCACTCAGACCTGCAGCGAGGCTTCATCCGTGCAGAGGTGTTTAAATATGACGACCTGCTGGCCCACAAAAATGAGGCGGGCCTGAAGGCCGCGGGCAAGCTTTACCTCAAGGGCAAGGACTATATTGTCGAGGAAGGCGATATTTTGAATATCCGTTTCAAGGTATAATAACTCTCATGCCATATCCGCTTTTTCCGCTCTTTATCAGGCTTGACGGCAGAATCTGCCTTGTCGTCGGTGGCGGAAAGGTAGCCGGGCGTAAGGTCGATAGCCTGCTTGAGGCCGGTGCTGCGATAACGGTGGTGAGCCCCGAAGCGACAGCTCGGATTCAGAGGCTGGCATCGCAGGGCCGTATAACATGGCTGCAGAAAATTTTTTCACCAGATGATCTTAACGGATCATTTCTCGTTATAGCAGCCACAGGCGATGCAGCAGTCAACGGGCATGTAGCGGCTGCGTGCAGGTCGCAGGCCATCCTCATAAACGTCGTTGATGAGCCCGGGCTGTGCGACTTCTTCCTGCCCGCAGTGCTGCGCCGGGGAGCTTTGTCCATAGCCATTGCAACCGAAGGCAAAAGCCCCCTGCTGGCCCG
>Ga0114951_10002007_pt1 | contig 23936 bp, 21 predicted proteins | sample AM7aDNAmetaG_FD_88677 | JGI IMG/M metagenome (GOLD analysis project Ga0114951, IMG submission 88677) | Freshwater microbial communities from Finland to study Microbial Dark Matter (Phase II) - AM7a DNA metaG | ecosystem: Environmental > Aquatic > Freshwater > Lake | place: Finland: Lake Alinen... | reverse complement strand
CTCCTGTTATGGCTCCACCGGGCCAGGCTCCGTGGATCCAGAGACCGGCGCGGTCTACGGGCCCGACTTCCCCCTGGTTTCCATCCGGGACAATGTCCGGGCGCAGGCGCGCCTGCTGGACTCGCTGGGTATCCGACGGCTCCGACTGGTGCTGGGCGGCTCCATAGGGGGCATGCAGGCCCTGGAATGGGCCATCCTTCAGCCCGATCGTGTCCACCGTGCGCTTATCATTGGCGTGGCGCCGCTCTCGGCCATGGGCCTTGCCCTCAATCACCTCCAGCGCCAGGCCATTCAGCACGATCCGGAATGGGAAGGAGGCCGCTATTTACCCCAGCGCCCCCCGCGTCGTGGACTGTCGCTCGCCCGGCAGATCGGCATGATCAGTTACAAATCCGCACCGCTCTTCGATGAGCGCTTCGGTCGCAAGCCCAACCGCAACGGAGAAGACCCGTGGGCGCCCGGAGATAGGGATGGCGGGCAGAATGGCAGCCTGCTCGGCGGGCGTTTCGACATCGCCGGATATCTGGACCACCAGGGCGATCGCTTCATTGATCGTTTTGACGCCAATTCGTATCTGGCGATTCTCCGTGCCATGGATACCTGGGACCCGATGCGAGGCTGCGCCTCGCCCCAGGAGGCCTTTGGCCGCATCCGAGCCCGCCTCAGCTTCATCGGCATCAGTTCGGATTGGTTGTTTCCGGCCGAGACCGTGCGCGAATTTGCACATACCATTCGCATGGTCGGCGTCGATGCCGACTATAGGGAAATGGTCAGCGACCATGGCCACGACGCCTTTTTGGCCGAACAAGTGGAACTTGTGCGCCTGCTCCAATAGAACAAAACTCCGCCAGGCAAACCACACTGAGCTGCCTCAACGGACCGTTATCTGGCATTGCCACGCCAATTTAAGAACTTTGTCGTATGCCTGCCTTGATTCGAGGAAAATCCAACGGCGCCTTCCTCTGGAGAATTGGGCGCGCCCACGGTGCAGTGAAAATGGATCACAAAGAGATTTTTCCCCGCATATCCTGCGATTTCGGCCAAATTGCTGCTCTTTGGGCCCGGCGCTGGAAGCCGATTGTGGCCCCGCTCGGGTTGCCTGGCCGGGATGTTATTTTATTTGCAGCGCAACTTCGCTTGTCACGGGGGGCAGGGCTTTCTATAATCCATCCAACACCGCATTGGAAGCCGTGGTATCGTTTATCCGTCACCACGGTACTCAACCGCCATCAGGGCTGTTGCATATTCCGCGAGCGAGTGCGTGAATTTTGATCTCCATTTCGGCAATTCCCAGGAGCACTGAATGAAGAAGTTAGTCTTTGCATCGGTGATGGCATTGGCGAGCATTTCGCTCGTTTACGCGCCCACGCTGAGAGCTCAGGATTCGGACCAGATTACTATCAAGGATCCAGCCGAATTCAATGCCTATCAAGTCGCTACTACCCAGACTGATCCGGCGGCCAAAGCATCGGCCCTCGAGGGGTTTCTGGCGTCCTACCCACAGAGCGTCGTCAAGAAGGCCGTTCTCGATATGCTCATCGATACCTATGGCGGCCTCAAAGACACGGACAAGGAACTAGGTGCGTCCACCCGGCTGCTTCAGGTTGACCCTAACAACATGAAGGGCATTTTCGTCTCGGTCGCACTCAAGAAGAGCCAGTGCGGCAAGACTAGTGATGCTCAGGTCTGCGACGACGCCGGAGCCCTTGCGCAAAAGGGCTTGTCTGCTCCCAAAGAAGCCTCTGTCTCCGATGCCGATTGGAAGAAGATGACAGACGCAACCTATCCCGCCTTCCACTCCGCCATCGCTTTGGATTACCTGATCTCCAAGAAGGACTCCAAGGCTGCTATCGAGGAGTATAAGAAGGAATTGCTGATGTATCCGCTGGCTGCCACCACGAGCGGCCCTGGCCTGGTCGATACGCTGCAAATCGCTGAAGCCTATGCCAAGCCTGATGCAAGAGACATGGTGCAGGCCGCTTGGTTCTACGCCCGCGCCTGGAACTTCGCTCCTCCCGCCTACAAGGCTCAGATCGAACCCAAGCTCGAATACTGGTACAAGCGCTATCACGGTGGACTTGATGGCTTGGATGCCCTCAAGAGCGCAGCTGCCGCCACCCTCTTCAAGCCCGATTCCGTAATCGTTGCTCCCGCGCCCACTCCTGACAAATTGGCTCATGATGCGTTGGTAGGCGGCGATCCGACCAAGCTGAACCTGGAAGACAAGGAATTCATCCTTGCCAACGGCGTCAAGGATGACGCTGAAAAGCTTTGGGCGTTGCTCAAGGGCCAGGCCACACCCGTCCCGGGAGTCGTGACAGAAGCCAATGCCGCTGCCGTCAAAGTTGCCGTCACTCAGGCTGGCAAGACATCCGACTTTGTCGTGCATCTCACCGCTCCAGCGGCTTGCTCCACCATTCCAGAAGCAGGAACGGACGTGAAGGCGTTGAAGGAGTTTGTCCTCGCCAACGGCGTCAAGGAAGACACCGACAAGGTAGAGGCGCTTTCTCCGGATTATGCCAAGACAGTCAAACTCGCGGTTGAGGGTCAGGTTCCGGTAATCAGGGTTGCCGTTACCCAGGATGCCAAAGACAACAAGAACCCCGACTTCATCGTCAATCTCAAGGCTCCTCTGCCCTGCAAGGAAACACCTCCTGCGGGCTTTGAATTCAAACTCCAGCCCGCCACCGAACTGGACGCCACCTATGACACATATGCGCAGGTTGCTGCCACTGGTGCAAAGGGCCCGACCGCGCAGATCGTGCTTCGCGACGGTTTTGTCCAGGCAGAGAAAAAGAAGGTTGTTGCCCCCGCGCACAAACCGGCGCCCGGTCACCATCCAGCTCACTAACGAGTAAATCGGCCCGATGTTTTCTCTGATGGGGATATTCCATCGGGCCGCTTGAGTCAAAGGCGCGTCACGCAATGTCTCGCTCCAGGGATCATGGGGGCAGCCTGTATACGGCTGCCCCTTTTCTTATCCCCGAACTAACAGTTCCAAGCCTCTACAACGCGGTGGTGGTAGTCTATCGGCAGCATGGAACGATCTAAATTCCTCTCCCTCGCCTTTGCAGTTACGGTTATTGTCTATGGCGGCGTCCCTGTGGTTTCACAGACACTACAGGATTCTTCCGCGAACCCCCTGAACCTCAAACAAGTTCCTGAAATTGTCCGCCCCACGCCGTTCCCGCTTAACTCCGCACCCTTGGAGACTGCGCGATCAATCGAGGTCCGCTCCCCGGACCAGATGACGCAGAGAGATCGCGAACTCGAGGCGGATGCCGAGGCTTCCATCGGCGAGAAGGCCGGATTTGCCGACCTGGGATTCAACGAAGGCAAGTGGAACTATAAGCAGCTGGTGTGCCCGGCGCTGCCTAACCACATGTTCCTCCGCTTCACGCGCAACAATGGTGCTGGCGATATAAGCGTTTTCTCCGTTTCCATTCCGCGCGGCAACGAGGGCCGGGTGCGCATTATCCCCATTCAGCGCCGCGGGTATTCGCTCTTCTCCCCCGCGCCCATTAATGCCCTCACTATTTCAGCCTTCAACCACGTTCGCGCCGAAGAGGGCTCTGACAGTGTCCCCGGCTGGCTCGGGACAGGCATGTGCTACGCCGCGCTGGCTGGTGCGTCTCCCCAGGCTCTACCGATAGAGGAGATGGCAGAGAGTAACAGGTACCCAGGGGCCTCAGCGCCCGCTTTGGAGATTCCCAAACAGGGTGGAGCCATCATCCGATTCACTGACGTGGCGCCGCTCTCCAAGCCAATGCAGTGGACCATGATCTTCAACGGCAAGGGGAAATTGCTCAAGGCTTCGCATGCGCCCGCCTCCATTTCCGCTCAGAAAGAGATTCAGCCATCTCTTCCAGAGCCGAATGCAAAGCCCGTTCCGCCTTCTCCAGTCGACCCAGGTAGATAACTCCGCCCTGCGCGCAAATCCAGCAACCGGTCGGCGTCGCGATGCGCCGGGACTATTTGCGGCGTCCCCTTCTGACTCTTTGCCAGGACGGCACCTATTCTCCCAACATGATGCGATGAATGTGGCTTGCGCGCCCGGTTTCCGGATCGCATTCAACCAGCGACGCGCACATCTTCGGGTTCCCCTTGGCAGCTTCGAACTTGCCCGGCATGCCGGTCAGGAACTTATGAAGCACAAGCTCCTTCTCCACGCCGATAATGCTGTCGTACGGCCCGCTCATCCCCACGTCGGTCTGGTAAGCCGTTCCACCCGGCAACACACGCTCGTCAGCCGTGGGAATGTGCGTATGCGTGCCCAGAACCGCCGTCACCCGGCCGTCTAGATACCAGCCCATGGCTACCTTCTCGCTGGTAGCCTCCGCGTGGAAATCCACCACGATCACCTTGGCCTTGATTCCGGCCAGTACAGTGTCCGCCGCATGAAATGGATCGTTCGTCGTGTTCATGAAAACGCAACCCTGCAGGTCGACCACCGCATAAGCAATCCCGCTCTCGGTGGTTCCTTCAAACACACCATGGCCGGGAAGGCCCGGTTGCAGGTTAGCCGGCCGCAGCACGCGGCGCGGCCGTTCCTGGCTCTCTGCCCCCGCCGATTTCATATAGTCGATCAGCTCGCGCTTGTCCCACACGTGGTTGCCCGTGGTCAGTACATCCGCGCCCAGGTCAAACAGCTCCTCGGCGATCTGCGGTGTCACTCCAAAGCCGCCGGCCGCATTCTCTGCGTTGATCACAACCAGGTCCACTTCGTTAGCGCGCCGCACATGGCCTATGTGCTCACGCACAATCCTGCGTCCCGCGCTCCCGAAGATATCGCCGACAAAAAGAATGTTCAAAAAAAGCTCCTGGCTCCTGGCCTGCATCTCTCCCAGGCGGCCGAGAATTGTAGCGCCGGCCTCCTGGCCGGCTGTTCTGAGGGCCTCCCGGCCCTCGGAGTCTTCGACAGACCTAATATTCAGGCTTGTCGCGCCGCCTGTGAGAAATGCAGACTAGCCTCTGGCTTCCGGATAGATGCCGGATGTCTCAACCCAGTATGACCTGGGATCGTACTGCATTTAGGCAACGGGTTCTTCTGTTCCCTGTTCCCTATTCACTGTTCCCTGGTCTTTGCTTCTCATCAGCGGAAACAGAATCACATCCCGAATCGACTTCGAGCCGGTCAGCAGCATCACCAGCCGGTCAACGCCCATACCCTCGCCGCCGGTCGGTGGCAGCCCGTAGGCAAGCGCCCGCACGTAGTCCTCGTCCATCTGGTGCGCTTCGTCGTCGCCGCGGCCGCGCTCTTCAAGCTGCTGGGCGAAGCGCTTGTGCTGCTCCACCGGATCGTTCAGCTCGCTGAAGGCGTTCCCCAACTCGAAGCCGCCACAGAAGAACTCGAACCGCTCCACGTGCGCCGGATCGTCCGGCTTGGCCTTCGACAGCGGCGAAACCTCCACCGGGTAGTCGTAAATAATCGTCGGCTGAATCAGGAAAGGCTCCACCACCGCCTCAAACAGGTTGTAGACCAGCTTGCCCACAGGCGCGCCCTTCATCGAATCGAAGTAGACCGCAGTAATCGCCCCATGGATGGTCTTCAACTCCGCAATCCGCTCCGGGCTCAGTCGCGCCGTCTCGCCAACTGCCTTCTCCAGCGAACTCATCGCCGCATGAAGCCGCGCCTGCATCACATCCGCCGCCTCGAAGGCGGTCGCCGCTGGCTTCGCGCCGGCTTCCGCCGGCCAGAACTCGCGGATCGCCTCGCGCATGCTCAGGCGCGTCCACTTGCCGAGATCGATCTCAACGCCGTTGAAGTTCGTGATTGTGGTGCCGTTTACCTCTTGCGCCACAAACTCGATCATCTCCTCGGTAATCTGCATCAGGTCGAGGTAGTTCGCGTATGCCTGGTAAAACTCCAGCATGGTGAACTCGGGGTTGTGCTGCGTGCTCACGCCCTCGTTGCGGAAGTTGCGATTTATCTCGTAAACCCGGTCCAACCCGCCTACCACCAGTCGCTTCAAGTAAAGCTCCGGCGCAATGCGCAGAAACATATCCTGATCCAGCGCGTTGTGGTGCGTCTTGAACGGCCGTGCCGCCGCGCCGCCGGCGATCTGCTGCATCATCGGCGTTTCCACTTCCAGGTACCCTCGCTCGTCAAAGAACCGGCGCAGCGCCTTCAGAATCTTCGCCCGCTTGACGAAGACTTCTCGGGCTTCAAGATTCGTAAAAAGGTCCACATATCGCTGCCGGTAGCGCAACTCCACATCGGCCAGCCCGTGAAACTTCTCCGGCAGCGCCAGCATGGCCTTCGACAGAAAGGTCAGCCGCTCCACATGCACGGTCAACTCGCCGGTCCGTGTGCGAAACAGGTACCCCGCAACTCCGATATGGTCACCCAAATCGAGGAGTTTGTAGAGCGCGAAGCCCTGCTCGCCCACTGCGTCCAGGCGCACATAGATCTGCAGCCTCTCGCCTTCCTGCTGCAGCGTCGCAAAACCGGCCTTGCCCTGCGCGCGGATGGCCATGATGCGCCCCGCAACGGCCACCGTCACGCGGTTCGCTTCCAAGCCCTCGGCCTGCGCCTCGCCCCACTTTGCGCGTACCTGCGGCACCGAATGCGAAGCAGGGAACTGGTTGGGATAGGAGGCCTGCCCTAGCTTCTCGATTTCCTCTAACTTTGTCTTGCGCAGTTCAAAAAGGCTGCGCTCAAACTCTGAATCGAACACGTGGTTTTCCTTTGTTTGAACCCGCTCACAGGTCCAACCGCCAGTATATCGTCCGGTGCGCATCGGAGCGTCAGCGGGCCCTCGCGAGTTCTCAAAGCGCCTATAATAATTGCAATTTCTTGAGAGGATATGTCATGAAGCGTGAGCTTTGCGCAATCTTTCTTTGTTTGTCTCTTGTTTTGGTAGTTGAAGCCCGTGCCTCGGTTCTGCCGCCTGCCTGCGGCGACGACAAGATCAAGTTTGACGTAACAACGCAGAAAGATCCGCCCGCTCCCGCGCCACCACAGGCAGGCAAGGCGCAGATTGTTTTTGTTGAAGACCAAAACGAGGCGCACAACGCCTTCCACCCCTGGGATGTGGTCCGCTTTGGGATGGACGGGGCGTGGGTGGGCGCCAACATGGGCAACTCGTACTTCACACTGGACGTTGCGCCGGGAATGCACCACCTGTGCGTGAGCGTTCAAGGCTGGAGGAAGAGCTTCGACCTGGTGCCCATCAACGCTGAGCCGGGCAAGATCTACTACATTGCGGGCCAGGTCACGGAGTCCATGTACTATTACGACTTCCGCCTTACTCAACTGAACGACGATCAGGCCGAATACCGGCTCAAGAACTGGCAACTCAGCAAATGGAAGATCAAGCCAGAGCAGCATTGATTGCGCAGTCTCTGTCATCGCATCGAAGGACGCTCATCGTGTATAACCACGATGGATGCCATTCCATCGCCCCATTCCGGAGTCGAAGACGCGCCCCAAGGAACCGGGCGGGCTGAAGATGTATGCGGAGGCTGAGAAACTGCTGCACATCGCCTTCGTCCTGCCCTCCGCGGTCCTCATCGGCTGGGGCGCGGGCGCCTGGGCGGACAGCCGCTTTCACCAGCACTGGATTGCGATCTTCGGCATTGCCTTTGGAAGCGTTTCCGGGCTGTTTTATGTAATCCGGCAGGCGATTGTTGCCGAAAATAAATCCATTTTGGAAGACGCGGCCCAGGATGGGACCGCCAAGGAAGAGCCCACCTCCAAGCCATGACACAGGAAACTCACCCCATCGTCGAACTGACCAATGAAAATCTGGATGCGCTCCTCAAGCGCGCCATGCGCAACACGCTGATTCTAGGGGGGCTTGCCGCCATCGCCGTGATGATTGGCGCTGGCTGGCGCAGTGCCGCCATGCTCGTAACTGGCACGCTCATCTCCGCCGCCAGCATTCTTGAGTGGCAGCGCTTGGTCCGAGTCATCAACGCCCGCCTCGACAAGCAGAAGACCCCTGCCAGCGCTTCCGTTGTCGTCCTCTTCTTTGTGCTCAGGCTCACCATCTTCGCAGGGGTCATTTATGTTAGCCTGAAATGTTTCCAGGGCTCGGTTCTGGCGCTTCTCTGCGGTCTGGGTTTAGCGGCTCTCGCCATCGCCTGGGAGGTACTCCGGTTGCTCCGCGATTAACTAGGTCCCTGTGGCCGGCGCGGTGAATCCGCCCCGGAGAAAGAAAGACTCAAGTCTTCATGCCCGAATCTTTTGCATTGTCGCAATTGTTGAATCAGTGGTTCGGCGGCATCCTCGCCTCCGGACTTCACGCGGTAGGCATGCCTGCCGACAAGGCTGCGGAGCAGGCAACGTCCGTTCTCAGCGCTTTTGGGTTGGAACTGCTGGTCGTAGCCGGTCTCATCGCCTTTTTCATCCTGGTGCGGATCAGCCTCTCGGTCGAGAAGCCAAACCCGGCGCAGCAAATCGCCGAGATGATCCACGAGGCCATCGGTGGCCAGGCCGACCAGGTCATCGGTCACGGATATCAGAAGTTTCAGGCTTACGTCACCTGCATCTTCCTGTTTGTCCTGCTTAATAATCTCACCGGACTGATACCCGGAATCAAAGCCCCGACCACCTTGCTGGTGGTACCCCTGGGGCTGGCCCTTCCTACGTTCCTTTTCTATAACTTCCACGGAATCCGCGAACAGGGCGTAATTGGCTACGCGAAGCATTTTGCCGGCCCCATCTGGTGGATGGCATGGCTCATCTTCCCGATTGAGATCGTCTCTCACCTCGCGCGCATCATGTCGCTCACTGTCCGTCTTTACGCCAACATGTTTGCCGGTGATCTGGTCACCCTGGTCTTCTTCTCGATGGTCCCCGTAGGCATTCCGGTCATCTTCCTGGGCCTGCACGTTTTTGTGTCGCTCATCCAGGCCTTCGTTTTCATGCTTCTGACGATGATTTATCTCTCACTGGCAGTAGCGCACGAGCACTAGAAAGACAGTTCGTATTTCACAGTTCATAGCTCGCAGCGACGACGATCACCGAACTGATAACTGACAGAGTTTCCGCCGGAGGGTGCTTCCCCTCCGGGCATTCGGACGGCTGCAAGCGTGAGGGGGCCAGCTCGGTGAGCCTCAACCACCCACTGGCAGCCAATTTCAAAAGAAGCAGGAGAATTATGCGTAAACTTCAATATGTGTTCATGGCCTTGGCGGCGCTTTGCTTCGCCATTCCGGCCTTCGCGGATGGTGGTTCAACGGCTGTCAACCTGGTGCCGATCGGCGCCGGTTTAGGCATGGGTCTGGCCGCCGGCTTGTGCGGTCTCGGCCAGGGCAAGGCTGTCGGTTCGGCCGTCGAAGCCTTGGCTCGCAACCCCGGAGCGCGCGCCGGAATCTTCACCTTCCTGGTCCTCGGTCTCGCCCTCATCGAGTCCCTCACCCTCTTCACCTTGGCCATCGTCTTCGCCAAGATGTAATCGGATCAACTTCGGCAGAAACGGAACGGCCTCACCCCCTCAAGGTGAGGCCGTTCCGTTTTTGCCGCCCGCTTCCTACCGTCTCGCGCGCACAGTTTCCCCGGGAACTCCCCGCAGCGTCTGAATCGCCTGCCGGTAGTCGAGATCCGCGGGAACCGGCGCGTACTCGGTCATCTGCTCTTCCGTGTCGATGATCTTGGTCTTGAACACTACCCGCAGGTTCATCTTCAACTGGACATGTGCGATCCGCCATTGCCGCCCGCCCACCTCCGATTGTTCAATCAGCACCCAGCCCCCTTTGTTCAGGCGCCCCAGAATGCCCCATCCGTAGTCCGTATCCTGCTGCAGATGCCCCTCCAGCCGCACCACGCGCTCCTGTGCTGCGTCAATCCAGAGTTCACCTGTCAAGGAGGTAAGTGCCTGGGTTTCGTAGTCGGGCGGGCTAAAACTCGGATTGGGCCTGAAGGTGAACTTCTCCACATTTCCCGCCGGTCCCAACACTGCGCCCGTGTACTCGTAAAGGAACGCCTTGGGTAGCATCCGCAGCAGCTTCAGCACGATTTCTGCGTCCCCTTCCTCGCCCCTTTTGCGGTGCTTCTGCAGGCTGGGGTCACTGAGCAGTGCGTCCAAGCGGGCCTGTTCCCTGAGCTCGTCAGCCTGACCCAGCGGCTGGTCGTTGACTGAAAGCAGCCGCGCCACAAAGCCGTCGCGCGTCTCAATAATCTCCTTGGTCGAGATCAGTCGCGGGCTTGCCTTGCGCAGCCGGTAACGCATGGGGTGGCTTGGATCCCTGGCATTCCGCCACTCCGTCGCGAGCGCCCGCTCTACCAGGCCCTGCGCATGCCCCAGAGAGAGGGAGCCCTCAATCGATGCAACCGGCTGCCCTTCGCAGCAGACGGTCCATGGAAGAAGAACGAAAATCAAAAAGAGACGGCGCACAACAATCAGTTTAGCGGGCATAGACCGCCTTTCGAACATTACCGGCTTGAGTAATGGGCCTGATCTGATGCCGCTCTGACAAAGCCAGTCCGGGTGCACTCTTGGCGCCGCACCCCAAGTGCAGCATTTGCAGCCTGGCTTTGGGCGCCAATGCGAAGATCGCATTGAGATGAGGACATTTCCCCGCTTTATGAGCTATTAGACACCGTGGTTCCCTTCAGGCTTCCCAAAACAGGCTGTGGATTGAAGCAAAGCGGTCGGGTTGCGTATAGTTCGGGCAGGGGCTTGTTTTTGCCCTTGGAAGGATCAAGACCATGGCAGTGGAGAATTCTCCCGCGCGCATAGGCAAGAGCGTCGTAATTTGCGGCGAAGTGAAGGGCAGCGAAGACCTGATCGTAGATGGCCGGGTGGAGGGCACAGTCAACCTTTCCGATAGCCGTTTAACCATAGGGCCCAATGCTAACGTTGCCGCCGACCTTTCCGCCAAGGATGTGCTGATTATGGGACGCGTTCAGGGCAACGTAATAGCCAGTGGCCGCGTGGAACTGCGCTCAGGATGTGTCGTCGAAGGCGATATCCGTGCGCTCCGCCTTGCGGTGGAAGACAATGCGGTCTTCCGTGGCAAAGTGGACTTGACGCAAGCCGTCGCGAAAGCACCGGAAAATGCGATTGCCCCACATACCGGCGGCATCTTCTAGCAGAGCGCTTCGCCTCGGTACTCCAGACAGTCAACTATTTCACCCGGAGAGGAATTCAGGTTGCTGAGACGTTGGTTCGCCAAGAAACAGGACAGCGTTTCCATTGCGCCCGCTTCAAGCCTGACCGGGCCCCGGGTGCCGCGTCACTCCGGTGCCTGGTCCGTGTTGCGTAAACGGCTGCAGGAAGAGTCAGGCCTGCGCGTCATCGACACCGGGTACACATCGCCCGCCAATATTAATTACCTTACGGGCCTGGGCCATAGCATCTTCCAGGCAGATTTGGTCAATGATGCCTGTACCGGAAATTGGCAAACCGGCACGGACGAAAACGGCAATCCGGTTTGGAACGTCGAAGGTTTTCTCGAACAGACGCTCAATTTTTCTGGGCGCATGTACGATGTCGCGCTGCTGTGGACGGCGTTGGACTACCTGCCTGAGCCGCTCGTCGCGCCCGTGGTCGCGCATCTGTTTTCTTACATGAACCGCGGTGGCCAGGTGCTCGCACTTTTTCACACCAGGATGCAAGGCGAGGAGACTGTGAGCTGTCGCTTTCATGTCACCCCCACAGACGACGTGGAAATACAACTGGCCCAGCCCTTTCCGATTCAACGCTCATTTAGCAATCGCAGCATCGAGCGCCTGTTTGCTGGATGGTCCGGTCACAGGCAATTTCTGGCAAAGGATAGCGTCTCCGAGGTAATCATTACCCGCTAGGAACTTGTTGAAAAGCGCCTGATGATCGGTGGAAGTGGAGGGTACGGGCTTCAGCCCGTACATGAAAACCGGCGAAATCAATGTGGGGCTTTAGCCACTGAGAGAATGCGCCGCCGAACTTACTCCTGTCGGTGGCTTTTTCAACAAGTTCCTAGGGCCGCTTTGCCAAGGAGGAAACATGACTCAATTGAAGGCAACGCGCATTACCTGGCTCGGCCATGCCACCGTCTTGGTCCAGACCGCCAGGGGAACAAACATCCTGATCGACCCGTTCATCGCCCAAAATCCCCGATATCCCGCGAATTTTGTCCTGCCATCCAAAATTGACTACATCCTGCTGACCCACGGCCACGGCGACCATATCTCCGACGCCGTGCCGGTGGCCGCCAGGCACGACTCCACCATCGTGGCAATCTACGAGTTGGCGGCCTATGTGGCAACCAAAGGGGCTGCCGAAACTATCGGTATGAATCTGGGCGGAGCGGTGCAACTTCGAGGAGTGGCCGCCACCATGGTCGAGGCCAAACACTCCTCAAGTGCACAGGATGAGCAGGGAACCCATTACGTTGGAGTTGCCGCCGGTTTCGTATTGACGATTGCCGATGGCCCGGTTCTCTACCATTCCGGAGACACTGCGGTCTTCGGCGACATGAAGCTGATTCACGATCTCTACAAGCCCCAGATCGCGATGCTGCCTATTGGCGGCCACTACACGATGGGACCGAAGGAAGCCGCGCTCGCCGTAAGCTTGCTTGCGCCCCAGGTGATCCTTCCCTTGCACTTCGGCACTTTTCCGCCTTTGATAGGTACACCGGCGGAACTGGCGTTGATGGTCGATCCCACCGTCAAGGTCGTGCCCTGGGTACCCGGCGAAGAATACTCGGCATAGCATGAGGGTGCCCCCGGTCCCGCCTCTGGGACCGGGGACGTTATCCCCACAATTTATCCTTGATTCGGTGGTTTGATCGCGCGTACTGCAGCGCTGGGAGCAAGCGGCGCGGAAGGTATCCCGGAAAGCCCGGTGTTGCCCAGCCGCAAGGTCGCCGGCGACTCGGCGGCGCGATAGTTGCGCAGGTCGCGCAGTATCTCCACCTTCTCCCGCGCGTACTGGCCTGCCAGGCGGGTCAGAGCATAGGTGATAATGTCACTGTGATGCAGATCTGAAACTGACGGATCGCGGCGCATATTCAGCCACAACCTGTGTACCAGTTGAACATCGTCCGGGCTCAAAGCGGGCGCATGAGGCCCGATGTAAAAGACCTTGCTTTCGCTCCCCGGGCCAATGATATAGAAGTTGAATTGCCGCTTGGGCTCCGGAAGAGCCTCCCACGCCTGTCCCATGTGGAACGCCTGTTCCTCGGCCGTCATCGAGCTTGAGATTCCCGAAACCACCGAGTCAACCTCAAGAGATGTTGCGCCTTGCGCGAGCGCTGCAAACACGTCTCCCGCCGGAACCACCAGCAGCGAGACTTTCTTGCCAAAGCTCTCAGCCACAGAGACCGCTTTGGTAAACACCATCTGCTCGTGCTCACTAAAACTCTGCTGCTCAGCGCTCAGATACTCCGGTCCGCCCACGCCCATCATGCGCACACTGATAACCACCACGTCCCGCTCATCGGTGCTGGTGCGTGCCAGCGTCCACTTCAACGCCAATGGATTGGCGGCGTCGCGCATGGTCACCATGATGCCGCCCTGGCGAATCGCCGCCGACTCGCGGTTCACCACATCCTGATGCTCGAGTTGGAAATGGTCCTTCATCTGCCGCGCGGTAAGGGCATGCTTACGCAGGTTCTGGCGCTCGGAGATGCTGAAAATGATGAAAAACGCCGCGGCGAAAATGATGCCGCTCACCGTCGCAATGGACTTGGTGAACAGGTTCACTATCGCGGTGGACAACAGCACTAGAAATACCGAAAACAGTCCTACCGGAATCTCGGTCTTTCCTATGGTTATATTTGGGGGGACCTTCCAGCCGCGCTCGCCGTGGTACTTCCAACGCAGCACCAGCATGGCGAGGCTGTTGAATGTGAACGACCAGATGACGCCAAAGGCATACGCCTCTCCCAGGGTGATTACGTTGCCCCTGGTCGCCACGATCGTTGTCATCTGCAGGATGAACACCAGATTGACGATGCGATAGCTGGTGCCGAACTTGGAGTGAGGCTTGCGGAACCAGTCGGTAAGAACGCCGTCCTCGGCCACGCGCATCAGCACGCCCGTCGAACCAATCATCGACGTGTTAATCGCTCCCGAAAGAATCAGAAAGCCCACCACGACCACGAAGATGCGAAACGCGATGCGCCAGAATACCGGCCCCACCATGAACATCGCCAGACCGGCAATCAGATTGTCCTGGTAGATGTGCGTCCGTTCCCATGTGGGGATAAGCACTGAGGCCAGCATCGTGGCGCCGCCCGTGAAGATCAGGCTGTAAATGGCAATTACAATTGCCGCCCGCTTCAGGTTCTTCAGCTTCGGATGCTCGATCTCGCGATTCACCTGGGCCAGGCTTTCCTCGCCGCTCATGGCAAGAATCGAATGTCCGAACGCCATCAGAATGCCAAAAAGGCCAAAAATCGGAAGACCTCTGCCCTTCAAGAAGCCCAGCGCATCATCGCTGAATTTCAAATGAGAAGGCGTGGGCAAGGGTGGCAAGTGCACGCCCGGCGTCATGAACACCGAGTAGGTGCCCCATATGAACAGAACCACAACCATTACAGTGGTGATCTGCATGACGCGCAGAGCCTTGCCGCTCGACTCTTCAATGCCCTTGATGTTCTGCCACCAGTAATAGATCGTCACCGCGGCAGCAAACACCGCCGAGGTATAGTTCATATCAAACTGGAAGGGATGGTTGTGTGCGTCCATCAAGGCCGGAGGCAGCCAGTGGCTCTGGTTTGCAACCACCATCATCTCGTTCATCAAGCCCGTAATATATTGCCCGGCTGACACACCGGATATTGGCCCGGTCAGGACGTAATCGAACATCAGCGCTGAAACGCTGATCTTGGCGAAGGTGCTTCCCAAAGCCTCCTTCACCACGCGATACACGCCACCGCGGGTAAACATCGAACAGCTCTCGACGTAAACCGCTCGCACCGCAAAACTGAAAAGCATGATGCCCAGAATGAACCAGGGCGCAGCCGCGCCCACCGCCTGTTCGGCGATACCTCCCGCATAGAAGGCTGATGACCCCAGATCGTTGAGAACAATGGCCGCGGCGCGCCAAAAAGAGATGAACGTGAGCATCACGGAGGATGCCACGATGAGTCGTACGCGGTCGGACGGAGGGGCTACGGTCGTTCGAGTAGATGCCATCGCGTGGGTGCCGGCGCGACTGCCGGCGTTCTGGAGTTGAGAGAGCTGATTATCCGCCCGCCCTCCGCTGAGTCTATGTCTGAATCAACGAAGTGTCAATCAAAATGGACCTTGGCTTGTGAGTAGCCGGAAATGGCCTGACCTAGTCCTTGCCAAACAGATGTTTTCCGTCTTCTACGAAGCTGATGAGTATGACCACCGTCGACCCCGCGAGGCCGACTAAAAACATCACCGAGAGCGCCTGAATTGCAAAACGGGCAAACATCATATCGTCCATTGTAGCCTGTTTTCGTCTAATTTAGATCCAGTTCTGCGGGCTGCGCGCAGATACTTCTCATCCCATTTGACGAAGGGCAAACTCGCCCCTCGTCGAAGCCGTGGCCCCGGCTTGAACATGTCTACTCCTTTGTTCGTCTATTGGCGCTCCTGTCCCGCCCCGCAACCACCGCCCGATGCTATAAACTCGCCCCTGTATGCAGCGTTCATCCTGGAAGATAGGTCCCTGGAAGTTGTGGGCCGCCGCGGGTATTTCCGCCGGACTGCTTGAGTTGCCTTTTCCCTTGGCTGGCCCGCTCCCCGCCTGGCGATCGATCTTCGCCTGGTTTGGATTGGCCCCCCTGCTCTGCGCCATCCTCTCAGCAGACGTGACCACCCGGCCCCGCCCCCTTCGCGGCGCTTTTCTGCTCGCCTATGTCTGTGGCGTTCTCTGGTATGCGGGCAACTGCTACTGGGTGCGCGATGTGATGATGCAGTACGGCGATATGCCGCCGATGGCTCCCACGTTGCTCCTCTTGGGATACAGCTTGGTCCTGGGTCTCTACTTCGGCCTCTTCGGCTTTGGTGTGGCGCTGGTGCGCAAGACCACAGGCAGCACGCGCCTGGCGCTGGCCGCCGCACCCGTTCTCTGGACTGGCCTCGAACTTGCCGCGTCGCGGATCACTTCAGTGCCGTGGGACCAACTCGGATACTCCCAGGTGGATAACCAACTAGCGAACTTGATCGGACCGTGGACAGGAGTCTATGGGATCAGTTTTGTGCTTGTAACTGCAAATGCAGGTCTTGTTGGTCTCTTTTTTCGAGACGAAGACCCCCGATGGCCCCGTGCAGGCAACATTCTGTTAACCGCCCAGTGCTGGATCGCGTTTTCCGCATCACTGGTAGCCGGATTGACCGACGCGAAATTCATGGAGTCCTTCCGGGCGGCATCTCCCACCGCGACAGCCGTCCTCATCCAGCCCAATCTCGACGTATCCGGCGTCGGCCTCTGGACCGGCCCCGGCGAATGGGATCGCCATATCGCCGACTTCACCAAACTCGCCGGCCAGCAATGCATTACCTACATTGCCGGAATTCCCCAAACCGGCGCTCCCTCCGGCGAAATCGTCTGCCCGCCCTATCCCACCCATCCCGACCTGGTTGCCTGGCCCGAGTCGCCCGCCCCCTTCTTTGAGGACGATGCCCGTTTCCAGGCCGCCCTCAAGCAAATCGCGCACAAAACCCAGGCGCCGATCGTCGTCGGCGACATCGGCATGGACTTTTCGGCCCAGCAAGGCGGCTGGCAGGAATACAACTCCGCGCTCGTCGTCAGTGCCGAAGGCGCTCGCGTCGGCCGCTACGACAAAATCCACCTCGTCCCTTTCGGCGAATACGTCCCCTTTCAGAAATTGCTTTTCTTCGCCCGCAAGCTCACCGGCAAAGTCTCCAGGTTCACGCCCGGAGAAGAGCGCAAGGTCTTTCGCCTCAACGGCCATCGCTACGGCGTCTTCATCTGCTATGAAGCGGTGTTTGCAGACGAAGTGCGCCACTTCGCCCAGTTGGGCGCCGAGGTGCTCGTCAACATCTCCGACGACGCATGGTACGGCGACACCAGCGCGCCCTGGCAGCACCTGAACATGGCGCGCATGAGGGCCATCGAAAACCGCCGCTGGATCCTGCGCGACACCAACAATGGCGTCACTGCCGCCATCGATCCCTACGGCCGCGTCCGCCAGAGCATCTCACGCCACCAGCAGGCCGCCCTGCCCGCACAATACGGCTTCCGCGACGACGTCACCTTCTACACCGCCCACGGCGACGTCTTCGGATGGGCCTGTGCCATACTTGGTTTGGGGATTGTTGCCTGGGCAGCAAGAAAGTGCCTCGGCGAAGCGGTCTCCGCGGCAAAAGTTCAAACCAAAGTCAGGTCATAAGAGCTAAAGCATGTCATTGAACGATCTCGAATTCGCTTTCGCTCCCGTCCGCGATCAAGTTCGCGACCTGCGGGAGTATCTTTGACCCTGCTCGCATCCGCAGGGAATTAGCAGCCATCGAAACAAAACTGGCCGATCCGGCTCTCTGGTCCAATCCCAACGCCACCAAACCGCTCATGCGCGACAAAAAGCGCCTCGAGTCGCTCGTCTCCGACGATGAGGAAATGCTGCGTCGTTCGGGCGACATCGAGGCCTACTTCGAACTAGCGCGCGAGGGTGAAGACGTTCTTGCCGATCTGGAGCGCGACATCAAGGCTCTGGCCGCCTTCAACGAGGATCTCGAAGCCCGCACCATGCTCAACGGCGAGGCCGACCCCCTCAACGCCATCGTCACCGTCCATCCCGGCGCAGGCGGCACTGAAAGCCAGGACTGGGCCGAGATGCTCATGCGCATGTACCTCCGCTGGGCCGAGCAGCAGGGCTTCAAAACAGAAATCAACGACTATCAGGACGGCGAAGAAGCTGGCATCAAGTCCGCCACCTTCACCATCCTCGGCGAGTATGCCTTCGGGCAACTGGCAGGCGAAAGCGGCGTTCACCGCCTCGTCCGCATATCGCCCTTCGATCAGGCCAAGCGCCGCCACACCTCCTTTGCCTCCGTCTACGTCTCCCCTGAAATCGACGAGACAATTCACGTGGACCTTAAGCTGGAAGACCTGCGCATCGATACCTACCGCTCCGGTGGCAAGGGCGGCCAGCACGTGAACACCACCGACTCGGCCGTGCGCATGACCCACTTGCCCACGAATATCGTCGTCTGCTGCCAGAACGAGCGCTCCCAGCACAAGAACCGCGAAAAGGCCATGAAGATGCTTCGATCGCGGCTCTATGAATACGAACTCGAAAAAAAGCGCGCCGTAAGCAAGAAGCTGGAAGACTCGAAGCTCGAAATCAACTTCGGTTCGCAGATTCGCTCCTATGTTCTTCAGCCTTATCGCATCGCCAAGGACCACCGCACCAAGGTCGAGGTCGGCGACGTGGATAAGGTCCTCGACGGCTACCTCGAACCCTTTCTGCGCGGTTACCTGCTCGCCAAGCGCCGTGGAACCGCCGTCGCCCCCGAAGCTGACGACGACCTCGACGTTTAGGCGTCACATCCTCGCACAAATGCCCCGTGCCCCATCCATTCGCCTTGTTTTTGGCGAATGGGTGGGACAGAAAAGAATCCAACATCATCGATCCGGTCACAGCCAGTTTCCAGAGTGAGAGATTTCATGAGCACTGATCGCGCCGTAATCGACGAAATGCTGCGCATGTCAAAAAACATCGCCGTGGTCGGCATCAGCGACAAGCCCTGGCGCGCCAGCCACAACATCGGCCGTTACCTGGTCAACAGCGGCTATCGCATCTTCCCGGTAAACCCCGTGCTCAAGCTTGTGCTGGGCTTGCCCTGCCATCCCGATCTCGACGCCGCCCAGGCCGCCGCCCGCGCTGAAACAACGCAGGGAATCGACCTCGTCGATGTCTTTCGCGCCTCCGAACACGTCCCCGCCATTGTCGACGACGTCATCCGCCTAGCCATTCCCTTTCTCTGGCTCCAGGACGACGTAATTCACGAGGAAGCCGTAGCCCGCGCCCGCGCCGCCGGGGTCAAATGCGTCCAGAACGACTGCATCTACCGTGAGCACGCCGCACGGCCGCAATTGCACACAGGCCATTGATTTTGGGGATTCCTGCAACCGCGGTCCGATACACTGAGTCCAACTGCAAGGAGTCAGCGTTCCCCACCATGCGTCTTTCCCGCACATCGCGTTTGATCTTCATTGTGTTGTTCCTTGCCGCCGCCTTGCCTGCCTTGGCCGCGTCCAGTTCCGCTGATGCCGCCCATCTGCATGTCCAGCTTGTTGCCCCTCAAGACCAGCTTTATCCATCCGGAAGCAACGTCATCGGCCTCTATTTCAAACTTGAACCCGGCTGGCATGTCTATTGGAAAAATGCCGGAGATGCCGGCGAACCGCCCCATATTCACTGGACCCTTCCTGACGGAGTAACCGCCGGCCCCATGCAGTTTCCCGCGCCCAGTCGTCTGCCGCTCGGTCCACTCATGGACTTCGGCTATGAAGACGAAGTTCTGTTTCCGTTAAAGCTCAACGTCGCGCCGACAGTAAAAGACGGCAAGGCAGTTCTCGACGCCAAGGTGGATTGGCTCGTCTGCCGTGAACGCTGCATCCCGGGCAAAGCGGAATTGCAGATGACCCTCCAGTTGCTCTCCAAAGAGCCCACCGTGGCCTCAGGGTCTTCCGTGGATTCGGCCCTCGTCAAGCGCTTGGCAAGTTCACTTCCCAAGCCGCTGCCTGGCAACTACAAAGCCGTCTTCCAGCCCACGGCAACAGGCTTTCGTCTAGGCGTTGACACGGGCCAGCACGAGAAGCAAGCTGTTTTTTTCCCCGCCGACCAGAACATCCTCGACAACCCCGCCCCGCAAAAGGCCCTCCCCTCTGCCCGTGGATTCGTCCTGGACCTCAAGAAGGACGCAACCCTCGCCGCCAATCCCGCGCAACTGGCTGGCGTACTAGAGCTCTCCAACGGCCGGGCCTTTGACTTAGTTGCTTTTCCCGGAACTGTCGCAGCTCCCGCGCCTTTATTCGAGTGGACCCAGCTATTGCGTGTCACTGTTTTGGCCTTTTTGGGCGGCCTCCTCCTCAACCTCATGCCCTGCGTCTTTCCCGTCCTTTTCCTCAAGGGCCTGGCGCTGGTCAACTCCGGCAATGAGGAACGTCACAACCTCCGCGCCCACGGATTCGTCTACACCGCCGGAATTCTAGTCTCGTTCTGGGTGCTGGTAGCCGTACTTCTCGGCCTCCGCGCCGCCGGTGCCACCCTGGGCTGGGGATTCCAGTTCCAGTCCCCGGTCTTTCTCTCCCTCATGGCTAGCCTCTTGTTCCTCCTCGGACTTTCCCTGGCCGGCCAATTCGAAATCGGACTCACCCTCACCAGCGCGGGCGGTTCGCTGGCATCCAAACAGGGCTACACAGGCAGCTTCTTCACCGGAGTTCTTGCCGTAATCGTGGCCACCCCCTGCACCGCGCCCTTCATGGGAGCAGCCATCGGTTACGCCCTCGCCCAGCCCGCCGCAGTCACCTTTGCCGTCTTCACGGCGCTCGCGCTCGGCCTCGCCGCGCCCTACCTCGCGCTCACCCTGCAACCGGCCTGGACGCGCATCCTGCCCAAACCCGGTGTTTGGATGGAGGTACTCAAGCAGGCCATCTCGGTGCCGATCTTCATCACGGTCATTTGGCTGGCCTGGGTACTGGCGGGCGGATACGGGGCAGGTCTCCTCGTCTCGCTTCTGTGCAGCCTTTTGCTACTGGCAATTGCCGGTTGGTTCCTCGGTCGCTGGCCAGCCCGGCGCTGGGCCACCATCGTAGCTGCCGCTATTCTCCTCGCCGTTGTAGCTATTTGTTTTCTGGCCCCCAAAAAGCTGGCTACTGCATCCGAGACGCTCGCTCCTCCAGAAGCCCAGGGTCTCTGGCAGCCCTGGTCGCAGGAAGCGGTCACCCGCTCGCTCGGCATGGGCCAGCCCGTCTTTGTGGACTTCACCGCAAGCTGGTGCCTAAGCTGCCAGGTCAATGAGCGGGTAGCGCTCCGCCAGCCTGAGGTGGAGCAGGCGTTCCAAGCCAGAAATGTAGTTCTGATGAAAGCCGACTGGACCCGCCACGACGAAGCCATCACCGATGCCCTCACCGCGCTCGGCCGCAGCGGCGTCCCCGCTTACGCCCTCTACACTCCGGGCCAGGCCGATCCCGCCATGCTCCCCGAAGTGCTCACGCCCGGCATCGTCATCGACGCGCTGGCAAAGCTGCCCAAGTCGGTGCGTTGAGTTCCACAGTCTAGCCCGTGAATCGCGGGCGTCGCGTCAGCCTTTGCCGTGTTTCCCGGACCTGATCTTTCGGATCTCGTCCATCCTCTGCGCCAGCAATTTCTCCCGGCCTTCCTGCGTCGGCTGGTAATAGCTGTGTCCCCGCAGCGAATCTGGCAGGCAATCCATATCCGCCACCCGTCCCTCTTCGTCGTGGGCATAGCGGTAGCCCTTCCCGTACTCCAACTCCTTCATCAGCCGCGTCGGCGCATTACGCAAGTGCAGCGGAACCGGCTCCTGCCGCGTGTGCTCAATCTCCGCCTGCACCGCGCCATAAGCTGTATAAACCGAGTTAGATTTCGGCGCCAGCGATAGATACACCACCGCCTCGGCCAGTGCCAGATCGCCCTCCGGCGACCCCAGAAACTCCATTGCCTGTTTCGCCGACAAACATAGATTCAGCGCCTCGGGCGCGGCCAGCCCAATGTCCTCTACCGCCATCCGAACCACCCGGCGCGCCAGGTAAAGCGGGTCTTCTCCTGATGCGAACATGCGCGCCAGCCAATAGAGCGCGGCGTCCGGGTCCGAGTTGCGCACGCTCTTGTGCAGCGCCGAGATCAGGTTATAGTGCTCCTCGCCGGACTTGTCGTACATCAACACGCGCTGCTGCACAGCCTCGCCGGCCAAAGCGCGGTCAATGTGTTTGCCACCCTCCAGCACCAGTTGCGCCGCCACTTCCAGCGTGTTGTAGGCGTTGCGGCAGTCGCCGCTCGAGTAGCTGGCGATCAGTTCCAGCGCGTCGTCGTCCGCGGTCAACTCCAGCCCGCCCAGCCCCCGCTCTTTGTCCTCCAGGGCGCGGCGCAGTAGTTTGGCGATGCGCTCCTCGCTCAGCGACTCGAAGACGTAAACACGGCATCGAGACAGCAGCGCGGAGATGATCTCGAACGAAGGATTCTCCGTGGTCGCCCCGATCAGCCGTATTGTCCCCCGCTCCACGTACGGCAGAAACGCGTCCTGCTGGGCCTTGTTGAAGCGGTGAATCTCGTCGATAAAAAGGATGGTCCGCGAGTGCATCTCCGACGCCTGCGCGGCCGTCACCATCACCTGCTTGATCTCCTTGATTCCGCTCATCACTGCGGAGAACTCGATGAAGCTGGCGCGGGTGGTCTCGGCAATAATCTTGGCCAGAGTAGTCTTACCAACGCCCGGAGGACCCCAAAAAATCATGGACCCGGCATCGTCGCGCTCAATCTGAACACGCAACGGTTTCCCCGGCCCCAGCAGGTGCTCCTGACCGCTGTATTCATCCAGCGTCCGCGGCCGCATCCGCTCGGCCAGCGGCGCCGTCCGCACTGTGCCCTTGGGCCCCTCGGGTTCGCCGTCAAATAGGCTCATCGCCGGCCCCCGGCAACCGGATCCGGGTGCCCCATCCTCGCCGCGTCTTTGTTTTTGCGGCTAGGGTGGGATGTGCTCGCTTCACTGCCAGTCCGCTGCCGCGACGCCTCGTAGAGCAGCACGCTCGCTGCGACGGCGGCATTCAGGCTCTCCACCGGGCCGGGGCAGGGAATCGTGATCGCCCCATCGGCCCTTGCCGCCAACTCCGCAGCTACGCCGTTGCCTTCATTCCCGATGAGCAAAGCTACCGGCCCCGCCAGGTTGACCCGTTCGGCAGCTTCGGCGCCGACCACCGCGGTGGTCCAAATCTTCACGCCCGCCTCATGCAGCCGTCTAAAGCTGTCCTCCGCAGTCATGCAGAATAACGGAACTCGGAAAACGCTCCCGGCCGAGGCGCGCACCGCCTTGGGATTCCATGCGCTCACCGTTCCCGGCAGGCTCAGAATACCGCTGGCGCCAAAGGCCTCGGCCGAACGCAGCATCGTACCCAGGTTCCCGGGATCCTGGATGCCGGCCAGCACCACGATCAACGGCGCGCTCTCGGGTCCACGGTCGACCAGGTCAGCCCACGTCCATGTGGGCGGTTTGATCAGGGCCGCAACCGGCTGCGGGGTCTCTGTGGCCAGAACTGAGTCCAACAGGTCCCTCGGCATCAGCAGGATCTCGGCCTCCTGCGGCAGGGCCAGCGAATCCAGCAGGCGCTCGGCGCCCTCCGCCACAAAGACGCAATCGACTGCCAATCCTGCGCGCAGCGCTTCTTCAATCAGGTTTGGCCCCTCAATTCCAGCCAGACCCTGACCGTCCCGGCCGGGATTCGCGAGCGCCCGCCGAAGTTCCTTGAGGCGTGCATTCTGTTTGCTATGTACAATGCGAAGAGGCATCAATGGGGACCCTTTGAGTGCATAGCCGATTCTAAGCCGTTTTGCCCAAAGATGAGCAGGGCGGCATCTATCTGGCTTGCACCAAGGCTGGTGCTGTGATAGTTTCCGTGATTACAGCGTCTTCAATTCGTAAACAAAGGTAGGCCTTCTTGTCCGCGGAGATATTGCGCGTCCATCCCGACGAACCCCAGCCGGACCGGATCGATTACATCGTTTCCTGTCTGCGCAAGGGCGATGTCGTTGCGTTGCCGACCGACACTTTCTACGGCCTGGCCGTGGACCCGGTGAACCTCCATGCGGTTGAGAGCATCTACCAGATCAAGACCCGGCAGAAGCACAAGCCGCTCTCGCTGCTGATCTCTTCTGTGTCCCAGGCTTACGAACTGGCTCGTGATACTGATACCCAACTGGACAAACTCGCAGAACGCTTCTGGCCCGGGCCGCTCACCATCATTGTGCGCGCCGGTACCAAGCTGCCGCTGCGGTCCACCGCCAACACCGGCAATGTTGCCCTGCGCGTGCCCGATGCTGCCATCCCCCGT
>Ga0114951_10002005_pt1 | contig 23975 bp, 30 predicted proteins | sample AM7aDNAmetaG_FD_88677 | JGI IMG/M metagenome (GOLD analysis project Ga0114951, IMG submission 88677) | Freshwater microbial communities from Finland to study Microbial Dark Matter (Phase II) - AM7a DNA metaG | ecosystem: Environmental > Aquatic > Freshwater > Lake | place: Finland: Lake Alinen... | reverse complement strand
GTCAGGGAGCCTGGCTGCCAGTATCCGCAGGTTCCAAGACCGGTACAATTACCCGGAGGAAGTATGGAGTTTCCAATCCATTAAAAAGGACATTGACCGAAATACCACCCGTATCGAAATTGACTTTGACACTGACATTTATGAAAAGATTCAAAAAATATTATTACATAATTTGTACAAACTAGGGACACTCTCTAAAAACAATCAATTTAGCCATGAAATCAACCATCCTCGACACTTACAACATCGGCGGATTAGCCAAAATTTGGCTGATTCCGTCCCATCTGATCGCCTCGATTCACAATAGTCCGCCATCATCCGACTACATTCTTCCCACCGGTTGGGATGAGCTCGCGTGGGAATTCACGCCGATTTTTCAAAGCGCTTCATTCACTGAAGAATTGAAAACTGCCGAAGGCGGCAATTACTATGACTCATCGGTATCCTTTAAACTTGCAAAGATTACCACACTGACCCGGGATATTCTCAAGCAGATCTCATCGGTTCCCATGGCAATCCTGTTTCTGACCCAAAACGGCCAATATATGTTGGTCGGCAACCAGGATTATCCGATGAGGTTACAGGCCAGTTCAAAATCCGGCGCAGACATTTCCGATCTGAACCATGTCGCCCTAACCTATACTGGGAAAAATCCGGATCCGACTCTTTACTGTGCCGATCCCTTCAAATTCCTATAAATACCAAGGCTTTCAAGCCTAATTTGTCCTTTTAAAATGCCTGAGCCACCCCTAATTTGGTGGCTCAGGCATTTTTTTATGACTTGGCAAAAAGGATATATGAATACATTACAACTTGATATAGAAGGATTTATCGGTGAAAACGGCAATTCTAAATCCTTTGTAAAAAACTTTCTTGCTGCAGCTGGCAAGAACCCGGTAACCGTTAAAGTGGACTCCCGGGGCGGCGATGTTGCACAAGCCATATCCATTTATGACCTGTTCGCCGAACACGGCGAAGTAACCGTTCACCTTACCGGTTTCAATGCAAGCGCAGCCACCCTGATCACACTCAGCGCAAAGAAAGTCGTCATGAATTCCAATGGATTCTATTTAATCCATAAGGCCTTGAATTGGGTGGATGCCTGGGGAAACATGAATCCTGATGATATCGATGCACTGATCGAATCCCTTACCAAAAACAAGAAGGAACTCGAAACAGTGACCCTGGTACTCGCTAAAATGTACGCGAAGAAAACCAAGAAAACGACCACGGAAATCCTCAACCTGATGAAGGATGAAACCTGGTTGAACGCAGAGCAAGCTATGTCCTGGGGATTCGTTGACGAAATCCGGGAACCGGCCATTAAGGAAAACCTCCTGCAGAACCAGCGTATGATTGCTATGCTCAACTATTCCGAGCTCCCAATACCAGGTACCCTGATGCAATCCGAGGACCCGATTCCCGGGATCATCGCTACAGTCACCTCATCCATGAAGAAAATTATCAACTCAATCTTTACCATGAAACAACTTGCATTCCTCAACAAATTACTCGGGGTACCTTCCCTGGAAGCAACCTCCGAGGGGATTTATCTTAACGAGGCCCAGGCGACAGCCATCAACGAAGCTCTGGAAGCCAATCAGCAAATCGTGACCGAACGCGATGCCGCGATCGTGAACCGCGATGCCGCCGTCACCGACCGCACCAACATCGTTGCCTCCCTGGATGCCATTGACAGCACCATTGCCACCGCAACCACCATCGAGACCAAGATCCAGGCGATCCGCGATTTCATGGCCGCAAAGCCTGCCGTTGCCCCGGTTGGGGTGGTTACAGCCGTCGATCCGATCACTGACACCATCCCCGACAACATCAAACTTCTCAACTCCCTTCCGCACATGCAGGAAGACAACTAACCTTTTCACCACCAAAACAGCTTTTCATCATGGACATTTCTGAATTAATCACAGCGTTTGGGGCCTACTACGAACAGGCAGGCCAAAACGTCACCCGCATCAAGCGGCTCCTTACTCAGGGCTTGGAGACCCCCGCGATCTGCACCCCCCTCAAAACCGACGATACCATCTATCGTTTGTCCCAGATCAACATGACCCGCATCGTTCAGCCCTTTCAGCAAGGATGGACCCCGATCAACAGCGCCGCCTTCACACCGAATGAGCTCCGCCTGTTCCAGTTCAAAGTGGACCAGGATATTCAGCCGGATTTTGTTTCGGCCAGCTGGCTCGGCTTCCTCGACGCGAACAGTCTGACTAAAAAGGATTTTCCTTTGGTCAAGTATTTGATCGAGAATAACCTCATTCCCTCCATTCAAAACGACATGGAAATGTTCGTGTATGGTCATGGAGAGTATCAAGCACCTACTCCCGGAGTGGCCGGTCCGGTCGTCTCGTGCATGGATGGTCTCATCAAACTGCTTCAGGTAGGTGTGGATGCCTCTACAATTAATTCGGTCAATATTGGGCCTCTGGACAAGGATTCGATCTTCGACCAGGTGGAAGCCTTCATCGATGGCATTTCGGAAATCTACCAAAACGAAGCCATGGACGTTTGCATGAGCCAGACCTGGTACAAGCATTACCTCCGGGATAAACGCGTCAGCGGGTTCTACACGAAATTCTCCGACAAGGAAATCGACAACGGCATCGACTTCACCGTTCAGAAGGTAAAAGCCCTGCCCTCCCTCAATAACTCCAATGTTATTTTCGCCACTCCGAAAGCAAACCTGCTGCACCTGACCAAGAAGTCGGCCAACATGACCAAGTTTGATATTCAGGAATCCAAACGTACCGTCAGTATTTTGACTGACTGGTGGGAAGGTCTCGGATTCGGGATGAATGCAGCAGTATGGACCAACCTTCAGAAAACCGGTAGCGGTTCTGTTTAATCTGAAATATTCACGCTCAAAACATTAAAAACATGGATTTTGCAGATATTGGAAAACTCTTGACCGACGGGAAGAATCTCGGCGGTCTTTCCCAGAAAATCTACTTCGGTCTCTGGACCGACGTAGCCACCTGGCCCACCGAACCAGTGGCTCCGGTAACTCTTGATGCAGCCGGCACGCTTACTGGAGAAATCCTAATGAAAGCCGGTAAACGGATGTTCGAACTGTATACCACCGAGGATGCAGCCAAACTCGAAATCAAGCCTATTGGCGAAGAAGGCGGTAAGGGGTACGAATTACTTCTGAGCGTTTTTGCTCCCGGCTTGAACAAAAAGCTTCTGGGATTCATGAACGCCACCAAGAATGAAGACCTGGTACTTATCGCTGAGGATAGCGAAAACCAGAAATACTTACTGGGATGTGAAATCCGCTCGGCGAAATTCTCCGGCGGAGACGGATCTGGAACCGGATCAACCACCGATGGCCGGCGAGGACTCGGTATGCAGTTCGCCTACCGGGCTCACAGCCTCTATACCTACACCGGATCAGTTCCGTTGACCCCATCAATCTCCGCATAATGTGGAATGAATATTTCACCCTCATAAATGTTCTGCCGGGGCGTATCGTTACGCCCCGGTTCGGAACATTGGACTTTTCAGATCCGAGTCTGCCAGTGGAAAAAGTGCAGGCTCTGTTTGAGGATGACTTCCCGTACCTTCAGATCACACCGCTGGGCATGGAAGCTCTTTATCCGGTGCCCCCTCTTGCCAAACTCCCCTCGAAAAGGGTGGAAACACCAACTCTGGCAAGGAAACCCGTAAAACTAAAAGCTTAGTTTTCGCTTTTCCCGGGTTTTGTATATTGCGAAAGCACCATCGAATAATGCGGTTTTATTTTAGGCCCAGAGTATTCTCCGGAATAAAAACTCTTATCTTAGTGGGCATGAACAGTATTTTCATAACGGTCAATATCTTTTCAATGTATGACTTATCTATGGAGGTCATAAATAATATTCAATACACTATAAGAAAATCAATTATATTGAAAAAAGAAAATTTAGAAAATAATAGAAATTCAATTTGCCTCATATATGGTCTAATTGGAGCCGCCCTACCTCCTTCCAAAACAGATAAAGATAAACTTTTAATAATTAATGGGAGTTATTCAAACAACCATCTTTGACAAAAAGTGATTTTATTGAAATAACATTTAAATCTATGAACCCAGAAATTGAAAAATTAATTGAACTGACTGTCGCAACTGGTGAGATTACCGAAAAAAAAAGAGAAACCATTATGCGTAGAGCAAAAATTCTCGGTGAAGACCTTGATGAAGTAGAGTTAATTCTAAATGGCGAACTAGCACTTTCTAAGAATAATAAAAGTATTAACAACACAGCCGACGTCTATGAAATCAATAAAAATAAACAAGTTGTTAATATTAGTTTGTACCAAATTATCTTATCTTTTTTTAAACAACATAAGCTACTGAAATATTCTGCTATATTTTTTCTAGTTTGTTTAACATTCTTTCTATTTTCTTTACTACTCTTACTTCTGATGTAAATCGTTATATAAATTTACTGAATTCCAAATTATGAGTCTTCCCGACCAATGAAATTTTAAACAAAGCGACATGCACCCCGAAATTGAAAAACTAATTCAGCTTGCGATTGCAGAAGGAGAAATAACTGAAAAGAACAGGTCCATCATTTTGAACAAAGCTGAAAAGCTTGGTGAAGAAAAGGATGAAGTAGAGTTAATAATGGATGGAGAATTAGCTTTATTAAGAAAAGAACATCTTTTAGATCTACAATCCCAAGTTGAATTAAATGAGGAAGAGATAATTAACAAATGCTCAACATGCGGTGCCAATGTATCGTATTTCACAACAAAATGTTCATCGTGCGGAGGGAAAATCTTAAAGAAGGAGTCATCTTCAATAAAACAACTTCTTATCGAACTTTCTGAGATTGAAAAAGAAAAAGACCAATTGCTAACTAAGGATGGATTTTGGGGACCTCCCCATTATATTGAAAACCTAACTGCAATTGAAAACAAAAAAGCAATGATAATCTCTTTTTTTCCTATTCCGAACACAAAAGAAGAAATTTTAAATTTCTTATCAAAGGCTATCCCTAAAACTAAAACTAAAACAGTGTTTCAATTATTTGATGGTACACAAAGGAACTTGCATAATATCTGTGCAAAAGCGTGGAAAATGAAATGTAAAGAAATTATTATTATGGCCAGATTCTCAATTCAACAGGATAAAAAAGCATTAGAAAAAATTGAAAGCTATGCTCAACAACTTCAAATAAGATAAAATTATTTAGCAACCTCAGTTGTCTAATTGTAAAACTATTTTAAGTAAAAATTGTTAAGCCCAAATATTATAAACTATGCATTCTGAAATCGAAAAATTAATAAAGTTAGCCATCGCAGATGGTGAAATAACGGAAAAGGAAAGAGCAGCTATTCTGAGAAAAGCTGAAAAATTAGGTGAAGATAAGGATGAGGTTGAGTTGATTTTAGATGGTGAACTCGCGGTTGCAAAAAGGGGGATAAAACCTCAGGCAAAAGATCAATACCAGACAAACAAAGTTGGTGACACAAAGAAATGTCCATCTTGTGGTGCACCCGTTCCGGCTTTAAAGTTAAGATGTTCAGAGTGTGGGCATGAATTTAATAAAGAAACTGATAGCAACCGTCAGATTAGAGATTATATTAAGGAGCTTCAAATTCAATTAGTGGAAGTTGATAATGAGAAAATTAGAGTGCTTGGAAAAGAAACCTCATTGGCAACATTTAATCCAATGATGGCCTTAAATAAAAAAGCCCAAATAATTAACACATTTACTTTACCAAACACAAAAGAATCACTAATTCAATTATTGATTTTCTCATACGTAAACTATGAGGCTACCCAAGGAAATGCTATTGCCGGGAATCCATTAAAACAAGCATGGCTCGGCAAAGCTATGCAAGCTTATAGTCTTCTAAAAGCACAACGGGAAGGCGACAGTAAAATTCAAGAGCTAATAGATCAGTATCCATTTCTTGATAACACATCAAATAACACAAGGAAGAAAGACCAAATCCAAAGAACCCTTAATGAAACACCAGGATCTACAACAAAGAAGTTTCTGAAATGGGGCGGAATTGGATGTGGAGGGATTATACTTATCAGCATTCTTATCTCTGTATTTGGAGTTTTTAAACTTTACAATTCTTCCGACCTTTTGAAAAATCTAGGGCCCTCACAATCGGAAGTAACAATCGACTCACTTTTAACACTCGGTCAAGTTGAAAATGCTCGAAATATCGCAAATAGTCTGACGGAAACTTCTCAAAGAGATGATGGCTTAGATAAAGTAAAAATCTATGAGTACAAAAGATTGCTGGAAAAAAATGAAATTGAAAGTGCGAAGAATAAGGCAAACTCCATTAGTACAGATTACAAACGAAAAGATGCAATGGATGAAATTGTTATGCATGAAGTAACCCAGTTGATCGAAACGAACAATATAGAATCGGCCAGAAACAAAGCAAATATCATCAATTCTGATAGCGATAGAAAAAACACAATAGACAAAATTCTGACAATTGAAATTGATAAATTGATAGAGAAGCAAGATTTTATATCTGCGACTCAAAAGGCGAAACAGATAAGTAATGAATATGACAGAAAAGATGTACTAGAAAAAATCAGTAATTCTAAAAAGTAATAATTCGCCCACAAAATGCGATAATCAAATAAACCGGGGTTCAAAACTATTTTTTCAATCAGTAAATAACTCATCTATGGCAATTTTTACTAATAAACATGAAGGCGGATTGATGGACGTAATCCGCTGCGATGAGCAAGAATATCTTGTTTGGAAATGGCGTCCTAGTGGTGAGCCAAACACAACCAAAAAAGAAAATGCAATAAGATATGGTAGTAGTCTCAGGGTTAAAGATGGGGAACTCGCAGTTTTTTTCTACCAACAGAACAATGGAACAATTCAGGATTTCATTATTGGGCCTCATGATCAAACCATCAAAACAGCAAATTTTCCTATCCTTACAAGCATAGTTGGGGCTGCATTTGGAGGTAATTCCCCCTTTCAGGCAGAGATATACTTCATCAATTTGGCTGACAATGTCCAAATTAGGTATGGAATTCCATATTTCGATGTATTTGATCCACGTTTCCCTGATTTAGGAGTACCCTGTGCCGTCCGTGGTACATTGACATTTAATATTACGGACTTTAAAAATTTCATCAAGCTCAACCGATTGATTAATTTTAGCTTAGATGATTTCAAGAATCAGGTTAAAGATTTTTTTATCAGAAAAGCCAAATCTGTTGTTTTAAATATTACATCTGAAACTGGGATTCCAGCTATGCAACTAGAAACCAGAATTGATCAAATAAGTGATTACCTCAAGTCCAAACTAGCTGGTAGTTTAGCCGATGATTTTGGAGTCAATTTAAAGCGTATTGATATCGGAACAATCGAATTAGACAAAGAACATCCACATTACCAGCAGCTCAAAAAATCAACTGTGGATCAGCAAACTAAATTGATCGATGCCACAACTGATATAGAAATCACAAACCGTTTGTTGCAGGTTCAGGGGAGAAATATTAATGTTCATCAATTAAACCTTCAGGCGGATGTAGCCAAGACTGCCGCAGAGAGCTTAGGCCAATTGGGTGGTGGTATGGGAGGTGATGGGGGAATGAATCCCGCTGGAATGATGGCAGGAATGATGATGGGAGGAGCCGTTGGTGGTACTATGGCTAATGCGATGGGGAATATGATGCAAGGTGTTAACCAACCTGTTCAAATGCCGCCACAACCTCCAAATTCACAATTCTTTGTTGCAGTTAGCGGGCAACAAACCGGTCCATTCTCTTTAATTCAATTAGAGCAAATGATTCAGAATGGCTCTTTTACTAGAAATCATCATGTTTGGCAACAAGGCATGAAGGATTGGATTCTGGCTAGCGATGAACAAGTCATCTCAAAATTGTTTTCTTCTGTTCCACCACCACCACCAAGTAAATAACAAACATCAATTACCATGAAATTAGATTTTATCAAAACATTGATTTCTCTTGGAGTTAGTGCACTGATAGCTTATGGCTTCCATAGTTTTCATCATTCTGAAAATAGTCAATTACTTGTGATTACAAGTTTTTTTGAACTATTCCTTTCTAGCTTTTTCTTTTTAGGGTTACGCTTTGAGCTAAATAGGACGACGACAAATGTGAGAGTGGTTTCTTCGATATTTTTCTTTGTCTCTTTGTTTGAAAATATTGCAATTTCATTTTTTGCGTTTTCGAAACAGTCATATATTATTGTCAACGGGTTACTGATTCTGACAGGTATTTTGATAATTTATTCACTAATTAAGGCGAAACAATAAACAACATTAGTCATGGGGAAAATTAACTTAGTGGTACGAAGCTTATCTTCTATAAAAGAAGAAGCTGAATCATATATTTTATCAATAGACGATGAGCCAGATATTTATAGCTTTTATCACATAAAATTGTCAGATCCAAATTCCAAAGAGATATTCAATTATTATGACGAAAATGTTGAAATTCTAATGACCAAAACGTTGAAAGAGTTACCTGAAATTGGTAAAATTATTTCTAATAGTGTAATTACAACGGGCGAGATAACTAAATTGTTTGACACTCTGTTAAATGATTTTTTAAAAGCCTAGTTTATAAGTCCATTGCAATCATGTATGAACCAACGTCTTCTAACAACAACCCGCAAATCGCTTTGCAGAGCTTCATAAACATAAAATTGGTAATTTGAAAAATAGTACTTCGCAGGAAGTTCAATGGATAAAACCTTCCCTGCGTGTAGTTGCGAAACTAAGGCAGTAATTTTACAAATAGACTTCAAATGAAAATTTCTATAAATGTAGGCGTTAACTAAAAGATTTATCGATGAGTAAAGACCAATTTAAATGGCTTTTTCTACCAAATGTTAAAGCAACTGTAGCTGTTTTGACAACAGTATCGACAGGTTTTTTTTCAAGCGCACTCGTTACTCAATTAACGAATGAAAAAGGTGATTTAGAGTGGTCAAAAATGACGAGTAAATGCACTTTTTATGTTATCTGTGTATTAGTATTAATTTCTATCGGCTATAGCATCTTTACCGCTGTTGAAGAAACCACTTATCGTAAAAACATTGATGACAAACTTCTTGAAAAATTTGTCACAGATGAAGGACTGAATACTTTGGCTCATGAAATAAATTCAGCCTTTAAAAATGGTGATAAGGCTAAACTCAATGACTTAATGGAAATGAAAGACACTTTTATTAAAAATCTTGGTAAACGATGAAAATTTACGCTACAAAACGAGTTACAAAAGGATTAAGTGATAATGGAAATAAGGATTTTTTGGATTCATTTCAAAAAGCCATGCAGGTTATCACAAAATCAGCTAACGATAATACTTTAAATTCTGACCTCAAGATTCAGAAACTAAACATATCTGAACAGCCAATATTTTCATTCAGAATTGATAAACTGACAAGATTGATATTTACAATAACAATTGATGAAAATAATGAAATTGCATTGACCTTGCTTGACATAGCAAGACATGCCGATAATATTGAAGCATTCGTAAGTGGTTCGACAAGAAATTAAAAAAACTACCGCCAAACAGCAAACTTCCCGCAAGTAGAGTTTCGGTGATTCGTTGATAGGAAATTAGGATTTTAAAAAGCTGCAGGAATATAATCGGCAAAATCCTGCCCTGCGTTTAGTTGCAGGCATTAGGTTTAAGAATTATTGTTTCCGGTTGGCCCCGGCTTGCCCCAGCAGCCCTTTTCTGTCCTTTTTCGCCATTTCGCCATTCCGTAGTTTTCGGAATGATCTACTTGTTTACCCCTTATAGCTTCAATTTCAAACTACTGGATGCAATTGCCGGGTGCATGGAATTGCTTCAACCGGATGATTGGGCAGTGATCATGGATGGCGACACCATGTTCCTGAAGCCGGATTTCGGACACCAGATCCAACGGCATATTGAAACCCATCCGGAGGTAGGACTCTTTACCTGCTTCGCATCCCGGTGCCATTACCCCATTCAGGTACCCGCCGGCGTTGATATGAACAAAGATTCTATCCGGTATCATAAACTCATAGCCTCCCTGCAGCAGGATCTGTATGCCGGTGAAACCGCGGAAATAAACCGCCGGATTGCCGGCCACCTGATGGTGATTAAAAAATCAACCTGGGATAAGATCCTGCCGGTGGTCAGCGTAACCGCCTCCGAAAAACGGATTCTGGGTGTGGATACGAAGATCTGCAACGCCATATTGAAATCCGGGATGAAAATATTGCTCATGAAGGACATCTACATTCTCCACTATTGCCGGTTGGCTGAAGGATTTGAATACACCAAACACCTGGAACCATGAAAACGCTCGATGTGGTATATGTCCTGGGTACCGGCTCCTCATGGGATAACAACGAAATCCGCTTCTCTGTCCGGTCGGTGCTGAAAAACCTTACCGGTATCGGACGGATATTCATCGTTGGTGAAAAGCCATCAGGATTGAAAGGATTTGTTCATATCGAGCACCCCGATGAATTTCCCTCGACCAATGCCGATGGAAATATCATCCGCAAGATCCTTCGTGCCTGCCAAGACCCACGGTTAACCGATCAGTTCCTGTTCATGAATGACGATCACATCATTATGAAACCCATCCGGGCCGAAAAGATTCCGCCATTCCATAAAGGGGATATGAAAACCTTCCCGGAAAATTACTGGGAACTCAACGATTGGCGAAAACGACTACTGAATACTAAACTCGCCCTGGAGGCTCAAAACTTCCCAACCCTGCACTATGATTGCCATGCACCGATCATTTTTGATAAACGAGAGTTCCCGCTGGCCATGGCCCGGTTCGATTATGCCTCTGGAATCGGTCTTACCATGAAGAGCCTGTATGGCAATATCCATTACCCGAAAGCACCATGCCTGGTAGAACAGAAACGCACCGTATTCAAATATTTTAGCCTGGTCGAACTGGAAGAAAGATTTACCGGTCCGATGCTGCTCTCCTTCAACGATCAGGGCCTGAATGATTCGCTGAAAATATTCCTGTACCAGAAATTCAGGTTGCCATCCGCTTTGGAAACCAAACCGATCGGCGATAAAACAATCGAAATTTATATGGCCTGCCGGGAATCAACGGATTACCAGGTAGCACTCGACACCTACCTTAAATATTTCAAGAACCAAAACCTTAAAGACATGTTCCTGGCAGATACCCATCGCCGCTTCAGCAATAAAATCAAGTTCCTACTCGAACAAAAACTGATCGGGCTATGAACCAAGATTATAGCATTGAAACCTGGCAAAAACCAATGCAAAAAACACAGGAACGCGAATTTTAAGTTGTGGTGGTTATTCTTAAGGTGTGTTGCTATTCTTATTCCGAGCTCCATCAGAGGGACTTTGCTTTGTTATGAAACAATGCTAACTTCGTGTGTTTCGTTCAAAGAATCAATACCGTTAGGATCTATGACACGTCCACCACTAGAAACTCTGAGAAAATATAGAGCCGATTATTCCCCCGACACAGATTTCTCAGCCTTTGGTCGGTTACTTCAAAGCATTTGGCGTGAGAAGAAACTGCTTCCACTGGCGGATGGAAAATTGGGTAACTTCTTGCCAAATGAATTTGCCAAAGAAACAAGGGCTAACTATTTAACTGATAATATCAAGACCCTTGTCCAATATGAGGTATTGAAAGCTCGTAATGATGGCAAACTTATTAGTGAGCCTCGAATTTGGAACAATCTCCTCTCATCACAACCATTATGTTTTAACCTTTTTGGAGAATTCCACTTTGACTTAAAGTTAGCATCGAAATATTTTCATAAGCTATTCCCAGATAGAGTTAAGGAAGTTACCTCGGTTCAATTTGAGTATTCCCCAGGTAGAGGAAATGAAAATTTTACCGGAGATCATTCAGCTTTTGACGTTTTTGTTGAATATAAAAATTTGACTGATAAGTTAGGTTTTATAGGAATAGAAGTAAAATATGCAGAAAGCCTTAAAGATGATAAGGAAAAAACTCGACATACTTTCAGTAAACGAGGCAAGAGGTATTTGGAAATCGCCAACGAGAGCAAACTTTTTCCGGAATTATCCCTGGAAAAATTAAAGGAAGTACCACTTCAGCAGATTTGGCGAGACCATCTCCTTGCTTTATCATTAGTCCAATCAAAAACAATGAATTATGAAGAAGGGTTTTTTGTATACCTCTTCCCATCAAAGAATGACCAGTGCCAAATAGCAGTTGACACATATATAGAACACCTTGCCACAGTTGATGAAAGCAAGAATATTTTCTACCCTCGACATCTTGATCTATTCATTAAAACGCTTAGGCAGATGAATTCGGCTGATTGGACATTGGAACTGCAGGAAAGATATCTTGGAGAACAATTAACATATTGACACCCTAAATCATCCAAATCACCACAAATAACTATTAACATGGCTAGCATTAAAGTTAAGGACTTTTTTAACGGGCGTTTCTTTGAAATTCCGAAATACCAGCGTGGGTATGCATGGGAGATACAGAATATTCGCGAGCTATTTGATGACATAATCGAATCAATTGAGTCAAATTCAAATCATTATATTGGTACAATTGTGTTGTCGAAGTCCTCTGATGATGATGAAAAATTTTATGTCGTTGATGGTCAGCAGAGAATCACCACAATAACCATCATTATAAGTGCCTTAGTTAAAAGCCTTTCTGAAAGAGATTCAGCCTATTTTGAAAGGTTTTACCTAAAAGAAGATGATAGATATCGTATATCACCATTAAATCGAGATAGACAGTTCTTTACAAATCTTCTGGAATCAGTAATTGGTGAACCTCAAAATAAAAGTCAAAGATTTCTGAAAGATGCTAATGAAGAAATTTCATTCAAGGTATCCCAGATAGCAGACAAATTGAAATTTCTTAAGTCTGTTGAAAAGCTGGAAGTCATGGAATTCGTAGAAAATTCCGAAGGAGATGCTATTAGGATTTTCCAAACAGTTAACGACAGAGGAAAGCCATTGTCAAATATGGAAAAGGCAAAAAGTCTTTTGATTTATTTCTCGAATCGGTATCTAAATAAAAAGCTAGATAATACTATTAATGAGTATTTTAGCGATATTTTTGAAATATATGACGACATCAAACTTCAGGGAGAAGAACTTAGTATTAACCTGATTAAAAACCGGGACTTTAATGAAGATAATTTAATGCGCTACCATTTTGTTTCATATAGTAATGAAAACTATGACCCAACTGCAGCGTATGTTTTACAATTTCTTAAAAATCAATTAACTAAGTTTAGAAACGACGGCAAAACCGATAGTTATGCTAAAATCGAGATCTTTATCAATTCCTATATTACCAGTTTAAAAGATTTTTTTACGAACTGTAAGACTGTAATAGAAAAAGCTAAAACGGATTCAAAATATTATAAATTATTTGTCATTCTAAATTTGTCAGCTACCTTATATCCCCTAATTATCAAGCTTGAGAAGCTGGGTTTATTGGATCAAAATTTGGTAGGCGCAGGAAGGCAGAAATTCACATTCTTTGATCTCGTCGAATTAATAGAAGTTCGGGTTTATAAAACTCGAGGGACAGACCCAAAAGCCGATATATCTAGGTTGGTTTACAATATTGATAATAAAAAAGCAAAAGACATTGAAGGTTGGCTTATTTGGTTTAATAACCGATGGATGTCTAAAGAAGAATTCCTTTCAAATTTATTCGGTGGCATTTATGGCAATCGCGCATTGAACCACATTTTTATCAATTATTGCGAATACATCAGCGGGACAGAATATGATTGCGAGGAACTTAAAGCTATAGCAACAAAAAATCCAAACATAGAACATGTTTTGGCTCAGACCCCTACTTTTGCCCCTAGGGCTTTAGGATTCAAGAATAAAGAGGATTTTATTGATTTCGAACATAATCTAGGAAATTTGACTATCCTTGAGAAGAGCCTAAACTCCAGTGTGCAAAATAAAAACGCAATTGACAAGGTTGATGGTTATGGCAGAAGCGTTTTTATCATAACCAAGAAGCTTGGTTCTGAAATAGATACGAAGAAAGGATTTACAAAAACCGACCTTCAGCTTAGGACTAAGGAACTTGCCGATTATTGCGTGGAAAGATGGTGGAGCGATAAATCAATAGACCAACCTGTTGCAGCAGTTTTAAATGAGACTATTGATAGCACAGAAAATGGAAATACGTAGTCGACTACATTTATAAATTCCAATGCCTATTAATAGGAACACTTCACTTATTAATTTAAGGCTTCTTTGGTAACACTGAGAAGCCTTTTCATTTTGTCCTTTTTCGCCTTTTCGCCAATCCATACTTTGTGGAGTAATGGGAAAATTAACCAAAGCGAAAATTGACAAATGACACAATCCGATATCGATACCATTAAAGCCTGGCTGATTTCCGGACGGGATTACAACAACGGGGTTGCGATCTATGAAAAATATTCGCGCAACAGTTCGCTTAAACGCATTTTCCCCGGCAAAGAAACCCGGTTCGCTTTCAAACTCGCATACGAGCTTAAAAAACTCATCCCATCGGATATCAAACCAGAACCGCTAAAATCGGTGGCTCCCAAGCCATCAGGACTCAAACCGGTGATAACAGGATCGGTATACCTCGATGCGATCAGTAATGATGACCCAAACCTACCGAAGGTCATCCGGCAGATCATCTCGGAATACAGCACCGTTTATAACCAGCGGTCCATCGCGCACCATTCTTTGAAGAAAATCGCTCCGGATAACCGCACCGACAATGTTGAATCCCGCAGAATCATTGTCGAACAGATTTCCGAACTATCTGACCGGATGGAAGAACTATACCAGGCACATCAAATCTGGCTGAACGATAAAATCCTACCCGAAGAGATCCGGCTGTTTCCTCCGGATGAGCCCATCCTTGCCGATGTGGAAAAAGAAACTGCCGGAGAATTAGCCAGGAAACGGTTGAACCTCATGAAGACCCTTAGCAAGGATTATAACTTGCTCAACTTCTGTTCTATAGCAAAACAACCGGTTATGAATGAAATGCGCGACGGGCCGAAGCGTATAGCTCTGGAGAAAAGGATCCTCACCAAATCGAACAAAATCAAAGAACTTACAGCCAAGATAAATGGTCTTAATAAAGTCAACTGACATTAAAACTCCCGTTCAGGAGGCCGCAAAGAATCAACAGGTTATGATTCCGCTGGCCATCATGGAATCGGATGCTGATCAGAATCCGGATCTGGTGGTATTTGAAACCGGTGCCCTGACAAAGAGCATCGGGTTAATATTACCCGGCCGGCAAAAGCATTACTATTCGGATGGAAATTTCAACCTGCTCCGGCTGATATTCCACATCCTCAAACAAACCGGTCCCGCACATATCCTGATGGCCACCTATTCGATCTCGCAGGACTCGCTCGAGAAGGTCCGGAACCGGATCAACCATGGCGAAATTCTCTCCATCCGGTTCCTGATCGATAACCGGGTAAAAGTCATGAGTCCCCTGCCCTTCCAAATGCTGAAGGAAGGATTCACCTACCGGTGCATCTCCCTGCATGCTAAAGTGGCTCTGATCTATAACGACGATTGGAAAATCTCAATCGTAACATCCCAGAACGCGACCGATAACCCCAAGCTGGAACGCGGGGTGATCTTCACAGATGATCAGATCTTTAACTTCGATAAACAACAAATGGAAAATGCTTTTAACCGAGGAACAGATTAGCGAAATCGAATCGATGGCGGAGCTCTTTTTCGATATCGCCGATATTGCAGTCAATATCGAAGTCAATCCCATGGATCTCCGGGATGAGATAAACTCTGGGCAGGGAGTTGCTTTCGCTGCGTATAACCGGGGCTGGTTCAAAGGCGAAATCCCGCTCCGCAAATCAATCGCCCAGGCGGCAGCCAATGGCTCCAATCCAGCTCAAAACATGCTTCTTGACCTCCGGACAAAAGCACAAATCTCAAATCTATGAGCAAAGAGTTTCTATCACTCGACAATATCCCCTGGCAAATCATTAAAAATCATTTGTCAGATCCTGACCATATCCAATTGTCGGAGGAACACCGGAACATGCTCGACCGCGTGTTTTCCATGCAAAGGATCCTGCAACGATACCCCCAGCCCAGGACTGCCCTGGCATTGCATCAGTCAAAATTTCCTGACATATCCAGGCGAACCGCGTACAACGACCTGAATTACGCCCGGGAACTGGATAACACCTACCACAGTTTTGACTATGAGTTTTATAACAACTGGCTGATCTCAGATATCTTCGATCAGATACAGGCTGCCAAAGCCAAAGGAGACATGAAAGCCTGGGCAGCCGGTCATGCCAATCTCAAAAAAGCCATCGGTGAAAGGCCGATGGCAGAAACGGATCCGAAGCTTTTGGAAAAACACACCTTCCTGATTCAGATCAATAACATGGCCGGCGGAATCCAGATGAACATCGACGAGATGGAGAAACTCCCCGCCAAAATCCGGCAGGAAATTGCCGATGCCGTGTTCGAAGAAATCACGGATGAACAGGCCGAGCAAATGATCAATTCCTGATGGAGCCCGTAAATCTGAACAGACCACAGTACAACTCGCTGCTTCACGGCGCAAAATCCCGGGTTGATGTTTGGAGCCGGGGAACCGGAAAATCATACCTGGTTGGATGGGATATTCATACCGTAAACCGCAAAATGCCCGGTGCCCTGATCTCAGTCACCGGCCAAACATACGGCCAGCTACTCACCAGGACGCTGCCATCGACGTTCAAGTTCCTGGAAAATCTCGGGTACCTGAAAGACAAAAACTATGTGGTCGGTCGCCGGCCGCCACTTTCCTTCCACTCGCCATTGGAAAAGATCATGAAGTTCGATAATGTCATTTCCTTTTCGAACGGGAATGCCATCCTCATGCTCTCCCAGGATCGCATAGGATCGGCCAGGGGGCCCAATGTTGATTATGAAATTCTGGACGAAGCCCTGACCATTGATAAGGAACGTTACGATCAGGAAACTTCGCCCACAAACCGGGGAAACGAAACACTCTGGGGAACTAGATCCCCGGATCCGATTCCATTTCATCATGGATATCACTATGTTTCATCCATGCCATATACTCAGACTCAGAAGTGGCTCCTATCATTCGCCAATTATTACCAGGAGGAAACCGGGGTCCAGCTCTTTTCGATCTGGAACCGCCTGGTGAAACTTCAGATGGAACTGATCCCAGCCTACTATGCCAAGGACTCAAAACTGTACCGGGAAATCTGGAACGAAACCATCCGGCTCCGGAAACAGATCCTGCCGTTCGTATCCAAGACCGGACTGCTTTTCACACTCGCCAATGCTTTCGATAACATTGATAATGTGGGCATGTCCTATATTGTCAGGGAGTATGAAAAGCAAAACCTGCTGACCTTCCTGATCGAGATCATGAACCTCATGCTGGATACCGTGGAAGATTGCTACTACCACATTAACGAGGCAAAGCATGTTTATTTCAATGCCACAAACGATAGTTTTATCCGGGATCTTGCAGAGAACACCAACTTCAATTTTCAGAAACTGGCCACTCATGATTCCCGCTTCGATGCGGATTGCAACCCCAATGCCCCCCTGGAATTATCCCCGGATTGGGGCTCCAACATCAGCCTCCTGTCAGTCGGCCAGGAAGGCTCGTTTGATTTCGTGATTAAGCAGCCGGCATCGACTGACAACTTCATCAATGAGTTCTTTGTCAAGCCTGATCAGTCAAACGATGTAATGATCAATTCGCTTGTAGATCAGTTTACTGATTACTACAAGCATCATATTGACAAGACTATTATATACTTCCGTGACCGGTACGGGGACAGCAAGAACCCCAACGTAAACAAATCAAGCAGTTACAATGAACAGGCAATCGCCAGGCTCGAGCGTAACCACTGGACTGTGATCCAGGAAGTGCACAAAGGCATGGAGCCGCCGCAGCATGACAAGTATCTGCTATGGGGCAACATCCTAAGAGGAAGTGATCCTTCCTTCCCTGCCGTCCGGTTCAATGGCAGCAAATGCAAGTACACCCTGATCTCCATGAACAATACCCAGGTGATTCAAAAGGAAGGGAAGTTCACCAAGAACAAAGCATCAGAGAGATCCAAAACCATTTTACCTGAAGAGGCCACCCACTTCAGCGATGCGGTGGATAAACTCATCTGGACCAAATACGGTCATCTCCTATCGGCCAGTCACTCATTCGTACCGGCACGCACCTGAAAAAGGCGAAAATGGCGAATTTGGTATGAGATCAGGACCCGGCAAGCCGGGCCTGAACTCATGGCATAGGACTCATATTTCCTGAAAATCGAGCCTTTGCCTTCGCCATTCGCCATAGGGCGGGGTCGGCTCACAGAGGTAAAAACGGTTTACCGTTTTATCATTTTCGCCGCAAACTTTTTGAAATAGACCTGATTACAGATCCAAAGTTTGCACCTCAATCCCGGACTACTTTTTGCTTTGGCGAATCAAAGAAAAAGTAGGCAAAAAGAAAATTCGCCCTCGCCGGGCAGGCGTCTTTCCAGACGGGAGAGCTTTTTTCACCGGAGCTTGAAAAAAGAACAAAAAAAGGAGCAGGTATTTGCTGAATTTAGATTTCCTTAACCATTATCACGACCAAAAGTCGTCTGAGTGAGAAGTAAAACCGATGAATTCCAGTTATTTGTCTGTCAAATATTGAAATAAATAGAATAATTTTACCAGAGTATTTCCAAGCTTTAATTTTAGCAATTGAATGCCTATAAGATCATATCACAGTTGTTGATCCATAGCAAATGGATAGATTAACTAGCGAACAACGAAGTCATAATATGAGAGCCGTAAAACCTTATGGCTCAAAGATTGAAATTATGCTGGCCAAAGCAATATTTGCACGAGGCTTTAGATATCGAAAAAACGACCGAACCGTTTATGGCAACCCAGATCTGACCTTTAAAAAGAAAAAGGTTGCTATATTTGTTGACAGCGAATTTTGGCATGGTCGATATTGGCCCGAAGCAAAACTCACTTTCAAATCGAATCAAGCTTTTTGGATTTCTAAAATTGAGCGAAACATAGAGAGAGATAGGATTGTAAATCAAATGCTAACCGATCAGGGATGGACCGTGATCAGGTTCTGGGGTAAGGAAATAATTTGCAATTTGAAAAATTGCGTTTCAATAGTTATCGACCGCTTAAATCAATAGAATATCATGGCATTGCTAAGAATTTTATGGGATGGTAAACCACAAGTCATTAAAAACGAAGCATTCTGCGAATTGCTAAATAGTGCCTTACCTTCTTCAAATCAGTCAATTCAGGAGTTACTCAACTGGATGGATGAACAAATAAGGGTTCAGAATAATGAGGTTACCAGAGAGGCCCTTAGTAACGTTCATGGTGATTGGTATGAATGGTTGTTATCGATTACGGCTTGGAACAATTTTGTAACACAACCATCATCCAAATTGGCAATATCACTTCCAAACGTCAGCCAGTTTGTTGTAGCAAAACTATATACGGAAGAACTATCGAATCTTATTGAAGATCTAAAGCAAAAGGTTCTTGATGCTTCCTCAGTTCAACTGATAACCTCAAATCCTGACTACGTAATCATCGATGGTACATTGGCCAGAGAAGTGATTACAGATCTTTCAGAAATTTCCATCGTGGATGTTGGTTCCCTTTCCTTTTTGGATAATCTTTATCGCCAGTTCATCGGACGATGCAGTTTCAACCAAATTGTTGGATACATATCAGTTAAAACATCCTTGAGGCCAGACCGAAGATTACAGCTGGCTCATGAGGGAAGTTTGATGAAAGCCATTTATACTCATCTTCAAACAAGGCAATGGATCATCAACCCGCCGGGTCTCAAATACTATGGAATGTCCACACGAGTTGGAGCTTCAGATAGAGAAGCGCTTAAAACGGTTGCAACCCATTCAATAACTACTGTTTATAGTTTACCTCAAGCCGCGGTGGATGAGGTTTATCAAGTGAATTCGGTTCAGGAAGCTCAGGAAGCTTTTGGTCAGATTTTGAATGCTTTGTAGCTATCTGTATTCTTATAGCATTGCCAAGAGCTTGTGCCAATAGTGGTGGAACAGCATTTCCAATTTGCTTCCCCCCACTGACTAAAGTCATTTTTTCGCTCTTTCTATTCTTAAAAACCCAAGCATCTGGAAAGGATTGAAGTGCTGCCATTTCGATCGTGCTTAAACCTCGATCTTCGAAAGGATGTATATACATTCCTTTTGCCGGATTATAAGCCGCGGTTCGAATTGTAATTGACGGCAAATCTGCAATCAATCGACCGAAAGTATCATTACCCAAGTGTTTTCCGCTTTTCCAACAATTCGGAAGCAATTCTGGCGGAAGGACTTTGAAATTCTTGCCTTGTTCTATAAAAGTCATGCGGTGTTTCACTTTTTCCGAAATATTCATAATTGCATAATCGGTTCTCTTCTCAGAATTAATCGGAATTTTACCAAAGGCATCCTTAACCGACATCCACTTTTTGTATCCGTTAACTGGTATTCGGTTCAGTTCCTTGATAAATGATTGATATTGTTTTTCATCTTTGAAATGGGTTGGATAAGGGAACGCCGGATTTTCAACCCCTTTTATTCCGATCAGAAAGAATCTTTCTCGCCTTTGTGGAACACCATAATTTGCCGCATTTAAGACTGTGAAGGATATCCCATAACCAAGTCCTTTTAACTTATCCACCATATAACTTATCACATCTGAGTGCTTTTCTTGCGTTATCCCAACAACGTTCTCAAAAATAAATGCTGCTGGAGAAACACCTTTTACAATCCGGACAAATTCAAGAAACAGGTCTCCATTCTTTTCATCTTGTCTCCCAAGCTTTTTCCCAATATTACTGAACGGCTGACACGGGGCACCACCCACAACCAAGGAAGCCTCTCCTTTTTTCAATCCTGACAACGCTAAAAGCTCATCAACGCCAATATCTCTAATATCCCCGGGTATTCGTTTTGTTAACTTCCCGTCCGCTATCTTTATACCCTCTTCGAAAAGTTTCCAGCCCGGGCGGTTGTGTCGAAGGGTCTCCCTGCAATCATCATCATATTCGACGCAAACCGAAGTGTTAAAACCTGCATTTTCTAAACCTATATCTAATCCACCAGCGCCAGTGAAAAGACTTACGATGGGGAGTTCCTTTTCGTTCTTCATACCTGTTAAGTCCGAGCTAATAATGTACCGAACGTCTGTTTTCTTGTTATGGTAAATCATAATACTATTTCTTTTCTAAAGTCTTATTAATTAAATATTTAGATGTTGGTTCAGAGACCAACTCATATTGCAGAATCATTGGATCTAAGTTTTTGCAACCGATGACGTTCAGACATTGAAGAAAGAATGCCGCGCTAAAAGAACCACGACTGATTTTACTATCAATGCTCGCTTTCGTTTCTTCAATGCCGATATTTTCGAGAAGTCTAACCAAATCCTCATTGGTTATTCCTCGTCGAACAAGCTCAGCTTTTAAAAGCCTCTTCGCTTGTTCATTCCAATCCAATTCTTGCATATGAGTAATATTAAGTTTTTGCAAATATGTAAAATTATTATGTATATATGCCGGTTATTATCACTTTTTTAGCTTTAGACAAAAAGACGAAGGTAGTATCCCCATTTATTACTGCCCAAAATGGTTAAAATATGACAACGTTATGATTATCAAATCTCAATCGCAATTCAATTCGCTTAGAACCATTATCCGGTGAAGTCATTGCTCTTTAAAATATGCTTTCAAAAATAGTATAGATGCTGGATTAAGGTGGAAATGGAAAAATCTTCTCACTTTTTTTTTCATAAACCCAAGCTCAAAATTTTCCGACCATCAGGGTCAGGAACTAGAGACAATTAACGATCTCCTTTAGCTGTCAGAAACGTTAGCCCGAAAATCAGCAAAGGTGGTTCAATCCAGCAATCGTCTATTATATAACAATGTAGCACAAAGGTATTCGCAGCCCCGGAACGGTAAAGGGATTCCGGGCTAACTCCTTAAATACACTGCTGTCATCGCCCTTCATTGCTTCGCACTCGGTCAGTTTGCGAGTACACAAACAGACATTCGCCCTTGACCTGATCCGGTTCTTGCTCAAGATGAGGTGCTTCATTTTTAAATCTTAATCAAATGAAGTACGACAAAATGCTCTTGACTCCCTGGCAGGTAAACGATTCCGCTGCTGCCAAAATGGTTCAGATCGGGGGATCTGCTTTAACCAATTCGGAACTCTTTTCAGTTGCAGTCGGAATAACTCCCGATCAAGCGAAACAGTTACTGAACCTGGCAGGTAATGATCTTCATGCGCTTGCCAAAATGACTTTTACGGAATTGTCTTCTGTATTTGGCATTTCGGCTGATAAAGCAGTTCGCGTATCTGCAATCTTTGAAATTGGCCGGCGCAGAAGCTCAACTCCCAGTGTAGTGCCTGCCAAAATCAAGTGCAGCGCTGATGCTTTTAATCTTGTAGGGCCAATCCTCGCGGATCTTTCTTATGAAGAATTCTGGATCATCCTATGCTCAAGGTCCAACACCGTTATCAGTACCGTAAAGATCAGTCAGGGAGGAATTTCCGGAACGGTTACTGATGTAAGATTGATTTTAAATGCAGCCGTTGAAAAATTGGCATCGGGCATAATACTGGCCCATAACCACCCTTCTGGAAACCTTTCTCCAAGCGATGCCGATCTGAAAATCACCAAGAAGATCAAGGAAGCTGCTCAGCTGCTTGATATATCTGTCCTGGATCATCTGATTGTTTCCAGTCAGGGATACCTATCAATGGCTGATGATAATCTGATGCCATGCTAATCATTCAAATATTCATGAAAAGAGAGGGCAAATACCCTCTCTTTTCTTTTAATCCTTTTATTCTTAATCTCTTAATACCTATTCACCATGAGTAAATCAATCCGGAAACCCTGGACAAACATCACCAGGTGTTTCGTTGCTATGTTGATTAAACAAGGATCTCACGTAACAGACGATCAACTTTATGAGAAACTGGCCGGCGAAGCTGGTTTATACGGCGTTGCTTTCTTCGGCCATAAAGGGAAACCTGGCGATAAGAAGCTTTTGAACTACCTCTGGAAGGTCGCCCGTAAAATCGCAACCGAAACTTCCAATTCATTCGACCTCAACACATCTTGGCTACATGGCAAATATGATTGCGGTGTGATTGATACTTGGCTGGGCACTGTTGAGGTTTTTTCTCAGGATTATTTCGCCCAGGGTGATGATGGTAACAGGGCAATCGATGAAATCCACCAGATCTGGCTCGATCTCGACTTATCGGTTGAATCTTCTTTCGAAATATGGATCAGACGTAATTTTTGATAATCAACCGGATGTGCTTGATACCCATAGTATCCATGGCAATAATGTATTTCTACCAATCATCTTTAGTTTGTGTACCTGCATTGTTTTTCATTGCAGTTTTTAAATCGGCAATCAAGGCTGGGATTTCTGCTTTGATTGTTTTTATACACTCAGGGTAACCAAGATTATAAATAGTTGAAATGAGAAAAAAAGGCTTCTCTTCGTAATTCATAAAGCTCTCACAGGGGCCAAAATCCTCATAGAAGCCATAACGCGGGTTACCACGATGACTAAAATCAGTTATTACATACCTAAACCTTCCGGTTTTTAAATATACCGAAATTGAGTAATCGATATAACCATACGTACCATCTTTAACCAGAAGTAAGGCTCTGCCTACAAGGGTTCCTGATTCTTTATCCTCCATTTGAATAACTGATTTTGAAGATTTGTACGTTTTAGCAAACCATTCACGAGCACGGGTATACAATTGATCCTTTGTTGTGATTGTGAAATTACTACAGTAAGCTGGACGGTAGGTTAGGTTACAAAAAGGAGTAACTTACCATGATGAGCGACGAAAGAAAAAAGTACGACAAAGAATTTAAGCAAAAAGCAGTTGAGCTTTCTTAT
>Ga0114951_10002004_pt1 | contig 23978 bp, 21 predicted proteins | sample AM7aDNAmetaG_FD_88677 | JGI IMG/M metagenome (GOLD analysis project Ga0114951, IMG submission 88677) | Freshwater microbial communities from Finland to study Microbial Dark Matter (Phase II) - AM7a DNA metaG | ecosystem: Environmental > Aquatic > Freshwater > Lake | place: Finland: Lake Alinen... | reverse complement strand
GTACAATATTTGCTTAATCCTTTGCAAAGTGAAAAAACCTGATTGTCACGATAAAAATTAAATCCCAGAAATGAAACTGTGTCGTGAATATTCAGATCGTTAACAATTATGCTAAGACCCGCGCTGTCATTCATTTGTCTGACAAGTTGCAGATTCTTATAGCCTTTGGAATTTACATTCCATGTACTCAGAGTATCTTTATTTGTTATTAAACTAAGGGTCGCTGGTTTTGAGGTTTTAACCGAAAAATAGAAATAATCATCATGTTTAGTATCAGTGGATGGCGCGATAGCTTTATAGTGCCAAAGCAAGCAATAAACGAGAGGTATCGTCAGGAAAAGGAGGTAAATGGGGTTTAATCTTTTTTTAAACATTCACTTAAAATTTTCTTTTTCTATGAGAATATATACTGTTTGTTGGTAATCGGTGTGTAGGTAATCAGTAAGTTGGTAATTAGTATGGTGGTAATTGGTATCATTGTTTGCAGAATTTTTCGGATTTATCTATCATTGAGAAGAGCATTTTCCCAATTGAAAAGCACTGACTTAATAAGTTATCGGCAGTTTCTTTTGGTATATAAGTGCAATCTAATGCTGTTTCAATCCAATGCTGTGTTTCAAGTTGTTCGCCATCAGCATCGGTTAACTTACTTATAAAATGCTTTTCGTATTTTCTTTTTGCCCACGATTCGGCAATCTGTGCTTCCACGGAACGTGAAGACCTTCTGACCTGGTCTGTGAGAGAATACATTTCTTCTCTTGGAAACTTTTTTGATATCTCAAAAATGTCTCTAGACAATTGACGTGAAACTTTGTACACCTCTAAATCTCTAAAGCTTATTACATATTCCATAATTGTTTGTTTTAATGATTACCATTTATCGCTTACCATTTCTTCACTGCTTACCATTTTAAATAATTAAAACTTGAAGTAAATAAAAGGATTATAAGTTTCGCTAAGAAGCTTCATTATTGAAAGCATTAAAATAATAACGAGCAGCACTGTGCCAATTATTTTTACCACCTCTCCTGCCTTTCCTGTTTTTAACTTTGCGGGTAGAGAAATAGGAACACTGAATAAGATTCCAAAGAAAAGAACAACGATGTGTTTGTTTGCTAAGAAAGCATTGAGTCCCAAAGCCCCATTTTTTGCAGGTGCAAACATGACAGCATAATATTTGAACGCCTGATTCATATTAGAGGTTCTGAAAAATACCAAACAGCTAACAATAATAAATAACACGTATAATACTGCAAATCCCTTGACCTTTTTAAGATATTTTAGCAGGAAGAGTTCCTCCAATCCAAGAAATAAACCCTGAGTAGTGCCCCACATAATGAAGTTCCATGTAGGTCCATGCCACAACCCGCAAACGAAAAATGTGACCATCAGAGAAATAAAGATTCCGGCATTTCCCCAATAGCGCAATTGCATCGCCAGCGGGTTGAAGATATAATCTTTAATCCATGCTGAAAAAGACATGTGCCAGCGCTTCCAAAATTCTGTGATTGACCTGCTGATGTATGGAAAATTAAAATTTTCCGGTAAATCGAACCCAAGCATTTTGCCTACTCCTATTGCCATATCAGTATATCCGCTAAAGTCGAAATAAATCTGTATTGCAAAAATAATCATCGCAACCCAGGCAACCAAAGGGCTTATTGTAATTGCGTCGTTGTCAACGATTTGTCCGACAACAATGCTAAGCGTATTAGCAATAAGAAGCTTTTTCCCAAGGCCAATAATAAACCTTCGGACACCCTCGGAGAACTTAGGCAGGTCGAAATTGCGACTTTTCATTTGCGGTTCCAGCATTTTGTAACGCACAAATGGACCTGATATCAGCTGCGGAAACATGGTAATGTATAGTATTACAAAAACAGGATTTTTCTCAAAGCGTTCATTTTTACGATAAACATCAATAGTGTATGAAATAGCTTGAAATGTAAAAAAAGAAACGCCAAGAGTCGTCAGTGGTTTCAATGAAGGTAAGTCTTTTACACCGACATATATAAGATTATCGATGATAAATCCAAGGTATTTGAGCCAGATAAGCACACTTATAAAAGTTAGAATGCTTATAAAAAGAAAAAAACCTTTATACCTTGTTTTTGCAATCAGTAATGAAAAAAACCATGCACTGAATCCTATTAAGGGTAGCAGAATCACTAACTTCCCCGCACCCCAGAAATAGAATAGTAAGCTGAAAAGAAAAAGTAAAATATTTTTATGCCATAATTTAGGCAAAAGGTAGTATGCTGCTAATAAAACCGGCAGAAAATATAAAAGGAATATGATGGTACTGTAAACCAAGGTGACAGATATTAGTACATGTCAATGTTAAAAAAAATTGCGAGGCAAATGTAGTTAAAAAAGGCAAAATTTCTTGATTTATGCATTTTTTTGTTATCGGTTTTTGAGATTTGAACTTTTTTATCTCCTCTGTCTAATAATACAAAAATAACAGTCGTATTATTTTTCAAAAATTCATTATCTTTGTTATTCAATTCAACTGTAAGTTAATAAATAAATCCCATGAAATTTTGCCGGATAATAATATTACTTTTCCTTGGTAACTTAACATTAGCTCTATACAGCCAGAATTATAACCGTCCAATCCCTCCGGGATATATGTATCCTTATGAATTTGAACAGTATGATACAACTGATTATGGTTATTATTTTGCTGCCCCATTCAGTTTGCTTTCAGCCCCGACTATTGGCCACCAGTCAAGATTTATTTTACTTGATAAGGATGGATTCCTTACATGGTATTCGACTAATAACACAGTGAGGTATTTGAATTTTCAGTATCAGCCTGATACAAATTTTTTTAGTTGTTATTTCTGGAACCATCCTTTTGGTTATGTTTTTATGGATTCAACATTTCAATTAGTTGACACTTTCTCTATATATAATGGCTTGTATATTAACCCTCACGAGTTTAAAATCCTTCCCAATGGAAATGTTATTTTTACTGTGTATAAAGATAGTATTATGGATTTGAGTGCTTATACTTTTAACGGTGGAGATCATGGCAGCGCCACCACTAATGTAGAAGGTGATATTATACTAGAATATGACCGTGCACATAATCTGGTTTTTAGATGGAATGGCTTTAATTATATTAATATTACAGAAGCCTATGAAGAATTTGGATATTCTCCAGTTTGTTTTGATTATTCACACGTCAATTCTATAGATGAAGATGTTGATGGCAATTTATTGGTGTCGTTTCGTAATATAAATTCTGTTTATAAAATTAACCATACGAACGGAAATGTCATTTGGCGTCTTGGCGGAAAATCAAGTTCATTTACTTTTACCAATGATTACGGTTTTAGTGGGCAACATGATATAAGGTGTTATCCCGGTGGAATCATTTCTGTTTTCGATAATGCCAACACCACTACAAATCAATGTAGGGCTGTAATGTATTCGCTCAACACTGTTGCATGGACTGCCACAAAAATATGGGAATATAAACCTGATCCTTCATTTATCTCTACTGCGATGGGGGGTCACCTGATAATAGCAGATTCAAACCATGTGATAGATTATGGTGAGAACAGGAGACCCTACCCAAGTGTCGATTTTATTGATAATATGGGCAATATTAAAACGCAGATATTTTTTGAGGATTCAATATTAAGCTATCGTACTTATATTACTAAGCTTCCGTTTTCATTACCCCGACCAGAAATAAGCTGCACACTTGGAACAAATTCAATTAATCTTTTTGCTCCTTCAGGATATCAGTCGTACAAATGGTCAACAGGGGAAACAAGCGATCATATTACAGTTAGCAATACAGGCGTTTATCAGGTATGGGTTAATTATGGTATTGGCATGCTGGGCTCGAAACCATTTTATATTAATAATATCAGCACTGCCTGTATTACTGTGGGGGTACAAGAACAACAAATCGAACCCCCCAAAGGAGACTGCATTATTTACGATTTGCTGGGCAGAATAATGAAAAAGCCGGAAATTGGTCATGTATATATTTATCGCTATGCAAACGGGTATTCGGTACTAAAGTATTATTCCGGTGCATATTAATTGCATTGGTCCGGTAATATTTTTAAATAACAAATATAGATTAACAATATTTCATTTTCCATCGAGTTCTTCTGAAATAACAATCCTAACCTGAGTTCTTGTTATTAAGGTATTGTGATATTTAAAATAAAATTGATAATCTGCAAAGTATTTTTTACAATAAGTAAAAAATATTTAAAGAGAATAAATAATTGATGAATTAATTATCTTTACGCTTTGATTCAATTTGAAAGCTAACTAATAAATCCCATGAAATATTGCCGGATAATAATATTCCTTTTACTCGGAAACCTCACATTAACTTTATACAGCCAGAATTATAACCGGCCAATCCCTCCCGGATATATGTATCCTTACGAATTCGTACAGTATGATACCACTGATTATGGCTATTACTTTGCTACTCCTTTCAGCCTGCTTACCACACCAACTCCCGGACACTATCCCAGAGCTGTGATACTTGATAAAGATGGATATATTACATGGTATTCAACTAATAACACGGTAAGGTATTTTAATTTTCAATACCAGCCTGATACAAATTTATTTAGTTGTTATTTCTGGAACAATCCTTTTGGGTATGTTTTTATGGATTCTACATTTAATATTGTAGACACTGTATCAATGTACAATGGTTTGCCTATTAATCTTCACGAGTTTCAGATACTTCCTAATGGAAATATTATTTATTTTGCATATAAAGACAGTGTGATGGATTTAAGCGCCTATACTTTTGGTGGTGTGCAGGGCAGCGCCACCACTCATGTGGCAGGTGATGTGATTCTTGAATTTGACCAAGCACATAATTTGGTTTTTCAATGGAGCAGCTTTAACCATATTTCCACTACGGAGACTTATGATCAGTATGGGTATTATGCAAATTCTTTTGATTATATTCATAGCAATTCCATTTCTATAGATGTTGATGGAAATATTTTGGCGTCGTATCGCAATTTAAATGCAGTTTATAAAATAAATCATTCGAACGGAAATGTCATTTGGCGCCTTGGAGGAAAGTTAAGTTCGTTTACTTTTCCAAATGATACAGGGTTTTGCGGGCAACATGATGTGAGGTGTTATCCTGGTGGAATTATATCAGTCTTTGACAATGCCACTACTTTAAATCAGTGCAGAGCTGTAATGTATTCACTTGATACTGTTGCATGGACTGCCACCAAAATATGGGAATATAAACCTGATCCTGCATTTCCCTCCACAGCAATGGGAAATCACCAGATAACAGCTGATTCAAACCATCTGATAGATTTTGGTGAGAGCAGGAGACCTTATTCAAGTATGGATTTTGTTGATAATATGGGCAATAAAATAACACAGATATTTTTTGAAGATTCAATATTAAGCTACCGCATTTATGTTCAAAAAGTTCCTTACACCTTTCCCCGACCTAAAATAACTTGCACGCTTGGCACAAATGCAATCAACCTTTTTGCTCCGGCGGGATACCAGTCGTACAAATGGTCAACAGGTGCAACAAGCGATCATATTACGGTAAGTGACACGGGCGTTTATCAGGTATGGGTTAATTATGGTATTGGCATGTTGGGTTCAAAACCATTTTTTATAAATAATATCAGCACTGCTTGTACTACAATGGGGATACAAGAACCACAAACTGAACCCTACAAAGGAGACTATATTATTTACGATGTGCTTGGCAGGATAATAAGCAAACCGGAAATTGGCCATGTTTATATTTATCGCTATAACAACGGTTTTTCAGAAATTAAGTGTTATTCAGGAGGAAATTAAAGAAAGTTAACAGTCAAGATAAAAGACAAAAGCGATGCCCTGAGCCAGCTGAAGGTAAAAAGACAAAAGTAAAGAACTGCCGGCAGATAGAAGTTACACAGTGAAGGTATAAGGGTAAAAAGGGAAAAAGTTTGCAATATATAGTCGGTTCAGTCTTCAGTTTCATATTTCTCAATCTTCAGTCTGCAATCCACAATCTTCAGTCAATAGGGAAATTACAACAATTTTGTTTTTTGTTGATTGTAGACTGCAGACTATTTGTTATGATTTAAGTAGCTTTTGCAAGTCCCTCTCATTATACATTGGTCTGTTAAAAACATTTCTGTAAAACTCCAATATTTTTTCTTTGTCAAGGTGTTTTTCTAATACCTGATGGCTTTTTCTAATGCGATCGGCGTTAATAAAAACATCACGCATCCAGAAATACAGCAATTCTTTTAAATCCTTACTTTTCAGAGGTACTTTTTCAGAAGGGAACAGGTCTCCGTAAAATTCTATGTCATCGAACATTTCTAAATGAATAACTTTTTTCTCCTGTGCTGCCATTGCAATAGCTTGTTCCTTAGTTGGTTTAAGCAGGTTAAAAAGCTTTGAGTTGTTATAAATGCGCAACACACTTAACATAGGTTGAGCTGCATATTCAAAAGACGCTGCAAAATGGATGGTTTCGAGTGCTTCTTTATAAGTTTCGGACGGAAAGCCTATAATAAAGAATATACGTGTAATGAAGCGCTTTGATGCAGCCTGAATAGCTTTTTCAGATTTATGTATATCCAGATTTTTCCCTATAAGCTTTTGCAGACGCGGCACTACTGTTTCAACAGCCAATGCCATCTCAACAGTTCCGGCACTTTCAAACAAATCGAGCATTTCGTCATCAATCTGGTCTGCACGCAATCCATTAGGAAAATTAATTCGTACAGCCGGCAATTCTTTTGTAATTAAAGATAATAGCTTTTTTGCATCGGCCATCGGGACGTTAAAAACATCATCGAGAAAAACAAAATCATAAATACCACGTTTTTCAATATGCTCTTTCATTTCAGCCACAACATTTTCTGCTGAACGACGCCGAATCTTTTTCCCAAATAGCTGGTGGCAATAAAAGCAACCATAAGGACATCCGCGCGAACTTAGAATAAAAGCCGATTTAGAGGCATCCTGCAAAGCGTGATTCTGAATGCCAATATAATCTTTCAGATCAATAAAATTATAATCCGGAAAAGGTAGCAAATCAATATTTTGAATTAAAGGGCGCAGTTCATTTACTTTTACTTTACCGTTCTCAATCACAGCCGTGCCTTTTAAATCAGTAGGAATGGTCGTTGATTTTAAAAGTCGTCCGATTAAATCAACAAATGTTGTTTCTCCTTCTCCAATCACAACAATGTCAACCAAGCGGGCTGATAAAATATCATTGTACGAAGAAGAAGGATAGGAGCCTCCACCAACAATAGGTATATCTGGCTTTAGTTCTCTGATTTTTTCAGCAACTGATTTAAAGGGTTCTGTGGCAATAGACAGCGCTCTGAGACCAACTAAATCAGGGTTGAATGATAACATTAGCGATTCAATGCTTTTTATAGGGTCTTTGCTTGTAGAGGTATGAAAAACATTGAAATCGATTTCAGGAAATGAAGTTCTGGCAGCTGAGATTAGATATAACAGCCCGACAGGGTGATGACTGTAATATACAGAACCGGAATTATCTTCATTCCGGAATATATCAATATCTATTAAAAGGATTCTACTTATCATTTTATCTTTTTGCTGACTGACATATAAAAACTATTGACTTTAAAAAAAGATTAATGTTCCACAAATATAATATTTATTGCTAATTTTGATTTGAAATAGATAAATGGAATTAACGAAAGATTTTTAGTGAATAACAACCTGTAAGAGACTCAAGGAATTCTTTTGATTAAAAAAATACAATTATGGAAAGAAATGATGTTTTGAAACAACTGAATGATGTTTTTATTGATATTCTTGATAATGAAAAAATTATTTTAAACGACCAGACAACTGCTAACGATATTAAAGAATGGGATTCACTGGCACATATACATCTGGTTGTTGCAATTGAAAGACACTTTAATATACATTTTTCATCAAAAGAAATTCAAAGCTGGGATAATGTGGGAGAGCTGATTGATTGTATTTATGGAAAGGTTAAGTAATTAATGTTTGCTCAAAAATAGAACGTTAAATAAAATTTCAGATGACACTGAATAAATTTCAATCTGTATTGAATTTTGAAAGTTTAAAAATTGGAGTTTATTTGTAATTTGGTGCTTTTAGTAAAAAAGTCATTTAAAAACTTTATGCAATCACTTTTAGATTATATAATAGAACGTATCAGCGCTAAAAACCTAATACACGGTAAGAAACTTAAAAAAAACATAAAGACAGTTGACGACGACTATCTTAACCGAGCGGATATATTCTTAAGAAAATACGAAACCATTCTGCAAAACAACAATAAAACAATGGATTATGCCATAGCCTGTTATTTGCAGATGCTGGCAGATGTAAACTATGAATCGGTGCAATTTGTCCGGACAGGTAACTATTCAAGCAAGTCATTTGCTGAGGTTAACAACCGCGTTTATAGTAATCCGGTAGTGATGGAATATTATATGCATGGTTTACTTTTGCGTCAGTTTTTATTGCCACAGAACTACAATATCCTGTTATTTTTCAACAAGATCATTAAAGAAAATAGCAGTAAAATAAGCCACTATCTGGAAGTTGGTGGAGGGCACGGTTTGTATGTTTCTGAAGCCATTAATATTATTGGTGATAAAGCTGAATATGACTTGGTTGATATTAGTCAGAGCTCAATTGAAATGGCCAAGATGATGATTGGCAATAACAATGTTTCTTATATCCTTTCAGATATTTTCGATTATAGTCCTGCTTCAAAATATGATTTTATAACAATGGGTGAGGTACTGGAACATGTGGAAGAACCCGTCAGATTATTGAAAAAACTTTTTACATTGTTAAATGACAGAGGAAAATTATTTATTACAACACCTACTAATGCACCGGCAATAGATCATATTTATCTTTTCAGAAATGCTGATGATATACGGAAAGTAATCACATCTGCCGGATTTGATATAGAAGATGAACTTTGTATCTGCTCAGAAGATTTGTCGTCAGAACTGGCAGAAAAATATAAAGTATCAATGATGTATGCAGGAGTTTTAGTAAAACAAATGAAATAAATAGTCAACAATCGGCAATGAAGAAAGTTAGCAATTGAGGACTGAGGATTAAATTTAGTAATAAACAAGGTGAAAAGTCGGCAAAAAGGAAAATCGGCAGTCGGCAAAAAATAATCTGCAATAATAAATAAAAATGGCAACAGGATTTAGGAATTTAACGGTGTGCAAAAAAGCATTTTCTCTTGCAATGGATATATTTAAGGCAAGTAAAAAATTTCCTAAAGAAGAGCAATATGGGTTAACAAGTCAAATTAGAAATTGCTCACGCTCTGTATGTGCCAGCATTGGTGAGGGTTATCGCAAGCGCAGATATCCTGCACATTTTGTAAGTAAAATGAGTGACGCTGATATGGAGAATTCCGAAATTCAGGTATGGCTTGATTTTGCACTTGCTTGCGAATATTTTTCAAAAGAAGTATATGATGACTTTATTACAAGATCAGAAGAAGTTGGTCGTTTATTAAATCACACAGTTGAAAACCCCGATAAATACAAATAAGCATCTTGAATACTACCGATTACCAGTTTTCATTTTTAGGCTACCGGTTGCCGATTGCGGACTGTGGATTGCCGACTAAAAAATTATATATTTGCATAATATCAGATAATTTTTTATATAATGGAAAACAATAATTTAATATCAGGACTCACCTTTCATCACGTTGCAATACTTGTAGAAAGTATTGAGGTTTCAAAAGTGCATTATGCCGAAGTATTTGGAAAAGAAAACGTTTCTGACGTTATAATTGTCGATTCTCAGAAAGTAAAAATCTGTTTTGTGAAGATATCTGAAGGCAGTTATATAGAACTTGTAGAGCCTATAGATGAAGATTCTGTTGTTTATAAGCTCTTAAAAAAAAGACACACTTATTATCATATTGCTTATAATGTGAAAGATATTCATGGCATGGTGAGCCGGTTGGAAAAACTCAATTATAAAGCTTTAAAATTTTTTAATTCTGCCACCCGCAAAGGAAAACTCTGCATCTTCCTTTATACACCTGAAGCCCATCTGATAGAGTTGATTGAAGAATAAAAGATGCAAAATAGTTTCTTATTAATAAATTTATAATATGGAAAAAGACAACTTAGACCTTGTAAAAGCACAACAATGGTTTTATGAGTTTACCTTGCCTGACGGCTCAACAACGAATAGTTATCTGCCTGATTTTGTGCGACCCATTCATCATACAAGGGAAAAAGCATTGCGGTTATTTTTAGATGAATATGGCAAGAAAGGTACTTTTAAAAATGCCCTTGATATTTCATGTCACGAAGGCTATTACACTCTTTTATTAGCAAATTATTTTGAAAAAGTGGTGGGTATAGATAAAAATGCGGATTCTCTGGAGAAGGCGAAACTGATAACAGATGTTATGGGCAACAAAAACATTAACTATATCCATACTGCTTTAGAGGACTGGAAAGATGATGAACCAGGAGATTTTGTGTTGTGTTTTGGATTGTTATACCATATAGAAAATCCTGTTGAGATTATGCGTAAACTTGCTAATCTGACCAAAAAGGCTATTTGCATAGAATCGCAGATACTGCCTTCTGATTCTTATATGCAGGTAGAGGATGGCTGTTTTAAAAAACAGCGTGAAATAAGGGGAACGTTTGGTTTATGTATGGATTATCCCACTATTACAGAAGGGGGGCTTACAGAGCTTGCCTTGGTACCTTCCCGCGATGCCCTTATCTCTCTCCTGGAGTATTTTGGCTTTGTAAATATCCGTTTTTACAAGCCTGTAGAAGGTGATTACGAACAGTTTGTACGTGGACACAGAGTGATTATCTATGCCGAAAAAGGATAATAATTAGTTTCTTTTTTTAATAAAAACATTCTGATTTCATGCAGCTGTTCTGCAATTTCCAAAATCCAACCTTTTACTATGAAATAATCAGAATAATTCAATATATTTAAAGTAAATAATTAAATTTTAAATTCGCAATTTTCCCCCACCTCCAATATCCTCTCCTTATTAGAACTCCTTTCCGGTTTACTGGCAATGAGTTAACAAAAGAGAACTTTCTTCTCTTTGCTTCTTGAAAATAAAAAATATTGGACTTAAACTAAAAATGTGTATCTTTGAAATATGATAATAAAAGATGAAATATCGAAGAAGCTTCTTGTGTTCAAAACCTTATGCCAGAATCATAAAGTAAAATATTTGTATGCTTTTGGTTCATCAACAAATAATAATTTTGATTTCGATAAAAGCGATATCGACCTTCTTGTTGAGATTGATACTAAGGATCCGCTTGAAAGAGGAGAGAAATTAATTTCTTTATGGGACACATTTGAAGATTTTTTTCATAGGAAAGTAGATTTATTGACGGAATCATCAATACGAAATCCGTATTTGCGCAAAAATATTGATTCAACGAAAATATTAATTTATGACGGAAATCAACAAAAAATATTTATCTGATATATTACAGGCTATATCTTTAATTGAGCAGTTTACTGTTAATATTTCAGGTTTCAATGATTATCTTACTGATTTAAAAACGCAAAGTGCAGTAGAAAGGCAACTTGGAATCATAGGGGAAGCTGTAAATAAATATGACAAATTATACCCAGAAGATGTCATTGAAAATGCAGTAAAAATTATTGGATTCCGAAATAGATTGATTCATTCCTATGATACAATTGATCCCTCAATAATATGGGCTATTATTAAAAATCATTTGAACCCACTAAAAAATGAAATTGAATTAAAATTAAAATAACTTTATTTTGTTATTAACAGAACCGATAATTCAAACCTTAAATCCACCACCTTTTTCTTTCTTCTGCATCCAAAATCCTCTCTTTATTTGAACTCCTCCCCGGTTTGCCTGCAGAGCTTTTTATAAGCCAGCGTGGCGGTACCAGGTAAACATTGGTGATGGTAATGTCAATGTCCATGGCGGCTTTTATTATCTCCAATTTCAGGTTTTTTCTTTCCTGCTCGTTTTCAACAGATGTTTCGGCTACAATGCTTATGAGTTCGGTGCCCATCTCTTCATCATCTTCACCAAAAGCTATCACTCTCCCGGGGATTATGCCTTTTACCAAACTTATAACATCCTCAATATCTTCGGGATAAACGTTTTTTCCGGCAGAGATGATGGTGTCTTTTTTTCTGCCTATGATATAATAGTTGCCATCTATCTCAAAGCCTATGTCGCCGCTCAGATACCAGCCATTGTGCATCACCTCTGCCGTTTTCTCAGGGTAGTTTCTGTAACCGTCGAACAATGAAACCGATTTAATGGCTATTTCTCCGACCATTCCGGATGGTAAGGAGTTTCTTTTATCGTCTAGGATTATTATCTTGCAACCCCTTATGAGCCTGCCTGCCGATAGGCAGATACGCGCACTGGGGTCATCATTGGCTATTATTATGCGTCCTTGCGCTAATGCCTGTCTGTCAGCCTTAACTTCAGCAACCCGAGAACCGCCAATGGTCTGGGTTACAGCCATCGTTGTTTCTGCCATGCCATAAAGAGTAGAAAGAGTAGCAGGGTTAAATCCGAATTTTACGAATTTCTTTATAAAGTGTTCATGGCTCTCTTTGCGTATAGGTTCGCTGCTGTTTACAACTAATCTGAAACTATTGAGCGAATACCCTTCTATGTCTTCATCGTGTATTTTATTTGCCATCAGATGAAAAGCAAAATTTGGTAACCACGTGAGGGTGGCTTTTTCTTTGGAAGTGGCTTCTATTAATAATTCTGGTGCAAGCACCCAGTCAAACGGATTGATTTGCACTGTTGGTATTCCCCAGATCAATGGTAAATGAAATGTGGAGATAAGTCCCATGTCGTGGTACAAAGGCAGCCAGCTCACAACTTTATCGCTCTCTGACTGATTTAATGCTTCGCCATAATAGGCAGCATGGGCGAGAAGGGCACGGTGAGAAATTAAAACTGGTTTTTGCAATCCTGTTGTTCCCGATGAATGTTGAAGGAGAAAAGGGTCGGTATCATTAATGTTTTCGACAGGGTTGAAATCATTAACACTAAAATCATTCAGGTTCTTCTCAAAGGGGAAATGGATGCCTTTAATAGTACTTCCTGGTTTCTCTACCAGAGGTTTAATAATTTCTGATAATTCCGGTTGTGTAAGTATCCAGTCGAGTCCTGAGCGTTGCGACATGCCCTCAATGCCTTGCCTGAACTTGTCTGGATGGAGCCTTGGGTTGGGATAGGCAAGAACAGCAGGTATGGCTCCCAATGCAGATATTCCCATGTAAAGCGGATAAAAATAAGGATGATGGCGGATAATTAATGCACAGACATCGTTTCTTTTAATACCTGAGTTTTGCAGCAGTACTGAAAATAATTTGGCGGTTTCAAATAATTTTGAAAAAGTCCATCTGAATGGCTCCTTGTCAGGAATCCAATGGATGATAGCATCAGCAAAAGGCTTTTTAATCGCATTTTGCTCCCATTGCTGCCATATTAAGTTGTGCATTTTATCTCTTTTTTAGTAGAAGTATCTGATTAGATTATAACGATTTATATTTACTACAAAAACAATAAAAATATTTTGAATTACCAATATCATTTCAGTTTTTTATTCTCTTTTGTAGGGTTCAAGAAGTTTTCGCTTTTCACTTTTGCCAAGTCTTTGCCAGTTTTCTCTTGCCCTGTCCAAGCTTTGTTCAGGGTTAGCTATTTCCTGCATACGCTCATAACCAATCTTTGAAAGCCACTGCTTGAAGGGTTCTGCTTTAGGTGAAGAAATTGATTGAATTATTCGCAAAAGTGTTTCAGTATCAGCAACATCTGTTTCTCTCATTTTGCGATCATCAGCTTGCATTTTCAAGTGTCCCAATTTATGGGACAGTTCACTTCCTTCTGCTTTTAGTTTAGTTTTTAAAGCATTCCAGTATTTTCTTGGCCTTGGACTATCAATTAAAATCTCTATTACATCAATTACAGAGAAAAACCATTTCTCACTTTCTTCGTTCCAGTGAGTCCGTACTTTTTTTGTTTCAAAGAGTTTTATCCTTGTTTGTTGTATCATATTAAGAATATTATTATTTGTTTCTTGTATTAGATATCTATTGAACTGAATCTTTACTTATCCAAAAATCTTTAAATGTCAGATTGGACATATTTGATAAATTAAATATCCTTTCCTGATGACCATGGTTTCTTATATCAACTTTTGAGAAAGGCGGATTTTTGTATATAAAATAATAGGGAATAAAACGGTCACTCATTTCCCAGATAACCATATCAGGTTTTTCTTCTTCAACAAGGTCTTTATTAAAAGTATTTGTCCATAGGTATGAACTTCTGTTAAAATGATGACTCAGATAGGGATAAAGATGCCTTGTATAAGAATCACGGAACATCACCATGTTTGGATGTTGTTTCTTTTTATTAACGACATACAAAGCCGGAAAGTCGGGTTTGCCTTTAGTAAAATGATGCTCTATAGTATCACCGGCATAAATGTCTGGATTTTTTGGCAAGAGTTCATATCCTTTTAAATAACCAATAAGTGCTGCCATTTCTATTAAGTCAACATCTTTTTTGATATCTGCCGAATAGCTCCAGGTAATATCTTTAAAAGGTATGGGTTGACCTATGTCAGGGAAGTCTTTATAAATATGATTGATAATTGCAGCATATGCAAAATATGCCCCGTAATAATTCCAATGGGTACTCGACTTATAATACAACTCTTCTTTTGTAGTTTTCTTTGCCTCTAATATTGGCTTTTCAACATCAATGATATCAAGGTCGGAGTTAATTTTTAAAAAGGAAACCAGTTGGTCTAATTTACTTATTTTATTATGCCGGTACATTCTGGGACCTAGTTTTTCTTCATAAATAAATTGGGATATCCTTGGAAAAAAGATATACAGTTTAATGCCGCGTTCCTTCAGCCAATCCCTACGTTCTTCGAAAAGATATTTTATCCTGTACAAGTCATATTGTGATATTGGCTCACGATTCTCATAAGTTTCTCTGCCGTTTGCACCTATATAAAACATCCAGCCATCTTTGCCAAAATATACATTGGGATTGTTCAGCAGCTGACCAAAAATTGAATAATAAATATAGTTGTTTAGAGGAATAATTTTATTTCTTCCCGTCACCTGGTCATTAAGATAATTATTAAGAAGTTTTGTGTAATTTTTTATAGAGTCTGCTTTGAATACCGGAAAAAGCTCTGCATCTCTCTTTTCAGAAATCAACCTGACACGGTCCGAATTAAATGGTTTAAACAATAATCCGTTAAATATAAGTGAAAGAAAAAATGCAGCCAGAAAAAATGAAATACTATTCAGATGTGCTGTACGCTTATGAATAACTATTAAAAAGACAAAAATAAAAAGGGCTATAAAAAGGAATACATTATAACGAATTTCAACAAGGTGATGAATAGAGTCAACGAAAAATGTAGTTGTTAATGCAAAGAAAGGATCATTCCCGCTTATATTAAAAGTACCATTATTATAACTTACATCATTTAATACCATTTTACCAAGTGAAATTTTTGTAAAATCCCATTCACTTTCAAGCCACCCTGTTTTTACAGAAATCTTGAAATTATTTAGTTGTTCAAGGCTGTCATCAACATCGCATCTTATATATTGATGCTCTCCTAACTCAACTTGTGTCCGGAAATAATATTTAAAAATCTTTGAAGGGAACTTATCATCAGTATTAAAAACCGGCGTATTACTATAGTATGATTCCACACTTCGCTGTGGTGTAGAGGTACTCATAGTAACCTGGTCCTGGATGTCTTTACCCAGCCAACTAAATATAAATAATAAAAGCAATGTTAATATGCAAGTAATAACAAAATATCTCGATGGTGGTGCCATTACTAATATTACAACAAAAGCTAATATAAAAACAAGGATTACAATGTTTACAGGTCTCTTTTCTTTTTGCATCTTTTGCCATGAAGATGTTTTGATAAGTTTTAATATTACAGGCGCATCACTTCTCTGTGCGACAACAGAAAAGGCGCCGTCTCTAATAACAGTAGCGGCATTTTCTACAACACAACATGCTTCAGATCTGTCGTACAGGGAATACAATGTGTCGTTTCTGAAAAAGTTAAAAGCAAGGAATGTTGCAGTATCATTAACTGAAAGATTCTTTATTTTCAGAACCAACCCTGCAGAGTCTTTTAGATTGCATACGCAATCAATCACTTTAAATCCCGAAGAATTTACTTTCCACGAATTAACAGAATCCCGTGATGTTAATAAAGTTATTGTTGCCGGTTTTGAAGTTTTTACCGAATAAAAAAAATAGTCTTTATGTTTTTTTAAATCTTCTTTAATATTGTTTTGAAACAAAAAATAATAGGCTATTGGAATTGTAAAGAAGAGCAGGTAAATTAATCTGAACCTGATATTGAAATAACAGGCAATCCAAAAGTGCAAGCCTATTAATATTATGAAAGATAAAAGAGAAATAAAAAGAAATGTACTTTGCTTTAAAAGAATCAACCAGCAGATATCATCAAGAAAATAATTTGAAATAAGAGAAATAAAAGGATCATTGCCACAAATATAAAATTTACCATCTTTAGCTATCAGGTCATTGATGACCAATTTCCCGAGAGGCATTTTCCCTATATCCCATGTTTTTGTGAATATTCCATATTTTGCACTGAGTTTCAAATTCCTTAATTCAGGCGTTTTTTCCACATCGAAGCGTATGAACCTGTCTGAAATTAAATCAATATCTGCTCCGAATAAATTGCCTGCACTGTCGGTTGAAACCCTTTTTAAAGGTGTGAATTGTGGATTCTGATTGAAATAAAATTCTGCTCTTTTTACAGGCAAAACTGTTTTCATTTCTACTCTTCCAATACTATCTGACTTTACCCAACTTGCCAATAACATTACCGATACAGTTATAATACAAGTAAATATAAAATATCTGACTGGCGGTGCCAGAACGATTAATAGAATAAAAATGACAAGAAAAATAAAGCAGACCAGATATTTGAAATGTGCAACAGAGTCTGGCTTATCCCATAGCTTTGTTGATTTCAGTTGAAGCGTTAAAGGCGAACCTGCTCTTTGTACTACTGCAGATAAGATACCGTTATTTTCTGAAGCTTTTACATTTGACGCGGAATATATGGCATCAGAATTATTATTTAAAGAAAAAACCTGATTATTTCTGAGAAGATTAAATGAAAGAAAAGTGATGGTGTCATTTGCCTTAAGATTAGAGACTGCCAACATCAGATATATACTGTCATCAAGGTTTCCGTAATAATCAAAAAATTTATAACCTTGCCCGTTTATTTCCCATGATGCAATCATATCCTTATCATTATATAAGCGTATAGTTGCAGGTTTTGACGACTTAGCAGAAAAATAAAAATAATCAGGTCGTTTTATATTATTAATACCATCACTTCCATCCAATAAAAAATAATATATAATGGGAATAATTAGAAATAATAAATATGCAACCTTAAATTTTCTTTTCACCATAAGTGATTCATCAAATTAATTAAATTTCAATTTTCAAGTCTCTAATTCCAATCTCCTATCTGATTTATCAAGTAGAGACTCGGGGCTTCATAATCAGTCCAACTTGATAACAAAAGTAAATCCATTACCTACTTTATCATCAGGATCTTGAATTGCTACAACATTTAATCCGCACAACACACACAACTCGTTAAAATTCGACGGCTCAAAAACAGACCAATGTATACCGCGGAATTCATCCTCTTTTATTATTGCTTCCTGATGTCTGTTATAAAGGTCTATTACTTTTGTAAGTTCTTTGTCAGCATCAAAAGTACGCTGGCGATGAGGGACTATTATAAAAATATATTTTCTGGCAACTCTTGCCCATTCCAGAAGCGCCGAAATAGGATCGTAAAAATGTTCTATCACATGACTTGAGATAACAAAATCGAACGTCTTGTCGGGAAAGGGTAATTGGTTGCCTTCTGCCACCACATCTACATTTAATGCCTCACCACATTCTTCTATCTCGTAAATTTTAAAGTGAGTATTCATGTCTCCTAATCTGTCTACATTGATAGTATTAAGACCAAAACTATTATGTGCGGCTCCACCAATTTCAATACCGGTGAGCCCATCAAGATATTTATGTGCCAATTTTGATTCGGGAAATTTCATTTTATTATAATGTATGATTCAATAATTAAAATTTAAAATACAAAAAGGGATTATATGTTTCACTTGTTATAGCCATTGCTGAAAGTAAGAATATAATCATTAAAAAAAATAATCCAACTACCTGCATCGCATAAAGTAAATTTTTCTTTTTAAAAATAGTAATTTCGGGTAAAGGAATACATAAAACAATTCCCAAGATAATTAATGCGATATGCTGGTTCCCAAGAAATGCTTCAGGTCCCAGTGCTTTTATACCTGCCGGTGATAACATCACTGCAAGATAACTCAAAGCCTGATGTGTATCCTTTACGCATACAAAAACAAAACTGGTCGTTACAATTAACAACGTGTAAAATATGGATAACGCTTTAAGTTTAGAAAGGTATTTTCCGAGAAACAATTGTTCTGCTCCAAGGAATAAGCCATGAACAGCGCCCCATATCAAAAAGTTCCAGCCGGGGCTGTGCCATATACCGCACAACGTAAAGGTTATTAACAGCGAGAGAGAAACTCCTGCTCTTCGCCAGCGACGCATGTTTAGAGATAAAGGCATAAAAACATAATCTCTCAGCCAGCCCGAAAGTGTCATGTGCCATCGGCGCCAGAACTCAGTTATTGATCTGCTGATGTAGGGATAGTTGAAATTCTCTGGCAGTTCGAACCCTATCATTTTACCCACTCCTATTGCCATATCGGTATATCCTGAAAAATCAAAATAGAGTTGCAGGGTGAATGCTATAATTCCAACCCAGGCTACTGAAGGACCTACAAGGTGAATCTCTGTTTTCATTATCTCCGCTACCAACAATCCAAGAGGATTAGCAATAAGCACCTTTTTTGCCAGCCCTATAATAAATCTCCTGATACCCTCAGTAAACCTTTCAAAATCGAAACTCCGCGATTTCAATTGTTGCGCCATCTGACTGTATCTGACTAGTGGACCAGAGATCAATTGTGGGAACATTGTGATGTAAAGCATTACATAAACCGGATTTCTCTCATAGTTTTCGTTTTTACGATACACATCAAGCACATAAGAAATAGCCTGAAAACTAAAAAATGAAACACCAATAGGCATAACAAAAGTAAGTTTAGAAAGTCCGCCCAATCCTGCAAAAATAAAATTGCTGATGATAAACCCAAGGTATTTGTAATAAACAAGCACCATTATATATGCAATGACAGCCACATAAATAACTAGTTTTTTAAATCTGGTTCTGACAATAAGATACGAAAATCCCCATGCGCTGATACCTATAGCCAGAAGCAATATAAGTAACCTGCCTTCACCCCAGGCATAAAAAACCATGCTTGCCAAAAGCAAAAAAGCATTTTTCAGCTTAACTGATGGCAGTATGTAATAGACTGCCAATACTATGGGCAGAAAGTAAAACAAAAAAATGACTGAACTATAAACCACTGTTTGTTGTCAATATTTGAAATAAAACCTATTGCAAATTGTAAAGCAAAGGTAAAATAAAACTGAAAAACAGTTAAGGACAATTATGAAATTATTAAAAAACTAAAAAAGCGTTAAGCTCCTATTTAAAAATTGTTATTACATTTACATCACTAAAAATGATGCTAGTATCAAATTGTATCTTTGTCTTAATTATACTTTTTATAATCGGGCAATTCATTAATCGCTAAAAATTTTTACTTCACAACCTTTTTAGGCAAAAGATTCAATTTAATAAGAAAGTTACGATAGCTACCGAAGTGTTGATGAAAAGTTTCTACATTCACTTCTATCTTAAAAAAATATCATGCATATATTTAATTATTTTTTTAATTTTGTTTTTTATAGTAGAGATCCCATGAAGTTAAAAATTGATTCGTTTGGATGAAAAAATAAATATTAAAGTAAAACCTATGAATTTAGATCAGGTAAAAATAATAGATATCCCTTCGCATGAAGATAGCAGGGGTATACTTTCATCAATTGAACAAAATGAGAATGTTCCCTTCGACATAAAACGCGTTTTTTATGTTCATCACATAAAAGGGAAAAGAGGAGAACATGCGCCTATTGATACTGACGAGGTGTTAATTTCAATTTCCGGAAGCTTTAATGTCAGAGTTTTCGATAAAACGTCATCAAAAGTTTACTTACTAAATGACCCAACTAAAGGGTTATATATTCCACGCTTGATCTTTCTTGAAATGTACGATTTTTCTGAAAATGCTGTTTGCATGGTTCTTGCCAACACAAAATATGATGCAAATAAATATTTAAGGACTATGGATGATTTCTTATCCTATGTTTAATTTTAAAGCTAACAAATGCTAATAAAAAGTTGGGATTACATTACAGAATACGAAAATGAAAAGGAGGAAATTCATTCTGCAATAGAAGAAGTGTTAACTTCTGGTTTTTTGATACTTGGCAGTAAAGTTAAAAAGTTCGAATCTGATTATGCAAATTATTGTGAGGTTAATTTCGGTGTAGGCGTTGATAATGGTACCAACGCTATTTTTCTGGCATTAAAAGCATTAGGTATAGGTGAAAACGATGAAGTGATTACAGTTTCAAATACAGCTGTAGCTACTGTTTCGGCAATAGTATCTTCCGGTGCCAAGCCAGTATTTGTTGATATAGAAGAAGATTCATTCTTAATGGATACAACTAAAATCGAGAGTGCAATTAATTCAAAAACAAAATGCATACTTCCGGTTCATTTATTTGGGCAATGTGTTGATATGGATGAAGTAAATAGTATTGCAAAAAAATATAAACTTAAGGTAATAGAAGATTGTGCTCAAAGCCATGGGGCTATTTATTATAATCGTAAAGCAGGATCATTGTCAGATATTGCTGCTACTTCATTTTATCCTACAAAAATTCTGGGTACTTATGGTGATGCCGGAATGGTATTAACAAATAATGAAGATTTGTATAACAAATTGTTGCGCCTTCGCTTTTATGGTATGGAAAGAACGTATTATGCAGTCGAACATGGCTACAACTGTAGGTTAGATGAAATACATGCTGCTATTCTATTAAAGAAATTAGGTCATATTAATGATTATATAAGTAAAAGAAGATATTTATCCGAACAATATAAATATTTATTAAATGATACCAGTTTAATTCTACCAGTTGAAAAACCAAATGGAAAGCATTCGTATTACTTATATGTAGTAAGACATGCAAAAAGAGATTTAATCTTAGAAGAATTAAAAAATAGAAATATTTTCTTGAATATTCATTATCCATGCCCAATACACATAATGGAAGGGTATAAATATCTTAACTATAAGGAGGGTGATTTCCCTGTTACTGAAAAAATTTCCAAAGAAATATTTTCTCTTCCTTTATATCCAACTTTGACGGATGATAAACTACAATATGTATGTGATGCTATTCATGAAATAATGTTGAAACACCATTTGTAAAGCTATTAATAAGTTTTTTAATAAAACATAACTTACGATGAATTCCAATAATAAAGTTTCAATTGTTATACCTGTTTACAATGCTGAGCTTACAATTTCTAAACTTGTGAACCAATTAATCTCTGAAATATCAGTCTCCTGCAATCTGGAAATTGTTTTGGTTAATGATTATTCTTCAGATAATTCTCATAGTGAATGCATCACGTTATATAATGTTCATAAAGACAAAGTTAAATATTTAACATTAGCTAGAAACTTTGGAGAGCATAATGCTGTTATGGCAGGATTGAATAAAGTGACGGGCGATTTTACTATTATTATGGATGATGATTTTCAAAATCCTATTGAGGAGGTAATAAAATTAATAGACTTCTCTTTAAATAACGATTTCGATGTTGTTTATACGTATTATGATGAAAAAAAACATAGTATATGGCGAAATTTTGGAAGCAGTTTAAATAATTACATGGCTACCATTTTATTGAAGAAACCAAAAAAATTATATCTGTCGAGTTTTAAATGTTTGAATAAATTCCTGGTTGATGAAATTATTAAATATAATTTACCTTATCCTTATATTGATGGTTTAATTCTGAGATCAACTGCTAATATAGGCACAATAAAAGTTAATCATGAAATAAGAAAAGAGGGTAAATCCGGTTACACACTTATAAAATTAATTAAACTGTGGTCAAATATGTTTACCAGTTTCTCGGTAATACCATTACGTATTTCTATTTTTATAGGATTATTCTTTGCATTGACAGGGTTTCTGTTTGGTGTGTATTCTATAGTTGAACATTTTATTGTTCCTAATTTACCACCTGGGTTTTCTTTAACAATTACCGCCATTTTTATTTTTGCAGGCATTCAGTTAATATCGCTTGGAATGATTGGAGAATATATTGGAAGAATTTTTATTTCCCAGAATAAACAACCTCAATATACAATAAAAAAAGAATATTTGTAACTTAAGCCTTTCGCAATATTAAAAAAATATGGAAATTAACCAATACAAATATATGTTTGAAGCAGAGGACCACCATTGGTGGTATATTGGGAATCATGAAAACTTTTTAAATATACTTCAAAAGAACAATATATTAAAAAATAAAATTATAGTACTTGATGCAGGCTGTGGAACTGGTGGATGGCTTCAGATACTTAAAAATTCTTATAAAATAAACGAAACAGGAATTGATAACCGCGAAATAGCTCTAAAGTTAGCAGCTTCACGTGGCAACATGAACCTTGTTTATGGTGACATCAATACTTATAGATTCACAGAATCTTCATTTGATCTAATAACTTGCTTTGATGTGATTTATCATCGTGATGTTAATGATGAGCTTGCAATTCAGAACTTTAAAAGGTTTCTCAGAAATGACGGTCACCTTCTGCTGACTGTACCCGCTTATTCATTTCTTTACAGCAAACACGATGAGGTTGTACACACCAATAAAAGGTACACAAAAAACCAAATTAAATTGTTGTTAGAAAATAATGGATTTGAAATAGTTAAGATATCCTACTGCGTGAGTTTATTATTTCCTGTAGCTCTGATAAAAAGAATTTTTGATAAATTATTCAGTGCTAAAGACGAAGAACATAATGAAGTTCAGATGCCGTCTAAAATGGTTAATCAACTATTCTTTTCAGTTATGCGAATAGAAAATTTTCTATTAAAGTATATTTCTTTTCCATTCGGTCTTTCTATAATGGTGTTGGCAAAAAAAAGATAATATCTCGTGTAGATTGCGCAGTCTGACACAAAAAGAAAATAAATTATCTGCAAAAATTAGCGCTATCTGTTAAAAAACATTCTAAATTATCAGAAAAGCTTCTGATTAATATTGTATTCTGTAATATAATAGTGAAAAATATTAATTTTGACTGCAATATAAAAAAATTCAATAGGTCACTAATTAATGAATTTAAAGAAATATTTAAATTATGTACCTGTTTTAGCTATTGCTCTTATAGCTTTGTCTGCCGGGCTTATTCTTTATTTCATTCTCAGGTATGGAGTTGACGTTCCATATATGGACCAATGGGAATATGTCGGTTTTTTTGATCATTTATCAAAAGGAACACTAACTTTTCATGAACTTTTCAAGTTGCAGGGTGAATACAGACAGTTTTTCCCTAATTTAATATATGTTTCTTTAGGATGGTTGACAAATTGGAATGTCAGGTATGAAATGATTGTGACATTTCTTCTTGCGTGTTTAGTATCCTTTAATATTTATCGTTTGGCAACTTTTACAGCTATTGGGGAGCGATGGTTAAAATGGGTTATACTTTCCCTTGTTAATCTTATTATTTTCTCCCCTATACAATATGAAAACTGGTTGTTTGGGGTGCAGATAGAATATTT
>Ga0114951_10002000_pt1 | contig 23988 bp, 22 predicted proteins | sample AM7aDNAmetaG_FD_88677 | JGI IMG/M metagenome (GOLD analysis project Ga0114951, IMG submission 88677) | Freshwater microbial communities from Finland to study Microbial Dark Matter (Phase II) - AM7a DNA metaG | ecosystem: Environmental > Aquatic > Freshwater > Lake | place: Finland: Lake Alinen... | reverse complement strand
CGTAGTAATAATCGTAATATTCATAATCTTGGCAGCATTGAACATCGCAACCGGCTGGATACCCATCCCAAACCCACTCAACAGCATCTAAACTCAATCCCATTTTTTATTTTTGGTATTTTTACTCGCAAGTTACTGAAATTCAATATACTGATAGCTTAGAAAAATGCAGATAGCGACCTACCCCTCTTAGGTTTGTGCAATGAGTTTCTATTAGGCTCCAAATATATTCGTGCGCAGCCTACCCCTCTATGGTTTCAACATAGAACCACTATTAGGCTCCAAATAGGACGAGGTAAGGTAATTTCTTGGTAAATTGAAAACAAATATATTGCCAAGAAACACTAAACAGCACAGTCAGGATAATCAATGAGCAAAAGCAGCAGAAAACAAACAGCCTACACCTACAGGGCATCTGAGTATGTGAGAAGCCACGCAGCATCGCTCGGCTTGTTCTTGTCGGTTTACGGGGCATTCTATCTGTTCGTTGTGCTGCTGGGCGGCTGGACCATGGTTGACTGGGGGAAAGACGTCACCATTTATCCTTCCTTATTCGTTAACACCCTGATTCCCCGCAGCGTAATCAGCCCAGCATTTTTTGTAACGAGTTTTCCAGCCTTAGTCTTTGGCGCAGCAATCCTGTGTTTTTACAGCATCCGCGGAATAACTCCAAAGGCAGCCCCTGACAAGCAGTACGTCGCCATAGTTTTGACAATATTTGGGTTCACCTACTTGGTTATCGGTGATTGGCCGCTTAAACTTCCTGAATTTCCATGGCTGTGGCAAAGCCAAATCGCAGCAAACGGACCAGTCTTTTCTTGGATACTATACCTGCTGGGTTTAGGAGCTCTGCTGGTTGGCGCCTTTTCGCTCTACAAGCACAGCCTGATTTACCATCAGACCCATCAAAACGAGTAAGAGCAAACGACGACTCCCGCTAAAGCAGCGAAGGTTCGGTTGGTGGCAACTGATTGTTTGCAGCAACGGCGTTTACAGCTTCAAAAGTTGACAAATACGTAACTTCACGAAGAAGACCCGCATCATCATCCACAAAGCTTTAAAATAAAACACGCGAATTTAAGTGAATAAGATTCAACTTTGAGGATACAAAAAATGAGTATAATACAGAAATTAGCTAATCCCGCACCTCTTGGACTACTTGGCTTTGGAGTAACAACAGTACTTTTGAACCTTGTCAACGCAGGCGTTTTTCCTCTCGACACAGTGATTCTGGCAATGGGCATTTGCTACGGCGGCATCGCACAGATAATCGTCGGCGTGATGGAATATAGAAACGGCAACACATTCGGCACAGTCGCATTCCTATCCTACGGCTTGTTCTGGTGGAGTCTTGTGGCACTTTTAATTTTGCCAGGGCTCACTGGATTCGCAGGTCCTTCAGCGTCTTCGTTGGCGGCGTACTTCATAATGTGGGGCATCTTTACCTTGGGCATGTTCTTTGGTACACTGAAAGCTAACCGTGCATTGCAATTCGTATTCGGCAGTTTATTCGTGCTGTTCTTTATGCTGGGAATACGCGAGTTAACCAACAACCCAGTACTGTCTGGTTCGATAACATTCAACACATTCGTTGGCATCGAAGGCGTCATCTGTGGCTTAAGCGCAGTCTATCTTGGCATCGCAGAAGTCCTAAACGAGGCACATGGAAAAACAGTGCTACCCATCTGTCCCATTAAATAAAACCCATTTTCAACTTTTCTTTTTTTTCTTTTAAAATTGAGTGAAAATTCTCAGTCTCATGCTTGCCAAAGGCATCCAATTCTTTACATAAACGTGTCAAATTGGTGCGTTTCTTTTTTGTTTTACAAAAAACCACTGAAAAAACTTATATTCTCTACAGCCAATTCTTCCCAGCATCTAAGGAATGAAATGTATGTCGTCAGATAGTTTACCTTTCAATGAAAGATATAGTCCAAGCATAGCAAAGGTTTCTTCTGGAGAAAAACGCAAAGCAGAATGGGAAAAATCCATTAAAAACCCCCAAGAGTTCTGGGCAGAAAAAGCAAAAGCCATCGACTGGTTCAAAGCTCCAACCAAAATGGTTGATGATTCGAACCCGCCGTTCTTCAAATGGTTCCCCGATGGAGAACTCAACATTTGCTACAACGCAATCGACAGGCACGTAAAGACCAGCCGCAAGAACAAACTCGCTTACATTTGGGAAGGCGAGATGGGTGAAGTAAAAACTTACACTTATTACCAATTATACCGTGAAATAAACAAGCTTGCAAAAGCACTGAAAGACTCAGGCGTGAAAAAAGGCGACCGCGTCGCAGTTTTCCTGCCAGTCATTCCAGAGCTGCCGATAACTTTGCTTGCAACTGCAAGAATCGGAGGCGTCCACACCGTTGTGTTTTCAGGATTTAGCGCTGAAGCATTAGCTGACAGAGTGAACGATTGCGGCGCAAAAATTCTGGTAACCGCAGACGGCTCTTTCCGCCGAGGCAAACCAGTTGGTATCAAAGATAACGCAGACCGCGCATCGGTACTCATGCCAAACATCGAGAAAGTCATCGTTGTCAAACGCACAGGACAACCAGTCCAAATGAAAGAAGGCAGAGACGTTTGGTACCACGACGAATTGGCAAAGGCAGGCGCAAACGCATATGTTGAACCCGAAAGCATGAAATCAACTGACCCCTTGTTCATTCTCTACACTTCAGGAACCACAGGCAAACCAAAAGGCGTCCAACATGGCATAGGCGGCTATTTAGTTTGGGCGTACTGGACCCTTAAATGGGCATTTGACCCCAACGACGAAGACATCTACTGGTGCGTTGCAGACATAGGCTGGATTACTGGCCACACCTACAACGTCTATGCCCCATTGAGCTTGGGAATCACCGCGTTCCTCTTCGAAGGCACACCTGACTTCCCCGCACAAGACCGCTGGTGGCAAATGATTGAAACCCACGGCATCACCATACTATACGGCACACCAACCGCTGTTCGCATGTTCATGAAATTCGGCGAAGAACTCCCGCTTAAACATGACCTCAGCACCCTACGTGAACTCGGTTCAGTCGGCGAAGCCATAAACCCCGAAGCATGGAAATGGTATTACCGCGTCATCGGCAAAGAACGCTTGCCAATCATCGACACTTGGTGGCAGACTGAAACAGGCGGCTTCATGATTTCACCTGCAGCAGGCATCGAATTAACACCCCTCAAACCAGGCAGTGCAACCCTTCCAATGCCAGGCGTAAACATAGACATCTTCGACGACGCAGGAAAACCAGTACCAGCAGAAACCAAAGGTTACCTAGTAATCAAGTCACCGTGGCCAGGAATGCTGCAAACCGTTTGGAAAGACCCAGACCGTTTCAAATCAGCGTACTTCGGCAGGTGGCCAGGAATCTACGTTACAGGCGACTACGCAATCCGCGACCCAGACGGATACTATTGGCTCCTTGGAAGAGCAGATGAAGTCCTTAAAGTTGCAGGACACAGAATCGGCACCGTCGAACTCGAAAGCGCACTCGTATCTCACCCAGCAGTCTCAGAAGCAGCAGTCATGGGCAAAGAAGACGCAGTTAAAGGCGAAGTCCCAGTGGCATTCGTCGTGCTGCGCCAAGGATTCACACCCTCAGATGAACTCCGAGCTGAACTCATAAAACACGTTCGCACAACCATCGGTCCAATCGCAACCCCAGACGCCGTCATCATCGTCAACAAACTGCCAAAGACCCGCAGCGGCAAAATCATGAGAAGACTCCTCAAAGCAGTCTTGACTGGTGCACCTATGGGCGACACATCCACAATCGAAGACGAAGGCAGCATCGAAGACATCAAAGCAACATACGCAGAACTGCGCAAGCAGCTAGAAAAGAAACCAACTTAACTTTTCTTTTTCTTTTTTTGTCAAGAGCTTTTGTAAATGCGGCGTTCTGAATCCAAAAAGTTCTAATGGCAAGCGTCACTATTCTAAATGTAGCTTTTAAGGTGCTTTGATGAAGTTCGAAACCAAGTTCCAAAAGATAATTCCGCGCACACACGACTCAGCCAGCTTCCGTTTTCCCAGACCCGCCGAGTTGGATTACAAGGCTGGGCAATTCCTGTATGTGACCCTGAAGAAGGGCGATAAAGAACTTAGCAAGCACTTCAGCTTCAGCAGCAGCCCCACCGAAGCAGACCATATCGAATTCACAAAGAAATTCACCGACCACGAATACTCCCTGGCGCTAAAGGCCGCTAAAGCTGGAGACTGGGCAAGAATAGACGCGCCATATGGGCAATTCACTTTTGAGGGCGAATACCCAAAAATTGCGTTGCTCTGCGGAGGCATAGGAATAACTCCGTTCATGAGTATCTGCAAAAACGCCACCGACAAGGACTTGGATTGCAGAATCACGCTGTTCTATGGGTGCCGCACAGAAGGCGACCTCGCTTTTAAGGAGGAACTTGAGGATTTAGCGGCAAAAAACAAGAACTTGAAGTTGGTTTTTATCCTCACCCAGCCGTCGTCGAATTGGAAGGGGGCAACGGGCATAATCACACCTGAACTGGTCAAGAAGGAACTGCCCGATTTCAATGAAACCATGTTTTATACTTGCGGACCGCCGCCCATGGTTGAAGCGATGGAAAAACTCGTTGCAAATTTGGGGCTACAAAAAGAAAACTTGAAACGCGAGTATTTCACTGGATACTAAAAAAGAAAAAAAGAATTTTAGGGGTAAAATCTGCGGGTTGTCCTTGGGAACGGGATGGCATCGATGATGTTTTCTAAGTCAAGCATCCAAATCAGCAACCTCTCCAAACCCATGCCAAAACCTACGTGTGGAACTGTGCCGAAGCGCCTGAGGTCAAGGTACCACTCGTAATCTTCCGGTTTAAGCCCCTGCGCCTTCATACGCTCGATGAGCATGTCTTTGTTTTCTTCTCTTGCGCCGCCCGTGCTGATTTCACCGATTCTTGGAACCATCATGTCAACTGACATTGCCACTTCGGGGTGGTCAGCGTAGGTTTTACAGTAGAACGCCTTGATTTCAGTGGGGTAATCGTAGACAAAGAAGGGTTTGCCAAAGTCTTCTGCTAAAACTTTTTCGTCTTCGTAGCCAAGGTCAGAGCCCCAGTTCAAAGCGGGGTTTTTGGGTTTTAACCTGTCGATTGCTTCTTTGTAGGTTATCTTTGGAAACGGCGCTGTAACGGCTTTTAGTTTTTCGATGTCTGCACCCAACTCTTTGAATTCAGCCTGGCACTTCTCGGCGATGGTGTGGCAGACATGCGTCATCAAGCCCTCTTCGAACTTCATCAAATCGTTCATGTCTGCAAAAGGCCATTCGCCCTCCATGTGCCAGTACTCGGTCAAATGACGTATGGTTCGGCTTTTTTCAGCGCGGAACGAAGGCGCAATGCAATACACGTTTTCCAATGAGTAAATCAGTATTTCAAGGTAGAGTTGGCTGCTCTGGGTCAAGTAGAGTTCCTGGTCAAAATACTTCAACCCGAACAATGTGGAGCCGCCTTCAACCGCCGCGGAAATGAACATGGGCGGCGAAACCTCGGTGTACTTTTGTCTTTTGAAGTATTCGCGGGCTGCCTCCAAAGTTTCAGCGCGGACTTTCATGACCAAGTTCATTTTTCTGCTTCTTAGCCAGAGGTGGCGCATGTCACGGATGAATTCTTCGCTCTTATCCTTGGATATTGGGAAGTTCTCAGCTAACCCGATGATAGTGACGGCTTCAGCGCCGATTTCAAAGCCGCCTGGCGCCCGTGTATCCTCTTTAGCTGTGCCTTCGAGCATGAGCGAGGATTCAATCGTTAATTTTTGGGCTTCGCTCCAGCTCGGGTTGGCTTTCTTTATTGTGCATTGGATTACGCCTGTTGAGTCGCGGACAACCATGAAGATGAGTTCTTTTCCTTCGCGTTTACGGTAGACCCAGCCGCGGACAGATACTTTCTGGTCTGTATGGCGGCCTGCGAGTATTTCATTTATTTTAACCAAAGCCATCGGGCATCAACCATTTCCAGTTAATACTTGTTTTCAAACCTAAATGCCTATCGACTTGTACTTTTAACTTTCGCCCATTCCGCTTTCTTTATGCCTCTTTGACGCTTGGCTCATACACTTTCCAGAGAACAAAGATGGAGAGGGGAATTGCAGCCGCCGCCAACAGCAGGAAGGGAAACTGGGGGGAAACAAAAACATAAAGTAAACCCACTATGACTTGGAGAATAGCCTGCATAAGAAACATGAAGAACTGGAGGCAGCCAGTAACCGTTCCTCTTAAGCCTCGTGGTACCAAGTCACCCATCAGAACCTGGTAACTGTTCAGCTGTAAAAGATTGCCAAGACCGAAGAAAAAAAACGCGAGCAACAGCATGTTGAAGTCGGCGTTGATGAACAATAGCATTCCGGGAACATAAAGCAAATAACCCAGAATGAGGAAGCGTTTTCTTCCCATGACATCCATGGTTAACCCTGCAATTATACCTGGAACAGCGATACTAAGATACCGAAAAGCCACGACGATTGCCCATTGACCCAGAGAAATTTTGAGAATCGACGTAGCATAAACTACAAAGTATGTTTGGCAGCTCACAACGAGCCCGTTTACGATTATGATAGCTAAGAAGAGGTTGAAAGCGGATTTTGGGACTTTGCGCCAAACGTAGATGCCTAATTTCACCGATTTAGGGTAGTCGCGTAATGCGCCGATGAAGCTTGGGCGCCGGGTTTTTTCCGTCGGGGGCAGGGTTTCTTTTAGTTTCAACCTCAGTACGGCGATGATGAAGTAAGCTGCCGCAACAAAGGTGTAGGCAATTCGCATGCCCAAGTCAAAGTTGAAGGTAACCACAAGGTACTGGGCGATTAACGGAGCGGGCAACAAAACGAGCGTGGTTATAACCGATTGGAAACTGAAGCCTGCTCCGCGGTTTTCAGGCGGCAACGAATCGATAACCATAGACATCAACGCTGGACCGTAGATTGAGCAAACGTTCTGGATTAACAGCCCAATAAGCAAGAAAGGCCATGAAGGAGCAAAAATGAAAAATAAACTCCCAATGGCTAACCCGAAAGTCATGGAGACTATGAGTCCTCTTCTGCCATGCTTATCCGCCAAGTAGCCGCCGGGAAACTGCACCAATGCGACCGCGATGGAACCTGCGAAACCAATTATAGACAACAGAAGAGTGTTTGCGCCCAAATGAAGGTAGAAAAGGCTTGCGTAGGTGTCTGGGATTGGCTGCGCCGCAAACAGTATTACCCAGCTTACAGTGATGAGTAGAAAGTTGCCTCGAAGTACAGCTGAGTCGCCACGGAAAAGCGTTAACAACTTCATCGGGTTAAAATCAGTTAAGAATTATTTAAATTAGAAACCCCGAAAAAACGAGTTCATAAAGTCAATTAGGCATCAGGAACCCACAATTCTTAAATCGCCCCTACAATGAGCATAGTTAGACTAATACAATGCAGAACCCACTCGAAGGAAAAACCAAGCTAAAAGCCCTAAAGATTTCAGCCATTGCGATTTTCAGCGTCGTAATCATTGAAGTTACCATAGGCGCATTTGTCAACAGCTTAGCAATTATGAGCGACGGGTTACACGCCCTTTTGGATGCGGTGACAAGTGTGATGTTGTTTTTTGCTGTTCGAGCAGCAATGAAACCTGCAGATGAAGAACACACGTATGGTCACGAAAAATTCGAGACCATAGGCGGATTAATCGGCGGCATAGTCTTAATCGCAGTTGCAATCCTAATTTTCTACGAAGCCATAATGCGCATCATAATTCCTCAGCACCTTAAACCGAGCGTAGAATACGCTGGTTTCATCGCAATAGGCTACGCGCTCTTCATTGCTTCATTGCGAGTTACCGTATTCAAAAAGTTCCAGCATGTTCAAAGCACATCCATGAAAGCGGGTTTTTATGATGCTATCTCCGATTTAGGCTCCACTCTGTTAGCTCTGTTGGGTTTTGGCTTAGCCATCTTTGGCTTTGCCTATGGCGACGCTTTAGCCTCCATATTCCTCGGAGCCATGCTTACTTACCTCAGCTTTAAACTCGTAAAATTCAGTATCATGGAACTAAGTGACACCGCCTCGAGGGATTTGGTTGAGAAAACCAGAAAAGTCATTCTCTCATGCGAAGGCGTGGTTTTAACTGAGAACCTAAAAGTCCGAAAGGTAAGCTCAAAAATCTTTGTCGATGCGTCAGTTCAGGTTCCAAGTGTTATGAGTCTTCAGGATGCGCATTCCTTAGCCTCAAAGATTGAAGGCTGCTTGAAAGACAGCTTTGGCAACGTGGATGCCACAATTCACATTGAGCCCTCCGACAAAGAAAGAAAAATGGATCAGTTAGTCGAGAAGTTGGCGACGGTTGAGGGCGTGAAGGAAGTGCATGAAGTCTCCACCATATTCGTGGGCGGCAAACTGTACATTACACTGCATGCCTACGTTAACCCTGAACTGTCAGTTGAAGAGGCACATAAAATAACTGAAACCATCGAACGAAGGATGCAGGCAGAGATAAAATCGCTTGCAAACGTAACTGTACACATTGAACCTGCAGGCGTAGCTATTCCAGCGGCGGAGGTAAATGAGGTTCAGCTGCGAAAAGTAGTAAACGATGTTGCCAAGAGCATCGCTGGTAACCTGCGCATCAAACGAGTAGTAACTTACGCGGCGGCGGGTAAACGGTACATAAACATCGACTGCTGCTTCACCAAACAAATTCAAATTAAAGTCGCACATAGGCTTGCTTCTCAGGTTGAGAAAGAAACCAAGGAGCACTTTGCAGACGCCGTGGTCACGGTGCACATTGAACCGGAATGCGTTTAGAATCAGTCGCAGCATAACGTTCAAGAATGGAATTTTTAAAAGGGCAAACTTTCTAGAACGGCCATGCTTAACGTTAAAATATAGGGACACGCCTGAAAAAAATCGATTTTAAAAAAGAACTAAGAACAAAAAAAAGAAAAGGAGAATTATTTCTTCCTTCTCATCGCGAATACGCCGAAGGCAATCAGTATTATGATGATTACCACGGCTAATCCGATTTCAAGGCCGTTGTCAGTTGATAGTCCGTCACTTAATTTGGGTGTTGCTGAAGGTGCAGTTGTTGCTTCTCCGGTGGGTGTTGGCTCTGTGACGTCTGTTTTGGTAAATACTGCTTGATAACCGTATGTTGCCCCGTAGCCATGGTTGACGTTGCATGGATTATCGGTCGGTGTAGCTGTGAAGGGGTATCCGCCGTGGCTTAGGTTTGGTCCTGAAATTACCCAGTGTGAGAATACCCACCCGCTGCTATGCGTTGCTGTAAGATTGAGTGATGTAGCAGTAGCCATTGCGTACGTTCCTGGTGCAGGGACTGGTTGTTCCTGCCGCTGAGTCTGTAGTTTCGCCGACGGAATCTGCGACTATTACAGTAGCTGTGGATTGTACGTTGGCACTTACGCTGAATGCTGCAAAAACTAAAAGTGCTGTTAGCAAAGTCAAAGCAAATATTTTACTTTTCTTTGAGTTCATTGATATTTCTCCAAAAAGCATGCTTGCGTGTTTCAATTTAACCGAATGTAATTATATTTAACCTTGTGACTGCACCAGTACAGCAATAAGTTAACGCCTAATTACTTGCAAAGACAACTATTTATCGCCTATGAAACTGCAAACGATTAAAGCTGCAAATATTATTCGCATAAACTTGTCAATTACCATTTTTTCTGCAAAAAGCTCCTATCGCACAAACCTTTAATCCTCATATAGCAAGTAGATAGTTGGAGTGCGTGAGAAAATGTTATCTCGGTCAGCAGTGGTTAAGCTAAAAGCGATCTTAATAATAGATTTAATCATAATTGGCGCGGCTGCAGGAGCCTACTTTTACCTTCAAAATCAAGGGGTCTTAACGAACGCTGCCAAACCCGCCAAATTCACGATGATAAACCTGACTATCGACCCGCCCCAAACCCACGTGGGTGAAGCAATTCAAATTTCAGTTAACTTAACGAACATCGGAGATTTAGAAGGCAACCAAACCGTAAATCTGGACATTAACAACGCACTCAAAGACTCAACCAACGTTACTTTAGTAGGAAATTCATCACAAATAGTCGCGTTCACAGACGTCGAAACAACGGAAGGAACCTACAACGTCACAGTCGGCGCTTTAACAGGAACATTCCTCCTTAAACCAGCACCTCCAGAAACTAGTAGCATAATTCTATCTAACATCCTTGTTAACCCATATGAAATATGGGCTAATGAAAATTCAACCGTGACTGCAACGGCAGAAAACCACTCAACAGAACCTGACAAGTTGACTGTGCGAATGATGATAGACGACGTGTTGGTGGCTACACAAGTTATCTCTTTGAATGCTTCAGAAAGTCAAACTGTTACATTCGTCGTGAACGCATCGTCCGCTGCTTTAGGAAGACACACGTTAAAAATGAACACTCTCACGGGATCATTCACAATCGTTAAAACCGGTTACCACACGCTCACCATTAACCGCACGGGAAGCGGCTCCACATCCTTACCGTTCACCTTAGACGGAACAAACCATCAGACGCCTTACCAAGAGTTAATCCCCGTTGGAGAATACAGCATTTCCATGCCTGACCCGTTCAGCGTCGGAACAGGAGTGCTTGCGTTTACTACTTGGAATGATGGAGTTACGAGTGCCACGCGTACTTTCAATTTGGAAGGACGTATGATTTTGGTTGTAACTTACACTTTAATCAGCGGGTACGCTTCATGTCCATCCCTGTACATATGGAATGGCACAGGTTACTCCTACGTTACTGACGTTTCAAACCCTGGGTGGCTGGGATACATTGGCTACATAAACTCGGACGGCACGATTGTTAACAGCGGCGGAAACCCATGGGACTACGTGAAACTCGACAATAGCATAATAAAAACTAACAACGGCAACTTTGACATGACGCTTTCGCAGCAATGGGACGAACTTTACTATTTAGACTCGGCATACATGCTCGTGGTTGACCACCCAATTGGAACCGACGCGTACACATCCATGACTAACTACCTCAACAAAGGCTCAACGGGACAAATCTACACCGTAAGTAACGGCACACTTCTATCGCCAGTCAGCGCGATAAATGAAAAAGGACAAAACGTTCTGCCTCAAATCAGCCAAAAAGACGGCGTTTACACGCCTGGCATAAACGGCGTAGCCAGCACCCAATGGAATAACATATCTCTTAACAAGTTAACGCTGGACTTGGGCAATTTGTCCTCAGCGCCGCAGATAAAACTTGTAATAACGGGGATGGTTGATTGGGGTCCAGCCGATACTTACTACTCATGGATAAACATGTTTAAAGAAGCAGCTGCAAAAGGACTTGTACCCAACGGCACAGCGATAACGCCCGCGTCCACTATGGAAGTTAGGGATGCAAACGGACATTGGCTGCCAGTTTCACAGGACAAACAGATTCCGTTGCCCTCAGACTACAACGCCCGAACCTTCACTGTAAACATGACTGGGTTATTCCCAGCAAACGTGAGCGATTACCAAGTTAGATTCACAAACTTCTGGAACGTAACCTACGACTACATAGGAATAGACACAACAGCCCAGCAAACCACAAACATACAGAAGCTCACACCGTCATCAGCTACACTTAGCCAATTCTGGGATACAAAATCCACCTCTTCAGGAACCTTCACAAGGTACGGAGACGTCACACCACTACTGCAGAACGCGGATGACATGTTCGTGATAGGCCGACAGGGCGACCAAGTTAACATGCAGTTCTCAACCGCCAACCTCTCCGCGCCAGTAGCTGGAATGGAACGCGACTACTTCTTTGTGGTAGCCTGCTGGTTTAAAGATCCGCCGGGAGCATGGGGCTACGGATTCGGTTTCACCGTGAACCCGATGCCGTTCATGGCTATGAGTGGATTCCCGTATCCAACCTCAGAAAGCTACCCCTACGACGCAGCGCACTTAGCCTACATTGAACAATACAATACGCGGATAATTCCTCCGCCCTAAAATTTTTTCTTTTTTGGCTTCTGGTAAAACTTTTCAGTTGATGCACAGGGCAAAAGTTATGTAAGATTTAAATGGTTTCACCTCACTATTTGCTCTAATCAACACCCAACGAGATCTCCGCATGTCGTTGATACCTGAAATATCCAATCCGTATTTAGGAGCGTTTGCAGGCGGCTTGCTGTATGGACTGGTGGTTTGCACCGCATCATGCCTTCCAATCGTGACCAGCTACATTGCGGGTGTCGGCGCGGGTTTTGGCAGGGGCGTCAAGATAACGATGTTTTTTAATTCTGGAAGGGTGCTGGCTTACGCGTTGATTGGCGGCTTAATCGGTTTATTCAGCGGTTTGTTTAGGCTGTTTGTTTCGGACGCGGCTATTTCGCCGTTCCAAATTTATTCTTCAGTTGCCTTCGGGATAGTTACCATAATTATTGGCGTCAGTATCTTTCTGAAATCCAGAAAACCCTGCGACTGCAACATCCAAAACGCAAAGGACATGGCTGCGACGCATAAAACGGGCAGGTTCGGGTTCGATTTAGGTGCGTTCTCGCTTGGTTTAAGCAGGGGATTAATCGTGTGTCCACCTTTGATTGCGCTCCTGATTTATTCACTGCCCTTTGCCAGCCCATTGGGCAGCGTTGGAATAGCGGTGTTGTTTGGTTTAGGAACCACCCTCTCGCCGATTCTTCTTTTGGGCGGGGTTACTGGGTGGCTGCTGAACAAGGCGCCGCTGTTTCGCAAGTACATCGCCATAGCAGGGGGAACCGTGTTGATTGTGCTTGGATTAATCACGATGGTGAGTTCGTTAATTCAATTACCGAAATGACGTGAAAACATGGATTGGGGAATAGTCGGCGACATATTGCGGCTTACTGCGCTTGGAGGCCTTGGAGTAGCGGGAGTAATCGCTGTTCTAATCTGGAAAAAGAACCGCTCTACGCGAGTGACGTTTCTGCGGTTCGTTATTCAAGCTACCGCGTTAGCGGCAATATTCTACGTTCTCTCCTACACCGTTTCGCCTGCATCTGGCGGATTGCCCCCAATAATGTTTCTCTACGTTATGGTGGCTGTTTTTGCGATGACTATTGTTTTGGGAAGGGTTTTCTGCGGGTGGCTTTGCCCATTCGGCTTCATCATGGATTTAGAGAGCCAAATTAGAAGAGCCGCCAAAATCCGTTACCGAATCGTACCAGACAAATTCAACGTGGCACTGCATAAATCAAGGTACGTCATACTGCTGGTTTTCCTGCTTTTGCCCGTGGTGCTGTGGTTTTCGGATCCGCGGCCAATCATGGTTTCGCCACTGATGGCTCAGCTCTTAGCAGGGCACTATCGACCCTACAGTGTACTGCTTGACCCGTTAATTCCATTCATTGTCCCATGGAAAGGGCAGGTTATCGTTGACCAAGTTAACTTAACTTATCCCTACGCTTTAAGTATCATAACTTATGCGGGCACAAACATCGGGCAGATACTTGCCATCGCATTCGTGGGAACAACGTTGGCAGGTGCCTTCGCGGTTAGGCGTGTTTGGTGCCGTTTCTGCCCCACGGGCGCCTCGCTTGCGGTTGTGAACAGGTTTAAGGGTTTTAAGTGGGCACCCATTCTTCATATCAGCAAAGACGAAGAAAAATGCACCAAATGCGGCGTCTGCAAAAGAGTTTGCCCCGTGCAAGTTAACGAAGTTTACGAGCAGAAAAGCGGAAAAATCATAACTTCCCAATGCATGGTCTGCGCAAGATGCGTGGAAATGTGCCCATACGAAGACGTATTAATGGTAAAGTTGGGCAGCAAGACGTTGTTTAAGTCACGGAACTGGTTGGAACCATCAAGGAATGAATGAGGAAAACATGATGAATGAACCCGTTGAAAAAAGATACATGCCTGAAGTGTCCCGAAAAGAAATCGACGAACTCAAAACCACCATGAAAGCGGCTTCCCAAAAGGTAATGGCTGAAAACATTGAGCGCATGAAGAAAGCCGACCCCAAACGTCCAGAAGCCATGAAGTACTTTGACGAAATCTCAAATTTATTCGGTAAACGCCAAGAGGAAATTGCGGCGGAGAAAGCGAAGGGCAAGAAAGTTATTGGTTACATGTGCCTGTTCGCGCCAACAGAGTTGATTTTAGCAGCCGACGCCATTCCTGTGCGGGTAAACTCGGGTTGGTATGACACTTCGAAGCTGGGCGACAGGGTTGTTCCCGTTGAGGTTTGCCCAGTTATCCGCTCAACCATCGGCGCAAAAATGATTGAGCTCTCACCTTTCATGGAGCAAAGCGACGCACTCATATCCGTCTTGACATGTGACGGCATGACTAAACTTGGCGAAATCTTGAGCGATTACAAAACAATCTGGGGCATGAACGTGCCGCGCATAAAAGATTCCACTCAATCGCTGCGTTTCTGGAATGACGAAATAAAACAGATGAAAAACCAGATTGAAACCTTCACAGGCAACAAAATAACACGCAATAAACTCAAAGAAGCCATCGAACTGAGCCACAGAGCCACCAAAGCCTTCCGCCGACTCCAAGAACTACGCAAAGGCTCACCCGTCATAATGGGCAGGGACGCGATGCTGGTTAACCAAACGTTTCTGTGGGATGATAAACTGCGGTGGACACAGAAAACCGAGGCGTTATGTGATGAGCTTGAGAAACGTGCGCAGCGCAAAGATTGGGTTTGCTCCCCTGACACTCCACGTGTGATGATTACGGGCACACCGATGTTTTGGCCAGACAACTGGAAATTGCCAACGCTTGTCGAGGAATCTAACCCGCAGGGCATCATAGTTGCGGATGAACAGTGCAGTGGCGAACGCATCTTAAACGACCCCGTCGGCGTCGATGAATGGTCCATGGATGACATGTTAAACGCCATCGGCGAACGCTACCTGATGGCTTCCACATGTCCATGCTTCACCAGCAAAGACGGCAACGAAGACCGAATCAATTGGCTCCTAAACAAGGTTAAAGACTGGAAGGTTCAAGGCGTCGTCTACTACGTGGTCCGCGGCTGCATGCTCTACGCCATGGAGTACACCCGCGTCAAAAAAGCACTCGACAAAATCAATGTACCCGTCTACTACCTTGACACCGAATACACACGCGAAGACGTTGGACAGATGAAAACCCGAGTTGAAGCCTTCCTCGAAATGCTCACGGCAAGAGTGGACATGTAGAATGATAACCGTAGGAATGGACCTTGGCACCCAGCGGGTAAAAGCCGTTGTGTTAAAAGATGGAGCAGTTGCCTCGCGTGGACAGGCGCTCTCGAGTTTTGACCCCACAAAAGCCGCTGAACAAGCCGTGGAAGAAGCGCTCAAAGCAGCAGGCTTGAAACTCTCAGATGTGTCGTATTTTGCGGCGACGGGTTCAGCTATGGATATGGCGCCCTACGCCAACGGCACCGTAAGCATGATGGGTGCAGACGCAAAAGCAGGCGTCTATCTCTTCCCAAAAGCTCGAACAATCGTCGACGTGGGCGCGGAAGAAGCCAGAGCAGTGAAATGCAACGAAAAAGGCATCATGGTTGATTTCGTCGTTAACGAACGCTGCGCAGCTGGCGCGGGCGCATTCATCGAAGCCATGGCAAGAGCACTCGAAGTTAAACTGGAAGACTTGGGTCAATTGGCGCTTAAAGCCGAGCGGGCAAGCCCCATAAACGCTTCCTGCGTCATCTTCGGCGAATCCGACGTGGTCTCGCTTATCCACCGCCAAGAATCCAAGCCCGAGATTGCCAGGGCAGTTTTCGATGCGATGGCTGACCGAATCTCCTCTATGGTTCACAGGTTGGGCGTTAACCCCGATGTGGTTTTGGTCGGCGGAGTCGCTAAAGACGTAGGCTTCATTGATTCGTTGAACCGAAAGTTAGGTCTAACCGTATCAATTCCACAGTACCCTGATTATGCAGGCGCGTTGGGTGCAGCGTTAACGGCGGCATCAAGAGCTAAAGGAGCACAGAAATGACCGAGGCAGGCACTGTGAAAGGCCAAGAGTTCTGGCGCTGGCAAGAATACCACCGCATAATGCCCAAAAAATGGACAAACAAAGACCTAATCACCGCGGGCGTCGATGTGGGTTCAGTAGGCTCTAAAGCAGCCATCATGGTTAACGGCGAAGCCTATTCATGGGGAATCACCCGTACAGGCTCAAACAGCCCTGAAAGCGCCACAAAAGCCCTCTCCTACGCGCTTGAGGGAACAGGGCTTAAGGCAAGCGACATAAAATACATCGTCGGCACAGGCTACGGACGAGTCAACGTACCAATGGCAAACAAAGCCATAACTGAAATCGCCTGCCACGCCAAAGGCGCCAACTATATCTGGGGACCCACCGTCCGAACAGTACTCGATGTGGGCGGACAGGACATTAAAGCTATCCGCATCGACGAAACAGGCAGAGTCACCTCGTTTTTGATGAATGACAAATGCGCGGCTGGAACAGGCAGAGGCATGGAGGTCTTCGCGGACCTGTTGCAGATTCCAATCGAAGACATCGGTGGCATCTCCCTGAAAGTGGAGAAAGAGCCTGAACCAGTAAGCTGCACATGCGTTGCCTTCGCAAAGACCGAAGCCATGGGACTGCTGCGAAAAGGCTGGACTAAAGAGAAGGTTTTGGCGGCTTACACACGCGCGATGGCTGTTCGCATGGCTAACTTAATCAACAGGGTCGGCTTGGAGAAGGAACTCGTGGTTACGGGCGGGCAATCCAAGAACATCGGCATCGTGAGCAGAATCGAAGTAATCCTCGGCGTCAAGTGCCTACCCATGCCCAACTGGAGAGATGAAGGCAGCTTAGACCCCATGGTCGCAGGCGCATTAGGAGCAGCACTCTTCGCCAAAGCACTCTACGAAAAAGCACAAAAGGCGTAAGCAATGATTACGCACTACGGCTACATCGACGGCTCAGGCGAATACTACATCGTAGTGGACTCAGACAAATGCAGCGGCTGCGGCAAATGCGTACAAATCTGCCCCCAAAAGGCGGTTTTACTCGAAACCGAATTTATCGACTTGGAAGACAAAACCGTAGCGGCAATCGCCGAGGAGCACCGCAAAAAAATCCGCTACACCTGCGGCACCTGCAAACCCGAACAAAACCAAACACCATGCGTCTTAGCCTGCGACTCAAAAGCGATAAAATGCATCTGGAACCCCAAGTAAGAACCATTTAAAAAACCCCAAAAATGCCCAAAAAATGCAGAAAAACTCTATTTCCTGTTTCAACTGTCCCAGCAGAAGCCTTATCTGAGAATTAGATAGAAACTCACTATTTTATCCCTTTTTTGGCTTTAAAATTCTTTATTCTTGCTGGTCTGGCAAATACCTCATCTAGAAATTCACCTGTAAATTCCAGCACGTCAGTTGCATCGGAAGATGCAACTTCTTTCAGTGTGTCTTTTTGCGGATGAGCACCCCAGTTGCCAATCATCCTTATTGTATGTGCCATATCCTTTAGCGCAGGATTAATTATTCTTCGATTGTACAAATCATCTATTTGGTCAATCAGGTCAGCATTTGGGGCTCCATTTAAAGTACATGTATTTTGTAATGCTCTTCTACATTGCGTCACTACAGCTTTCGATGCCGAAACGCTTTGACATCTAATTGCTTCCAGATGGTCGTCAGCAACCTCTTTGGGGATTGCTTGATCTATAGAAGGCACATTTCGGGGGTAATAATCAACAACGTTTTGCCTATCTATTGGGATAGTCTGCTGATAATCATCAGGTATAACAAAAGTATCAGGTAGTTTGAAATAAACACCTTTTTCGCAACCATTACAGAACAAAACAAAATCGCGATTCATTCCTTTTCCAAAAAAAAGAACAATTTGTCTTGCAATACGGACACATAAAGGATTTAATGTATATTTTAGCCATTTCTTTATCCCTTATCAGCGATTGTTAGCTTATAGTAGAGCTTTTCTTAATGTCTTTTTTGGTATTGATATTCACTGCAAAAACAGAGTCCTTAGGTGAGAGGAGGGTGCCCTATAGGGAGGAGTACTCGCTACCTGAGGTGTCGATTGCCTGTAAGAACGCCTAAAGGAGTGTCTCTTACTCTCTTTTGTGTAGCTTGCGCTTTCTCACCATGAGCAGTAATCCGCGTTAAGTTTATCCTGCACTGGTTTATGCATTAATTTATAAATAGAAAACATGATAGAAGATAGGGACGCGGCATGAAAAATAAACTTGTCCCAGACAGTGTTCACGCAAGAAGCGATTACGCATTTACTCCAGCAATCACTACGGTGGCGTTTCCTTTGCTGTTGTTTGGGCGCGGAAAAAAAACAGGTGCCCCACAAGAAAAGCAGCCTAAACCTACTCGTAAAAAAAAGCCTAAAGGGCTTGCTGTTGCCAAATACGAGCTAACTGAGAATTCAGTAAAGTTTTTCGTTGCGAAAGGGGTCCCTAAAAAACGGTGGGTTATGCAAAAAGAAATACCGTTTGCAGAGATTACTAACGTTGAAAGTTTCGGCAATGAGTTAAGCTTAACTTGGAACAGTGCGGTTTACGAGTTTGCGCTTAAGAAGTCTGAGTCGTTTAATGTTCTGTGTGACCAGTTACGGGGCATACTTGACGACCAAAAGCATGAAACCCAAGAAAACACTGAAGCAGTAAAGCTGAGAAAGAGCGAGCTCGCAAGAGTAGTTAACGATTCAATAGACATCGTTGACTTGTCGTTCGACATTTTGATGGGGCTGCATGAAAAACGAGCCGACTGGATCCGCCTGAAAAAATGCGCCGCCGGGTTAGGGGGCGGCTGGAGTTTTTCTGGGCAGACGCTGGCGCCGCTGAGTCTGGACGTCACGGGGATTTTAGCCGCGGTCAAAAGACAGGCGCCTAAGGATACAGCTAAAGAAGCCTATGGCATCCTAAAGCAGGTTTACGTATACTTTGAAGGTTTAAAACCTAATGGCGACCAGAAGGAAAACGTCCGGAACTTTGAGAACGCGAAGGCTGCGGTACTGGCTTATTACACGCTGAATGATGTTTTGTTCGGCAAAATCGTGGGCGACGCCGATAACGATAGAGAAAATGCGGCTTTTGAGAGTGCTCTTATGCAGCTGGCTGACGATTCGAACGTTAAAGTTGACGCAGGGGAGCTTAAAGTCACCGTTGACAGGCTGGGATTGAGTGCGGATGGCGAGTTGGCGGTTGGGCAAGCAAGAGGGCTCTTAAGGGATCAGTTAAAGAATTTTTGAAGAGTTTTTGTTTCAGCCTCTAATCAAGGGTTTATTTGTTTTGGGCGAAAAAGTTTATGAGTATGACGCATGGCATAATATTTTACTGCAAGGCGAAAACAAACGAACAACAAAATCCTAACCACAATCATCCTTGCAACAGTCATCATATCCATGCTTCTCGCTCCAGTAGCAAAAGCACAAGACAACTCGCAATCCCTGAAAATAATTAACCTCTCAAACGCCACACTCGCGTTAAACTGCACTGAACTTCACGCAATGCCCAAAACCACCGTGAACGCGAATCTCTCCTGTTACGGCCTTCTGGTTGCAGATGGAGAGTGGGGTGGAATAAAACTATTGAGCCTTCTAAACCAGGCAGGATTAGACCCAACCGTTGCCTCAGTCTATTTTGTGGCTACTGACGGGTACGCAGTATCCATACCGATTGGAACGGCATTGCGGGATGACGTCATTGTGGCTTACGAGTTGAACGGTGAACCGCTGTCTGAAGGACTTCGATTAGTGATTCCAGACTCAAACGGAAACATCTGGATATCAATGATAACCTCAATCACCATGGACTTGGCGACGATAAACCAAGCCTCATCGCTCGACGCTCAGGTAACAATGCCAGAATACAAAACCTCCCCAAACCCAACAGAATCTCCAACCCAGCAGGCAACGCCTCAACCGACAGCGTCAACCAGCGCAGCCACCGTGGAGCCAACCGCAGCATCGACGAATGTTACCGAACGGCAGTCCAACCAAAAAGCCTCAATGCCTTCAACTGGACCCGTTTTCTTTGTGGCGGTTGGTTTGGTCGTAGCTATAGTCGCGGCAAGCTTTGTGCTTTATAGGTTCAAGAAAAGTCAAAGTTAGCTTTTTCCCACTATTTTTTTGGGGAACGGTGCTTGTTTGGTGGGTTTAAACCCACAATTCAATATAGAGTATTAATAATCAATACACCAACGCTGTTTTAACGATATTATTTAGCAATTCGCTAGGTTTATCTACCGATTGCGTCAATTGAGTTGTTCAGACAAGTGGGGTAGAAAACATTGGCAAAGAATCCGCAATCAAAAGACGACGCACTCGAAGCTTTAGACTTCATCGTCAACGTGCTAAAAGAACATGAAAAAGACTTAGACAGACTCATCAACGAGTTAGCCACAGTCACCGAGCAAATTGGCGACAACGGTGAATTAAGCGGCAAAGTCGAAAAAATAGAAGCAAAAATCGACACGCTCCAAAAAGAAGCAACGAACCTCATCGGTTACGTATCCGCAACTCCTAAAGAAGCACTGCCAGCGGCGCCTGCTAATCACCAACCAAACGAAGCAGCGCCCACAGCAGTCGCACCAGTCCAGGGCGGACCATCGGTGACTATGCGTTGCAAACAATGGGAAGACTTCCAGAATTTGGCTCAGAGGGCGCAAACACTGTCCTTCACCTACAAGGAAGAAGACAAAGTTTTCCAGGCAGACGCAATCAAAGGAAACCAGTTCATAACCTACAGCGGCGCACTCCCAAATTTCTCAAACATTCTGAAAATGTGGCTCTCAAAACAGCTGGATGTCCCCGACCGCAACATCGTCGAGGGCGTTATAGCTGTAGGTTAAATCCATATTTTTAATTTAGATTTTGTTTTCATAAATCATATAATCCTTTTTGACGCATCTTCATCATGTTAGTGATTGGAGGGAATGGTTAGGGTTGAAGGCTAAACCAATTTGCCAAACAAAGTTTCCGTTTTCGAAGCCTTCTCCTTTCTCCTCGATACGGATGGCTATTGGACGCCAACACACGTAACCACCCCTCCAAGAAACACTAACAAAAAATTCTCGACAAACCCATTTTCAGCGAAAAGAGATATAAAAAAAAGCCGCTGCCCTCGGCGATCTACCACTCTTTATTTAAAAGGAAAATCAAAAAGGGATGAAATGTTTTGTGGCTATGCTTTCAGCTGTTGCTTAACTGCTTCCTCAGCCGCCGCCACCGCATCCTTGAGTTTCTCGGGTTTCGTGCCACCGCCCTGCGCAAAACTCGGTCTTCCGCCGCCGCCTCCGCCAAAAATCGGAGCCGCCTCCTTAACTATGAGGCCTGCGTTTACGCCTTTTTGCACCGCGGTTTCTCCAGCCATTACCATGAGTTTGCAGCTTTTGCTGTCTGAACCGTAGAACAACGTGACAATTGCTTCGTTTTTCTTTGTGATTTCAGTGGCTGTTCGCAGCATGCGGTCTACGTCTACTTCTTCGCCGAAATCCCGTTTAACGATGGATATGCCTGCGATTTCGACTGCTGCTTCAGAGACGTCTGCTTGTCCGACTACACTTTCTTTCGCCGCCAACTCTTTGATTAACTTGCGTTTCTCGACGTTGGCTTCTTTAAGTTCCTTCACGACTTTCTCTGCAGTCTTGTCCAGTTTGTCGGTTGGCGCCGTTAAAACTTCGGAAACTTTCCAGAGCAAACTCTCCTGATCCTGCACTGCTTTGAGCGCTTTCAAACCGACTGCGTAACCCAAACGCTCAACGCCATCCTGCACTCGTTCCGTGTAAACGATTTTGACAAAGCCCACTTCTCCAGTGTGCCCCAAATGTGTCCCAGCGCATGCTTCAACATCCCAATCGCCCGTTTTCACGACGCGGATATCTTTACCTGGAACCGCTCCGCCCTGATAGAGCCTGAAACCGTAGCGGGATTCTGCTTCGTTGCGTGGGTACCATGTGGTTTCGACTTTCATGTTGGCGGCGATGGCTTGGTTTGCTAATGTTTCGATTTGGTGGATTTCCTCTGGGGTTAGCCGTCGGTAATGGGAGATGTCGAGGCGTGAGGTTTCAAGACTTTTTTGTGTGCCCGACTGCCAAACGTGCTCGCCAAGAACCCGTCTTGCCGCGCCGTTAATTAGGTGGGTGACGGTGTGAGCTTTCATGAGTGAATAACGTCTGTCCCAATCAACTATGCCGTGGACAATGCTGCCTTCTTGGAATGTTGCAGGCGTCTTGAGTTTGTGAACGATTACTTTGCCAATTTTCTGGACATCAACAACATCGAATTTCGCGCCGTCGCTAACAAGCCAGCCTTGGTCCGTTGGTTGTCCGCCGCCCTCAGGATACAGGCAGGTTTTATCCAGCACCACGTAGGTTCCGCCAATGATTTTTTGGACTTTAGCATCGAACTCTTTCATGTAAACATCCGCGTAGTAGAGTTGCTCGGTTGCGGGCAGTTGCTCAGCTACTTTTGCCAATGTCTGCTCAGCCTGTGCTTCTTCCTCTTCCACGGGTTTTGGCGCCTGCATGTGGCGGTTAGCGATTAACGCGTAAAAGTTTTCGGGAACCTCAACTTCGACACCTTCTTTCTCGGCGGCTTGCTTAACGATTTCGGGGGGGAGTCCATGGGAATCGTAGAGTTCCGCTAGCATATCGTTGGAAAGTTTGGTTGTGCCTTTGGTTTTGAGGTCCGCCGCGATTCGTTTCACCATGCCTTCGCCGCGTTTGAGGGTTTCCACGAACTTTTCTTCTTCAACCTTTAGCATTTCAACGATTTCTTTTTGCATTTCTTTGATGCGGGGGAAATCTTTGCCCCAGTAATCAGCTTGCAGCTCGATGATATCGTAGAGTTTAGATGATTCGATGTTGAGTGTGCGCATTAAACGGTAGACCCGTCGATATAGCAGCCTTGCCAAGTAGCCTTCTTGGATGTTGGATGGCACGACGCCTTCGCTGAGCATGAAGCTCAATGTTTTGGTGTGGTCGGTGACTGCCCAAGCGTTCTCGATTGGAACCAGAACCTTCTCGAGTGTCGGCAAGTCGATGCCTGTGAGTTCGGACACCCGTTTCCTCGCGACCATTCGGTTTGCGCGTTTATCCACGCTAACAAGCCCGCTGTACTTGGCGACGCGTGCTAAGAAGTCTTGGTCAATGTTAGTTATGCCCGCCATCGACATTACCTTATCGAGGAGGTTACCATAAATTGCTTGGAACAGGCTGGGTACGCCCTGGCTTATCCATGTAAAACGGTCAATCCCATATCCAGTATCTACCGTTCGTATAGGCAATTCGATAAAGTCGTCGCCAACCACTTTATACTGCATGAAAACAAGCGTCCCAACTTCTAAGCCGCCCACAATACATTCCACAGCTGGACCAGCGTTACCTCCACCAACCCAAACACTCTCTTTGTAGGTGACTGCGTCGGAGGGTATGCCCAAGACTTCGGTGCAGAAACGCTGGTGGAAGCGAACGGTGTCATCTTTCCAATAGATTTCTTTGTCAGGATAGTTGAATGCGTGGGCTCCGCCCATTTCAAATATGGTTAAGTGACGCCCAAAAGTGGGGCCAGTGTTAGAGATGTCTGTTAACCTAATGGATGGCTGCGAAATCACCAGTGGATTCGCCGGCGGAGGAGAAATGCCTTCGGTTACGTAGGGTTGGAAGTCGATGATGCTGGCGTGGGTGAGGTAGATGTCTTTTCGCCAACGCGCCACAACAGGATAAGGCTTAATGCGCGTATGACCGTTTTTCTCGAAGAACGATAGGAATGCTTCCCGCATCTGGGGGAGCGTAAACTTCTTTGTGGTAGGTGGGTTACCAAGGAAACTGTAGCATCCGCACTCATCGGATCCGGATTCGCCACAGGTTTCCTGCTGGGTGTTTTGGGTCCAGTAGTATTCTCCGCATTTTGGACAATGCTTCCTAACGAAGCCTTCCTGCTTGAAGAATGGAAGACTGTAATCTGCTTCGGTAAATGTCTTAGTCAAGGGTTTCAGGACTCCACTGTTGCGTTTAATGGGTTACGAGAATCATGCATTTAAATT
>Ga0114951_10001998_pt1 | contig 24005 bp, 26 predicted proteins | sample AM7aDNAmetaG_FD_88677 | JGI IMG/M metagenome (GOLD analysis project Ga0114951, IMG submission 88677) | Freshwater microbial communities from Finland to study Microbial Dark Matter (Phase II) - AM7a DNA metaG | ecosystem: Environmental > Aquatic > Freshwater > Lake | place: Finland: Lake Alinen... | reverse complement strand
TAACATATTCATCTTCCATAAAGGATAAAGAACAGTCTTTAATAGATGTTTAATTCTTTAAATTGAATTAGAAATAATGAGATGTTTATTGATGTACAATAAACAATTCAACAGTTGTAGCCTCCTAGATCATTTTACAAACGCAATCGATTTTTATAATCCTATAAAAATCGATTTTTACTCCGTGTTTAACAAATCTGAAAAATAACCTTTTTCCATGTCCATACATTGATCTTTGCATCCAGGCTTCATACTCGGAAACATCAGATTTGAAGATTCCAAAGTTGATGTATAATCATCTGGCACAATTCCATCAATTGGTTGTCTGTATCCAGGAATAAAAGAAACCGGATGCTTCCTGTATGGATTCGAGTATGGGTAATTTGGGTTATCATAAAATCGAGGTTGGCCGATCCGATATTTTTCTATTTCCTGTCGATAATCTTTTTCTACATATTCTACATATTGATTCGTGTTTATAACTGGTTTTTCAGTGTAGGAAACGGTTCCTTCTTTACCAAGTCTAGAGAGGTACAATGCACATAAAAATAAACTCAGTAATAATATAAAAGTTGTTATTGTCCTTCTCATTTTATTAATATAAAAGAATAATATTCTTTTATATAAATGTCGATACAATATCCAAAGATAGAACACGTAACTTTACCATCTGTCGAGGGATTCAATGGTACATTTAATATTTTAAGAGATCCACCAAAATCAATTTTTACAAAACGGATTGATAAAGTCGGACAGAACAATAGCATCAATGATGCCGTGGACGAAAGTGGCGATCGTATGAATGAAGGTATTTTGGTCTACTCAAGAGGCGTAAATCCTATGGTCTCTGTATCCTACGACAACAATTCCAACAATGCTGGTTCATTTACCCGTTCTTCGTTCGGTCAAGGTAGTAGTATCAATCAAGGTCAAGGACACCACTTGGCCCAATCACAGGCCTTTTTGCCGTATCGTATCGCCGATAAAGGTGCATTTAGACCACCGGTTCGGTCTCAGCGAGACTTGTTGCCTCTTTCAAGACAGCCGAGAGCTTGGTTTCAGGCTATGGCTAACCCTGGATTTACCGATTATACGAAACAAAAACATCTTCCGACACAATTTCGTATGATTCGTGATCTTGTACTTAAAACGGAAGATTTGGTAAAACCGAACAAGTCTGTAAAGATAGAGAAACCGATCTTGGAGAATATGAAGATGAAACAGGCTATTAATGACAAACACATTTCGATTGAGGCTTTTTCGGGAAAGAGGGCGTTGGATTATTCGAATTTCACGAGAGAGAATGTGGATACATATAAGGGTATACAAGAGAACTACGAACAAGTGAATGCGACCACGAATAAACAGGATAAGAGATCTCACAATTTGAGCGATATGAGCATTACAAAGGAAAATTACATCCAGAATCGAACTTATTATGATACAGCAACCAATCCGTCTTTGCAAAAGAGTCACGGTCTTGATGGGTTGGAGATTGATAGAGATAACTATATTGGAAATAAGGAGTATTATGATGCGATGACGAATCCGTCCTTGCAAAAGAGTCAAGGTCTTGATGGATTGGATATCGATAGAGAGAATTACATTGGCGCCAAAGAGTATTATGACGCTTATACGAATCGAGGAGAGGATATCAATACAAAAAGTCTGGAAGAGCTTTATTCGAATAATAAATTGAGTGTCAAGGATACGATTCAATTCAATACAGAGTCTGGTAAGAATACGGGGTATACATTGTTGACCGATATTCCAGAGATGGAGTTGGAACATCATATGCCGCGGTACAATATGACAGCATCGATGAATGACCCGACGGTGCATAAATACGTGAGACACGAAAATGAACTTCAGATGAGAGAGTCGCAAAAGATTAATATGGTTCGTAATGTGACGAGAGTGGAGGATTTGAACAATTTCGAGTACCCGACATCACGTGAGTACAAATTGCCAGAGACATTACAGAAAGGACAGTTTTTGAATGAGGGCGCGAAACCGACACTTGATCGGTCAGAGATACAATTTCGGCAAGATCCGAATAAAGATAAAATCAGAAAGTACATTAATGATACACAGTTTTCACGATTTAATTATTAAAATTTATTAATTCACCATTTAATAAATGTCAGAGTCGGATAAGAAATCGATTTGTTATTATGTGAATCTGAATACGTACACAAAAGGAAAATTTGGAAACACGAACTTTAAACCACCTTTAAGTGACCCGATCGTGAAAACGACAGTTTCGTACACGATGAATAATTATGAGAGTTTGACAAAGCCAGCGAGCAAGTGTTCGCACAATATCCGTAATTATGATACGTACGCTTATTTTGGGGATGCGTACCAGAAACCCGATTGCCAGATGTGTTCTAAATCAGATTGTTGAGTATAGTTGGTGTGTACAGAGATTCTTGGTGCTGGGGTGTTAAATGTCCGAACGATTTAAAAAAAAAGATTTGGGAGAGAGCATATTCAAGTTGGTCAGTTTTTGAGCCGATTAATTTCATCAATTTTTTATTTTGTATGTTTTTCAGAAAGATTGAAGCGAGACGGTTAATTTCAATTGTGACCAATAAAGTGACTTGATTTTTGTCGAGGTTTGTTCGTTCAACGATTTCATCGAAATTGTACCCGTGACGGATAAGTTCTGCTACTTGCATTTTATTACAGAGAAAAAGATTATTCGTATTCATGAGGTGATGTGATACAACGCCATACTGCCAGAAGCAAAAGACCAATAACTGTGAAAAAGATGATACCAAATACACCCATTTGGATTAATTTAATTTAAATAAATTAAATTAAATTAAATTAAACATCCAAATTCTTAAAATATACGGGAAAGGCTACCACATCTTTAATATTTTCCATTCCTGTAAACATCATACACAATCGATCCAATCCCAACCCGAATCCACCGTGTGGAACTGTTCCGTAACGTCTCGTGTCCAAATAAAATTCAAGCGATTCCGTTGAAATTCCTCGTTTTTTCATTAGATCTGTAATCGTCTGTAAATTATCTTCGCGCATTGACCCACCAATCAATTCTCCGACTTTATATGGCATCAATAGATCAAAATTTTCACAAATCGAATTGCCATTGTCTGTTGCTTGTTTCATGTAAAAACTCTTGATTTCACTTGGCCAATGAGAGACGAATACAGGACCTTTAAAAAAGTCTGTCAGGTAATTTTCGTATTCGGAACATAAGTCGTCACCGTATACAGGCGGTTTAGAAAGGGTTGCTTTTTTTAGTATTTCAAGTGCATCATTATACTTGATTCTTGTAAATTCGGATTGAACGATCTTTTCGATGCGTTCGCGTAATCCTTTCGAAACAAATTTTCCTAGATTATCAATATCTTCTGTTTTTTGTAAGAGATAATTTCCCACATATTTGATGTAATCTTCGCCTGTTTGCATCAATTCATCTAACGTAATAAAAACATCTTCGATTTCCAAATGTTCAAATTCTGATAAATGTTTGTTTGTGCTTGAATGCTCTGACCGAAAACTTTTATTCGTTGTATAGACGCTACCCATCGAACATGCAAGCGCTTCAAGTTGTAATTGCGAACTGACTGTAAGAAAAGCGGGTTTATCAAAATGATCTTGTTTCCAATCGTATTTTGTGGTGCCTTTCATTACTGGGAGAGAACTGGTATCAGACATATCTTTTTCTGTAAGTTGGAATACACCGGCACCTCCTTCACACTCATTGATCGTAATGATATTTGGATTGACGTGATGAAAATGACGTTCGTTGAAAAAAAGGTGTGTCGCGTGACTAATAGCCGACTTTATTCGAAAAACGGATCCAAACGTACTTGTTCGCGATCGTAAATGTGCATATTTCCGAAGATAGTCTAGCGGCAATTTACCTTTTGATAATGGGTAATCAGAGTCTGACAATCCTAAAATGTCGATGGCCGTAACTTTTAATTCGTATGGTTGTTCTTTGGCTGGACTTTTTACTAGTATACCAGTTGCTTTAATGCTACAACCAGTTCCTAACAAAGATATTTCTGAGAAATTGCTGGGAACAATTAATTGGATCCCTTTTGCATTGGATCCGTCATTTAATTTGATAAATGTAATCTCTTTTTGTGTTCTTAATGTAAGAATCCAACCGTTTACAATTAGGGTTGTATCAACTAATTTTTCAAATGATTGGTCAAGGATGTTTAGTTTCATTTCTATTTTGTACTTATTTTTAAATTGTAAATGACTACAATTTAATCTACTTTTCGAATTAAATTTCGTTTAATTTTTCCAAATGTCTATTTAAAGATATGGAATTTATACATGTCTAGGTAGCTCAGTCGGTAGTCAGCGTGTGACTGTTAATCACAAGGTCAATGGTTCGATCCCATTCCTGGACGTAATTATTTAATTGAAATTAAATAATGAACTATTTCACGATTCGATACATGATTGTACCATCTTTTCTGGTAATACGGATGTATTCTCCGCGCTGAAAAAAGTAGTATCGACTGATTGGATCGGTGTGAAGTAAAGTTGGTAATCTTCCCTTGAAATTTTTGTCTAGATATTCTTTTTCCTCTTTTGAAACTCTTTCGTGTTTTGGGACCAGCCGGTGCTCGGTAATATCGATTTGCAATTCTTTGATGCTGAATAATTCAATGTCCATATTTTCAAGCGATTTTTTTGCACTCGAAGTTGCGCTATCTCTGTAGACTATAATACACCGATTGTAATCCTCCTTGTTCATGATGGACATGTAATCTTTGATTCCTTGAATGCTCAATTTTTTTTCGTTACAGATGAATGAAATGATTTTATGCTTTTCTTTGGTACCGCGTAACGTGAAATCCTCTTTTGAGTCGGGTTCAAGCGCGTATCCACGATCCGACAACATTTTTTTGAGGATTGTATTTGCTTGAATTTCCAATTCGAACATTTTGATTTTTCTGTTTTTAATTTAAATAAATCAAATTTATATAAAATGGCAGATAAAAAATTGCAAGAAATTAAAAAAGCTGAATCATTATTTAGCGAAAAGAGGTTGGCTGAATTAAACTCCAAAATTTCAGAAGAAGATAAAAAAAGGTACGCGAAAATTGGAGAAGAATTTTACAATTCATTAGATTTCCAAGCAGTAAATAGTCAAGGTATTTCTGGATCAGATGAAGCAGAAAAGGTTGAACTTGAAAATGTGTCCCAATTGAAATTAATGTTACAATCGGGTATGCATCCTTCTTATTTGAATGGAGAAGAAAAGGCCATGATGAAGAATTCGTATGGAGAGAAATGGTATGAGACATACGGATTTTTGGAAACGGATCTAAACAGAATTAATTTTTAAAAAAAATCTTAATATAAAATGACATATCGTTTAATGCCACGTTCTCGCGTAATTGATGAAAAAATGGATAGTTCCGACGTATCCGTAAGTTCTGTTAGCTCAGATGCTTCCGTTTCGACCCCCCACAAAAAAAATGATCTAATGGCTGTAGCCCTAATTGTATCTGTAGCAGTAGCTGTTGCTATTTGCCTCGTGTTAAGATACATGATTCTTAATAAAGGTAAATTGCAGCAATTTGTAGAAGTCGTTCCGTCTAAGTTACTTGGCGGAAAAAGTAAGTTGAAATTGAAAAAACAGAAATTTCTTCTTCATCTTTGTTTGCCTGTTTTATTGGCATGTTTATTGGTTGGATATTTGCTAGCACACCTATCTAAATAAAATTGATCTTTTTTTTATATTTCAACTAAATATAAAAATGACAACTACAGATGAATTTCAAAAAATTCCAGATTCTTTTGATTCGAAAGCTGACTATGACCGCTATAAATCTGTAAATACAAATCCTCGTTATTCCAATTTTTTTCAAACTCATTTTACTGCTGGTGATATTGACCAATTTGAAACCTATCGCGATCGTTCAAATGGAAAAAATAAAGAAATAAAAATTGTAGGTAACGTATGGTCTACATTGGAAAATACTGAGAAAGTTGGAGAACATCTTGACTGGAAAAAATATTCGGCACTGACTACCGACGCAATTGATCAAACGTTTTTATATTTGTTTGAAAAATTTAAAAAGGGTATTTTTGTTAAAATCAAAAATAACAAACTTGATGTCTTTTTACCATTTAGTAAACACAATTATGTGAATGAATGGGGAAAGTTGATGAAACATCCAACCAATTTCAAAGACATGACAGAATTTCTTATTTATGCCAGTAAATTGCAGGGGTTTGACATTACAAAAGACAAAATCAATAAATTCACCAATAAATGGTATGCCAATAACTGTCTCGTACGCCCCGAATTTCCCGTTGGAGAAAACGATCGATGCATCTCAAATCTAAAAGATTTGTTATTAACTTTATGTGAAACAAGAGAAGTTCCTGACATTGAACTATTTTTCAATCGTCGCGATTTCCCTTTAATTAAAACGGATGATACAGAGCCATACGAACACATTTTTGACGAAAAATTGATTAGTCATAAATACGATAAGTATTGCCCTATTTTATCGATGGTCACGACGGATACGAATGCGGACATTCCATTTCCTACGATGGAGGATTGGGCGCGTGTGAGGTATCAAAGCGACAAGAAATTATTCGCGCCAGATTTTAAAACTTACGTCGATTTCAATACCGAATGGAAATCCAAAAAACCAACAGCTGTATTTCGTGGCGCGTCAACTGGATGCGGAGTAACGGTAGAGACAAATCCGAGATTAAAAATTGCAGATTTATCAATGAATTACCCGAAATTCAATAATAAAATACCTTTATTAGATGCGGGTATAACCAAATGGAATTGTCGTCCGCGTAAGATTTCGAGCGAAGAAACCTTGCAAGTAATTGTTCCAGAAAAAATGCCATTCAAATTGGTACAATCTCTTACCCCCGAACAACAATCACAATACAAGTACATTGTTAATGTGGATGGACACGTATCCGCATTCAGACTTTCATATGAATTGTCGATGGGATCTGTTGTGCTCTTACAAGATAGTAGATATCGAGTATGGTTTCGCAAATATCTACTTCCGAATGTCCATTATGTACCGATTAAAGAAGATTTATCTGATTTGTACGAGAAAATTCAGTGGTGCATTGACCACGACGAAGAATGCGAGACGATTGCAAAGCAAGCGAAATTGTTTTACGATACCTATCTAACAAAAAAAGGCGTTCTTGATTATGTTCAATTGTTATTTGTTAACATTAAACAAGTGATCGGGACTTATTTTTACAATTACGGAAATGTGAAAGAATTAATCTACACCAAACAGCTTCATCTATTGCCAAAAGAGTTTGATGAAGCAAAAGCGATTTTTCCATTTGATAGGGATATCAATGCATTGGCTGGTTTTGAGATGTTTGTGTCCAAACATAAGATGCCGGTTTTAAAAAAGGAAAAGAGACACGATAGTAAAGATAGTCTTATCCAGACGTTTCAGCTTGATAAATTGAAAATAAATGCGAAAACGTCCACGAGAAAGTACGAGTTGGTAAACGAAACATTCGTTGGATTAAAATGTGTCAATAAAATTATGAAAGAAATACCAAATTTCAAGTACACGTTTGGAATGCAAAATGATGTATTGTACACGGAATACGTAGAAGGCATTTTATTCAGCGAATACATCAAAAAATGCAGCATTTCTGACTTGAATTCAGTTTTACAAATATTATTTTTGGCACTGGAGGTTGCACAAGAAACGTGCGGGTTTGTGCACAACGATTTGACTTGTTGGAATATCGTGATCAAGGAATTCAAAGAGACGCAACGAGTTGTCTATCAATTCAGAGATCAGATTTTTGTGGTAGAAACGATGGTCATGCCTGTTATCATTGACTATGATCGAAGTCACGGCATTTACGATGATTTTCATTATGGGATCATTCACCCTTTTAAATCGAGTACAGTACAAGATTGTTTTTGTATTGTTATCAATGCTGTGAATCAGTATTGCATGTCTCGACATGTGCAGGTAGAATTGAAGAGTATTCTTGATATGATAAACTTTTTATCCGAGACAGAATTTCATAAAATGAGATTGACCAATTATGCTGAATTGATGGATTTTATTGATTCGAATAAGAGATACAATGAGATTGTTTACCGAAACAAGTGTGATTTGGAGACATTGACGCCTGTAGATTTTTTGATCCATTTCAATCAAGTGATGTATGACAATAAATTATCTTCGAAAATAAAAATTAGTAATATTGACGGAAAGAAAGTGTTTAAAGAATATCTGTACGTGAATCCGTTGTTTTATTATAATATGATTATAGAAGAGGAGACGGATGATTTGATGGAGTACATTGATAAGATTGAACAGATTACGAATGAGATGGATTTTAAGAATTTCTTTTATTACTTGCATTCCGCCAATCAAACGTATAAGGTTGTATTTAATCTGTTAGAATTTGTTGAAAAATACAATAAGGATAAACCCGCTTATTTTGTACAGAATAGAAATTGCAAACGTATATTGACCAAATTAAAAGATAAAATGCATTTGAAACAAATTAAAAAACCTGATTGCGGACATACATTAAATTCAACTGTTGAAAAGGTCTATTGCCCGATTTGTAAAAAGAATGTTGATTATGTCTACGATTTCAAAGATAAAAAGGGTGTTGTACCGGAAATGATGGTATGTCGACATCGATTGCCTGAAAATCCGTCTATACAGATATATTGTACGATTTGTTCAAAGAGTGTAGATCTCCAAGACTTGAAAACGGATTTGTTGGTTCCTAGATGTCAATCGCATTTTAGTTTGGCAAAGTATACACCATCGACATTTTCTGTACCGAGCACAATTTTAACTATATTACAGGGGAATGTCGATGTTCAGAACAAGAGATGCATTTCTATATGGTATATGGTACGGGATACACTATTGTTTGTGAATCCGTTTCAGGCTGATACAGAATTCAATAAATACGGGAAGATGTTGAGTAAAGTGACACCGTTATCGATACTCAATCATAACGCGAATATAAAGACACTTCGTTGGTTAAGTAAAAGGATGTACGAGATTGATCAAAAGTATGTGCCAAAAGAATCGAAACAATTCAATACGATTCAAAATATTCTTGCTTTATGTTAATTTTAATTTCAAATTAAAATTGTTACTAATAAATGGGACAATCAAATTGTAAAGAAGAAGATGCAAAAGAACTCTCAAAATATATCAAAGAAAAAATGGCGACGGTACAAAAAAGTCATAAATTGTATGTAATGTTGCGCGATGAAATCATAAACTCGGGGTGTATAGATCTAAGCGATCTAAAAGATGTGTATACCATTTTACAGGATGAAATCAGCATTTACGAAAGTAAAGATGGTAATTATGAAGTGATGGATCCGTACAAATTGGTGAGTTCGGATTATTTTGATGAGAAAATGCAGGATTTTTTACAAATGAAAAGAGAAAATCCTTCAGAATACGCAAAAATTAAGAAGGAATTGAAAGATTTGAAACCGGTAGAGTATAGCTTTGAAGATTTGTATATTTTTTCATGGTACATGAAAGATCATGAGATACCATTCTTAGAACTGAATAAAAAAATCTTTTGTTTGGAAAATAAACTAAAAGAAAAAATTGGATATTCTGAGGAAGTCGTTGACCCATTTTCTCCTGTCCTAGAAAAACGTAGACAAGTATTTGGTTCATTATTCAAGAAATCGGCAAAGAAATCAAAGACAGAGAAGCTGTATCGGTAAATAAATCTGGATAGAATTTTGAAAAAAATATTAAGTTCTATTTAAAAACGAGAAATTTAATAAAATATGTCGATTCAAAATAGTTTAACTTCTCCCGCAGACAAAAATGACAATGAACCTAAAAGTTACAATTTAGGCGCTTCTTCCTTAACCGATGAACAAACCGTAGAAGCAATGAAAGAGTTGAATGTGAAAGATTTTGTGCAAAAATTTCCGCGTCAAGAAAAATTTTACGCCGATCCCAAATACGAAAATCAAGTACATTGTCTCGTCTCTTTTTTCCCAGCCAAAGGAGCCAAACCAGATGAAGACGGTGTTTTTGGTATGTTAAAAGTCCGAGGAACGTTTGCAACACAAGATGAGGCTGATTTGAAAGCCGAAGATTTGATCCGTAATGTTGATAGTTTCCACAGCATTTACCATACGTACGTCGGGCGCCCGTTTCCGCTGGCTTCGACCAAAAAGTACATTTGCGAGACGAAAGATATTGATATCAAGAAAAAGGTTGTTGAAACGACTTCAGAAGAAGTTCGAAAGAAACGAGAGGAAGAAAAACAAACGATTGAAGAAATCAAGGACCGTGAGAAGGAATTGTTGGCCGATGTCGCAAAGACGGAAATTGATCCGTATGATCGTTATATTGAGTTGATGGTAAAGAAATCGCAGTTGACGTGGACGTATGACGCAACCATGAAAAAGATGAACGAAATGAAAAACAATATCGTCAAGGCTCGCGCTGAATTGGCCGAATTACGTGCGAAAGACGAGGATTATCATACAAAGTTTTATGATCGTTACATGGAGGCGCGCAAAAAGTCGGGATTGCCTGATAGTGACGATTCGTTTATCAAGTACATGTGCGAAGATCTCGATTTAGGATTTTAAAAAATTTTAATTTAGTTTGATCATTAAAAATCAATTTTAATAGTCCGTTTAATGGATTTCCGTTTATTGGATTTGGATTTCCGTTTAATAGATTTCCGTTTATTGGATTTACGTTTATTGGATTTACGTTTATTGGATTTCGATTTGAAATCGCTACCATAAGAAGTTTCTTCTCCCAGATAAACCTCACCAACATTACGCACTTTATCTAAACTAAATTTTTGGTCGTCAACAAATGTCATTTTTAAAGTTACATTTTCTAATGGTCCAAGACTAAAAAATTCTGGATCGGCTTCGTAACCTAATAGTATATCTAAATAAACTATATCATTAAAAATATCTAAACTTACATCGTCAAGGTAAACTCGATGTTCCATAAGATATCCAACTCTTTTTAAAGTAATCGACGTTGTTTCTAAACCACCAAACCAAGTTGTTATACCATTTTCACCTAAATCATTATATTCGCGAACACCATTCATAGCTAATATAATTTGTCTACCGCATGGCGGATGTCGAACATAATGATAATATTCTTGTGGACAAGGTGGTCCAATTGTTGAAATTGATACAAAAGTGCATGCAAAATTACGGGAATCAACCATTTTATTTAAGTAAAAATGATTTTTTTATAATAATAAAGAGTATAAAAAAATGGAAGAATTTAACGATGTTCAATTAGATGGTTACCAATTGAGTGATTTAATGACTATTTTAAAAAATGTGATAGCAATCCAGATGAAGGATATACCTATGAAGATTCGGTTAAATTAATTGAAAGTTGTCATAGTTGCATTGAGGCCATCAAAAATATGATCCAATTACTTAAAAATTTGACATTGATTCATTTTAACCACAAGTCTGGTGTTGCATTTGATTCTAAAACGTATTTCAAGTCTGTTTTTATTGCAATATACGAAAATTGTAAAAAGTTTGACCATTTAGGTCGAGATCTGTTATTTTATGCAACTTTTTTATCAACCACGGCTTTTGAATTGATGGATAATCCATTAGGAGATGATTATATCCATACCATCATTCCTCTTCTCATTGAACAATGTATAAAGCATATAAAGATTGGGTATAATAAGATTCGAATTCAGAAAGAATTGATCATTAAAAAAAATTTAGAAAAAAGATGGAAATGTCCTATTTGTCATGAAAACGAGAATCCAGAAATGGGGGATTTTATGTGGCTTGTATCAAATAAAGTGGACGAAAAAGGACGTGAAGTATGTGGACACAAAATCCATGCATTATGTTTAGATCAATCTCTTGTATACAATACAAAATGCCCTTTATGTAGAAGTGAAATTGTAGATTTTAAAAATTTTCGTATAAATTGGTATCGAGAATAAGATTACTTCTTTCGAATCTATTCAAAAACAATATATTGAATCAAAAGAAGAATACAAACAACAAATTGAAAAATTACAAGATCGAATTGAATCAATAGCAAAAGAAGCTGAAAGAGTATCTAAACAAACTTTTAATCGACCAACTACATCAAATGAAAAACCAATGATTAATGTCGAAACGGAATGTCTTGAAGAACCTATTTTGAAAAAAGACTTTTATAAAAAATTTGAAATAAAAGAATAAATTTGGTTCTGATTTAGTAGTTCCTATTCGTAATGATGGAATGATTAACGCAACTGCTTTATGTAAAGCTGGAAACAAATTAATTGCTGATTATTTAAGACTATTTGAAGGTGTTAGAATCAAATATGGGAATTCCAATCGAATTAATAGATCAAAATGATCCTATGAGAATTCCCATAGGAGGAATAATTGATCAAAATGATCCTATCGGAATTCCGATAGGAGGATTAAATTATTCTTAACACAATTCTTGTATAAAAAAATTATCAACATCCACAAAAAATGTGTGTGTTGAGAAAAAGTTTTTTCAGGATTTAAAATTAGAAAATAAAATAATTGTTTTTTTTCTTAAAATTACAGTTTGATTTTAAGAGTCAATTAAAATCATGAAAATCTTCTAATCAAAAATTGAAATTTTCAGAAAAAAATTTTAATTTAATTAAAATAAATTAAAATTTTTTTAATTTATTTTAATTTATTTTAATTTATTTTAAAAGAAATAATAACTATAAAATGAGCGAAGTATGTATTCATTGCGAATCTGTATTGAAAAATAAGTCAATTTTAGTAAATCATTTAAAGAATAATAAGAAATGTTTAGCTTTGAGAGGTCTGAGCGTTAATACGGAATTTGTTTGCGAAGGATGTAACATAATGTGCGTTGCTACTACGCATTTAAAAAATCACAAAGATAAATGTAAAGAATATCAGAAGATAATAAATTTAAAAGAACAAGAGAATGAATTTAAAGAAAAAGAGAAAGAACAAGAGAATGAATATAAAGAAAAATTAAGAGAACAAGAGATAAAGTACAACATTTTAAATACTTCTTTAGAATCTATTCAAAAACAATATATTGAATCAAAAGAAGAATACAAACATCAAATTGAAAAGTTGCAAGATCGAATTGAAAAACTGCAAGATCAAATAAGTTCAATAGCAAAAGAAGCTGTAAGTAGACCAACTACTACAAATAACACTATCAATCATATTCGGAATAATTTGTCTTCAAAATATACGTTAGATGAACTAAAAGATGCAGAGATATTAGATATTTGTCGTGAAAATTTAACCGAACAGATCTTTATGAGTGGACATAAAGCTATTGCGAAAATGTGTACTGAAAAAATAATCAATACCAAAGATGAAAAGAAAATGTTATGTTGTACGGATACCAGTCGTAAAAAATTCAAGTATATCGATAAAACGGGAAATTTAAAAGAAGATATTGAAGCAAGAATATTTGTAGATCGTGTTTCGAAACCAATTAAAGATGTCGGTAAAAAGATCTACGAAAACATCATGGAAGATTTAAGTGTCCAACGAGAAAAAGTTAGAGAAGAAGACTATGGCAAGAAAGAACGATTGACTACGCAATCTTTTCAAGTTATGGATCGATACAAAGATATTATCAATATTGATGATTCAAAGTACAATAACAATTTCACGAATGAATTGGCAATACTCAATAAAACGAATGAAATTCCTTAATTCATATTTTTATAGCCCTATAAAAATATCTTTAAATATTTAATTAAAAAGTCAATTCATTTAAAAAAATCAATTGACTTTTTAATTACATCTACAAATAAATCAACGTTTTTTCCTTCTGGCAAAATAAATCTTTCTCTGTTTGCTTTCTCTCTATGCGCATCTAATCTTTTGAATACCATCTGTTCTATCATTGACATTGAATCTTCATCGGGACATACTTGATAGTAGACGACTTCATGTTCATCAGTTTTGTTATAAGTTGAAAGACGGTTTGTTAGATTGGTAGCTTTACCAAGAATGTATTTACGTTCTTTTTTATGCGATGGAGTAGTAAGAATATAGATTACATTTTGGTCTTTGTATTGGATACGAGGTTGGTTTTTTACATATTTATTTGTTAGATAATTTATTTTTATTTTTTGTTCTTTATTCTCTGAACGTAGTTGTTGGAAGCTTTTTGTTTTACCGATATCAATTTTTCCTGTTAGCATTACTTCGTAGATCCAAGAAGAAATTTTTACATCAAAATTAGGAGATATCCATTGAGCGATATTTATTGCGACATAAGGATAGACCCAAATGGAAGTAGAATGTTGGACTAAAGATGAAATATGAATTCCTGTATCTTCGGATAGTATTCGTAGGAAATCTTTAGTTTTTTCTAAATTGTACCAATCATCGAATGATTTCCTGCCTGCTTTAAAAAGATTTGTGATATTGATATATCCATCTTCTCTACTTTCAATGTAAACATCATTGTCAAGACTGAGTGGTTTCAATTCGTATTCTGAATCTATTTTTGGATCATCGATTTCCAGTTCAATAACAGCATTATTTAATAGATTTTTTATATTATTTTTTACGATATCTTGGATAAAAGAATCGGATTGAGATATTTTCATTTCAAGTTTACTTATCATTTTTTCGTGTTGTTTTTCAAGATCTTCATTATAAATTAAATTTAAAAAAAATGTGTCATTTGTGTGTTTTAGGAATCGACTTTGAAATTAAAATTGAATTTATAATTAAAAAGAAAATGATAAATAAAAGATGTCAAGTATTTCCCAAATTTTGGAAAATAATAGGGTGACAGGTGACTATCATACTCATGTTAGCATGATACACCCGAAAGGCAAATTTCAAATCAGTAAACACGTTACAGAATCATTTTGGAATTCTTATTGTTCTGACATTTTTAATGAAGAAAAAAATCAATATGGTATAGCAGAAAAACCGCAATCTTTTATCCCCGTACTCGTCGATCTGGATATCAAAGTGGAATACACCGAAGATAAAGATGTCACAAAACTATACACTGATTATCAGATTGAAAATATCGTGCGCAATTACCAAGATGTCTTGAAAAATATTCTACTTGATTGCAAACCTGAAAATTTGTACTGTTTTGTTTTAGAAAAACCCGCCTATAAAGTCGAAGCCGGTGGAAAGACCTATCTCAAAAATGGGTTCCATCTGCAATTCGTCTACACATTCCTTAACAAGAATGATCACGAAAATCACCTGCTTCCTCGTGTAAAGAAAAATGTGAATAAAGACATGACCTTCAAATCGCTCGGGTTTGAAAAATCGGGAGATTTGATTGACGCGTGTTACGTCAAAGCCCCATGGCTTTTGTACGGATCCAGCAAAAATGAAGGAATGAATCCATATTTGCTATCGAAAATTTACAATGAAGAACGTGATATTATCAGTATCGAAGAAGCGTTGAAAAATTACAAAATCTACAATTCAGAAGAGATGGAAATCGATATTGCTGGCAAAGAACGGTTTTATTTGCCACGCGTTCTCAGTATTGTTCCGTGGCAGCGACAAGTATGCGAACTTCGTGCAAATTTGCCTAGCCCGATTCGGGTCGATGCATCAGAAAAGAAAAAGGTGTTCAAGACACAAAATCTTTCTGATATACTGACAAAGTCCAAGACTCTGCTCTCCATGATTTCCGATTTCCGAGCAGAGTCTTATGCAGATTGGCTCCAAATTGGATGGACATTGTACAACATATCGGATGCATCAGCTGAAGGCCTTGAATTATGGCTAGAGTTCAGTTCAAGGTGTTCGGAGAAATTCGATCAGTCCAATTGTATTCACCTCTGGGAAAAAATGGAGAGGCGGAATATGACAATTGGAACATTGCATCATTTTGCTAAATTGGATAACGCAATTGCCTACAATAAATTCACGGAAGAATGTTCTAAAAAGTTCATTAATGAAGACAATATCGTGAATTGCAGTCATAACGATCTGGCCAAAGCATGTTTCGAAAAATGCGGTACAGAATTCGTATGCGCAAGCATCGTTACCAATACTTGGTTTCAGTACAAGAATCATAAGTGGTGTCGCATTGAAGACGGAATTTTCCTTCGCCAAAAATTATCAGACGATTTTGCTAAAAAGTTTGAAGATATCGCATCAGAAATTATGGGTTCAATGTCCCGTTCCGAACAAAGCCAAAAAGACTTATTCGTACAAAAACACAAACAAGTTTACAAACTCATTTCAAATTTGAAAAATTCCACTTTCAAAACAAATGTAATGCGTGAATGCAAAGAAGTCTTTTACGATGAAAATTTCTTGAAAAAACTTGACAAGAATGCCTGGATTATCGGTTTCAAAAACGGCGTCTACGATTTGAAAAACCACATTTTCCGTGCAGGTATCCCCGAAGATTACATTTCATTGCAAATGCCGATTGATTACTCGGAATACGACGAGAATCATTATATGGTGAAAGAAGTTCATTCGTTTTTGGAAAAGATTTTTCCTGATAGGGAAGTCCGTGACTATTTTATCAATACTTCATGTGAAGTTTTCGTCGGCGGAAATCAAAAGAAACATGTCTTGTTTTGGAGTGGTGAAGGTGATAACGGGAAGAGTGTGACTCAAACCTTCTTTGAGAAAATGTTGGGTGAATATGCCATCAAGTTGCCAACATCGTTGATCGTTGGAAAGCGAAGTATGAGCAGCGCTGCCAGTCCCGAACTCGTAAGGGCTGGTAACGGCGTTCGATGGGCGATCTTGCAGGAACCTGATAAGAAAGATGTCATCAATATCGGCATCTTGAAAGAATTGTCAGGTAATGATACATTTTATGCTCGTGGTTTGTTCCAGAACGGTTGCGAGATTGAACCCATGTTTAAATTGGTCGTGATTTGCAATGATCCGCCAAGTATCCCTTATAGCGACAAGGCAACTTGGAATCGTATCCGCGTCGTTCCATTCGAATCCACTTTTGTGAACAATCCTCCAGAAACTCTAGAAGAACAATTGTTACAGAAACGCTTTGCAAAAGATCCATACTTTATGGAAAAGATTCCGGATATGATCAAACCTTTTGCGTGGATGTTATTGAATCATCGCAAAAAGGGGTATAAATTGGTCGAACCAGAAAAAGTGACTATGGCAACCGAACTGTACCGAAAGAAGAATGATACTTACAGACAATTCATTGACGAACGCATCATTGAAGATCCAAGAAGTAAAGTTACATTGGATGAAATGTATGTCGGATTCAAAGATTGGTTCAAGGATGCACACCCAGGCCAACAAATACCGCCAAAATCGGATGTCAAAGAATATTGCGTGAGGGCGTGGGGTGAGCCTGAAAAGAGGGGTACTTGGAGAGGAAAGAGATCTATTACATTGGAAGATGAAAAAGATGAGTTTGTATTGACAGAAGAAGATTTGGTGGATGAATAAATTTAATTGAAAATTTATTTATTTGGGATTGAAAACGTGCTTGTAAAATCCAGACAATTGCAAAACGAAATGCAATACGGCAAATTTTACAAAAATAATAATAAATTCGTACGTGGTTTTACTTGATAAATCGTTTCTATTGGATGCAATGATGTACACAGGAATTGCACTGATTACGCTAAATAGTATCGTTTCCATCAAAAATACGACTACAGGTGACATGGATACATTGTACGTCGGATTCACGTCCATCACAAATAAACTTGAAAATACAAGCGCTAATAATGAACCAATCATGACTAATGCAACCATAATTTCACTTGTTCGAGAAACAGTTTTTTCAAACGTATTGTTTTCATCTTTCTCATCGTACATATTTTCATCGTCACCGAAAGACCATGCATAAAATCCACTCAATTCCAATAAATAATTAAGTACGAAAAACAAAAAGAAAATAACAATTGACATCATTACAATCTCTTTCTGTGTAAAAACATTGTTTCGTAAATAACAAAGGATCAAAAAAGGGAACATACCACCAAGTCCAAATAAAATCGATTCTTTTAAGAATGTTCCTGGATTGGAACTAATTAAGCCTGCATTTTTTGTTAACGAATAATTAACTACTGCTAACATGACTATAGCAATTAGACCGAATGCTTTGAGGAAAAAGAGATTTTTTTCAAATACATTGTAGGCATACCCTTTTTGACTGAATGTATCTTTCAAGTCTACAAAGTATTGACCGATGAATTCAAATAATCCTTTATTTTTTTCGGGACCATCTATGATGACAGTATCAATCGCTTTTACGATTGACATTTATTAAATAATTTTAAATTATTTAATTATTCAAGATAATGGACATTTAAATTGATCTTTCGACCAATCCGGTTTGCGCGTCCAATCACTTGCGTCTTTTGGTAATCATACAAACGGTGATAAATAATGATATCCGTCGTTTCTTGTAAATTCAAACCGGCTCCCGAATGAATAGTGTTCAGCAACAATACATTGACATTGCCCGTCTTGTACAAATCAATCGTATTGTCTCTTTTTTCTTTTGTGCCACGCAATTCAAGGTACAAGATTTTCTTCTCTTCCAAACATTTCTTAATTGTCACAAATGATTCATTGAAATTACTGAAAATCAAGATTTTTTTATCAACGGCGTCCGAAATAATGTTCATGGTTTGTTTGATTTTTGTTGAATTGATGCTACTTACATTAATCTCCGTAAAATCAATTGAAATCGGAATAGGCTGTGTCTCTGACGACTTGCAAATCGGACATATTGTATATTCGCATCCACAAAACAAAGTCTGGCAACAACTAAGAACGCATATTTTCTTGTGTGGGGTATTGCATACAATGCACGGATTTTCAGTGACATAACGTCTGATACGATCATCAAGTGTCATTAAATGTGTTTGAATCAACTGATATTTATCCACATTTTCTTCAGAAGTCAACTCTTCCAATCTTTTCTTTTTTCGTTGTCGAAAAGATTCAATGACCGTATCGGATATATTTCCAAATGAAGACAATACGCCGCAGATATTACCCGCTTGCATCATTTCGAGCGTATTGTAATTCACAAGACCCTCAAACAATTTCGACATATCACATGAAATCGTGTAATAAATATGATTGGTGATTGGCATATCGTAACTGATCTTTACATACTGGTCCTCGTTTTTGACAATCAGGTACTTTATCCACTCAAACTCGGGTAACATATCACTGACAAACCCAGATCGTTTTCGAGGATACAATTCGTACGGAGTTGCAGTTACAAACCAGTAAAATTTCGCGGTAATCTCTTCCATGGATACAATACGTAAACTTGCCGGTTCATCAATCACAAACCGTTTCCAGCACTTGTTTCGATAGACTTGACAAAATAAATTGTAGACGTTGTGGGACACGAGAATAATATCGTATTTTGATGTGTCGATACCTTCAATATCCGCTTTGGCGTACACGGCAATGTAGCGAAGTGATGAACGTTGAAGTTCAGTGATCCATTGCGAAAGGAGAGAGACGTTGACAAGAATTAGAGAGGTTGACAATTGATCGAGACGCCTCGTTTTTACTTTGGATACAAACATGGACACCTCCTTTTTTTCTTTAAAGAAGAATTCGTCTTCTTCGTCGAATAGCGTCTTTCCGATCAGACCAATGATGGATAACGTTTTTCCGTAGCCAGGTAAATCGGCCAGAATACCAAATTGTGTTTCAATCATTGTATCAGTATCTACGAGGACTGACGTTTTTTTTTCGAGCACTTCCATATTCTGAATGCTAGTTTTTTGATGTTCAAAAAGCGGTATTGAAATAAAATCTGTTTCCATTTTAATTTAAATACATTATGAATTTAAATTATCGATTTTATTTATTTGGAGATTTCTTTGACTTCTTTGATTTCTTTGGAGATTTCTTTGACTTCTTTGACTTTTTTTTTAAATGTTGTTTGCAATGGGGATACTCTTGGTTGATCTGAGAGTAAGCTACAGCAATTGCCTGTTCTTTCGAAACATATCTCCCCTGTTTCCATTCACTCATATTGATTCCAATTTTTTTAGATAAACGTTGTTGACACGTTTCATTTTTAGCTCTAAAATCAGTTGCAATCTTTTCATTTTTATTTAGACATCCTACTGGACTTGAAAATACGTTTCCATTAGAATCTTTTAGATTTACATAATTCTGTAAAAATCCGACGATTTCAAATTTTCCATGGCGTGGTAAGCACGGACTACCTATATAAACAGAATCTCCGATTTTCAAACCGGTGAAATTATCTTGTGTTGTCATTTATTATAGATTATTTAATTCTTTCGTAAAAAACCATGTACGTATTTTCCGTCGGATCCATATCATTCAGCTTTGATACACTCGTATCATCTAGATTCACCAATTCACCGTTTCGTACCGTCCGACAAAAATAATGACCACCCTGTAATACGCCTTGATGTTCAACAGTTGATACCAACCTGTATTCTTTATCTCCATCCACAACAAATCCTTTTGGGTAAGGAATATTCTTTTTGGAAAAATATTTATTGAAACTAAAAACCATAATCGGACTAATTTCTTTAATCCGTGAAACAATTGTCGCATTCACTTTTTGATTGCACTTGTCGCATTTAAAATCGTCGACTTCTCGTTTAGTCTCGCAAAATTCATTCATATCATTATCAATCACAATATATACAGAAGTATCAGTCATTTTCGTCTCGTTTTTACAGACAGAACAAGTAGTTACAGTTTCACTTTTGGTGCTAAATAAATCGTCCAGTTTTTCGTGATCACACAATTTCAGAAAGTACTCACTGCTACTCTGATTTGGTTCAAAACATTTCATGTCATGCAGCATTTTGCTTGTAAAGTAAGGATCCCATTTTTTTTCAGAAGCAATGAATTTAAAAAATAAGTAGAAAATCGATTCTTGTTTTTCTTTGCATATAAATTGTACAAATGTTTTACAGGATAAAAGAGACTGAACTAGCGCATTAAAATAACAAATTGCGCCCGTATTTGTAAATCCAAGTTGCGGAATCGAGAATTCCATTTTTATATCTGTGACCTATTTAAATGGATTTTTAGCAACAACATCGGTTTTTTCTATACCGAAAATGGTTAATAACATCATCAATCAAAACCCTTGTCGCCTGTTTGAACAATTTAATTTCAACATCAATCATGTTCTTATGCTTCACATTAATCTCGTCTGTATCTTGACAATCCTCTATTTTTTTAATCGTGTAATTGATATGTGTTATTAAACCACCGTGTATTTTCGTAAAAGCTGGTTTACCGTCGGAATCTTGGATGATTTGTGTCGAAAAAGGCTGTCTCATATTCACAAAATATGCTATCAAAAACCCATTTTTAATTATAACATGAAGAGTATACATTTATAAAAACATTAATTATTATTTTCAAAGGTTTCGCTAACAATTCTGTGATTGATTCGTTCCAAGAATTAATTGAATGCGATTTACGTATTTTAACAAAATTCAATAATTCAACAAGTTTCTCGTTTTTGTTTGGTTCTTTTCAAATTCAAGTCCCACTATCGCTTTGTAAAGCCATACATAATTGTGTATGTGAATGCAATTTGTGACCCCATATAAAAACTTTTTTAATCTCCATTTAATTTAAACGTAGTTTAAATTAACAATTTGTGCGAGCGATCTCCTCCAACTCGCGCCAAATCTCCGAGTCTTTCACAGTAAACATGATATCACGTATATAATTCCACGCCATTCTGTAATTGTACTGTTTTTCTTTTTGAGAACCGTACAACGCTTCATCAAAATGTCTGGCAAGTTTATCAATATCTTTATAGTCTGTTTTAGACACAGCTACAGCAAATTTCCATTCTTCCGGTTTCATTCCGTACACAAACTTGCTGAAATAAATGATATTCTCATCAATCAATCCATGCCACAATTGATCTTTTGCACGATACATGAAAATTGTATCCGATTCTTCTACCGTCTCGCTTTTCCTGATACGAATCCAGCTAGTAATTGTTCCAGCAGGAGATCGTAACAAGTCGTTAATGTATGTTGACTCGTATGAGCTGATGTGTGTATCATAGATACGAATTCCTTCCATCTTTTTCTTTAATTGAATTTCAACACCATCCAATACCGCTTTTTCAATTTGTTGTTTTTGGTCGTATGTCAAATCAACTTTTTTATTGTCGACCCATTTTAGATTAGGGAACCGAAATATTTCATACGGAGAATTATTTGTTGCTCGTTTAAGAATAAAAGCCATATCTTTTTCTTTCTTTCTTTTCAATTTTACTTTTTCAATTTTAATCTTACTTGTTCAGAATAGCCAATTCATTTTTGTATTCTGTATTCAAGTCAGGGTGATCAAAACAACTAATTTGAGCAAAGCAATCAATCGCCTTCATTTTCTTTCCATGTAAAAAAGATTTACGTGAATAATCTTCTTCATCAACATTATCTTTTTCGTAATTTACATCGGATAAGATATTTTCATACAAAATTTTGCTCATATCTTTTATAGGCTTACTGACTTTATCTGTAAAAGTTCTTGCTTCGTAATCTTCTTTCATATTTCCATTTTCGTCAACATACTTGAATTTTTTCCGACTTGTATCCGTACATATAATTAACGCTTTATTATCTCTCGTTTTTATGATATGTTCTGTACACATTTGTGCAATTCCACGTTGTCCTTTCATAAAAACATCTTCTGTCAAATAGGATTGACATTTTCTTTTGATGTCATCTGCAGATAAACTATCCAAAAAATATTTTTCTGAAAAATTATTCTTAATATGATTAGTAACAATAGTAGGCTTTTCAATTGCTTGTTTTATCGATTCAAACAATTTATCATTCTGGATTTGTAATTCTTTTATTATTCTTTCATTCTGTTTAATTGTATTCTGAAGTTCATTCACATTTTGAATTTGGTCGTTTTTTTCTTTTTCATACAAATCAATGATTGATTGTTTTTCATTTTTAAATGCGTTGATTAATTCAATTTTTTCTTTTTCAAACTCTGATTTAATTTCATCAGACATTTTTAATATTTTAAATGGAATGCAAGTTTCATGGTGACTAGATAATTTGATACTATTTTTAAACATTAGATTACAAGCTTTACAATTGAAATTACTTTGTAATTCTAAATTTCTTAGAGCCAAACATGTTTTATTTGATTCAAGGTGTGTTTTAAGTATATATTTAGATGAAACAGTTGCATTACAAAATCCACAAACAACCTTCATTTTATTAATAAAAATTTGTTTAAATTATTTTCCAAAATTTTTTTGAAAAATTCTCATTATTTTTGAAAAATTCTCATTATTTTTGAAAAATTCTCATTATTTTTGAAAAATTTTTATTATTTTTGAAAAATTCTCATTATTTTTGAAAAATTCTCATTATTTTTGAAAAATTTTTATTATTCTAAACATTTCTAAAAAAGTGATTTCCCCTGTTACGCTTTAAAAATGTTTAGTTTCAATATTAAATCAATAATTAATTTCAAAAAAATTTAAAATCTCAACACACACAAATTTTGTGGGTTGAGATTTTAAATTTTTTTGAAAAATAGAACAATTATAATTATTTGTAATTTATTAATCTTCAAAGTCATTACTAAAGACTTGGTGGAAATGGCATCGTTGCAATCTGGAAACGTGAAAAGATAGAGAAACATATCAATGCCAAATCCAATCATAACAGCTTTTTCATCTGTAATCAACTGTTTATTCGTACCAAAAAAGATATCCAACGTACCAAAGTTGACAAATCAAAAATTATCCAAAAGAAGGCTACAACGGGTTGTCGATTCTTGTTGCTACAAAAAATGTTATTAAATTTATTCATTTAATAAATGATAACTACAGTTATTAAGAAAGTTGATGAAAAAGTCGATGAAATCAAATAAAAAGTTGAACAAAAAGTTAAAGAAAAAGTCGATGAAATCAAAGAAAAAGTTGAACAAAAAGTTAAAGAAAAAGTCGATGAAATCAAAGAAAAAGTTGAACAAAAAGTTAAAGAAAAAGTCG
>Ga0114951_10001997_pt1 | contig 24013 bp, 22 predicted proteins | sample AM7aDNAmetaG_FD_88677 | JGI IMG/M metagenome (GOLD analysis project Ga0114951, IMG submission 88677) | Freshwater microbial communities from Finland to study Microbial Dark Matter (Phase II) - AM7a DNA metaG | ecosystem: Environmental > Aquatic > Freshwater > Lake | place: Finland: Lake Alinen... | reverse complement strand
TTACATACCGGGCATTTTTTTTGAGTGACATATTCGTGGCATTTTAATGAGTAGTTAATTTACCGCTTTAGTATGCCACAAACTGATAATTTTAGCCTCCCATATTTTTAATTAAGCCGAAATTGAAAATTTGAGCGATACAATAAATGCACCAAATAATTTATCAAGGTAAACTTAATAAACAGGGACAATATCTGCCTGTTATGACAAATATTGCCCCTCTATCTTTTTTGCCCTACTATTTTTTCTTCACCACTTTCTTTTTAGCCACCACTGTTTTTTTCTTAACCACCGCCACAACTTTCTTAGCGGCTGTTTTTTTCTTGGCTGGTCCGCAACAATTCACGTCAAACTCCTTTCGGTCACCATATTCGGCTTGCTTGCCATTGTTCCACTGAGCCACTGGACGGATGTAGCCGACCACGCGGGAATAGACTTCGGCTTTCTTAAAATTCTTAAGTACTGGATCTTTTTGGTAGCACGCTTTGCATTTGATGAACTTGTCGGATACAACTTCGTACAAAACGAATTCGTCCCCTTTCTCCAACTCCTTCTTGCAATCGTGACATATGAGTTTTTTCATATTTTTTTTATTTATTTAATTATTATTTTTTCCGCTATACGCGGATATGGGCCTTGCGGCCAAAAAAATTATTTGCAACAATCCTTTTCTCCGCTACAAATCATAAACTCTTCTGTTTTTTTCTCAACGATACATTTTGGACAAGTCTTATGTTCTCCGATCAAATAGCCATGCGTCGGGCAGATGCTGAATGTCGGCGTCAAGGTAAAATACGGAAGCTTATATTTTTCTGCAATGGTGCGCACCAAGTTCTTAGTCGCTTCGATATCCATCATCCTCTCTCCCAGAAATCCATGCAGGACCGTACCACCGGTATATTGCGTCTGCAATTTATCCTGCAAATCCAGCGCTTCAAAAATATCTTCCGTGAAATGGACCGGGAGTTGCGATGAATTGGTATAATATGGCTCCGCTCCGTTATCCCTGACCGCCTCATTGTTGGCGAATATGATATCCGTATACTTTTTCTGATCTTTCCTCGCCAAGCGATAGGATGTTCCCTCGGCCGGCGTGGCCTCCAAATTATACATACTGCCGGTTTCTTTTTGATACTTAATCATCTTCTTACGCATATGAGAAAGCACTTGTTCCGCAAATTTTTGACCCTCCTTGGTAGTGATATCTTTACCCATAAGGTTTACTATCGCCTCGTTCATGCCGAGCAGCCCAATAGTGGAAAAATGATTGGCCCAATATTCTCCACGGCGCGCCTTGATGGCATCCAGATAAAATTTAGAATAGGGGTACAGTCCTTTTTCTGTGGCTCCTTCGATAAATTTTCGTTTTATCTCCAAAGCATTTTTAGCCAAGTCCATTAGTTTGTCTAAGCGCTCTAAAAATTCTTTTTTATCTTTGGAAAGATAGCCGATGCGCGGCATATTCAAAGTCACCACTCCGATGGAACCGGTCAACGGATTGGCTCCGAAAAGCCCGCCACCACGCTTTCTCAGTTCGCGATTGTCCAAGCGCAAGCGACAACACATTGATCTGGCGTCGTCCGGATCCATATCTGAATTGATGAAATTCGCAAAATATGGAATGCCGTATTTGGCCGTCATTTCCCAGATTGGATCGAATTTTTTATCCTCCCAGCGAAAATTCTTATCGATATTGTAAGTCGGAATGGGAAAAGTGAAAATTCTTCCATTAGCATCGCCTTCCGTCATCACTTCGGCAAAAGCGCGATTAATCATATTCATCTCTTCCTGAAATTCGCCATAAGTTTCCTTCTGTGGGACGCCGCCAATCACCGATGATTCCTTAGCCAATGTTTTAGGCGCAATCACATCCAAGGTGATGTTGGAAAAGGGCGTCTGAAAACCGACGCGTGTCGGCACATTCATATTATAGACATACGACTGGATATCTTGCTTCACTTCATCATAAGTCAGTTTGTCATAACGCACGAAAGGCGCCAAAAGCGTATCAAAGTTGGAAAAAGCTAGGGCGCCGGCCGCTTCGCCCGTCAAAGTATAGATGAAGTTCACCATCTGCCCGAGGATGGAACCGAAATGCTTGGCCGGCTTACACGCCGTTTTGCCGGAAACACCCGTAAAGCCGCGCCGCAAGAGATCTTGCAAATCCCAACCGCAACAATAGGCTGCAATCAATTGCAAATCATGAATGTGCAGATCGCCATCGTCATGCGCTTCCCGAATTTCCCTGGGATAAACTTTATTAGTCCAATATTTGGCCGAGACGCTAGAAGCGATATAATTATTAAGCCCCTGCAAGGAGTAGGCCATGTTGGCATTTTCCTTCACCTGCCAATCGATCTCTTGCATATATTTATCCACCAGACTGACGGCTTCATCCAAAGATTCTTCCGTCTCACGGATTTTCCGATGCTGCTCGCGGTACAAAATATAGGCTTTGGCCGTTTCTTCAAAATCCAAAATCATGAGCACTCTTTCTGTTAGATCCTGAATCTCTTCGATTTGCGGAATGTAACCTTTTTTGAAACTTTTTTCCAAAAGCTTGGTCACTTTGCCGGACACTTTTTCCGCTTCTTTCAAACCACCTTCGCCGGTGGCCGCCAGCGCTTTCTCCACCGCGCGCGTAATTTTACTGGCGTCAAACTTGGCCGCGTGTCCACTGCGCTTGATCACTTTCATAACCAACTCTTCTTTTTTCGCCTCCACTTTTTTATTCCCCCCGGTAACTTTCTTCCCCTTTTTGATTTTTGTTTTGCTTGCCATAAGATTTGGTTAAAACTTATTAAAAAAATTATTTATCAAACGTATCCAACTCTTTTTTGAAACTTTCGATCGAACCGAACGATTTATAGACGCTGGCAAACCGCACATAGGCCACCTCATCGAACTCGCGCAGTTTTTTCAAAATCAATTTGCCAATCTCTCGCGTACTCACTTCCGCTTTTTCCAGCGACTTGAGACAATATTCGACGTCGCCGATAAGCTTTGAAAACTTTTCTTCCGAGACTGGTCGTTTCTCCAAAGCTTTCCTCATGCCAGTTTCTATCTTGCCTTTATCATAGTCGACTTTTCTCCCGTCTTTTTTGAGCACTGTCAGCCGGAGGAGTTCCACTTCCTCATAAGTGGAAAAACGCGCGTTGCATCCCAAGCATTCCCGCCGGCGCCGCGTCACTTTGCCGTCATTGGCCTCGCGCGAATCAACCACTTTGGTATCCGAATTATTACAGAAAGGGCAGAACATGCCAATTTTGTCTTGAGCGACAGCGAGAAGTCACAAAATTGAGCATCCCGCGCCATTCGCTCACAGAAATTATGAATTATTTTCAGACTAAGCCGTAGGCGTCTACGCACGTAAAGGCTACATACAACATAAATCTTTATTGGAATTTTGTGCGGGATTTGACTGACTGATATTCTCTCTATATCGTTTTTAACACTACATCTTGTATATAACATCCTTAGTATACCACAATCAAAAAATCCGCCAAGAGGCGGATTTTTTGATTTTTTGTCCTGTAATTTTCAAAATCTGGGGATAACTTTTCCCTACGGCGCAATCTCTTTCCAAGAACAAGGGGGGCAAGCGGCAGTTTGATCTTTACAGATAGAAGGACATGACGCGAGAGGTAATATCGTAGGAGAAGGACCGCAGCCATTATTAGTAAGTCCTAAACAACGAGCGGTTTTTGCTGTTATGGTCTTATTGCAATTACTTTGGTCGCAGACAGCGCCTTCACTATATGAGCAGACTTTGGTATATATTGGGTTTTTAGTGCCATAGCAAGTGCCACCACAACCATCACCATAATTATCACCCACACAACGATTTGCAACGCCACTGCAATCAGGCGTGCAGCTACAATCCTTAGTGCCTTGACAAGTGCCACCGCAACCATCAGGATAAAAATCATTCGGACAACGCCATGGATTGGTACTACAATCAGGCGTACATCCACTACTGCCGCAAGCTGAAAAAACTGTTCCACCATTAGTGAAGCCATTAGTAGCTAACTGAAAATTATTTCCCATGTCGGTCTTGAATTTTTTCAGATTCTGCTCGGCTTGGGACGGATCATTGCCGGGATAAGCCTTGATCCAACGCTCCGGCGTTATATCACCGGAAATTTTTTGCGCTCTAGCAAAGATATCCTGCGCCTTCTCCGGTTCTCCCAAGTTGACGTACGCCACTCCCAATCCGTTCAAGAGCCATGGATTTTGATCATCTGCTCTGTCCAGGCCGTCCTGGGCCGCTTCCCTGACTTTGGCAAAATCTTTTTTCAAAAAATAGGCCCAAGCCAGATCATTATGTCCGGCCCACTCCGTTGGAGAATAAGCCACAAATTGTTGAAAATCGGAAATGGCATCGTCATACTTTTTGTCATATCCATCAATCAAACCTCGAATATAAAAAGAGCGCTTGTTTTCAGGATTGATAGCCAAGGCCATATCAATTTCTTGTCGAGCCAAATCAAATTTACCACTCACCAAGTGAATACGTCCCAGCTGATAATACGCGCTGTCGGCTTTCGGATCCAACTGCACCGCCCAAGAAAAATAGCGTTCGGCTTTTTTCCTATCATAAGCCCCATTGTTGAAATAGTAATTGCCCTTGGCAATGAAATAGCCGGCAGCTGATTGTCTTATCTTGCTTTGAAAAATAAAACCGGAGGCAAGCAGAAGAACGAAGATCAGTGCCATCATTGGCTTGGCCATTCTCATCATCCCCAACTTGACTTCTTTACTCCTGATTTTCTTCATTCCTGAGACTAAAGCGCCAGTCATCTTCACTATTTTCTGCTTGGCCAATTTAATTGTTTTGTTTTTCTTTTTTTTCATTGCGATTTTTTATTATTCCGTGATGCCTTTTTTGGCCATTTCCAATTCTACGTTTCTGATACTGGCATCAACCTTATCAGAATTTATCAATAGAGATGAAGCTTTCTTGTAAGCTTGCAACGCGCCGCTCAAATCCCCTTTTTTGTCCAAAATATCGCCCAAAACAATGTATGGTTCAGGAGCAGTGCCTTTTTGATCAGGTCTGACATAAGCAATTTCAAATCCTATCCAATCCTTGAAAGGCTTGTCCAAATCATGATCTTCCGCTACCGCCTTGTTCGCATAAACCAAAGCGCCATCCAGGTCGTTTTTCAAAAACAACATATTAGCTTTTTGGTAGTAGAGCATCGTCTTGTAATAGGGCGGAAAAAATTCATTGAAATTCGGAGAGTTTTCCACTTTGGAAATATATTCCAAGGCTTGCGGCCACAGACCAGCCGCATACGCGCCAGCTGAACCAATAGTGTAATCCTTAAACATCTGTCCCCCTTGTTGCATGATAGAAGTTCTTTCAGGATAGGCTGCGATTTTTCTCATGGATATTTCTTTCAATTTTTCCTCCAGATTTTTAGGTTGAATGACAATATATGTATTTTGAGAATCTTGCGGCAATTTGCTTTCTAATTTATTGAACTCATCAAAAGAAATTTCATAGTTATTCCCCAGCCAAAAATTGTGCATGGTCAACTTCTGATCTTTTTCATTGATACCGATAAGGGTGGCAGCGGGATAGAAAACGATTGAATCGGGTTGATCGGAAGAAATCGGCAACAGCAAAACCAATGGGGTTTTTGTTTCCGAGTTGATATATTTTTTCAAATCAGATACTGGCAATTTTATTTTTTGCGCGTTAAATCCCATATCCGACAAATCACCAGCCAGTCCAATGCTATTTATCGCCTTAAAACCCAAATGCCCGGAGATGTTTTTATTCAAGGTACTGCAAGTTGAACCAAAATCATTTTTTCCGGGATTCCAATATTCCAAAACTGACAGCATTGAGGCGCAAAAATCTCCTCCGATATATCCACTCCCGCCCGCCTCTGTTCCAACATGATTAAAAACTCCGAAATATGGCACATTCGGTACGACATAACTGACAGGTACAGTGTTTTTTTGCTTGTTAATGTTTTTAAACATAAAAATGAAGAGTGCGCCGGTAGCCAGCACGATAACCACTAACATTATTGACCAAAATATTTTTTTGTTTTTTGTTTTTTCTTTCATAAAAATTTTCCCGCTTTGAATTTATTTTCCTAAATATGCACTGGCCACACGGAGGCCGTTCTTAGCATCTTCATCCGCCGGCGCAATTTTCAGCGCTTCCAGGTAATTATCCTTGGCTTTCTGAAAATCTTTTCTTTGTCTATAAACATCTCCTAATAGGTCGTATGATCCGGAAACTCGGCCCGGCGCCCCGACTCGCCAATCAATTTTCATGCCCGGCCAATCCTTGAAAGGCTGGTCCAAATCATGATCGACAGCTACTGATTTTTGCGCATAAGCCAAAGCGTTATCCAAATCACCATCAGCATAATAAGTCCGCCCGATTAAATAGGCATCCATTACTCTTAGAAAAGGCGGGGAAAATTCATTGAAATTAGCATCGCCTTCCACTTTGAGCAGATATGCACGTGCCACGCCGTACGCTTTCAAATTATAAGCCATCACTCCAATTCCATAATTTCTCAGCATGCTCTCTCCATTTCGCATAACTTCTGTCCTGGCCGGATAGGCCACGATTTTTCTCTGCGATATTTCTTTCAGTTTTTCATCCAAATTATTAGGTTGGATGAGCGTGTATGAATTGCGTTGTTCGACAGGCAACCTATTTTCCAACTGATTGAATTTGTCATAAGACATTTCATAATTGTTACCCAGCCAAAAGTCATGAAAAGTCAGCTTCTGCTCCTTTTCATTGATGCCGATAAGCACAGTGGCGGCGTAGTCCATGACTTCATCGGGTTGCTTGGCGTCCAATGGGAGGAAAAGCAGGAGTGGGGTGCGGACTTCCGGATTGATGTATTTTTTCAAATCAGTCAAGGAAAGTTTTAGTGTTTGCACAACAAAGCCCGCTTTGACAAAAACAGCTTCAGCATCATTAATGTTTTTAATATCTATAACCTTGCCTCCTGTCTCCAGCGACTCAATCAAGCCAGGATTCCAGTATGTTGCAATGGAAAAAGCACTATTGACAGTGTTGCCAAAATGCCCTTTCAAGTTGTTATGTATGCCATAATATGGAACATTTGGAATGATATAGTCGCTGTCCATAGTTATGTCGCTATTTTTGCCGTAAATGTTAGCTTTATTCAATCCGTTTAGCTTGAAAAATAAACCTGCCGCAATAAGCAATAGCATTACTACCACAACAAGAACAATACTGCTTTTTTTTTCTTTAATTTTTTCTAACATTTTTGTTTTTTTGAGCTGATTGCAAAGTGATTAGCAATTATGTACGATCAAACCCTCTATTGTATAGGTATTATTACCATCCAGCTTGAGATCATAGACTGTTTCTGCGGCCGGTCGATCAGTTCTGATTTCCAAAGTTTCGATTGTCACCGGGGCGTCCTTATCTTGAGTGAACAGCACATCACCCACTGCTAGTTTAGTTGGTGGAGTTGGCAAAGTTCTGGGAAAGGCATGGAAAAGATCCAAATCAGCCACTTTCCAACCATCGCTGGAAAGGAATGGATGATCTCCGGTAAATTCGACGGCGCCATTGATTGCATAAGTCTTTCTGGAACCAATAATCGGCCTTTCATAACCCATAACCGTGTTTATCATACCGTCTTCGCCCACGACTTTTTCTCCAATAACCACCTCTTCGATATTTTTGAGCGTGCCATTAGCCATGATGACTTTCTGTCCGGCAATAAAACAAGTTCCGGCGGAATCGCCGCTGCCACCGCCACCGCCACTGTCGCCACTGCTGTCGCCGGTAGAAGTATTAGAATTAGAAGCATCGCCCACAGAAGCGCTGGCACTGCCGCCACAACCGCCACCGCCACTGCATTCACTGCATTCACTGCATTCACTGCATTCACTGCATTCGCAGTCACAATCAGTGTCAGCATTGGCCGGATCTATAGCCACGCCCTGTTTGATATTCTTAAAAAGTTTTTTTGAACCCAATTCCAAATTTTTCAAATTCAAAGAGCCTTGGGAAAAATTTTCAATAGAAAAAAAGGATCCTATTCTAGCGAGTGCAAGCATCGAGATGAGTACCTTCCAAAAATATTTTTTTATTTTTATAGACATAATATGTTTAAACTTGAATATATTTTCTTAACCTTATTTTATTGTAACATAAAAAATGAAATAAGCAATTTTTCTTTTATGATTCCACTGTGGATAACTTTATTTGTGAAAAATAAAAAGGGCTAGGAAACCAAACATGGTCTCCTGCCCTTAGTTGTGCTAATGTGCTGCATAACTTACTTTTTCGCCACCAGATCTTCCGTGGGAACGCGATGCAGAACCGCTTCCCACACACTGCCATTTCCGGCGAAAACAGCCTGTAACGTGCCGTCTGAATTCATCTTGTACGTGGCGACACTGCCCTTTTCACGCGGAACTATAAGCACCTTCTCTTTGGAGAATTGTGCTTTTATCCGAGGACACCCGGATGGCCCCATCGCTGTAATTTCCCCTGGTGTTGTTTATAAATGGGCCATATCCATACACAATCATGACATTTTCCGGGCTTACTATCTCTTCAACAATCAGTGTATGACTCCGACTTCCGGGATAGTTTTTACTGGTGAAAGTTCCCGCCCAGCCGCCCGAAAGCGCTGCCAATTCCACTGGCACGTCCGAGGCTGGAGGCTTAATACTCAAATCCTTCGGAAGTGGAGTCCCGAGCATACCGCATCCACTCAAAAAAAAGAGAGACGCCACTACCATCGCCAAACTTACTAAGCCCTTAATACTTTTCATTTTTTCGTCCTCCTAAATTTTAAAAGAATCGATATGATACCCCTTACTTCAGTATCAATTCATTCTAGCAGACAACTGGCTACTTGTCAAGACCATTGATTCATGGCCCTTCAAGCCATAAATCAACAAATCCTATATTATGTAAAAAGATAAAAAAGGGCGGAGAACTATATAAATCATAGCTCTCCGCCCTAGCGGTCTGGCAGGCAATCATTTCTTATCGGCTCTCCGATGGAGAGTGGTCTGCGCCGGATTTTTTCCAAGCACTTTTGCCAGAGTCGTTCCGTCGGGCTCCATCTTAAAGCTAATTGTCATACCAAGCTTAAACCTTAGGATAAGGAATCCCTTACTGAACTTGGCAGTTATCGGGTTGCCGTCGTTCTTCTTGTTCTCATGAGCAACCCCAGGAGAATAATATTCGTCCGACGCAAAGGTGTAACCAACCTTCACGTCATCTGGGTTACTGACGTCCACAACTGAAAGAGATGTGGGCGACCCGTCCGACCACGCACCGTCATGAATGCCAGAGAAAGCCGCCAAAGCAGGATCTGTTCCTGCAGGTGGCGGAGTGATGTTTACATTCAATAGTGGTGCGGCACATCCAGCCACCATCAACACTGCCATTACCACTGCCATTAAGCAACTTTGAAGATACACTTTCATTTTTCCGCCCTCCTTTAAGGGTTAGGTTTTGATAAGGACCTGTGATACCCCTAATTTCAGTATCATATCATCCTAGCAGATAATCACTTTTTTGTCAAGAGGGCCATTTTTCTAAAATTATGTTAAAATATATAAAAATATTTAATCTTAATCGAGCATGCTAGAACTCCAAACTAAAACATTTATAGTTTCAACTGATATCTTGCCGGAAATATGTGCGGCCTTCAAAAAGCCAATCGTCTTCTATCTTAAACATAAAAATGACCGCCGCGCTTTTTTCACCACTTTCGTCATTTTGGATTTCCAAAAAAAAGAGCTCACCTATGTCACGAGCTATCTTCCGGAAAATATACCACTCATAGAGAGACATCCCCAAAGTGAACTTTTCCAAATCAAGCTTTCAAATACCAATCCTCACTGCACTCTTCAAATAGAAAAAGATAAATCATTTTTAACCTTTGTCGAAACAACTCCCTATTTTTTCAAACTCAACTATCAAAAAAATTTGATGCAAGTCTATACTGGAGATGACTTTGATCTAAAACCGGATGAAATTGTAGCCTCCTTCAGTCCAACGGTCTATAAAGATGAGGATGATCCTGCTTATTTCTATTTTTCCTCCTTAGTGGTGAGTGAGGAAACAAAAAACAAAAATTTGTATTTTTATAGAGCTCTCTTGGATCTATCAAAAATTGAAAAAATACACACTCAGCCGGCGGAAGTCCGTGATTCCCCTCACGTCATAAGAAAAATAGGCGCTTCTCTGTTCGGCTCGGATTTCCTTACCAGCCGATGCAAAAATTTGCAGACCGGAGAGATATTCGAAACTAACAGATCCTACATGCTATATGTTTATAAGGCTCTTTATAAAAAATATTGCGAAAAAAACGGGATTACCTATTCCGAACAAGATTTTCAAGCAAACAATCGCTCGGCTTCGTTCAACTCTTTTTGTTTTTCCAAAGGAAAAGATTTCTTGGAAATATGCAAAAGGAATTCGGAATTCTCATTTTCACCGCTGCCAGGATCGATATTCACGCTAAACTTGAAAACTAATGTCAGAAAAGATGTTGCAACCACGTTTTGTGCTCCGGCCCATTTTGAAATTGACAATAAAACCGGAGATATTTACGTTTCTTCGCACAACTTCTCCAACTTTGGCAAAATATATTTTTTCGGCCCGGCCGCTATAGATCATTTCCAGTTGAAAAATGGAGAGTTGACGAAGCTTTCCACTTTTTCCCATCCCGACGGGTACCGTTTCACTTCACATAAAGTCTTTTCCTGGGAAGGCAGAACCTATCTCTGCACTTTTGGCCAGCCCAATCGGCTTTTTTTCATCGACACCGAAAATATGCGGGTGTTGTTTTATGAAGATATTGAAGAAGATTTACTTTCTCAGCAAACTGATATTGCCAATTTCATAAACTATACTCCCTTGGAAGCTTTCGTGATTAAGACCATCGAGGTATCTGATGACGGACAGTTTATTTTTTTCATGAGCTATGATTATATCTATTTCTACAGTTTTCCTGAAAGAAAAATTGTGCAAAAAATTAGATATACCGAAGGAACTTCTCCGGACGGAGAAATCGTACTTGCGGATTTCAATAAACAAACCACCCACGTGAATTATCTCTTCTAGGGCAAACGGTTCTCATGCACATCAGCCGCTATACCTTCAATCTCAAAGAAAAAATCCTGGCGGCAAATATTAGTAAAGACGGAATTATATGGAAAATCCCACTTCTGAGCAACATACAGTTTTTCAAATTCCTGAAAAATTTCTTGGTTTTTGGAATAGACATGAGAAGAAACTAGGTTGTCCAGTGAGAAGCCGCCTTTTTTGAGCAACTTCTCGAACGAAGTCATTACATAAGCTACATTTTTTTGCATATCATCCGTAAGAGACGACTCGCCAAGCTTATTAGCGCTGGATATTCCTGAAACGTAGAATTTTTTTATTTTATCATTTGGAAATTTAACTTCGACCGCTCGGGAAAATTTTGGACCGTGCGGCATCTGAGAAACTTGTCGACTATACTTTTGCGGGGCAGCTTGCGTATCTAGATTAACAGTCTCCCATTTTAATTTAAAATTTTCTTTGGGTTTTATCGCTTCAAAACCAAGACTGATTTTTTTGCCAAAACCAAGCCTGGCTTCGATGCCAGTCGCGGCCGGAAATTTCACAATACTGTTTTTCTTAAAGTAAGCATTGCGCGCCGCGTTGAAAGCGGGATAGTTTTCCCAAATGTGCACCATATAGTTCCAAAAGCGATAGATGTTTTGAGGTTCGAAATTATATTGCTTTAAAACTTTGGCTATTTTTGCGTATTCTCCAGTCGATTCTTTCTTAAAATAAACTCCTTTGTTTTTGAGATATATCCCAGCCACATTTAAACATTCAGAATCGGGAAAATTAAAATAATTTCCCACCACTTCTCCATCAATTTTGATTTGTTGAGATTGACCGTTTAAAATTTTGGTGCCGTTTATATATAGACTGACATTTTTCCCAATCATTTTTTCCGACAGTGAATCGCCGATCATGAGGAATGGGAATTTGCCGCGTACCAGTGACAATAGTTTTCTAATTTTTCTAAGATTCCCAAAAAAAACAATTTTATTAATACATATATTCTCTTTTTCCAATCTTAAAAGTAGTTCCTCGAAAAATTCGTCGCCTGATCGGATATTTTTTGAAGTAATATGCATATCTTGCCAATGCTTCATCGGTACGATTCTAATATCTAATCGATTGTCGTTTTTTTTCATATAAAAATTATTTGAACAATATTGGCACATATATTATAGACTGCTAGCCAATATTTGTCGATTTTTACAAATAAAAAATGGTAGGAAAATGAAAAAATCATTTCCCTACCATCACGTTCCCCCGAGCGAACGAGAGCTACTCATACTCAATTGAGTGTAATGTCATCTTGTTTGACCCGGTGCAGCTTCCAGATGTCGAAGTCCGCATCTCCGACAATTCCCTCCATATCATCAGATCCTTTTAGGCGAAAAGTGATATCGTAATCACGCCGCCCATACTGGAAAGAAAGGATTTCTCCACTCGCATTCAGTTTATACGCTTTGGCGAAACTAACTCCGGGAGTCTTTTTGATATTAAACTCCGGATATCCGTCCGTTTCGAGAAAGACATAGCCCTTTGAGATGGTCATTTTGACCTTCACCCCAAGGTCCTGGGTTTTATCAAAAAAAATCCCGCCCTTCCATACCCCATCCAAGGCTTCTCTCTGGCTGGCCATGGAAGCAGTCATGTTAGCAGCACTACAACTCGACAAAAGAAGTGCCACCAGAACTAAAAACAAACCGTTTTTAAAGGAACAACTAACTTTCTTCATAATGCGCTACCTCCCTTGGTTGCTTTTGAAAAAATTCAACTACTGTATTATTAACTATGACTATATACCTTATTCGTTCTTTTGTCAATAGCAATGACATGTGTTTGACTTATGCCCTGGGCTGATATATTATTTAAACATTACTATCTGTAATACATACATTTTTACACGTTATTCTTCACCTATGCGATCAGAACTAAAAATCAGTCTGCCGATAAAGAATCTACAAGAATTGGAAAAACAAAACAACTTTAAAAGCAAATTAGCTAAATTGGCTACCGGTTTTTTGGAGAAATATTATGGCGCCAATCTTCTTTTGGACATTCCACCAGCTCTTTACGAAACTGACTCGAAACTCTTTAGTGCCATTAGCACGGCGGAAAAATTGCAAGCCATCGGAATAATTGGAAAAATTATAAAAAGCCCAAAATTTTACGACGAGCCGTTTTTTCATCGATTCTCCATAACTATGCAAAAAATGAACCTCGGCAGTTCAGGCGGCGATTTTTTCAATGAAGAATCCGCTCTATGGAAGGCTATTGGGGAAGCAACCGAGAGAAGCCTTTGGAAAACCAATGACCATCTTTTGCAAAACATTCAGCATCTTCCTTATGCAAAAATTAAATCTAAAGCCCTAAACATTTTTAAACTGGCCGGGTTTTCCGAAGAACAAAAAAAGAGTTGCAATTGGATGAATTTTGACCAAAACGCTGTCTTTGGTTGGATACCAGCCATCTCTTTGACCGGACACGCTCCGCATAAAAATATTTTCTGCCCGGCCCAACTGATAAATTCTAGCTATTTCAATAGGAACGTGAAAGGGACTGGCATAGGCAACGACAAAGAGCCACTGTTACGCCATTGCATCACTACCGGCGCGGCCACAACCTCCGGACCACTGGAAGAAGCGATTGTTAAGGGAATTCTGGAGATAATCGAAAGAGACGCCTACATCATATCCTATCTTAACAAACTTTCTCCACCGGTTTTGGATTTTGAACACCTTTCTTTTCAAGACGAAGACTTGGAAAAGGTTTATAAAATGTTCAAAAGATATGGCTTAGAAGTATATCTAGTCAAACTTCCCACTGATTTTTCCGCTTCCATTGTTTCCGCTATCATTTTGGACAGAAGCGGCAATGGTCCGGCTTTTGCCATTGGAAACAGCGCTAAATTAGATTTAAAATCAGCTATCTTGGGCGCGCTAACCGAAGCTTTCTCCATCCGAATGTATCTGAAGAAAAATTGGGATATTAAAAAAGAATCTCCACTTCCGGACTTGAAAAAATTTAATATGATTGACCGCATGATCTATTGGGCTCGCCCGGAAAATATGCCTCGCTTGGATTTCATGACACAAGGCGAAAAAATAAAATTAAATTTGGAAACGGAAGAGAATTTTTTCAATACTCAAGAAAAAACAGACGGTGAAAAATATTACAAAGATAAGCTTCAGCTGCTCATAAAAGAATTGGGGGATAAAAAATATGAAGCTTGCTACGTAGAACTTTCCACTCCAGCGGTGAAAAAAATAGGCTTGCGCAGTGTTCAAGTTATCATCCCAGAACTTCAACCAATGCATTTGGATGAAGAATTGCCTTATCTTGGCGGTAAAAGACTGCACGAAGTCCCAAAAAAAACCGGCTATCTTCCGGCTGAAACACTCTGTCAAGAACCCCACCCTTTCAGTTAAACTTTAAAACTACAATCCTATGAAAGGCATATTTTCTAAAAAATTCCATAAAAAAGCTAACTTTGATTTTGCCATTGGCACTCCGCCTACCGATTCTCAATATTGGCCTAAAGAATGGGAAGAGATTTATCACAAAAGTTATCCGCGATTCCCCAAAAAAGAACTGTCCAAAAATTTATTAGATTTAGGAATGTTAAAAAACAGCTTGGAAAATCGCCATTCCGAGAGGGAGTTTGATTGGACAAAAAAAATATCCTTCGACGAACTGTCCACTATTTTATCCTATTCGGCAGGCATAAGAACTCCGGATGTCGAAGGAGAAGCTGTTCGCCGGTTCTATCCTTCCGGCGGAGCGCGCTATCCACTGGAAGTATACGCCGTAATCCAACGTGTCGAAGGTATGATTCCCGGCATATATCATTTCAACGTTAAGGACAACGCCCTGGAGACATTGACCATTGATCCTGAATATATGGGCGGGATCATAGAAGGATTGTTCTATCCTTGGTCAAGACTGGCCGCAGTGGTGCTTTTCACTACGGCAGTTTGGGACAGAAATTTCATGAAATATGATAATCGCGGCTATCGCATCACCCTTTTGGAGGCGGGCCACCTGAACCACAATTTTGCCCTGACCGCTTCCGCCCTTGGCATCAAGTGTTGCAACAGCGTGGGCTTTCATAACCAAAGAACCAATGAAATGCTAGATATCGAAAACGAGGATGAGGACACGGTGTATATGACACTCCTTAGCAAGTAATCCGGGCTAACCAAAAACTTATGGATGGAATTACCAGAAAAAAAGAACTCCTGTTGGAAATAATCAAAAAAGATGTTCTCATCACCGGCGAGCAGCAACCATCTTTTTCGTCTAATGGAGAAAAATCCGAAGAGAAATCTTGGCTCCTGGATTTTAGAAATATCTTTCTTGACCCGCAGGCATTGGAGTTAATTGTCGAAATTTTTTGGCATCAATTCGAAAAAGAGTACCCTTTCCAAGTTGGCGGCCAAGAAATCGCCGCCATTCCCTTGCTCAGTGCCATCGTACTGCACAGTCAAAAAATCGGGAAACCCGTCAATGGTTTTTTCATTAGAAAATCCAGAAAACCAACCGGCTTGCAAAAAATCATTGAAGGGAAATTGAACGATGAAAAAATAATCCTGGTGGATGATCTGACCAATAGCGGCGGCACACTCCTGCGTCAAGCCAAAGTTTTAGAATATGCTGAGAAAAAAGCTACGAAAGCTTTCGTCCTGGTCAGTTTTAGAGATGAAAATAAAGAAATTCTAGCGCAAAAAAACATCTCGCTATATTCCTTGTATAGCCTGGCGGATATCGGACTCTCTATTCCAGAAAAAATTATCCAAGAAACACAGAAATTCAAACTTTTTTGGAGATTCGCCAGTCCTAATCCGGCTTTTTTCCTGCGACTCGGAAAATCATCGCCAGTGCTCGACGAGGAAAAAGTCTATTTCGGCGCTGATAATGGCTGTCTTTGGGCGCTCAATCAAAATGATGGCACCGTAGCTTGGAAATTCGAAGAGACCGGATACAGCGTCTCATCTGACAAAATAATTTTGTCTTCACCGGCCATATACAAAGATACTGTCTATTTCGGGGCGTATGACGGTAATGTTTATGCTATTAATAAAAATACCGGCCGCCTGCGCTGGAAAAATATGGACGCCGAATTTGTCGGATCTTCTCCGGCTGTCGCGCCTGAGTTAGGAATATTGTTCATCGGCTTAGAGTTCGGATTATTCAAAAAACAAGGTGGCCTAACCGCCCTAGACCTTAAAACTGGCAAAAAAGTTTGGGACTATCGTATGCCAGATTTCACTCATTGTTCCCCCGCCTATTGCCCAGAGAGAAAAGTGGTGGCCGTTGGGTGTAATGATTTTTATGTCTATCTCTTTGACGCCGAAACAGGAAAATTGAAATGGAAATATCGCACCGGCGGAGAAATTAAGGCTTCTTTGGTTTTTGATGTCAAACGCAATCTGCTCTTGTTTGGATCATTTGATAAGAATGTCTACGCCCTCGATATCGACTCCGGAAAAGTCAAAGGAAAGTTCCAAACTAAAGAACCCATCTATTCCACTCCGCTGGTTCACGGCGATAACGTCTATTTCGGCTCAATGGACAAACATCTCTATAGCGTCAATCTTGACAGTGGAAAACTCAACTGGCACACCGACTGTGGCGGCCGGATTTTCGCCCAGCCGCAAGTAATTGAAGGCAAGATCTACGTCGGTTCAACTTCCGGCATCATGCTTGAAATAGATCTCTTGACTGGAAAAATAACCGGGCATTTCACCACTACCGAAAGAATCACCAATAGAATTGCCTACAATCCCAAAACTAAAAGATTTTTCCTGCCGACTTACGCCAATGAAATGTATTGCTTGAAAAAAGGAAATCCTGAAAGTTACGATATCAACTAAGATTTTTGAAATAACAAGCTATCCACATCCATAGAACTCATTCGCCCGGGAAGCCATACAACCGCCAAAACATTCTTCGTTGATGAAATGCTCGCACTGGTAACATTTTTCCATGGGAAGTTTGTTTTTTATCGTCTCCATTTCTTTTTGATACATTAATTTTATCTCGTTTTTTGAAAGTCCGTCCTTTTTCATTTCTTTAAACAAAAACATTTTGGAGCATGGCTGGACAGTCTTTCCATCCGGATTGATGAGTGGGATACTGCCCAGATCACAAGCGGAATAATAGCCGACATTTTTTCTCATCCACTCAAGCTGAACAGCATCAAACATGCAAGGTGGAATTGGATTAGCTGAACGACAGACTATGCCAGCTGCAACAACTTTTTGCAGCATCTCAAAAATTCGCTTGCCAAGAGCTTTGTCGATTGTATACGGAACAACTAAGGCCAAATGAATGCCTGCTTCATATTCTACCGCCAACGCAATCAACTCATCCAACTTGTCATCAGAACAATTTCCTTCAACATTATAGCGCAAAACTGTTTTAACTTTCTTTTTTGAATAAAATTCCAAACTTTCGATGAATTTTTCCCGCCTGTTTTTTTCAAAATACTGAGAAGAATTCAGATACATTCGGCTCGGCATAATCCGCAATTTTTCGAGTCCATTACTGAAAACTGTCGCTTTAACCTTTCTTAATCTGCAATAGAGCAGGGCATTGTTAATATGTTTCCAAATAGTCGGCTCTCCACCAATAATGCTCAGGTTTAGGTTCTCATGTTTTTGATGAGCCTCAACCAAACCAATAAAAGTCAAAAGATCCATATCTTTTTTAAATTTGCTGATATAGCCCTTGGTATAGCAATATTGGCAATTGGCATTACAACGATAAGACGGCGCAATCATCAAGGAAAAATTTTTCTGCATGTCCCTCATAAAAATCATGATTAAAAAAATTGATACTCAATAATTATATATCCCCGGGGATAAAAAGTACAGTCGCCTACTGCAACAAAAAACTCTGTTTATACAGAGTTTTTTAAAGATTTTAATGAATTTCATGAGGTCATTTTTGTCTACTTCCCCATCTTCCTCCGGATGAAAGCTGGGATTTCGAGTTCGTCGTCTTCGTCTTCCAGTTCTTTATTCTTTTGGGTCACCATAAGGCTATTCTGAATAAATCTAAACAGACCATACCAGAAGCTTCTTTTTTATTTCCGCATCTCCCACTGCAAAGCCTTCCATAAAAATAACTTTTTCCGAATAATCGATATCTTCAAAATAAGCCAGTTGTGAGCGAAAGTTTTTTTCACTAAATTCAGTTCCGAAAATCTCTTTTGATTTTTCAATTATAGGCAGTATCGAACCTAACTTTTCCGCAATGAAATATAAATCGACATAATCTTTCCACTTAGCGCGCCTTCCCAAAGCATAAGCTTTCATGGCTGAAAGAGTGACAACATCGGGAAGCGCAATGATATCCTCTATTTTTTCAGAAAACTCCAGCGAAAAAGGATAATTCATAAAAGTAAACTTTATACCACCAGCAATGAACGTATATTCATCCCCGCTATCAATAAGGACCGTTTCAATTTTCTCAAATTTCAGAATTTTTTTTCGGATACCGGTCGCATCAATTTTTGTATTTACAACAGCCAGATCAAAATCAATCGATTGGCGGTGCCCCAAATGAAGGGCGATGGCTGTGCCGCCGACTAGCGCGAAATCGCGTGAAAATTCTCTGAGTTGCGGCAAAAGCTCGGCCTGTTTTTTCGATAAAATTTCCTTATGCATATTTTTTGAAGTATAATTCAAAATAATTTTTTATCCCTGGACGAAAGTTATTTCTTTTTATCTCCGCTTTTTTCCGAAAAATCGAGGCTGTTTTTTCCATGCCCAGTATCTCAATAAGTTCTTGCGTATCCTCCCAAGTGCCCAAATTCAAAACCGTCTCGACGATTATTTCTTCGGAAAGGTTCTCAAAATCATTAGTAGACCAGAACAAATATGGCCTTTTTTTAGCGAAATCGTTAAGTTCCATAATGTAATTATAGCACAAAAAAAGCAACGAGGCAAAGCAAAAACAGGCCTAAATAACGCTGGGGGTTCCTAATTGAAATATACTATCAATTATTTTTTAACTTATTTTCCCTCGCATATCGCTTAACCGCCGACTCAATTAATTTATCCAAAAAAATAGAAAAGTCCATACCATCCAATTAGGCAGCCTGCTTTTTATTTTTCCATCTTCAATTTCACTGAGCCAGCAAATGCCATAAGATCGGTCTTAAAAGTGTAAGTTAATTTGTTTTTAGCTGCATGCCGTTCTGTGGCATATTCCAAAAGTTTTTTGATAAGATCGGCCAATTCTAGGCCGCTCGCCTTCCAGAGATGATGATAGAGCGTGCCCGGCAAAGGGTTGATTTCATTGGCATAAACCTTGCTTGTTTTCTTATCGAAAAGAAAATCCACCCGGGCGATACCACTCGCTCCGATATTGACGTAAATTTTTTTAGCCATTTCCTGAACTTCCACAGTCGTCTTCTCATCCAACCGCGCCGGAATGACCAGGCGATTTTGCGCGTTACCCGTTTGTGCCCCACCGTCTTTCAGATATTTTTCATTAAAATCAAACATATCGCTCTCAAAAACCGACTCCTGCACCAAGGATGCTATCGGCTCGCCGTTGCCGATAATACAACAAGTAATATCCGCGAGATTATCCACCCCCTCCTCGACTAAAACTTTTTCACCGTAATGCAATGCTACTTCTATTCCGAACTCTAATTCTTTGTCATCCTTGGCGCGCGTGATACCGATCGATGAACCCAGCCTTGGCGGCTTCACGAAAAGTGGAAAGCGCAAATTAGCTTTTATATTCTCGATTACCCCATTCTTATTGTTGTCCCAATCGCGGCCACTAAAATGGATGAATTTTGTTGCTGGAATGTTCAGACTTTGATATAAAAGCTTAGTCAGAATTTTGTCAAAAGAAATTGCGGACGAAGCTACGTCGCAACCGATATAAGGCACATTGATAATTTCAAAAAGTCCTTGAATAGTTCCATCCTCACCGTTGGAACCGTGAAAGCAAGGGAAGGCCAGATCAATAGTGATTTTTTTCGACATGAATCCGGCCTTTTCAAAAACCAATTTACCGCGGGAATTTTTCAAATCAAGAGAATAGTTCTCAAAATCCTTCAGTTTTTCGCTATAATTCTTATCTTGGAAAAATTTTAATTTGCCTAATCGTTCATCAATGTACCACTCGCCGCCTTTTCCAAGATAGACCGACGTAACTTGCAGTCCCATCTTTTTCATTTCTGAGATGACCAGTTCCCCCGTTATGATAGACACATCATGTTCTGGACTCTTTCCGCCAAAAAATATTCCAATATTCATACTATTATGTTTAAAAATAATTATCCGGCAGATCATTTTGAAAAATGATTGTGTCGCCGTTTCGGATTATCTGTGGCAAAGCGGCATGCGCCGCTTCCGTCGAATTGAAAACTTGATAATTTCTGAAACCTTCCCCCTCCATACCCGCAATGATATGCGGTGCAGCCGGGCTTTTAACTAACATCACCAAATCTATCTTGTTTTTTGCATATAAACGACCAATCCTATTATGCACTTCTTTCGTTTTTTTGCCCAGTTCAACGAGACCGGGAGTGAGAACTAGTTTACGTCCGGTAGAGAGAGCTAGCACCTCGAGACCGCTCATAATTCCAGCAAAATTTCCATTATAACTGTCGTCAATCACCCAGACATTTGTTTGTGAATTGTAGATTGGTTCGATCCGATGCGGTATATATTCGATTTTTTCCACCGCACTAGCCACTTCCTCCATCGTCATCCCTAATTCCTTTGCAATCTTAGCCGCCAGCAGGATAAGTGAAACGTTGTGCTTCGCTAAAAGCTTGGTCTTGAAATTCACTCCGGCTATTTCAAATTTGAGACCAGAAAAATTTTTTTGACTTTCTATATTTCCTATTTCATCCTGGGAAACCATTGAGATATTTTTCAAATTAAACCGGCTATAATTTTTCCTGATATTTTCATCGTCCAGATTCAGAACTGACATATTTCTAGTTTCTTGCGGCAGTTCGAATTTAGCCTGAATGATGTTTTCCAGACTGCTAAAACGCTCCAGGTGAGATTCATTAACACCGGTGAGAATAGCATACTCCGGACGGACCAATTCGCAAATATTTTTGATGTCACCTATCTGGTATGCCCCCATCTCGACGATGAAGATTTTATTGTTCCGTAGAAAACCAGGATTTTTAACGATAAAATCAGCAATGCCGACGTCTGTGTTTATGTTTTCTGTCAATTTGAACGTACGGAATTTTTCTTCCAGTATAGTTGCCATAATTTCCCGTGTCGAAGTTTTCCCGTAACTGCCGGCTATCCCGATAACCACTACATCATCATATTTTCGCAAGATGTCTTTCGCCCGGGCAATCAGTTTGTTTTTTAAATACTTATCTAGTGGACCAATCAGGATATTCGCTAAGCTCACAAAAAAGGGCAACATGACGATTTCCAAACTGACAATCGCTAAGCTACCCAGCCAAAATTTCCAAAAAGAAAAAATTGCGACTACCGCCAGCAAAAAAGCCGTTACACTATAGATAAGTCTAACTTTATTCGTCCAAACAAGTGCCGCGCGTTTTTCCAACTTCCACCAAGTCAGGTGCGTGTAGGCAAAACGCAAGAATTTTTTCGTCTCGTAGAGATTGAGCTGAAGTATATAGATAAGATTTCTAAGTAACATTGATTTCGCGTAAAAATATTTTCTTAAATTCCTCCGGCTGATCGATAAAGGCAAAGTGTCCGGCTGATTTTATGATAAATAGCTCGGAATTGCTAATCAATTCTTGCATACGCTTCCCATGGTCTAGCGGCGTAGCCGTGTCGTTTTCTCCCCAAATCAGAACCGTTTCGATTTTGATTTTTTTCATTTCCTCGCTCAAATCTTGACGGATTATTTTCTTGTAGCTCTCCTTTAATACGCCCGCTTCTATATAGTCTTCGGAACCCATCATCTTGTATGCTTTCTTTCTAATTCTATCACGAAAGTGTGTCAATACTGGAATTTTCAAAAAAAATCCAACAATTTTAGCTATAATTTTATATATGTGTATTTTCACCCCGGTTTTTCTTATTCCGGCTGCACTCAAAAGAATCAATTTTTTAGCCGCGCCGTCTTGAGATAGATATTTCATGGCTGTACTGCCACCGAAAGAATGTCCAACTAAGATCGGATTTTCTATGGCCAGTTTTTCCAGAAACTTTCGCAATAAATCAGCATATTCCGCTACGCCCCACACCGCATTCGGCCGATCACTCTTACCAAAGCCTGGGAGATCTAGCGCGATACAATTATCAACTTCTTGGAAAATACTTTTTAAATGTGTTGATTCCGAATTCCAACCATGCAAAAAAACAGTAGTATTTTTTCCATCAAAATCATCACTTTGATAATAATGTATTCTCAAATCATCGATTATAATCTGTTTTTCAGGCATATTATTCTTCATCAAACCCATAATAACTACACAATATTTTATACCAAACTCCGCACCAAGGTTAATGTTTACATAAATGGTAGCTTGAATTGCTAATTTTTGCAACAAAAAAGCCCTGCTTGAGCAGAGCTGATTTATGAATTTAATTCAAAGTTTTTCCTAAAATAATCCGGGACTATTTCCCCATCTTTCTCCTTATAAACGCCGGGATTTCGAGTTCGTCGTCTTCGTCTTCCAGCTCTTTGTTCTTTTGCGTCGCCATGAAATTGTTCTGTTTTTTCGGCGGCACTTTTTCTTCGATGATCATTTTGGATCCGAATTTTTCCGGAAAAGTCATTTTCGGTTCCAATTCCAAATCTAGTTCCGAATCCATTTCTCTTTCTTTGCGGCGCGAGTCTTCTCGACGTGAATCTTCTCGGCGCGAGTCATCTTTGGCCATGCGGGAGAGTTTTTCGACTGGAGATTCCTTGATGTTTTCCGCATCAAAGCCGGTAGCCACCACCGTGATCTGCACTTCACCTTTTTTCATCGTTTCATCCACCACTGCGCCAAAAATCACTTTCGCGTTTGGATCGATGGATTCGGTGATGACATTGGCCGCTTCATTGATTTCGAGCATGGTCAGGTCAGTCGAGCCGCTGACATTGAAGAGCACACCTTTCGCCCCATCGATGGACAGTTCCAAAAGCGGACTGTTGATGGCCGCCTTAGCTGCGTCCAGGGCGCGAGATTCGCCTGAGCCGACACCGATGCCCATGAGCGCGGAACCACTATTGGACATAATAGCTTTCACGTCTGCAAAGTCCACGTTGACTATGCCCGGTTTCGTAATAAGATCAGAAATGCCTTGCACCCCTTGGCGCAAAACATCATCCACAATTTTAAAAGAATTGATGAGGGTAGTTTTTTTATCAATGATTTGCAACAGTTTGTCGTTGGGAATAGTGATGAGCGTATCCACGCGTTCCCGCAAATTTTCCAAACCTTCTTCGGCGATAGCCCGACGCTGTGCGCCTTCAAAACTGAAAGGTTTGGTGATGACCGCCACGGTCAAGGCTCCCAATTCTTTGGCCGTTTCCGCCACAATCGGGGCTGCCCCGGTACCTGTGCCGCCACCTAGTCCGCAAGTGACAAACACCATATCGGCCCCTTTCAAAATTTCTTGAATCTCATCACGATTTTCTTCAGCGGCTTGGCGTCCCACATCCGGATTCATGCCGGCCCCCAGACCCTTGGTCAAGTTTTTCCCGATATGCACTTTCTCGGCGGCTTTGTTATGATGCAAATCTTGCGCATCAGTATTAATGGCCACAAATTCCACGCCTTTCAATTTCGATTCAATCATGCGGGAAATAGCATGTCCGCCGGATCCGCCGACACCGATGACCTTAATTCTTGCAAAAGTTTCTACCGGGGGTTTTATTTCTGCCATATGTTTTTATGTATTCAAAAAAAATTTAATTTAAAAAAATAAACTCAAAAATCAAAAGTAAATCTCAACCTACCAT
>Ga0114951_10001995_pt1 | contig 24044 bp, 22 predicted proteins | sample AM7aDNAmetaG_FD_88677 | JGI IMG/M metagenome (GOLD analysis project Ga0114951, IMG submission 88677) | Freshwater microbial communities from Finland to study Microbial Dark Matter (Phase II) - AM7a DNA metaG | ecosystem: Environmental > Aquatic > Freshwater > Lake | place: Finland: Lake Alinen... | reverse complement strand
GCGGGCCAGGCGGCCATGGATTTTGCCGTCAAGCGTTCGCCGGTTATTGACTCCCAACGAATTGGTATTCGGGGCTTTAGCCTGGGTATCCGCACCGCCAGTCAAATAGCCGCCAACGACCCTCGTTATGCCGCCATTGCTACCCACGGGTCCGGTTTAGGAGGGGGAGGGGGTGGCGGACGCGCCGGTGGGGGCGGGTCACCCAGGAGAGGAGGTCCAACGGGTCCGGACCCTACCCTGAAAGAAAAGGTGATGTTTATGCACGGTTTTCAGAATGAAGAAGAATTTGACCGTGAATTTCACCAGCGGGACACTTTTGAAGGGGTACCTCAAAAAATCCAGTGTCCCTTCCTGATCGTTACTGGCCAAAGTGGTGGTATGGGGCCCGTTTCAGGTACTGTTCAGTTTTATAATGATTTGAAGGGGCCTAAAAAGCTTATGATGTACCAGGGGGAAGGTCATGAAATCAGGCAAACCTGCGATGTTGATGCCATGATAGCCGATTGGTTCAGGGATAGATTTGATGGAAAGCCTATGGTAAACGAGATCGTTTCTGTTGACTCTAGCGGCATAGAAACCAGGAGATAAATACTGACCAGAAAGTCCACCATAGTACTTGGTTGTGTCTCTGTCATTACCAAAATTATTGGTTAGAGACTTCGCTACGGAGTTATGTTATTATGGGTGCAAAAGAATACACCCCTGTGTTATAAGCTGAATTATGGAATTATCACGTAGAGAGTTAATAAAAAGCCTGCTGGTACTCGGATCAGGAGTGGCTGTTGCAGGCAGTCTTGAATCACTTACGGGTTGCAGTGCCGAAAATACGCAGGCGCTTCCAACTTCAAGCCCATCAACAGTGCCTCCAATTTCAACCCCCGCGCCTGCTTCCCCATCTGTGATGGTTCCCTCTCCCCCGCAAATGCCTTACCTGGCAGTTGCCCGCGGCCAGAATCCGGAGGCCATAGTTCAGGCCGCCATTAAAGCCCTGGGTGGTATGGAACGCTTTGTAAAAAAGGGTAATGATGTCATTATTAAACCCAATATATGCGTGGCTTATCACACCTTTGAGTATGCGGCCACTACTAACCCTGAAGTGGTCGCTGCCCTGGTAAAATTATGTCTGGTTGCCGGAGCCAAGCGTGTCCGGGTCATGGACCAGCCTTTTGGCGGTACCGCCGAGCAGGCCTACCAGATAAGTGGTATTTCAACAGCGGTTAAGGCCGCCGGCGGCGAAATGGAAATCATGAGTGCTATGAAGTTCAGAGAAGTCCCCATCCCTTCGGGTCGGGACATCACGAAATGGCAGGTATACGGCGAGGTACTGGATACAGACGTTTTGATAAATGTTCCGATTGCTAAACACCATAACCTGGGCAGGCTTACACTGGGCATGAAGAACCTAATGGGGCTGGTTAAGGACCGCAACCAGTTTCATTTCAATCTGGGTCAGCGCGTAGCGGATCTTACCAGTCTTTTACGTCCCCAGCTGACGGTGGTGGATGCGGTGCGGATTCTTACTAACCATGGCCCTACCGGGGGCAGCCTCGATGATGTAAAACTAATGAATACCGTTATTGCCAGCCACGATATTGTCGCCACTGATGCTTATGCCGCTACTCTGTTCGGTTTGACGGCTAACGATATTCCCGCCATTCGTGCCGCTATGGAGATGGGGCTGGGCACCACCGACTTGAAAAGCGTGAAAATTGAAGAAATTAATGTTTAGAATAGACCATTATGACCGCTGACGCTGCTCTGAAAAGGAAAAAGGTAGTCTCCCCAAAATGGATTTGGGTACGCCGTCTGGTGCAGACGTTTTTCCTGCTGGTTTTTCTTTACCTGTTGGTGGCTACCATTCAAGGAATTACCGGCCGTTTGCCCAACGACCTTTTTTTTCTGCTTGATCCGCTGACTGGAATTTCCGCTTTCCTGGCCAGTCGCAACTGGATAGCCCCGGCGATGCTGGGTATTCTCACACTGGTTCTGGCAGTGATTATCGGACGCGCCTGGTGCGGCTGGGTTTGCCCTCTGGGTACTCTTCTTGACTGGACTCCTTCTCGCCGCCAGCCTAAAAATCCGGCTGTATCTCCTGTCTGGAGCCAGGGTAAATACTTGCTGTTCTTTGCAATTATCCTGGGTGCGGTTATGGGTAGTCTGGCCTTGATAGTATTGGACCCGATTACAATACTCTTCCGCACTTTTGCAGGGGTTATCTTGCCTGGCCTTAACCAGTTAATCGGGAGCGCAGAAACCTGGTTGTATGGTTTTAAGGTCTTGGAGCCTGCCCTGGATGGGATTGATGGAGCTTTGCGAGGGTGGTTGTTAAACAATCAGCCTTTTTATCTGGCTAACCTGTGGCTTCTGGCTGTCTTGGCGGTTGTCCTGACCCTCAATGCACTCCGCTCACGCTTTTGGTGCCGCTACCTGTGCCCCCTGGGCGGCATGCTGGGATTGATTTCGAAGGTCGCCTTTATCCGCCATAGAGTGGATGCTGAAAAATGTATATCCTGCCGGAAATGCTCTTCGCTTTGTCCGACTGGCGCCATTTGCCCTGAACATCATTTCGCTGCCAATATCTCCGAATGTACAGTCTGTCTAAACTGCAAGGAAGGTTGTCCTGTCAGAGCCATTTCCTTCGGAAAAGCCCAAAAGAGCATGTATTCCCAAAACACCCAACGCCGCTGGCTTCTCTCTTCCCTGGGCGCAGCAGTCGTGGCTGCGGTTTTCTTTCGCTTTATTCCTTCGTTAACCGCTGCCACTAATAAATTGATCAGGCCGCCGGGAAGCACTGAGGCCAGCCTGAATAACCAGTGTATTCGCTGCGGTGAGTGTGTCAGGGTTTGCCCGACGGGCGCTATTCAGCCCAGTCAAAAGGACAGTCCGTCCAAACTGTGGACACCGGTTCTTGAAACCCGGCGAGGTTATTGTGACTATTCCTGTAATTCTTGCGGTGCTATTTGTCCTACTGGAGCTATTGCCAGCCTTCCTCTGGAAACTAAACGAAAGACTGTCATAGGATTGGCCAAAATCGACCAGACCAGGTGCATTACCTGGGCAGAAGAACGGGATTGTATTGTCTGTGAGGAGATGTGTCCGATTCCGGATAAAGCCATTAGACTTGGCGGTGGGGGCGGTGGAGGGGGTTCGGGTCGAGGAGGACGTGGAGGCGGCTCAGGCCAGGGTCGCCACCCTCAGGTAATAGCCGAACTCTGCACAGGCTGTGGAATTTGTGAGCAGCAGTGCCCTGTGGCCGGTGAATCCGCCATCCGCATCTTTCCGCCTGAGACATAAACAAGAATAACTTCGATTTGGCATTGCCAGATTGATTCCAGTCTACTTTTATCATCAGGTCAATGGGAAAAGCTGTTGGTGGCTGGAAACTAATAAATTAAGTAGACTTATCTGTTGTATTACCGTCTATTTGGAAAATCGAATTTACGATGCGGTTTAAAAATTTCATGGTGGATGTTTGTTTAAAACCAGCCAGGAATGCCACCACGATTGAAAGAGCTGTTACCCCCACCTGCATTGTAGTTGTCTTGCCTTCTGTCGTTATGGCTGAATTACTGATGCTTGATAAACCTGCCTGAAACACCAGGTAAACGACTGCGCCTAAAGCCATGCCTATCAAAGGGTGAAGATAATACCAGGGTTGGTATTGTTCATCAAAATCCTGGTGACCAAAATGAGAAATTAAAGCTCCCAAAGCATCAATTACGCTGCCTATCCCTCCCCACATCGCACAGGCCAAAATACCAATAGCCATCCCGCTGGATTTACCACTATCAGGAAATAGTGATTTCCATGCTATCATTCCCACAAAACCCGCTAAAAGGATACAATTATAGATTAATAAACGAGTAAACGTTTTTGGCCAGAGACTGCGTGATTTATATGATTGAACCAGGTAACGTTTGACTGTATCCAGATCATCTAAAACATCATCGGCCTTAAATCCTTGTGTTGACAGTTTGGTACGTGCCGCGCTGATAAACTTGGCGCAGTTATTGGTTAATGTAACACAATTGCTCTGTTCTTCAACTAACATCGACAATCTGTCTGCTTCTGCCGCTAAATTGGTCAAGGTTATGGCGCTGTTGGCATTATCATCAATTGTGCCATCCGGTTTCTTTTTGTCCGTGCAAATCAACTTGCTTCTCGGGTCTCCAATTATAGCTTTGATACCAGCATCAGATGCCATAAGATCGCCTCCTTGTACTTATGCGACAGCTAGACCCAATTATAACATAATAAACGATTTTGAAACTGCAAGTCTTGTAAACCTTGCCTTGCGGTCCTGTATGGCTTGCGCCATAAGAACATGTGTGCTACTATGAGATCAAGTAGTAAGGATTGGAACATTCAAAAAATCAAGGAGGCCGTTACTATTTAAAAACTCATTTTTCCAAAACAAATCCAATTTTAGCCTCAAAAGATTAACATAATCAAATTATTGCCCAATTTAAAATCACTTCGGCTTTATTTCCTCCGCGTTTTTCAGCGCTACCAGCCTGACATCCAGGTTGCTGGGCCCTCCGCACTCGGGAATATAACAGGTTACATCGCTAAACAGACATTTCTTTTTGCACTGGGGACATTCTGCTGGAGGTGTTTCAGCCTGTAGAACGTAATCGCATTGGGAACATATCCACCAGCTCTTGTTTGTCATCATAATTACCCTCCGGGTTGCGTATTATTGGTAAATACTTAAAGGCTGTAATTGTTTCGCTTTAAGGCGTCGTGGGTAAAATGCCGATCACTTGTATGCCGTGAATAACCATGTTAACTGCAATAGCGGCCAGAAGCAAAGCTGCCACACTGGAAAGAACTTTAATCCCGGTTTTCCCCAGTATCCGCACTATCCGGTCAGTTAACAAAAATGAAATCCAGACTATAATTATGTTTAATATAAAAGATATCAGCACGAAATAAATCTGAAATTGGGTTGCTAGTAGAAGCAAAGTGGTGATGGTGGCAGGTCCAACCGTTAGAGGAGTGCCTATGGGAACGACCGCCATCATGTCCCCTTTTATAATTTCTACCATGCGGCCGCTGGTCATATACCGGATAGAAAATATCAGCAAAATAATGCCGCCGGCTATTGCAAAAGCCCCCACTGAAATCCCCAGCACTTTCAAAAGAAACTGCCCCAAAAACAGGAAAAATAAACCCACTACAGCGGCAGCTCCGGTGGCCAGGTTAATCATTCTAAACCGCTCACTGCGGTTAAGGCCTTCACTCAAGGCAATCACAAAAGGCAGGTTTCCGATCGTATCGATAACCACAAAAAGGGGGATAAAGGTCATAACCAGTGAGTCTACCCAGGTGTAAGGTGTCATATTATTATTCTATCATTTTAATTTCGGTTAAATACTCAGTAACTTGACCTTTGCGTTTATCACCAGGACCGTTCTCCCAACAAATGCAATCTCAACTCTCTGCGCCCATAGAGTTGGATGAATTCGCCGCTAGTCCTGGCTCACGTCGATGATTTCCACTGAATCATCGTAGTGCCTTTTTATACTGCCTGAGGCTAAAACAATGCGCCCGACTATATATCCTGGTATTAGCGCCATTATTATCATGATGCCTATACCGGCTAGTTCAGCGCCCACGTGAATCCCTGGAACAATAAATATTGCCGCCAGGCCTCCCATTAAACCCGGCCATCCATGCAGATTGGTGACGCCGCAGGTATCTATCATTCGGAAAGCTTTCTCTATTTTGGGTTGTATAACTGCAAACCCGAAAGTTGAAAGTGTCCCTGCCAGGATTCCGATGAGAAATGCGGTAGGATGATTTGCGGAAGCACAGGTGGCCCCTATGGCCACTCCGCCTGCCAGGGATGCATTGGCTATATCCGAAATACAGATTTTGTGCCTTAAGCCGACTGAAGTAACATATGTCGCCAGAGTGGAACCGCAAAGGGCGATAACTACATTCACTGCAGTAAAAGGTACCAACGCGGGTTCAACCAGTGCGGCACAAAAACTGGGCCAGAATACCCACAGAATCATGCTTCCCAGCATAGAAAACCGGTCGCTGGTAAAATCAGACTCAATTGGAATCCCCGTTTCCTTTTTAGCGGTAATGGCCATCACTACTCCTACCCCAAACAGGGCTCCGAAAGCGTGGATGAGTATGGAACCGCCTGTATCGATAAAAGCCCCGCTGCCGATTAATCCAAACCCGTTTTTAGCCAGTATCCATTCGTTCATCATATAAAACGGAATAAATAATATCGCCAACACAATATATTGGTACATCTTCAGTCGCCCCAGGCAAGCGCCGGCGCAAATTAATAGGCTTGCTCCGGCAAACTCCGCCAGGATAAACCGGTCTACCTCAATATTTTTGGCGCCGCCAAAAATCCCGGTACTATCGATTAACATGTATATAGGAATCGCCACACTAACCAGGAGAAAAGTTGCAGTCAGTGCCGATCTTCCGTACTTTCTCAGGAAAACCATCAGGAATCCGAAGCCGACCAGGAGCATGGCCATAATCTGGATAGATCGATCGTACTTTTGCACATCGACTAGAGTCCCGTCCTGGGCCAGGCAGACCTGCGACGAAGCTATAAAAAGCATCATTACAATGGCAAAGACCATTAACCAGCGGTATTGTTTTTTTAACATGTATAACCTCAAAATTTTTACAAAGGGCGCGTTTCTCTCTCGTTCAATATGAATTTTGGAAAGCGTTTACTCTAAATAATACAATCATATTACAGGTATCAATGAATTGCCGCAAACATCCTTGAATATTTGAAATGATTGGATACAAGAAAAATTGAATAAGTTAATTTAGAGTAAAGGTTAAGACAGTTAAAAGCCCCCCGACCCTATAAAGGAATCGGGGGGTTTTATTTGAATTAGTCCAAGTTAAAATTTATTACCATTGCACAAACATCGGCATGACTACATGGACATAGTTGTCCGAGCCGACAGGTTTGATCACGCCGGGGCTGCTTGGACTGGAGGTCTCGAGCATGACCCGCTCTTCTTTCAAGACACTCAGGACTTCCACCAGATATTTGCCGTTGAAAGCGATCTTGGCCTCGTTGCCCTGCACGGTGGCGTCTATTTCTCCCTGGTCGTCACCTATTTCTTCAGATCTGGCAGAGATAGTCATCTTGCCGGGGGTTAACTCCCCACCTGGAGCAATGATCAGGCGCACGATGCCTGTGCCGTCTCGGGCGAATATCGCGGCCGTGCGCGTGGCTCTTAAGAACTCCGTTGCATCAACCGTAGCCTTGGTTCCTGTACTGGTGGGAATAAGCTGCTCATATTGCGGGAAGGCCCCCTGGATCAATTGTGATACTAATTCGATGTTCTTCATTTTAAACAGAATCTGACTCTTGTTAGGGTTAACAGTGACCTCTACCGGATCTTCCTGGTCACTCATCAATCGATTCAATTCAGCCAGAGTTTTTGCGGGAATAATTACCTCGATCTTCTGGCTGACGGGCTTGATCAGAGTTACTTTATAGACTGCCAGCCTGAAGCCGTCTGCTGCCGCCAGTGTCAGTATGCTGCCGTCAAATTTGGCGTCAATGCCCGTCAGGACTGGTCTGGATTCTTCGGAAGCGGCGGCGAATACCACCTGCGTGATAGCCTGGCGCAGCGCCTCTACGTCGATGCTGGTACTAATGCTTTGGTCGACAGAAGGTATTGGTGGAAAATCCTTGGCATCCATGCCGCTTATACGGGCCTCGTAGCGGGCACAGTGCACCGAAATTGTCTTGGTCTTGGGCGCCATAGTGATATCCACTTTATCTTTGGGCAAGGAGTTAATAAACTCCGTCAGCAGCTTGGCTGGCACTGTAATAGTGCCCTCTTCTTCTATTTTTGCACCAATCCAGCAGCTTATCGCCATTTCCAGATTAGTGGCGATTAGTTTCAATCTGGATTGATCGGTCTCCAATAAAATATTATTGGTGATGGGTAAGGTGGTGCGGGAAGCCACGGCCCGGCCTACAATCCCAAGTCCCCAGTTCAAATTCTCTTGAAGGCAGGAAAGTTTCACATTACACCCCCAATTATCTATACTTATGAAGCTGAAAATTCTTTTGTAGCGTGATTATATACTAAACCGCTGCATTACTCAAGAGGTTCACAGGATAATTTTAAGTTTATACTCTTAATTTTACCCTTACTCAAGTACGATTGTTCCGCTTTTGCCTCCTGACTTTTTAACCAGGCGCACGGACTCGATCCGCATGGAGCGGTCCACTGCTTTGCACATATCGTAGATGGTCAAAGCAGCCACGCTGACGGACGTCAAAGCTTCCATTTCCACCCCCGTCTTGCCCGTATTCTTGACTGTGGCGGTGATCAGCACTGCTTTGCCTTTTTCGTTTATTTCCAGATCGACCTTGATTTCGCTGAGCAGCAGGGGATGACAGAGGGGTATAAGATGCGGAGTCTGCTTGGCAGCCATAATGCCGGCCAGTTGGGCTACGCTGAGGACATCTCCCTTAGAGGTCCCCCCTTCCTTTATCATGGCCAGGGTTTCTGCCTTCATCCGGACCTCGCCCTTTGCCACTGCTTCCCGCAGCGTGTCGGCCTTCTCAGAAACATCTACCATGCGCGGCCTGCCCTTTTCATCGGTATGGCTCAACTTCATCGCCATCGTTCTCACCTTCTGTTTTCTCAAATCTAATAGCCCATAGCTATACTATCCGCCTACCTGACAGAAAGGTCTGTCATTCGGCTTATGCCCCTCGCCCAGGAGATGCCCTTTCGGTTTTGCGCTTACCGCTTTCTGAATCAGTTCCTTCAGTTGCTCCGCCGCCATCCCGCCGCGTAAAGGTTCCCTTAAATCGATCATATTTTCAGACATCAGGCAGGGTCGCAGTTTACCATCGGCAGTCAGGCGAATGCGGTTGCAGTTAAAACAAAAATGCTCGCTGAGAGCGGAAATAAAGCCGATGGTCCCCCTGGCTCCCGGTAATTTATAATATTTGGCTGGACCGTTGCCCCACTGGTGTTTAAAAGGCACCATATGTCCCAGGGGATCGATGCGCTGCTTCAATTCACGGGTGGTAAGCCCTGTGGGCGTACTGCCGTCGTGACCGGTAAATGGCATCAGTTCTATGAAGCGCACGTGCCATTCTTCATCCAGTGTCTTGCTGGCAAAGTCCAGGATTTCATCATCGTTGATCCCCGCCATCACTACCATATTGATCTTGACCGGATTAAGCCCGGCTTCTCTGGCAGCCTGGATGCCTTCGATTACTCTGGCAATGTCCCCTCCGCTGTCCACACCCCGGCAAATCTTCTTGAATTTCTCCGGTTTCAGAGTGTCCAGGCTTACATTGACACGTCGCAGCCCGGCCTTTTTGATATCGGCGGCATACCTGGACAATAAAATGCCGTTGGTGGTCATGGCGATTTCCTCAACTCCGGGAATCTGATCGATCATTTTAATAAAGTCAGCTATTCCCGTCCTTACCAGGGGTTCACCGCCTGTGATGCGGATTTTGGATATCCCTAGCTCCACCGAGGCACGGATAATTGAACTCAACTCTTCGTAGGTCAGGATATTGCTGCGCGCCATCCAGGGCACTCCTTCTTCAGGCATGCAGTAGACGCAGCGCAGGTTGCAGCGGTCGGTTACCGATACCCGCAGGTAGTTAATGGGACGCAGAAATGAATCTGAAATACCGGTCATAACACTTCCCTTTGTTAATGAGGCTGTACTGGATTAATTATATCATCTGGATGCCCAATCCTGCAGAAGCAAGCGGGCTTTAGCGGCGGCACGGGCACGGTGGCTGATCTGATTTTTCACCTCAGAGGGTAATTCAGCCATGGTTTGGTTCAACTCAGTAAAATAAAAAATAGGGTCGTAACCAAAACCCTCTGATCCCCTGGGCGCAAAGTTGATGCGTCCTTCGCACACTCCTTCGCAGAAATCTATCCGCCCGTCAGGACGCGCCAGCGCGATCACGCAGCGGAAACGACCCTTGCGCAGCTTCTCCGGCACATTCTTGAGCTTGTTCAGCAGGAAATCCACTCGCTCTTTATCTCCGGCGCCCTCACCGGCATAGCGGGACGACCGGATGCCCGGTTCGCCATTCAGCGCATCTACTTCAAGGCCGGAATCGTCAGCCAGCGTCAATAATCCTGAGGCTTTTGCAAAAGCGGCAGCTTTGATGCGGGCGTTTTCCTGGTAGGTTATGCCCGTTTCCTCGACCTCTAACTTAATTCCGCTTTCTTTGGGAGTGACCAGAGTATAGGGCAGCCCTTTTAACAGCTCCTGAAATTCGCGCACTTTGCCAGCATTGTTAGTAGCGATCAGTAATTTCTGCATAGTAGTCCTTTTTTTTAATAATCGAACCCCGGTCTGGCAGGTTGGCCTGCGTCATAAGGGTGTTTGATTTTTATCATCTCGGTCACCAGGTCGGCCGCCTGCACCAGCCGGGCATCGGCCTTGCGGCCGGTCAATATCAGTTCCACTTTCTCCGGTTTTTCCTCAATTAACTGTAAGACCTCTTCCACCGGGACCAGTTTAAAGGCGCAGGCCACATTTATTTCATCCAGTACTACCAGATCGAAATTGCCGCTCAGCATGTCCGTCCTGGCAGCCGCCAGCGCCTGCGCGGCCAGTGCTTTCTGCTCGGGTTTAACCCTTTCAGGAAAAACAAAATCTTCTCCACCAAAACTTTTAATGGTTACACCCGCCAGCCTTGCCAGTATTTTGCGCTCACCGTAAGCGTATTCGCCCTTTAAGAAAAAGATCACGGATACCCTCAGATCGTGCCCCAGGGCCCGCATTATGGTCCCCATTGCGGCGGAAGTTTTGCCTTTGCCTTCGCCGGTAAAAATTTGCACCAGGCCTTTACCGGCAGATTCCGTTGTTAGATCACGCCGGCTTATATTCTCTGTCATTTTTATTCCTTTGAAGCCTTTTTCGATCACTGTTTCGATTGTAGTGGTTCTGATCATAATGTTATAATAACAATCACCAAAATACTACACTGGGAGATAAAAGCTATAGATATTATTCCTGCAATCGATCTGCGCGACGGGAAGTGCGTACGCCTTTTTCAGGGTGACTATGCTCAGGAAACCGTGTATAGCGATGATCCGCTGGAAGTCGCCATGCGCTGGCAGGCTTTGGGTGCTCAACGTATCCACATGGTTGATCTGGATGGCGCGGCCGTTGGTGAAGTGGTTAACTTTCAGGTAGTTGAGAATATTGCTAACGCTCTCCTGGTGCCGACTCAGTTGGGTGGGGGTATTCGTACTCTGGAAACCATCACCCGCGTCTTGAAAGCCGGAGTAGAACGCATTATACTGGGCACCGTTGCCGTAGAAGATCCCGCCCTTGTACAGGCCGCTTGTGCCAAATATCCCGACTCAGTGGTCATCAGTATTGACGCCCGGGACGGTCAGGTGGCCACCCGTGGTTGGCTGCAGGGTACTTCAATAAGCGCCATCCAACTGGCCAAAAATATGGTTGATCTGGGCGTAAAACGCTTTATTTACACTGATATTGCCCGTGACGGTACTCTCAGCGGTCCCAATTATGCCGGTATCACTGATTTAATTAACACCATCCGCCTGCCGGTCATCGCGGCGGGGGGTATTTCATCTCTGGAACATTTACGGGAATTGAAACATTTAGGCGTTGAGGGCGCTATCATCGGTAAAGCCCTCTACACCGGCGATATCGACCTCAGGCAGGCCGTGGCTATTTCCAACGAGTAGTTGAGTTTACTGTTACTTGTTAATACACTGAACAAGAAAAAAATCCCCATTACTTGCCATAATAAAAGCATCACCTTGTTAAGCTTTTCTTCTGTTTAAACGTCTGGAGGTGGCAGTTCAATGTCAGGTCAGCCAGACCCAAAAGAAAAACTCCCGATTCAGAGATTTTTCCCCTTTGCCCGCAGCCTGTACGGGGAAGACTTGCTGGAAGATTTTCTGGTGTCGGCGGTGTCTGCTGTTCTTCTCATCCGCCTCTATCTCTCTCTAACGGGTTACCCCCAGCTGGGTGGTGGCGGTCTACATGTCGCTCATATGCTCTGGGGCGGTTTGTTAATGCTCGTAGCTATTATTTTGTCCTTGGGCTTTATTAGCCGCCCTGCTCACGAATGGGCAGCTGTTCTGGGTGGTTTTGGCTTTGGCGCTTTTATTGATGAACTGGGGAAATTCTTGACTAGTGATAATAACTACTTCTTCCAGCCTGCCATTGCTATTATTTATGTCTTGTTCGTCTTGCTTTACCTGGTTATCCAGGCCGTTTTTAACCGTTCCCCCTTAACCCGGCCTGAAAGACTGGCTAATGCTTTCGAGCTAATGCAGCAGGGCAGTCTCAACGGATTAAGTGGCGAAGAAGAGAAAGCTATGTTGAGGATGCTTGAGCACTCAGATCAAGGCGATCCGCTGGTCAATCATCTCCGTGAAATGCTCCTCCATATCAGAGTCGTGCCCTCACGCCGCCCGCACCTGATTGATCGTTTTAAAACCCGCCTCGATGTGTTGTATCAAACTGTCATCAACCGCTGGTGGTTTGCAGCAGCGGTGGTTGCCTTTTTTACTTTTACTGCTGTCACTGGTTTTTCTGCGGCGTTGGGTGCTATCGAAAGGACCTGGTCCGTTGTTCTGGCAATTTCGGCTTTGGCCATTGTCCTACTGGGCCTGTTGCAGGCCTGGAAAGGCCGCCAGCCTAATCTGCAAATCCCGCTTGCCGGCGGTATCATTTTGATTGCTTTACTGGTTATCTGGGTTACAGTTGCCAACCGGCAGAAGTTCGACTTTCCCTTTGCCGATTGGTCCCTCTTCGTCTGCTCCAGCCTTTCGGCGCTGTTGATCGTTACCGGCATCGTTCTTATGGGCTGGTCGCGTCTGTCTGCTTATCAAATGTTCCACCGGGCTATCCTGGTTTCTTTACTTCTAACCTCGGTTTTCGCCTTCTACTCTTATCAATTTTTTGCCCTGATCGGAGTTTTCCTGAATACTCTGATCCTCTTTGTTCTGCGCTTTATGATCAATCGCGAAAAAACCAGTAGCTGATATTTTTGACTTGATATGTTTATGCTCTGTCGAACTGCTTAATCACCCAGTAATTGAAAGAGGATGGAATTGGAAACCAGGGCATATTCCGCTGCCAGCCGAAAACGCCCGCCTTCATGTTTTATATAGCCTTTTTGGGTTAGTCGGTCTAATTTATCCGACAATGCTTTTATATTAACAGTCCCGAATTTTTCACTTAGAGCAACTATATCCAACCCCTCATTCAATAGACGCAAGCGGGTTATAACTTCTTCCGCTGCTTTATCCGGGGCTGCCAGTTCTTCTACTTCTTCTAGCTGACCGGTGGGATTGATTATATATGCCTCCAGATCAGAATGGTTCTTAAAACGTTTGCCCTTCAAATGAGACGCTGCTGCAGGACCTAGTCCCAGGTATTCTCCTCCGCGCCAGTAATTAAGGTTGTGCTGGCATTCGTAACCCGGTCGCGCAAAATTGGAGATTTCGTAATGTAAGAAACCCGCCTCCGCCAGCAATTTAATAACCATTTCAAATAGATTGGCTTGTGCGTCCTCTCCAGGTAAGTCCGCTGGTAGATTGGAGGCCAGGGGAGTATGAGGTTCAACAGACAGGCAATAGACCGAGATATGCTGCAGGCTTAGATTTATTAATCTGGATAGCGTGGTTTGTAGAGATGACCAGTTCTGCCCGGGGAGGCCCAATATCACATCGGCGGAGATGTTCTTAAAGCCGGCCTTGGAAGCCTTTTCCAGTGCTTGCAAGGCCTGTTCGGCATTGTGTATACGCCCTACCCGCTCCAGTTCGCAGTCTGCCAGCGACTGTACCCCTATAGAGATACGGTTCAAACCTGCTGATAAAGCCGATTCAAGCAGAGCAGGGGTTAAGGACTCGGGGTTAGCTTCGAAAGTAGCTTCTGTTATATGAGATAAATCGAAAATTGAGCTTAATTCGCTGAGTAATATCTTTACCCCGCGGGCCTGAAGCAGGCTGGGCGTTCCGCCCCCCAGGTAAAGCGTCTGAAAGGCCGTTCCGGAGTATTTTTCAGCTTCAATGCTGAGCGCTTGCAAATAGGCGTCTAGCCTTTCCAGTCGACCGGAGAGAGAATAAAAATCGCAATAATCACACTTACGAACACAGAAAGGTATGTGAACGTAAAGTCCCGGCTCTATTCCTCGTCTTCCATCTTGAGCAGAAGCAGGAAGGCCTCCTGTGGCACTTCGACCGATCCCACCATCTTCATGCGTTTCTTGCCCTCTTTTTGCTTTTCCAGCAGCTTTCGTTTACGCGATATATCGCCGCCGTAGCATTTGGCAATCACGTCTTTTCTGATCGGCGCAATATCCTCGCGGGCGATGATTTTTCCACCTATAGCCGCCTGTAGGGGGATAGAAAAAAGATGGCGTGGGATTAGTTTGCGCAGTTTATGAATCAGGTTGCGGGCTTTGCCTACTGAACTGTCGCGATCTGAAATATAGGAAAGCGCATCCACCTGGTTATCTTTGACCAGTATATCCACCTTGACCAGGGGACCCGGTTTATAACCTGTAAATTCATAGTCCATACTGGCATAACCGCGGCTCACACTCTTTAACCGGTCATAGTAACCGGTTATGATCTCGGCCAGCGGAAACTCGTAGGTTAATAAAGCGCGGCGAGTATCGGGATGCTCCATGTTCTTAAGAGTACCCCGGTTCTTCTCCGAAAGGTCCATGACTGCTCCGATGTAGTCATTAGGCACAAAAATCCTGGTCGCCACAATCGGCTCTTCAATGCGCTCGATGAAGTTGGGCTCGGGGAAGCGCGACGGGTTATCGATATAAATCTCTTCGCTCTTTTCACCCTTGCGGGTGATGACCTTGTAAATTACGGAGGGCATAGTGGCAATCAGATCCTGTCCGTACTCCCTTTTAAGTCGTTCGATGGTGATGTCCATGTGCAGCATGCCCAGAAAGCCCAGACGGTAGCCGTGGCCTAAAGCCGCTGAGGTCTCTTTTTCATAAACAATGGATGAATCATTTAACTGGTACTTCTCCAGCGCAAGGGTGAGCTTGGGATAATCGTTGGTAGAGATCGGATAAATGCCGCAAAAGACCATTGGCAGAACTTTTCTAAAGCCTGGTACAGCTGGGGTATCCGGAAAATCGGGGGAGATGATAGTATCACCCACGTGGATATCACCCACCTCGCGAATGATGGCGCCCAGATATCCAACCTCTCCGGCCGTCAAACGTGCACTGGGAACCAGGGCAGGTGTAAAATAACCCACCTCATCCACCTCAAAGTTCTTGCCTGTGGATTTGAGCATGATTTTGATGCCCTTGGAAAGGCTGCCTGAGAAGACGCGGACATGCGGGATGATACCGCGATAGGAATCATAGTAAGAATCAAAAACCAGGCAGCGTAATGGCGCATTGTCATCTGTCTTTGGCGGCGGCACGCGCTCAACCACTGCTTCCAGCAACTCCGCTACTCCGTCCCCTGACTTACCAGAAACCAGTAAGGCGTCCTTACCGGACAAGCCTAGCATGTCTTGAATCTGACTGCGGCAATCCTCAATCATGGCGTTAGGCAGGTCGATTTTATTAATTACCGGAATGATTTCCAGTCCGGCTTCTACAGCCAGATATGCGTTGGCGATGGTTTGGGCTTCCACTCCCTGAGTTGCATCCACCAGCAGGATGGCGCCTTCACAGGCCTGCAAACTGCGGGATACTTCATAATTAAAATCCACGTGACCGGGGGTATCGATCAGGTTCAGTATAAAATCCCGCCCGTTGTTGGATTTGTAAGGAATGCGTACGGACTTGGCCTTAATGGTAATCCCGCGCTCCCGTTCCAGATCCATGCTGTCCAGAACCTGTTTGTTGTCGGTAGTGTGCAGCACCCCGGTTAACTCCAGGATACGGTCAGCCAGTGTGGACTTGCCGTGATCAATATGGGCTATAATGCAAAAGTTTCGAATATTGTTCATCTCTTCTGATATTAACATGCTGGTTGATTTGCAGCAAGGAAAGCCGAAAGGCATCAAAGCTTGCTTGTTCCAAACTCGTGCTCCCCTGACTTTTTAAAATTAGTGGCCTGTCTCCAATTTTCGGATTATTGTTTTGACTTATGTTAATATTTCAGCTTCTGCGGAGTATTTCTTTCCATAACGTTCTTCTCTTGCGTCCCTGTTCGCATTTTCCCCGCTATTTTTTGTAGTAAGATGAAATCATAGCCTTTTATTTTATAGATAGGAGAGAGAAGAATGAGCAAGACTATTCGGCAAACTGTAACGTTCAAAGCCATACCTCATGAAGTTTATGAAGCCTTGATGGATGAGAAGAAACATGCCGCTTTTACCGGTGGAGAAGCTAAAATCAGCCGTATAGTGGGGGGCAAATTCACTATCTACGGGGGAGATATACAAGGCAAAAATCTGGAATTGGTACCAGACCAGAAAATAGTACAGTCCTGGAGATACAGCGATTGGCCTGAAGATCACTATTCCATGGCCACTTTCGCTCTTGAACCGACTGAAAAAGGCACCCGCCTTACTTTCACTCAAATAGATGTCCCAGACGACAAATATGAAGACATCAAACAAGGCTGGAAAGATTACTACTGGGCGCCCATAAAGAAATTACTTGAAACTTAAAACTTCACTTTCAGTCTCTGGTATATGTCCGTCAATGACTCGGACATGACACGGGTTTCACCTATAACCGGCATAAAATTGGTGTCTCCGTTCCAGCGGGGCACTATATGGGTGTGGATGTGATCTGCAATACCTGCACCTGCCACCCTGCCCAGGTTCATGCCGATGTTGAAGTTCTCGGTGCGGGTGGATTCCCGTAGAATCCCTACCGCTTGACTGACCATGGCATAATGCTCATTGCGTTCTTCAGTTTTCATGTCTTCCAATTTGCCCAGATGGCGGTACGGCACCACCATTAAATGGCCGGGATTGTAAGGGTAAACATTCATTATGACGAAATTGTGCTTCCCCCGGTGGAGGATCAGGTTCTCTTCGTCCTTGTCAACCTGGGGTTTATCACAAAATATGCAGCCTTTCTGCTCCGGTGCTCGGATGTACTGTATTCTCCAGGGCGCCCAGATTCGCTTCATGCGCTCTCCTTACCTTCTCAATCCTTCTGTATTTTAAGCTTACGCTGGGGTGGAGTCAAAAAGAGGTGCCTGGTTGTTTAAGTTACCTGTCCCTTTTACTATAAAACGACGCTGCCTGAAATTGTAAAAAGTGGTCCTTTCGTTTATAGTAAAATTTGTTATTGGACTAATTTTTACGCTTTAATCATCGCTTTAATATTTGAAAACTTGAATTTATTAAATATATTTACATAAGGAAAACCATGAATCAATTAGACAGTATACTCTTTCAGGTTGGAAAACCCGCCCGCTATACCGGGGGCGAATGGAACAGCATTGTTAAAGACTGGGAGAAAACCGACATCCGTTTTGTCCTCACCTACCCGGATCTTTATGACATAGGGATGTCAAACATGGCTGTTCCTATTCTATATGATATCTTGAATAACCTGCCTGATGTTCTGGCGGAAAGAGCCTACGCGCCCTGGAAAGACATGGAGGCTGCTCTTCGCCAGGCTGGTCTGCCCCTCTATGCTTTGGAATCCAAACGTCCCTTGAAAGACTTCGATATAATAGGTTTTTCACTGGGCTATGAGCTTTGTTATACCAATGTGCTGAATATGCTGGACCTGTCTCAGATCCCTTTGTTTTCGGTTGATAGAGACGAGCACCATCCGCTAGTGATCGCTGGAGGCAGCAGCACGTTGAATCCGGAACCTATGGCTGACTTTTTCGACCTCTTTGTTCTTGGAGACGGAGAAGAGGTACTCGTAGAGCTGATAAAGGTCTTTCGCATATGGAAAAAGGGCGAGGGAAAGAAGAAAGACTTTCTGAAGGAAGCCGCTAAAATTGAAGGTATTTATATACCGTCCTTTTATCGACCAGAGTATAACACCGACGGTACGCTAAAAGAACTCGCGTTGTTAGAACCGGAAGCGCCGCCAACTGTAAAGAGACGTATGGTCAACCGCCTGCCGCCCCCTCCCCTCAAGCCAGTGGTGCCTTTTGTAGAGATCGTTCAAGACAGGGCTGCGGTAGAAATACAGCGTGGTTGCAGCCGCGGATGCCGTTTCTGCCAGGCTAGCAGCATATACCGACCAGTGCGAGACAGGCCGCAGGAAGAAGTCATACATTCCATTGGTCAGATCCTGGAAAACTGCGGCTATGATGAAGTATCGTTGATATCTTTAAGTACCTCGGACTATCCGGATATAGACAAGCTGGTCACATCTCTGGCTAAGCTATATCCTGATGTCACCTTCTCTTTACCCAGCTTGCGCATCGCCAGTTCTTCAATACAACTAATGGAAACTCTTCCCTCAAACCGCAAGTCTGGGCTGACCTTTGCTCCGGAAGCTGGCAGTGAACGCTTGCGCCATGTCATCAATAAAGTGATCCCGGAAAGTGTCTTGATGGACACTGCAGCTATCGCCTTTGAGCGCGGCTGGACTACCCTCAAACTGTATTTTATGATCGGTTTACCCGGTGAAACCCTCGAGGACGTCCAGTATATTGTCAAACTAATTGAGAAAGTTTGTAATATTGGGCGTGAATTAAAGGGCAGTCGCGCCAGAATCGGCGTCAGCCTGTCCACTTTCGTGCCTAAGCCTCATACTCCCTTCCAATGGGCGGCCCAGGATAATGAGGAGCAAATCATAGCTAAGCACGAAATAGTGAAAAGCGGACTGAGTCGTAGAGGCCTTAAACTGTCCTGGCAGGACCCTCATGCCAGTTTGCTGGAAGCTGTCATATCCCGCGGAGACCGCCGGATCGGAAAAGTCGTTTATCACGCCTGGAAAGCTGGCAGCAGCTTCGATGCTTGGAGCGAGCATTTCAAATGGGAAAATTGGCAAGCAGCTTTTAGGGAGTGTACTGTTGATCCAGCTTTTTATTCCCAAAGGGAGCGATCTGAAAATGAGGTTCTACCCTGGTCGCACATAGACCTCGGTCTTACCACCTCTTTCTTGAAGCGGGAATATCGGAAAGCTTTAAACGGTGAAGCGACAGGCGACTGCCGCACCGAGGGATGCAATGTTTGCGGTTATGAAAACAGCTTTGCAACTTGTGTGGAAAGACTTCAAAAGGTTAAAGCCTGATCTGTAATCGCTCAAAGTTCAACAAACGACCTGCTTATAGTCAAGAAGTGGGTCGTTTGTTGTAATCATAATATAAAAGACTACTTTAGTGTTCCCCCAAAGTCCATGTCTTCAAAGGCTCTAAGGCTTGTTTCCTTATAAAGAGGTGATTTTTCCTTTGGGCGTTAAATCCTTGCCTGCTAAAGCTGGATGTCCTGGGCCATATCGGCGAGCGGCGAAAACGGCATTGGTCATCGGATAACAATCAGGAAGGACGCTTATTACCTTTTTATTTCGGGTGATTGGAGCGATATATTCCCATACAACTTCGGAATCTGGGGTTACTTCGAAAAGCTGGCCTTCTGTCATCGAACATACTAGAGTATTACCATTTGGTAAACGCTGACAGCTGGAGCCTATGTGGCTAAAGAAAGCGGTGTTTCTTTTAGATCCATAAATCCAAACGACTTGTTTTGATATCAGTTTGGGTTGTTTGTGGGTATTGCGTTGATCCACTGGTTCCAAAGTATAGTATCCTGCATCAGGCGGATTTACATATTTGCCGGTGTTGTTACCTGCGGCATCTAGAAAGGGGTTGATCTCCAAAATATAAGATTGGGGGGTTCTCTCAAAAAGATATTGGGCATTATTGAATAAAAGGAAATGTCCCGAACCAGATAATCCTGCGCCAATCCATTGAATATCATGGCTTCCGCCAATTTGCTTGTTTCCCGTGGTTGAGGCTGTCCAATCTGCCAGTATAGAGGGGGGCTTACCCTGGCCATACCTGGCCGGATCGCCAAAGCGGTAGAGAAAGTCCCCTTGATGGCTGGCTGCTAGAGAAATACTGCGTTTGGTATCACCTGGAACAAAGGTATTTCCGTGATCGATAACCCAAAACTCGCCCTGAACTGAGTTAGTAACAATCTGATCCAGTTCCTGGTTGTAATCCATAGAATTCAAGTGAATCCAGTCTCTCCTGAGTGGACGCCCTGGCATATTAATATTCAATCTCCCTGGATAATCCGCGATTGTCTTTCCCTGTCTTACATAATTGGGTTTGCCCGGGTCAAAATCTTGAATAACGTGATCTATAAATCGCCATTCCCATATTATGTTGCCCTGCATATCGACTTCTACAATGGTATCCATTTGAGACCCGTCATACGGCCCATTCTTAGGGTCACAGCCGATCGCGATGGCTTCATCATTAGATATGGATCTATTAGCCACATATAAAGTTGTAAAAGCCTTCAGTTTTTTATTGTAGATACGCTGGAAAGCGTGATGTGGGGCATATTGCTCTCGGGTATCCCGGTATTGCCATACTATTTCACCTTGCCAATTAAGCTCTTGTATTTGAGCAAAGCCCTGCGTATCATTAGCCATCATATCAAGAAGATTCCCGTTTTCTAGAAAACGAGGATTGCTTCCTGCCTTCCATGTATTGATAACATTGCCTTCCATGTCAATGAGAAAACCTTTACCACCGGCCCCAAAAAGAGTATAACCGTTATATGTTTTACTTTGTTCCAGGTAGCGCAGTCCGGTTGGTTCGTATAATGCCATTATTTATACCTCCTCTAATACAAAAATAGAGAAACAAAAAGTATATTTTACAAAATTCTAACCAGATGCTAAAATTACACCTAATCTATAAGGTGTTAAAGAAGTATTTCACTTACCTAAAAGAATGATACTATCAACGAACTGCTATGAATATACTCATTGTTAGCAGTTTTCCAGCATATCAGCTTTAAAATACTCCATGGTTGTGCGTTGCCTAAGATACAAAAATATTATCCGATATAATAATTAGGTGTTTGTAGAATAGACATCTAACCATACTAAATAATTAATATTTTCAGGTACAGGCAATAAATACTACCAAAGTTGACTAATACTTTAGATTGATCTAAAATAGAATCAAAATAAAAATCTCTGTATTTTGTTCAAAATAGGGAGAAATAAATAATGGCAAAAATCAGAGTATTAATTGCAGACAGTCGAGAGTTACTTGCAATTGGTATGAAAAAGGTAATTGAGGATTCGGGAATATGCGAAGTCGTAGGCGTTTGCAACGGCGGAGACGAAGCGATCGATATGGCAAGGAAGCATAGCCCCGATATTGTTTTTATAGACATCAATATTATGGGTACTGCTAATAAGACCGCTTTTCGAATAAGGGAGTTGGCACCCAAAACTCACATAATCATCCTTACAGCAGAATCACAGAACGCTATAGTAAATCCATTGGAAGTTTTTGATGCTATGGCAGAAGGTTATTGTGATCTTGATGTTGACGCTAATAGACTTATAAGCACTATTCAACGTATTCATGATGGTGGATTTGCCATGTCCCCGGTTTTAGCAAACAAGTTTATACGTATTCAGCATGATGTTAAAAATGAGAGAAAACAACAGACATTGACTGAAGATAAATCTGCCGATTCAGTGTTGAGTAAACGTGAAGAAGAAGTGCTAATATTGGTATCAAAAGGTAAAACGAATAAGGAAATTGCTTCCGCTCTTTTTGTGACGGAGAACACGATTAAGGCTCATCTACATAGCATTTTAGCTAAAATGGAAGCTACCACCAGGCAGCAAGCAGCTTTCAAAGCGCGAGAAAGGGGCGTTCTTTTATAGTAAACATAAAAGTTGCATTGTAGAAGAATATATATATTTTGGAAAATATTATTAGTCATTAATGCTACTATTTGCATATTATCGATATTTAGGAAAGTTTATCCTCTCACTTGGCAAAATCCTCTTATATTCAAAAGATTAATTGGTTAAAATGGAGACTATAAATGCCAGAATCCACATCTGATAAACACTATGAATCCAGGTTTGAGTTTCCTTTGTGGAAGCTTATCCTGCAACGAGCCAATGAGAAAGATATAAGTTACAGCGAAGCTGCGGACGAGGTATTACCTGAATATACAAAGGGAATTCGCTATGGAGATCAAGAATTTGAAGACACGGCCAGACATAAAAGAGGAGAGGAGCTGAAAAAATTGTTTGGACAGGGCCGAGACACGAGTGATGTATTTTAGGAAGAGGGAAAATGACTTTAAATAACATAGCCGATAGGATTCTAGAAACTGATGTGTTAGTTGTGGGGGGTGGTATTTCGGGATGTCCGGTTGCTATTAAAGCCAGGGAAAACGGTCTCGATGTCATCTTGGTGGAGAAAGCAAAGACCGACCGCAGCGGTAGTGCCGCAGCCGGAATAGATCATTTAGGAGCCGCTGTAACTCCTGATTTTTCAGAATTGGATAGCAAATTTGGGACGACAGTATTCAGGGGAGAAGGGTTTTGGGAGCCGGTTCAGGGTTCAGGGCGGTTTGCAGATCCCAATATTATGGAGGTAATTCTGAAGAATGGGGCCTGGGCAATGCAGGAATTGGAGAGAATCGGTGTCCCCATGAAATGGGATAACGGCCAGTATTACTTAATTCCCAGTCTCCGTTACCGCGGTGAAATCAAATCTATGCTGAGGGTTCACTGGAAAAACGTTAAACCTATCATGGCACAGGTAGTCAGAGAGCGTGGTGTACAGGTTCTGGAACGGACCATGATAGTCGATTTACTCACCAATGGAAGAACTGTGGTTGGTGCAACTGCTATCAACACGCGAACCGGTGAGTTTTTAGTGATAAAAGCCAGAATCGTTGTAATGGCTACCGGATTGTTCGCCAGATGCTACGATCCCGAAACGCCCCTTATTTATAAATATAAATACCGTTATCACTGGTGTCCGGCTACTGTTTCCGGTGACGGATGGGCTGCTTCTTATCGGGCTGGGGCAGAGATAGCCAATATGGATCTTCCTCTATGGAGATTCAGAGAGCGGGATGATTTGACTATCTCACATGGTAATTTTCCACACGGTGATGGTATTACCGCGAGGCAGTTGACATGGGACGGCCATGAAATAATGGTTGATGACGGCGGCAAATATGGTGAATTAGAAAGACAGGGCAAAACTCCTCTATATTACAGCCATGAAGATCTACTTGACGATTTCCACAAGCGCATGGAAGTTGCCTACGTAGACGAAAGGATGATTTCATTTAAGATAGCCCAGGACAGAGGTTTTGATCCGCGAACCCATCGCTTTGAACAAATGAGCAATAAACCTCACAATTTCCCAGCTGCGGGAATAAACTCAGGGGATGATTTTCAAACCACTTTAAAGGGTTTGTATGCGGTCGGTGATTGCGTTAATGGTATGCATGGTTGCAGCGGCGCTACAACCAGCGCGTTTTTAGTTGGTAATTCCCTGCCAAAATCTGTGAGTGAAGCTAAAGAACCGGTAATTAACGGGTCCCAGGTAGAAAATCAAAAGAGAATTGCGATGGCCCCAACAAAAGTGACCGATGGTACTGAACCTACAGAGTTAGAGAGTGCTGTAAGATATATTTGTGATCGGTATGTAGGTATGTTCAGATCAGAAGGTAAGTTGCGCGAAGGATTGAGAAGGCTCGGTTCATTAAAGAGGGAATTTGAGCCGAAACTAATGGCTAAAAACCCTCATTATCTGATGCGGTGTCTTGAAGTTCGCAATATTATGGACCTGGCAGAGTTGCATATAAAAGCAACACTTTCAAGAAAGGAAACGCGAGTTGGGTTTATCAGAGTAGATTACCCGGATCTTGATCATTTTTGGGACAACAAAATTACTTACCAGCGAGTGGAAAACGACAAGCAGATACTGGAAACAAGAGAGGTACCCGAGTTGCGAGGTAATACGCACTAATTATGAATCTTACATTGTTGGAATTAAGCCGAAAATGTGATATAAGTTGGTATACACTTATAAAATTCACTGGGCTTAAAAGAATCACTTGTCATTAGCAAGCTCTGGGCGTAG
>Ga0114951_10001992_pt1 | contig 24054 bp, 19 predicted proteins | sample AM7aDNAmetaG_FD_88677 | JGI IMG/M metagenome (GOLD analysis project Ga0114951, IMG submission 88677) | Freshwater microbial communities from Finland to study Microbial Dark Matter (Phase II) - AM7a DNA metaG | ecosystem: Environmental > Aquatic > Freshwater > Lake | place: Finland: Lake Alinen... | reverse complement strand
TGTGATTGATTCCATCGGCATCCTTGCTCATCTTTATCAATATGCAACGGTTGCTTATATCGGCGGTGGTTTTGGATCAGGCATTCACAACATTCTCGAAGCTGCAGCATTTGGTGTGCCGGTGATCTTCGGACCGGAGTATTCAAAATTCCGGGAAGCCCGCGAACTGATTAGTCTTGGCGGTGCTGTCAGCATCAGCAACAGGCTTGAATTCGAAGCTGCTTTACACCGGTTTCTCATTGATCCGGAGCATTGCAAAGAATGTTCACAGATCTGCAAAAATTATATCAATACAAAAAAGGGCGCTACCCAGAGGATCCTGGAACGGTTGCAGAAATCAGTGTAGAAACTTCCTGGTCTTTTTTGTTAATTATTCCTTCTCAGGAATTCCACCAGGTATTTATTAAACACCGGGGCGTCTGTTTCCATGGGAGAATGGTGAGCACCGGGAATGACTTTCAGGTCGATGGATGGATAGGCATTGATGAATGGCTTTGCGGTCATCAGCTGGATCGTGCGATCCTTCTTTCCCCAGATTACCAGGATGGGCAATTCGCTGAGGGAATCAGAGTGAAGGTGCTGGATTTCCTTTGCATTGGCAAAAACATTCAGGATGCATTCTGCCGAACCTTCGATCTGCAATGGCCGGAGATAACCCTGAACAACTGACGAATCGGGCACATAACCATACAATCCCTTCAGTGTCTTCCGCAACTTGTCGAAATCAATCACCCGCTTTTTTGTCATCGCCACGAGGATCTTGTTGGTTTCTTTCACCTGGGTCATCACCACAAACGAGCCTTTCATGTTTTTATTCCGCATGAAGACCATTCCATCCACAATGGTGAGTGATTTAATCCTTCCCGGGTTCAGCAGCGACATCGCTTCGGCTGTGCCTCCGCCCATCGAATGACCGACAATGTTCCATTTCGAAGTATCGTTGCCATCAATGGCAGAAATAAATTCCCATAACAAACGGGCCCGGTTGCTTTGCGACTGGTTGATCCGGAGATTCCTGTCGCTGAAACCCGCACCCGGAAGATCTACCGCAATCACTTCGTATCCTTCCCTGACGAGTGGATCAATGTTTTCCCTCCAGCAAAAGGTGGATCCGATAAAGCCATGAATGAGGAGAACCTTACCTTTGTGAACCGTAGAATTTGCATTCCAGGTACGATAGTGGAACATCACTGAATCAACAAAAATAAAATGGCTGTTGGTGAAAGGGGCCGATGCCGTTACCGCAACACTCTCCGGATTAATATTCTGGGCAAATCCATCGTTGAAAAAAATGAAAATGCAGCACACAACAACAAAGATCTTCTTCATACGCACAGTTCGCCTTTCAGGCCTCAAATGTATTTATTTTTCCCGTTAATTTTTGCTTTAAACATGCCTGGAATAATTTTTCAACTTATTTAGATTTAATTAATGTTAAATTTGTTGCCTTATATTGTCCGGATTATTAAGTTGAAATGAAGGTCAGCAATTGAGGCGGATCAAATTGATTTTCGGATGAAACTGATACTATTGCATGCAATCTGACGTTTTGATAAAGAAATCTATTTAGAATGAATAAAAACAAATTACAGGTTTATCTTCCGCTTATTTTATCCGGAGTTTTGTTGATCGGTGTGATCCTGGGAATGAAACTTGGCCAGGGTGGCAATGGCTTGCGGATGCTGGGAATACAGAAAGAAGATAAGCTGAAGAATGTGATCAGCTACGTTGAAAAAAATTATGTTGATTCATTAACCAAAAGTGAGCTTGAGGAGAAAGCCATCACCGGAATGCTCCAGAGCCTCGATCCGCATTCTGTATTTCTTTCAGCCAGTGAATTTCATGAAGCGAATGATCCCCTGATGGGGAATTTTGAAGGAATTGGTGTCCAGTTTCGCATTGAAAAGGATACGATCGCAGTCATTAATACTGTTTCGGGTGGACCTTCGGAAAAGCTTGGCATCAAAGCAGGTGACCGCTTCGTAAAGATTGACGGGAAAAAGGTGACCGGCATCAAAATCACCAATAGTGATGTTCTGAAAAAACTGAAAGGGAAAAAAGGAACAATCGTGAATGTCTCCATCTATCGTAGGGGTATACATGGACTCATTGAATACGCCATCCGCCGTGATGTGATTCCAACGTATAGCCTCGATATTGGATATCTCGTGGAACCCGGGATTGGTTACATACGCCTGAATAATTTTTCAGTTACCACGCACCAGGAACTGGTGCAGTCGCTGGAGAAACTCAGGTCACAAGGGATGAAGAAACTCATCCTGGATCTTCGCGGCAACGGTGGTGGAAGCCTGCTTGCTGCAATTGACGTAGCGGATGAATTTCTCCCGAAAGGCAAACTGATCGTTTACACCAAGGGATTCAATCATCCGAAGGAGGTCGCATATGCCACATCAAATGGCTTATTTGAGACCGGCGAACTGATCGTAATGGTAGATGAAGGATCGGCATCTGCCAGTGAAATCGTGGCCGGTGCCATACAGGACAATGACCGCGGAACAATCCTCGGAAGGAGATCATTCGGGAAAGGGCTCGTTCAGGAACAATTGAGTTTCAAAGATGGCTCCGCGATCCGCCTGACCGTTGCACGTTATTATACACCTACCGGCCGGTGCATCCAGAAATCCTATAAAAACGGGACCGATGACTACAACAATGAATACTACCACCGGTTCCTGAGCGGTGAAGTCGAAAACCCCGACAGCATCCATTTTTCCGATTCTCTAAGGTTCAAGACGCCAAAAGGGAAAGTTGTTTACGGAGGCGGCGGCATTATGCCAGACATCTATGTTCCGATAGAAAAAGATTCGCTCCTGAAGTACTACAACAAGGTTGTGAACAAAGGATCGGTCTTCCAGTTTGCCTTTGATTACACGGATAAATACAGGAAAAAACTAGTTTATAAGACCTTTGCCGAATTCAACAAGTCATTCATGATTACGGATGATATCTATGGAGAATTTGTCAGATATGCTGAAAAGGATGGAGTCAGGCGCGAAGGGAAGAACCTGCAGCTTTCTGATTCCAGGATAAAAACACTGCTGAAGGCGTACATCGGGAGAAATATTCTCGATAATGCCGGGTTCTATCCGTTGCTTAACAGCGACGATCCTGCTTTCCTTAAGGCAGTAGCTGCATTAAGGAAGGGAAAATAGAAGTGACGGTTAATTGGTTTTCGTTAAAATCAAATAATTTGAAACTCTTTAAAATAACGAACAAGGATTAACGATTTTGGATTTTAGAAGAAACACTGAAAAGCTGATTCCAGAAACCTTCATAAATCATAAATCAGTGTTCCTTGTTCTTCAATCATTAAAAATACTTGAATCACTTGTCCCAGATATTTCCTTAACGCGTAAGTATTAACCTAAAATACCAAAACAATGACACACGAATTGCCAAAATTACCCTATGCTATGGATGCGCTTGATCCATACATCTCCCAGCGGACTCTCGAGTTCCATTATGGAAAGCATCACCAGGCCTATGTTACCAACCTGAACAAGCTGATCGTCGGGACTGAATTTGAAAATGCATCACTGGAGGATATCATCCGCAAAGCCAGCGGCGGGATCTTTAACAACGGTGCGCAGGTTTGGAACCATACTTTTTACTGGCAATGCATGAAGCCCAAAGGAGGCGGGGAACCTGTCGGTAAACTGCTCGATGCGATCAACAAGAATTTCGGTTCTTATGCGGAATTCAAGGAAAAGCTGGCCAATGCAGGTGCAACACTCTTTGGCTCCGGGTGGGCATGGCTTGTAAAAAAAGCTGACGGATCACTGGATATCACCCAGGAAAGCAATGCCGGGAATCCGTTAAAAAGCGGTCTTACCCCACTGCTGACCATTGATGTCTGGGAACATGCCTACTACCTGGACAAACAAAATGCACGTCCAACGTATATCCAGGACTTTTTCCAGGTTGTTGACTGGGATGCTGTTGCCGGTCGTTTATAAGACACCGGGAAAGCAAATTTCTATATTTTCGAACAAACGAAAATCCTGCATGACTTCAATAAAGTTCTTTGCAGGATTTTTTCTTTTTTATGTAAGAAAGGAAAGTTGTTATTGCTGGATTTCACCATCTTTAAAATAAACATTTTTGATGACGACCCAGTTTGAGCGATAGTTAATCCATTTTCCTTCCGGTTTGCCATTGACATATTCGCCTTCAAACCAGTTGCCGTAACGGTCGTATTCCTTCCATCTGCCGTCTTTCAGATCCTGCCTGTACCTGCCTTCAGAAAACAACTTTCCATTCTCAAACCAGCAGGAATAAGGGCCATCAATTTTCCCATTCACAAAAGAATATTCACTTTTTTTATTCCCGTCCGGATAGTGCGCAGTCCACTGCCCGTCCGGCTTTCCATTGACATAATTCCCTTCCTCCCGGCTGCCGTCCTGATCGTAGAGGATCCAGAACCCGGACCTGGTTCCAAGATCAAATTCACCTTCTGAAGCTTTTGTTTTGTTTTTAAACCAACCGATCCAGGCCCCATCTCTTTTGCCGTTGAAATATTTCCCTTCCCACCAGCCACCTAATGTATCATACTCTTTCCAGACACCAACCCTGAGATTGTTGTTACATTCCCCTTCCGCGCATTTAAGGCCATTCTGAAACCAGTCAATCCATGTGCCTTCCTTCATGTCATTTTCCCAGAAATGTTTCCCCTGCCTGGCGCCATCTGCGTACCAGCCAATCCACCTGCCTTCTTTTTTCCCATTGATGTAATTTCCTTCCCACCAGCCTCCTGTGGTATCATATTCCTTCCAGCGTCCTTCTCTCAATCCCTCGTAATACTGACCTTCCAAAGCAATCTTCCCATCATCAAACCATTCAAGCCAGGCACCATGCTTTTTATCATTCATCCAGTGGTGTTCACCTGTTTTCTTTTTATCCACTGACCAACCGATCCAGGTTCCTTCCCTGCTCCCATGAATATAGTTCCCTTCCCACCATCCCCCGATTGAATCATATTCTTTCCAAAGACCTTCTCTGTAGCCATTCTTCCGTTCCCCTTCGGAGATTGGATTCCCGTTTTCGTACCAATCAATCCATAATCCCTCCTTATTATTGTTGACCCAGGAATGTTCGCCCTTTTTCTTTCCGCTGGGATACCAGCCTGTTGATTTACCAGTAATATCGCCGTCAACATAATTTCTTTCCCACCAGCTGCCATCCTCATCGTAATCTTTCCATAAACCCACCCTCATGCCGTGTTCATATTCTCCTTCAGAAGATTTATTCCCGTTTTCATACCAGTAGGTCCAGGGGCCTTCCTTTTTACCATTTACCCACAAATGCTCACCTTTCATTTTACCGTTTGAATAATACCCGGTCCATGTTCCATCTGCTTTCCCCTTCACATAATTTCCTTCCCACCATCCCCCCAGCGAATCATAATCCTTCCAGTAACCGTCCTTTAACCCGTTCTTAAAGGTTCCGTCAAGGGAATTCTTACCATCTTCATACCATTCAATCCAGGGACCGTCCCGTTTGCCGTTCTCCCAATTGTGTTCTCCCATTTTCAGCTTGTTGGAAAAATAACCGGTCCACTTTCCATCTTTTTTTCCTTTGATATAATTCCCTTCCCACCAACCTCCTGTGGTATCATATTCCTTCCATGACCCTTCCCGTATCCCTTTCAGGTATTGTCCTTCGGATGACTTTTTTCCATCCAGGTAAAACTCGGTCAGGTTACCGGATCCGTCTTTCAAATCCCCCCAGTGCAATGGTCTTCCAAGTGAATCATTAGCGGCCAGAACATTCCAGATGGTGTCCTGGTGAAAATTTATCTTAACACAGATTACCCCATTGGGATAACAGAATACATTCAGGCTGTCTTTTTTCCCGTTTCTCATAAAGCCCTGCCAGCATGTTTTCCCGTTTGAGTAATTCATACTATAAGCCCCGTTCCTCTTCCCGTTCAGATAATTACACTGGGTTTCAATGATTCCGTTTTCATAAAACCATGTGACCAGCCCATCGTCATAAACCGCGGAATCCGCAGACTTTAATTTTCCCGTCATTTGTATTTTTCCCGACAGATAATAATCCTTCACCACCCCGACCGGTACCCCGTCAAGAAATGAAATCCTTCGGTAAAACCTGATGCTGTCAGGGTTTTGGGACTCCTTCCAGCTCCCATTAAACAGGATTGTCCATCTGCCTTCTTTACGGCCATTGGAATTTATTTTGTTCGGGGATTGCGGGATTTGTGCAAAACCACCTTTGAGAATGAGCAATACAAGAATGCAGAGAATACTTTTTACTTTCATGCGGGGAATGACCGGAAATCTTTATATAGTAAAAATCGCATAATATCTATGATGCGATCATATTTAAATCAAAAGTAAAAATAATTTGAATAGAATGCCTTTTAATCAGAGGTTTGTCCGAGGTTGTTCCGGACTAATTGGCTTTTAGCTCGGTTTTAAGTTTGAGAAAATTCCATCATATTTTTATCCTTGTTTTCCTGTTTTGGGGAGTTAATCCGTCACAAGGACAAGTCAACAACCTCAAAGGGAAAGTAAAATCATATCGTCAAACAGATTATGAAATAGCCAATAAATCGGGTGAACCCGAGAAGGGAAAAAAACTAATTGACGATTTTAATTATTACGACACTTTCATTTCCTTTGATGTTAATGGCAAACAAATTGAATTTTCTGGTTATAATTTGGATGGGAATATCAAGTCCGGAACATTTACAAAAACAGACCTCAATGGTACTATTATTGAGACTATCAACCTTATGTCAGACGGTAGTATTGATACGATGAAATACAGATTTGACAACATGGGAAATCGTATTGAATACAATCAGGCCGGGATTACTACATCCGAGGAGATCTTCCGGTTTGGACAAAAGGTTGAATCCATCAGATATGATGGTGAGGGAAAGATTTTGATCAGGACAATATATGATGTAAAAGGTAACAGGACTGAAATCAGATTCTACAACCCGGGTAATGGTTCGTTATTTTGTAAAACAAAATACAACTATGATAAAAAGGGGAATTGCGTTGAATCTTTTAAAAATGATGGACGATACCGAACCACTTACAAATACGACAAACACGGGAACGAAACTGAATCCATCATTCATGATGATGATGGTTCGACAAAAGTGTGTACGTCTATTTACACATTAGATTCTCACGGGAATTGGGTTAGACGAATTCAATCTTCAAACGGTCAACCAAATCTTTGGACTGAAAGAATTATTGAATATTATGAATAATTTTTGACCATAAACCCCGGAGATGATCAACTGCACCGGTTTCAGGGCGGCAGGCGACAAGACCAAACCGGTCCTCCGCTGAGCGGCATTTGTAATGCCGCTTGGAATATCGCAGAATTTAAAATCCAGGCTTGAAGAACTGATCCTTCTGGTCCTATTGCTCCAGTACCATCGACCCATCGACCTCCAGCGACATTCCCGGATTGAACGTGAGTGTTGCCCCGTCCTGCACGTTAATGCTCTTACACTTATTCCCCGTGGTATTGATCACCCGCTCCAGCTCGGTTTCACGTCGGTATCGTGTCGGTATCAAGACGGTTTTATACTGGACTTTCGATACCGCTAAACTTAATGGATTTGAGTTAATTGTTGAAAAAGGAATAGCATCAGCAATGTTAGGGCATAACAAAAACACAATAATTTTGAAACATGATAAAACCGTTGATTGACAACGAATTCACACATACATTTTTTCACGCCATAAATTTTAAACAGATATTTATGATCAAATATTTGGCTTAATTTTAGAGAGGTTTACTTCCGGTAAACCATAATAAAAATTAATGGTAATCCGTAATTGACAGGCATCATTTTTCTATATAGAATTGAAACCGGAATATTTAATACAATGTTAGGTTCTAACATTTCAACCTGATTCCATCCATTTTCAACTACTTTAATCACCATCTTAAACCATTTCAAATCATGAAACTCAGAATCATTTTTTTCTTTTTTGTATTTACTATTTCTTCAATTTTGGTCAAGGCCCAAGCTGGTTATAACGAATTCCCCACCTTACCTTATACTCCAAACAAATCAGTTTTGTTCGGGAAGGATATTGTGATTAATGATCAACCTGATCAGGATCAGAAGAAGGTTGCAATATGTTCTGCTTACAATGGACAGTTGTTTGCCGCTATTTATTACACTGGTTCTTTTAGTACCAAAGCAACTTTTTTAGAATCTGATGATAATGGTATGACGTGGAATAATTTAATAGATGATTCAATTCAATATCTTGTGATTACGAAATTATCGTTGACCACAACAGGGAATAATTTGACAAATCTTAGATTGTTGGTTGGAATGATTTGGACTGATACAACTAATAATCAAAGCGTAATATGGCTTACTCGTTATAAAGTGAATCCATTTCTTGGAAATGGGGGTGTTTTTCCAGACTTATGGAGAAGTACCGATTTTTCATTGGCAAGTGATATCTTAAGCCCGGCATCAGGATCTAATCCAACTAGTTTTGGAGTACTGTATTCAAAGGTTGGAGTTAAGGATTCTATTGTTTTTGAATCGTCAAGCAATGGATCGACGATTGATACCCATAGAGTTTTAGCAGTAACTACCAATCATTTCGGTAAAGTAGCTTTAAGTTATGCAAAATCATCGACCTATAATACAGGTCGCTATTTCGCGGTTTGGGAAGAGAAAGAAAATGTAACTTCAACTTTAGGACATATTTACACTTCTCATTCCGAACCTAATTTTAACAGTCCTTTTACAACTCCAGTTTGTCTGGATAGTTTAAGCCCGGCCACTATTGGCCTGTGTCGCAATCCAGCCATCGCATGTCAACAGGGGAATATGGATAACGATATTTCTGGCTTATCAGCTGTAGTGCTTTTTGAGAAGTATAGCCAGTCAGCAAATCGTTTTGACATCCAGGGATACTATAATAAAAATTCAGCACAAACCAATTCCTTTCAGCCATTCTCCATTACCAATTCCTTGCACAATAATCTTCAACCAGACATTACCTTTAACCCATTTGATTCTACATTTATTCTTACGTATTTTGATTCTACTGCGCAAAAACTTCCTTCTTTGACAAAGAATCTGAATCTGGTAAATCCCAATTCCTGGAATATTGTTACCGGGAATTATAATGATTTCTTAGAGCTTTCCTCCCCTTTTCCCAAACTAACAATTAATCCAAGTGAACATTCTGGTGCTAACGTTTGGATTGCAAAAAAACAATCAGGTGATGGTGTTGCTTTGTTTGATTCCTATTCTAGTACTTACACGGGAATATCACAATGTAATTCGAACGATTTTTTTAATCTTCGGGCTTATCCTAATCCATGTTCTAATAAGGTAACGATTGAATTTCAATCGAATCAACCTCAGAAAGTTAATATTTACCTTTTAAATCTTCTTGGACAAAAAATTAAATCATGGAAGAATCAGACTATTATAAAAGGAACCAATAAAATTACCCTTGACCTCATAAATGAACCTGCTGGAAGTTATATTTATTTAATCGAATCGGGTAATAAATCAACTTCAGGGAAACTTTTTATTACCAGATAACACCATTTTACAACATTTGATCCGCTGAGCGGCATTTTTAATGCCGCTTGGAATATTGCTGAATTTGAAATTCAGCAATGGATAACTGGTTAACGATGAACCTGGAAATTAATTCACAGAATTACAAATTCTGTTTTGTTCTAAGCATAACAAATCTATCCGCCGAAGAAGGATGCCGCTTGGCGGGATTCGTCTACAACTACTCCACAGTCACTGATTTGGCCAGATTTCTCGGCTGATCAACATTGCAGTTCCGCATCACTGCAATGTGATACGAAAGAAGCTGAAGCGGGATTGTTGCCACCAGCGGGTTAAGGAATTCTTCGGTCTCAGGCACTTCGATGCAATGATCCGCAAGGCCCTGAACGGTTGTATCCCCGGAGTTGATGATCGCAATGATCTTCCCTTTCCGTGCTTTTACCTCCTGGATGTTGCTGATGACTTTCTCATAGGTACCTTTCCGTGTGGCAATGACCACAACAGGCATATGTTCGTCGATTAGGGCGATCGGGCCGTGTTTCATTTCGGCGGCAGGATAGCCTTCTGCATGGATGTATGAGATCTCCTTTAATTTGAGCGCCCCTTCGAGGGCAACCGGGAAATTATATCCCCTGCCAAGGTAAAGCGAGTTCTTCACATCCTTATAGATGCCGGCAATCTTTTTGATCTGTTCGTTGTTAGCAAGCGTCTGTTCAACTTTCTCAGGAATCATATTCAGTTCCGACAGCATCTGGTGAAAACGTGATATCGGGATGGTTCCCTTCTTTTGAGCGATCTGCAGTGCAAGCAAAGTGAGCACAGCCACCTGGGCTGTAAAAGCCTTGGTTGAAGCCACACCAATCTCGGGTCCTGCATGCGTGTATACACCGGCATGCGTTGCCCGGGCAATTGATGAACCTACCACATTGCAGATCCCAAGGACCGTGGCCCCTTTTGATTTGGCCAGTTCAATGGCCGCAAGCGTATCGGCAGTTTCACCGGATTGTGAAATGGCAATCACAACATCTTCTTCTGAAAGCACGGGATTGCGGTAGCGGAACTCGGAAGAATATTCTACTTCGACCGGGATCCTTGCCAGTTCTTCGATCAGGTATTCGCCCACCAACCCGGCGTGCCAGGAGGTTCCGCAGGCTGTGATGATGATGCGGCGTGCATTCATCAGCTTTTGCTCATATTCGCGGATTCCCCCGAGGATCACCATTCCTTTGTCAATGTGAAGCCGGCCGCGCATACTGTCACGGATCGACCGCGGCTGTTCATAAATCTCCTTCAGCATGAAATGATCGAATCCCTCTTTTTCGAGGGCACTCAGGTTGATCTCCAGCTTTTCGATGTACGGTGTTTTCTGTTTATTGGTGATTGTTTTAATCTCCAGTTTCTTATCTTTATGAATGATGGCGATCTCCTCATCATTCATGTAAACTACATTCGTGGTATATTCTACGATGGGTGTTGCATCGGATGCAACAAAAAACTCATCCTTGCCAATGCCGATCACCATGGGGCTTCCCTTGCGGGCCGCGAGGATCAAATCAGGATTGTCTTTCGAAAGGATGACAATGGCATAGGCCCCGATCACCTGGTTCAAAGCAATTCTCAAGGCCTCCACGATGTCAACCTGTTCATTGGTCATGATATCCTCGATCAGGTGGATGAGGACTTCGGTGTCAGTCTCGCTAATGAATTTATATCCCCGGTTTATCAATTCGCTGCGGAGCGGGGCATAATTCTCTATGATCCCGTTATGAATGATTGCCAGGTTTTTATTTTGTGAATAATGAGGATGTGCGTTGATCTGGTTCGGTTCTCCATGTGTAGCCCAGCGTGTATGGGCCATTCCAAGGTGTCCGTGCATATCTTCAGACTTCACATGATTTTCGAGGTCGGAGACTTTTCCCTTACACTTAAAAATGGTTAATTTTTCATTCAGCAGGCAAATACCTGCACTGTCGTAACCACGGTATTCAAGCCGGTGCAAACCCTTGATAAGGATAGGGTAAGCTTCTCTGTTTCCGATATAAGCAATAATTCCACACATATTCCAGGAGAATTTAGAGGATAAAATTAGCAAAAATCAATGGAAGTTTCAAGGACTTTTCACGAGGTGCTGAAAACCAGCAATCTGCTATGCCCGGAACATCTTACTTCGATTTTGTATAGATCATTTGAAACTGAAGCCGGTCTGACGATATTGCAGGCAATACAGGATTGGTGCCATTCAGAACGATACGGTTCACATTCAGTAAGCTCTTGATCGGGTTGTTGACCATCACATACAGGTTGCAGTTCTTTTGCTTCCCGGAAAGAATTGCCTGAACATACCTCGTTATCCTGAAGGAATACGTTCGCGCAGTAGTGTTGTAGACGCCTCCGAAATATTCAGCACCTTCATTTTCATCAATCAGGTAGCTGGTATACCCGGTACTGTCTTCCTTCATCAGCGTAAGACTGACCGGCGGAGCCAGTGTGGTATCAGTAGTGATGTTTTTAAGTATGAGGAGGGCATTATTAACAGCCAGTGGTCCGGATTTACCAAAATTTGTAAGAAAAGGCATCCTGATTTTTATCTTAACACCTGAAAGTCCCTGTAAAAACAACTGTTGTCTGCCAAGGGTTGTGTCATGATTAAGCACCTGCCGCTTAAAATCGGGATTTGCATCGAGGTAATTGTTGTGCTCGATATGCGTGAACCGTGCGCTGGAAGAACCAATAATCATGTCATAATGCAGGGAATCCCCGACATCATCATTATGATAATAGACAACCAGCCTGGATTCATTTGCGAGCGGATCGAACGAGATCAAAGCTCCGTCGCTGTTCAATCTTGAGCTTTCAATGTATAAGCCCCGCATGTATTCCGTAAAACTGGTTTCATCGCTGAGGGCACCGGATGGAGCGGAGATAATTTTATTCCCGAAATAGTTGGTGTACCGGTTCAGGTTGATCCTCAGGTGTGGTGCTGTTTTTATGCCGTATATGGTTACAGAATCACTGATCTTTGGGATAAAGGTTTTATTAGCAAGCAATGTCGGGTAATACCCGCGACTCTGGCCAGAGTAGTAGCTCAGCGTCGGATCCAGCGGCTGGCTTATCTCATACACCTTGACGGTTTGTAATGATTTGGCATTGCCGTAAACACTGGCATACTGAAGCATCAATACAACAGAATCCATCACCGGGTTTACACCAAAGCTGAAAGAAGTTGTATAGGGCGTAAACTGGGTGTAAAAGCTGGCTGTGGTTTCACCGTACACCGGGTCCATGATTGAACCCAGGGCAAAAGTTGCAGTTTTATCTGTCCTTATCGAATCCTGAAGCATGGAATAAGCAATGATTGAAGTTGAATCATTGTTCTTGATGTTTAATGTATCTGTCGCGGGTAAAAGGTCCAGACCAACCTGGTAGGGATCTTTCTTACAGGAGGAGACAAAAACAAAAAGCAGGAATAAAATGATAAGATGCAGTGAAAGGCGAAAAAGTCTCGATTTCAAGGCGGAAATTTTAGGGGATTACGTTTTTATACGACTTCGACAGACTGGTTGATGAGGATCTCGTCGTAAAACTCGGAATAGGCATCAATGTAGGTCTCCATAGGGTGATAACCCAGTACAGGTTTATCAACTTCATCGAGATATTTAACCAACTCACGATTGATATTTGGTGATCCATAGATAACTCCATCAGAAAAGTCAATGGCCGCTTTCATCATATTAACGTAATTCGGCGTCTTATAGTGTTTGAGGTCTTTCGGAGTAATTCCATCCAGTTTGACTTTATTCAGGAAGGTCTTGCTCATCATTTCTGTAAAGCTGTCTTCGTAAATAGAAATGATCACCTTGGTATCCGAGAAGAGCGGGTTATCCTTGTAAGCTCTTTTAATGTACAGAGGAACCAGGCTTGTCACCCATCCATGGCAATGAACGATATCCGGGCCCCATCCTAATTTTTTAACAGTTTCCAGGACGCCTCTTGAATAAAAGATGGCGCGTTCATCATTGTCTTTATAAAAATTATTGTTTTTATCCGTCAAGGTATATTTCCTCTGAAAATAATCTTCATTGTCGATGAAATAGATCTGCATCCGGGCTTGCTGGATGCTGGCGACTTTGATGATCAGCGGGTGGTCGGTGTCGTCGATGATGAGGTTCATTCCCGAAAGCCTGATAACCTCATGCAACTGGTTCCTTCTTTCGTTGATGTTGCCGTACCTCGGCATAAAAGTGCGGATTTCTTTCCCCCTCTCCTGAATTCCCTGAGGCAAATGACGCCCAATCAACCCCATTTCACTTTCGACAAGGTAAGGTGTGATCTCCTGGGTGACGAATAAAACCTTTGCTTTTTCCATAAATCTCTCTCCTGTTTCCGTATTTCTAACTCGAGTGCAAAGATACTAAAAAAAATCGAACACTTATCCAAGCCTTTTCCCGAATATATTAGTTTTTCTCATTTCAAACGCAAAAAAAGTTTACGGTTTCGTATTACTTTTCCCTCTTCCGGCCGATTAAGCACATTGTTTCACTAGAAAAGGAGGTTTATGCGTGATGCCGTTCTAAAAAAAAGAAAGTATGGTCACTTGTGATCAATTCTTTCGGTAGTTTCAGTTATTGCTTCCAGAATTTAATAATTGCCCGTTATCGCCGGCGGGGTAAACCGGCGGATAAATTAAAATCCTAATTATGAATACCTATGAAAAATTGTTTTCACCTATTGTGTCTTTCATTATTACTGCTTTTCTCTTCACTGAATTTGAAGGCTTCAACACCATCACCTGCTTCATTCCTTGGTCTTTCAATCGCATTTTCAACACACGCTTACTGGGCCGGACCGGATTTGGGATGCCAGCCCAGGGAGAGAGGGTGGTGCCTGCACATTTCTATTGATTCGAAAGCGCCACCAACCAATGGGGTAATCTGCGGGGAAATAACAAACCTTGCCACAACCGGGCTGATGCTGTCATTCAACAAAAGGACCGGTATCACACCCGAAACTTTTGCCGCCTTTTTCAGGGATGGGAAATTCAAACTTGAAGGAGAAGGCACGATGTCGGAGGAGATTGCAAAAAAGCTGGGATTGGGGCCGGTTTATGCAGTACCCGAAGGGATCTACAGCTATAAAGAGGAAGGAGATGTAGTTACGATCATGTTCAGAAAGTAGTCTCCATTGCCGGGATGAAAATGAAAAATGTAAAAGCAAACCACGAAGCGGCAAAGATGTTACTTGCGACAGGGGCTATTGTCATTAGCATCTTTGCATCTTCGGGGTTAAAAATCAACTAAACACTTAATCTTATCGGTATGAAAAAAATTCTCTTTTTGTTCGTTATGGTTCTTTTCCTGACCATCGGATGCAAACAAATCGTCATCTGGAAATATGGTATCAGGTCACCCAAAACCGAAACTCCTGAAAGTATCATCGCTTTTGCAAAGAAGCAGGGACAGAGCCCGGAAAATATTTATATGTTCAGGGATTCTGCCGGCTATTTCAGATTCATGAAAGACAGCATTTACAAACGAGCCTGCTTCAGTGCGATCGTATTCAATGATAAAGGCTTCCTGGTGAATTACAAGGATTCAGCCAGCTGCCAGTGGTCGGCTGCAGGATATATTGCAAAACTGAAGAAAGATACAACTTACAGAACGGATGAAAGCCGGATGATCTCTTCCGTAATTCCGTCGCTGATGCCGGTTACCGGTTGTGCTTCTCCGGATCTCCAGGGACAAGGCTTTGATTACACGATCATCTTCACGTGGGCAAAATACATCGGCAAACTGAATGACCGTTTATTCCGTATCAATGAAATCGCAAAAAACAATCCCCGCGCCAGGCTCAGGGTCATTTCGCTGAATGTTGATATGCAGCAATCCTGGTGCCTGCGTGAGGACCAAAAAACAAAGCTGAATTAAGGATGATCCAAATGAGCACTAATAGCGGGACTGGTTGGAGGGACATGGCTGGAAATATTGGTTACTTCTGGTTTTATCTGGATTGACAGGGTTGAATTCGCCGGCCCGGGGCCAGGGTCATGGAAATGTCCTGATTCCCCGGGCCCTGGATTCCTTAGGAATTCATGAGAACCTGGCCAGGGCTCGAATCTTGCAGGACCTGGATTATTATGTTGCCCTCAGCGCATCACAGTTCATTCACCAGGATCATGATAAAAGCAACAACCAGGTGGTTTTTCAGCACACGCTGAAGTACCGTTTTTCACTCACCACCGACAGCTCCTTCCAGTTTTCGAACACCCTGTTCCAGGATCTTGGATTCCAGTTTTTCTTTGACAGCATCACACAGGCTCATCCGGATGAAACCACAATTTCAACGCGACTTTCATTAAACCTGTGGAAGAAGCTGAAGATTGCTTTCAGCTCTGACATCACCTCGCAGCTGCTCAACGGATTTGAATATATTACTGATCTGCAAGGAAAGGCTGTCAGGGTTATGAGTTCATCCTTCATGACTCCACTGGCGGTCACCTGGTCCATCGGGCTTAGCCATTCATGGCCGCGGTTTGGTGATCTGAGCCTGGGTGTCTCCAGCGCCCGGTTCACCTACCTGCGCGATGCAGGCATCTTCGACAGGCTGAATGCCGATGAGCTTTATGGCATCCCGAAAGGGAAAAACAAGCGGATTGATTTCGGATTAAGCATGCGCCTGCTGATTGATAAGGATCTTTTCAAAAATGCACACTGGAACTTTGATCTGCTCGTGTTCAAAGATTTTATTTCACCCGCAGATCTTTCACTGAAAAACAATTTTTGCATAAACCTGACCAAATTCATCAAAACAAGTCTTCAGACGAAGATCTTATTTGAGAAAAAGATCAGCAACAGCGTCCGGATTGAGAACCATCTCACGATCGGAATCTCCTTTCATCTTTGAGAAAAGCACAAGACTGCAACCGGGTCAAAACGTCTTGTGTATTTCAGCTTGTTTTTTAACTTTGTGAAAAAATCCGGGTTTCTAACAGTTCATGCTTTGAGAATTCGATTCCTTCTTCTTCTCCTTCTTTATGCTCCTGCATTTTTATTTTCACAGGTCGTTTACCAGGATTTGGGGAATACAAACATTTATGAATTCCTGGATGAACTTGCAACACTTAATATCATCAGCATTCATAGCGACATAAAACCCTATTCAAGGGTTTATATTGCGGGAAAGTTAAAGGAAGCCCTGTCAAAGCAGGATCATCTGAATAAACGGCAGAAGAAAGAACTTGCATTTTACCTGAAGGATTACAACCTGGAACTTCAACACGATCTCGGCTATTTCAAAACCGGCAAAGGATTGTTCAATAAAACCGATAACTTCGGCATTCCCCTGAATCCGCTGGCGTTTTTGTATAAAGATTCCATTTTCTCTTTTTCCGTCCGGCCCATCCTGGGAATAAAATACATCGCCAATTCAAACGGAACGGCCTATCATACGTGGAATGGAGTAGAGATGTTCGGAACCGTGGGGAAGCATTTTGGGATCTATGCCAACATCCGCGACAACCATGAAAACCAGGTTATGGTTACACCTGGATATTTCACGCAGGATGAAGGGGCCGTCTGGAAACGCTCGGGTGCCGGAGGAGACTACAGCGAGATGCGCGGGGGCGTGACCTTTGCCTGGAACTGGGGGTCCGTTGCGCTGACCAAAGATCATTTTGAATGGGGCGGGAATTATCACGGATCGAACATCCTTTCGGGAAGGACGCCATCGTTCCCCTATTTTGAGCTCCGGATGGCCCCGGTCAAATGGTTTAATTTTAACTATGTCACTTGCTGGATCAATTCTCTTGTGACCGATTCCAGCCAGGCTTATTACTTCCCGGGCGGGATCAGGAACATCAACTTCAGCAAATTCCTTTCTGCGGCAATGGTTACTTTTACGCCATGGAAGCAGCTCGATATTTCGGCAGGGAGTTCTGTTGTTTCCTGCTCCAAATACTACAACCCGGCTTTCTTAAGTCCTTTCCTGTTTTTCGTCAACTTCAATTATTCGGGTGATTCCATTCAGAAAAAATATTATGGCCGGAACTCGCAACTTTTCCTGTCGGTAAGTTCACGCCAGATCAGGCATCTGCATCTTTATGCTTCGCTGTTCATCGATGATCTAAGCTCCGGAAATAATTCAGCAGGCTATACCGGCACCAGCCTGAGCGGAAAAGCAGGTTGCAGGATCAGTGATTTCCCGGTTCAGAATTTTTCATTTACAGGAGAGTATACCCGGTCAACTCCAAATGCTTACCTTTGCAATGTCGCAACATTAACTTACGCGTCAAACGAGTATAATCTCGGACACTACCTGAAGGATAATTCCCAGGAACTATACCTGGCAGTTGGCTTCAAACCAGTCCGGGGGCTACACATCAGCGTGGATTATGTTTTTGCCCAGCATGGAGATGACCAGGTGAATAAGACACTGGGAAAGATCCTGTGGGAAAACCAGGCGCTGAGTGCAGGGATTAATTATGAATTCATTAACAATGCTTATGTTTTTGTGCAATACCAATACAGTAAAACCACGGGGGATGTAGCTTTTACACCACCGATCTTCCTGGGGAATACAAACAGCGTGGTGACAGGGATTAATATTGGATTTTAACAGAATAAACTAATCACAATTAATAAATCTAATCAACAGAGCAACTATGAAAAAAAACTTCCTGGTCCTTGGATTGACAATGATCATTCTTTCAGGACTAACTTTTCAATCTTCAGCCTGCACCAACTTTATCTTTTCAAAAGGTGCGACGGTTGACGGATCGGTGATGATCACTTATTCGGCCGATTCACATACATTATATGGCGAGTTGTATTACAAACCTGCCAAGGATTATCCCGCCGGTGCAATGGTTGACGTTTATGAATGGGATACCGGCAAAAAGCTGGGAAAGATTCCGCAGGTAAGACATACCTATTCGGTGGTTGGAAATATGAACGAGCACCAGGTGGCCCTTGGAGAAACCACGTATGGCGGAAGAGATGAACTGCAGCACCAGAAAGATGCCATCGTCGATTATGGCAGCATGATGTATATGGCGATGCAACGGGCAAAAACGGCACGCGAAGCCATTAAGGTGATGGGAGAAATGGTTGCCGCTTATGGTTATGCAAGTGAAGGCGAATCGATCTCGGTTTCTGATCCCAACGAAGCATGGATCTTTGAGATCATTGGTAAAGGTGATGGAGAAAAAGGAGCAGTATGGGTTGCCCGCAGGATTCCCGACGGATACGTTTGCGGACACGCCAACCAGGCACGCATTACCCAGTTCCCTTTGAACGATCCTGAAAATTGCCTCTACTCACCGGATGTGATCTCTTTTGCACGTGCAAAAAAATATTTTGACGGAAAAGATGAAGAGTTCAGCTTCTCCGATACTTATGCACCGCTGACATTCAGTGGTGCCAGGGCTTGCGAAGCCAGGGTTTATGCCATGTTCAACCGCGTGAATGCAAACATGGGCCAGTATGAGGCCTACGCCATGGGAAACATCAAAAGAGGAAAATGGAATTATGCAACCAACCGCATGCCGCTCTGGATCAAGCCGGATAAGAAATTATCGGTGCATGACGTGATGGAACTGATGCGTGATCATTATGAAGGAACGAAGATGGATATGACCAAGGATATTGGTGCAGGTCCGTTTACCTGTCCGTACCGCTGGCGTCCGATGACCTGGAAAGTCGACAGTGTGGATTATGTTCATGAAAGAGCAACTTCAACACAGCAGACCGGTTTCGTTTTCGTTGCACAGTCGAGATCGCAATACCCGGATCCGATCGGCGGGATCTTCTGGTTTGGCGTTGATGATACGTATACCACTGTTTTCAGCCCGATGTATTGCGGAATCACAAAGGTTCCCCATTCATTTGCTGAAGGGAACGGATCAATCCTGAAGTATTCTGCAACCTCCGCCTGGTGGACATTCAATTTCGTTGCCAATTGGGCATACACACGTTACAGTTACATGATCAAGGACATCCAGAAAGTACAGCGCGAACTCGAATTGAAATACACGGATGAAACCGTGAACAAAATTGATAAGGAAGCACTTGCTTTGTACAAGACTGACAAAACCAAAGCCCGGGCCTATCTTACAAATTACTCTGTAAAGACCGGTGATGGCACTGTTGCACGCTGGAAAACACTTGGCGAATACCTGCTTGTAAAATACATCGATGGCAACATCAAGAAAGAAAAGGACGGGAAGTTCGAAGACAACGGAACCGGGCAGGCAGTCATGCCTTCACAACCCGGTTATCCTGACTGGTGGCTGAAAGAGATCGTTCGCGAACACGGCGATGTGATCAAAGAGATAAAATAGGTTTTCCTTCTTTCTTTTATAAATGAGGGATGACATCCGGTACGGTGTTGTCCCTTTTTTTTGTGTCTGCTGACAACGATTGACGTCTCAACTGTTATCTGTTAGTTGTTATTTATTCACTGTTCACTGTTCACCTCCAACATTGTCCTCAGGCCGGACGGGCCTCGTCACCACACCGTGGCTGCGCCCAGCGCTAAGATTGCACCATTCTCCCATAACTTCATTCATTGACCCGCGCTGGTCAAGGCCCCTTATGTGGTGACTGGTATTTTTTTTTTGCACATTGCAGTTTACAGTTCGGACTTTTCATTTGCGCCTGGCTCTTAACGTGATCTTCGCCAAGTGGGTGCCCCACCGAATAACCCTATGGCAGAAGAATATCCGAAATGCGAGATCCGAGATCTGAGAATATCTCTTATCATCTGCCTGTTGCACAATTCACCACTTTTATATATATTGCAGTATCATTTCAAATCCAGCTATACGATGATCAACAAAGACAATATTCTTACAGAAGGCTATAGCGGCAGGATTGGCAACCTGATCTTCCGCCGCTGGGGAAAGAAGACCGTGATCTCCATGGTTCCGGATTACAGCCACCGGAAGTGGAGCAAGGCCCAGAAAGAAAACCGCAAGCGGTTCCGTAATGCCATGGCCTATTCCCGCAAGACACTTGCTGACCCTGAGATGCGTAAGTATTACAGGAAACGTGCAAAGGGAATGCAGACAGTCTGGAATGTTGCCGTTGCTGATTATATGAAGAAACCGGAGATCAGGAAAGTTGATCTGTCAGGATACAGGGGAAGAAAAGGCGATACAATCCGCATCAATGCGCATGATAATTATCGTGTTGCTGCTGTAATTGTGACTATACTCAATGCTCAAGGATTTGAAGTAGAGAGTGGGGTTGCTGTTGAGATGCTAAGCCAGGGCTGTTGGATCTACAAAGTGATGGCACCGGTTCCCGGCTGGGAAAAAGGAAGGATCGTTGTCCGGGTTACCGATTCGCCCGGGAACACCGTAAAATCAGAACAGGCGGTGAAGGCATCCATGCCGTCCGGCTAAGCCAAATTATTTTCACAGCTATATACTTATCAAACATACACCCCAGGGCCGATCTGGCCCGGGGGCTGCTATTTCGCATTCCGAACAAAACCCTCTGTTTTCGTGTTGCCCATCACAAATGAGTAAGTAAAACATTGCTTCCGGGGTGGTAATTGACAAAGTAAATCCAGAATAAAAGGTGATCGAATCTCAAACAAGGCTAATTTAAACTGTGGTCGTAGCAAAGGCGCAGAACGGGCGCAGCGACAATAAGGTTAAAGTATAGATTGAGTACGTATAGATCGTGATACGTAACAATTTGATTTAAGAACAAGGATTAAAGATTTAAGAAGTTAGAACAAGGATTAACAATTTAAGAAGGGTTGTAGATTAGGGAATGGATTGATACTTCAAAAATCGAAGATCGTTGATCCCTATTTGACGGCAGGCAGGAATATTCGAGTATTCATTTTATGTCCTCAGGCCGGACGGGCCACGTCATTTTTTGTGACGCGAAACATATCTCGTTTTTCACGGAACTCAGATTTCGAATCTGTCTTGTGCCGTCAGGCACATAATATGGGCAGAAAATCGTGCGGGAAAATATATTCCGTCCCGTACGGGACGGAATTGGCCGGGTGTTCATCGATTTGCTACCCATATTAAATCCCTACAAGATCAAGAAAGAAAATGAGAAGAATGACGAATATGCGAATGACGAATGTAATTATCGAATGTCGGATGTGGAATTGATTTCAGAACAAGGATTAACGATTTAAGAAGGGTTGGAGATCAGGGGATGGAAGGAAACTTTCAGAGAACCAACTTTACTGAATTATATGCCATCTCATTAAGCTCCATGTTGAATCAAAGGAATTGGTTTTAGCTGAAAACTTTATTAACCCAATATTCTTGGCAAAATAAAAATCATATTGCGAAGAATCATAGATAACTTCATTCGTCCTAGTATGAATTACATTAGTAAATTTTTTATAATTTAATATCATTGTATCAATTTTTTCAATTAACGAAGTAAAAGAAGATGAACCATTCCAAGAACCATTTGTGTACCCACTATTTAAAGCTTTAAAAACATCATTTTTCGGATAAAAGAAACCTATTGCCACATAAGATTCATCTGGATCTCTGCCGATATAAACATCCCTGATAAAACTACTAGTTACGGTATAATAAATGCTTTCATAATGGTCCATATGTTCCGTCTCAGGTGGTGATAACCCATAGCGTGGTTGCATATCAACAAAAGCACTATCAAGCATATGTGAGCTATCATTAAAGTAAACCCAATAACTACCTTTTTGAAAAAGAACCCATTCTTTAAATGAATTATCGATATAATATGTTATAGCTTTCTTTTTACTGCAACTGGAAAAAAGAGCAAGAATGCCCAAGCAAAAAATAAGGAATATCCACTGAACTTTCATAAAGATCCTTATCTATTAAATACCTGATGACTGGACTGAGTTCGTTTATACAAATAAGTTTTGTGATATTTACCTGATCCCCCGCTAAGCGTAGTCTCTGACTACGCTTGCCGGAAAAGCAGTCTCCTGACCGCTCTGACTGCGCTTAGCCAGGTCAAGAAAATAGCAGTTTGAAACGAAAGTTTTTCCATAATCGCTGCTATAATCTATGCACAACTTTGATATTACACATCCAAATAAAACTAATGAATAATATGAAATCTGATAACATTCCAGGAAAAATCCGGATTTGTATTGTAACCAATAAGTTTAATTAAACCAATATCTTTTGCGAACCAAAATGTATATCTCTTGCGCGAAAAACCATCATAGGCCTGTGTATTTACTACATTCGTAAATTTTACAGCTCCTATATAATAAACAGAATCAAAGGAAAGTAATTTATAGCTATCACCAAGACTTGGGTAGCTTGAAAAATTATCAGATGAGCCTGCAAGAAGCGCCCAGGGTATGAAAATAAAATCATTATCAATATACACCCTGAAATGTTCACTATTATCCGGATCAACCAATATATCTGAAGAATTATAAAAGGAAGATGAAAAAGAAGTAGAAATTTGCTCATGAGAAGCCCCCAGGTTAGTGTTCGAATAGGGAATTTCTAATATTTGTGGATCACTTTTAAGGAAAACACTGTCCATCATAAGGGTTGAATCATTCCTATAAATCCAATAACTACCTTTGTTAAATAATGTCCAGCGCTTAAAAGCATCAGAAATATAAAAGTGCTTCCCCTCTTCCTTTTTGCACGAAGCAACAAGTAAACACATAAGAACGCATTCAAATGCTATAATTAGCTGTATTCTGTTTAAGAAACACATTTTTACATCTATAATTTTAATTTTTTTTAGCTATCGAATAATAATCGGGGAAAGATTTCCACCAGGTATGCACCTGTTAATTTATCATTAAAATCAAAATTAATATTGTTTCCATAAGACTCCTGGTTCATGATCGTATTTTTGCCTAAGGTTTGATAATTAAAACTTCATATGTTTCCCAGGGAAGATTATCAGCATTAAAAATCCGTCCAACGCTTTTCATTCCGGTACAATCAGAAACTCGTTTGTAACTTCAAATTCGTTGCTTTAAATGTATTGTAAATACTGACTGGAATCACAGGGAAGACAAGTTTATTTATATCCTAACAATCACACGTACAATAGCAGTGTTAACAGTAAATTAGCCAACCCTACAATGGCTGTGTTGAAGTGTATTAACCGGTAGGGATGTTCTGTTTTTTAGTGAAAATCCGACATGGAATTCGTTGCCTGATAAAACTCAACACAATTATTATGCAACCACTACGTGGTTGATTGGAAAATCTACGATGTTCATTTTCTACAAAAATGGATTCCCTACGGGAATCATACCCTCGTTTCAACAAACCATAAAGGGGTCATTCGGAATTTGAAATTCATGTCATTGAGTTCGCATTTCCGCCCGGCTCTAAACGGGATGTTCGCCAAGTGGGTCCCGTTTATGACAAGTCCGAACTGTGAAGTATGAAGTGCGAAAAAAACAATACCAGTCACCACATAAGCAGCCTTGACCAGCGCGGGTCAATGAATGAGATTCTGGGATAATGGTGCAATTTTAGCGCTGGG
>Ga0114951_10001989_pt1 | contig 24103 bp, 26 predicted proteins | sample AM7aDNAmetaG_FD_88677 | JGI IMG/M metagenome (GOLD analysis project Ga0114951, IMG submission 88677) | Freshwater microbial communities from Finland to study Microbial Dark Matter (Phase II) - AM7a DNA metaG | ecosystem: Environmental > Aquatic > Freshwater > Lake | place: Finland: Lake Alinen... | reverse complement strand
GCCATGTTTTGTGGAAAGCTTAGAAATTCATAGAAAAAAGACCAAAGAGAGGCGAGGCAGGGCTCTTTAAAAAGACTACCTTAGAACCACTTAACTTTGGTCTGGACAAGGGAAGTATTTCAGAGTTCTCCACCTGGATGCGCCCGATCTCTTTGTACAAATTCTCTATCTGCTGCTTGGCGTCAGGCTCCTGCTCATTTTTACGGATAAAAATGTCCGCAATGTTGTCATGGAGCTGTTTTTTCCATTTACTGATCATGGCGCTGTGGACTTCATGCTCAGAGCTCAGTTCCGCGATCGTCTTAACTTCCTTGAGCGCCTCAAGCGCCACGCGTGCCTTAAACTCCTTGGGATACTGGATTCGCTTCTTCATGCGACCTCCTGGTTTGGGGGTTCGTTATACCCCGGTTTTATACCTTAACCAGTGGTCTGAATTCAGGGAAGCATTATAATCTATTCCAGCAATATTCCGAGGCCTTTATCCGGTTCCGCCTTTTTTTTCCTGGACGGCGCGTGTGATCGGCCTTGGGATTGGGGTAGGGCTGATATTCCGTGCCGAAGTCTTTCGCAAGGGGGCGCTTTTTTTGGCGTGGGGCACTATCGCTACAGCGTATAGGAAACACCCTTACGATGGATTCGTTCGCCATATTCAGCTGCTGAATGAGCGAATGGCTGCGATGGGAAGCGAATTCTTCAGCCCTGCCTATGCCGTCGCCCTTGTGCAAAGTATGGGCCTATCCTCGTTCTCCCTGCCTGTTTTTGCGCAGATTTGTGCTGTCATGACCATTATCACGGAGGTGCTTGTGGCGCTGACCGTGATCGTTCTTTTGACCCGGCCCTCCATTAAAACCGTTTTTAAATAGAGCGTTCCCGTCTACCGTTGAAGATCAGTATAATCATCCCAGTCTATAACGAAGTTCAAACCGTTGGCCAAACGGTCGCCAGGGCCTGCCGTGCGCTTTTACCTGAAGGCGTTGACCGGGAGATCCTTGTGGTGGACGACGGGTCAACGGACGGTACGCGTGCCATCCTTTGGGAATTCAGAGACGCCCCAGTGGTGCGCATCCTTTCACTCGGAAAGAATTCCGGAAAGACCCGGGCGCTTTTGACCGGGATTGATGCTGCGGAAGGGGACTTCCTTATATTTCAAGATGCTGATCTTGAGTACGATCCAGCGCACTACGGCCGGCTTTTGACACCTGTGATCGAAGGAAGGGCCTCGATCGTGTTTGGCTCACGTTTTTTGGGGTCGATACGGAACATGAACTTCCTCGTCCGCATGGCCAACCAACTCAATACCTGGATCGTGAATGTGCTGTACCGGACCTCTTTAACAGACGTGAATACCGGCTTTAAAGTCATTCCGCGCGAATTTTTCAGAGATGTCCGGATCACGTCCGGCGGCTTCGGCGGAGATGCCGAGATCACCGCGCGTCTGCTCCGGATGCGGCAGAAGATCGTCGAGGTCCCGATCGATTACACGGCTCGCTCCCGCATTGACGGAAAAAAAATGAATTGGTTGAATGCGGTCCATATGTTCGGTTGTTTCTTTTTCTACAGGCTTGATCATGCCCGAAGCTGAACTTGCCACGGCTCTGCGCGCGGTAAGTCTTGCCAAGAACTATCACCGCTGGCTTTTCCGGAAGATAGAACCCCATCTTGGCCGTGTGATCCTTGATATCGGAAGCGGCCTCGGCGATCTTCCGGAGTTTCTGGGCGATTCGGATCCGGACCGGAAGCTGATCTTAAGCGATGCTTCCGAGTTCATGGTGGCGCATCTTCGGAGCCGGTATGGTGCCGGTTCTCCTGTCCGGGTCATCAGGCTGGACGTCTCGCGCGCAGATCGGTCACGGGTTTTTCCAGAGGGTCTGGTCCCTGATACAGTGACATGTCTGAATGTCCTTGAGCACCTTGAAGATGATGTCCAGGTACTCAGGAACATGCGCGCGCTGGTCGGGGACGGGGGAAAGATCGTTCTTTTTGTTCCTGCATTGGGCTGGCTTTACGGATCGTTGGACCGGATGGCAGGGCATTACCGGCGGTATACGCGAGAAGGCCCTAGAAGAAAGCTTGGCATCGCGGGACTGAAGATCCTCAAAATGGAAAGTTTCAATTTTTTTGGTATTATTACGTGGTTCCTTGGCGGAAAAGTTCTCCGGAGGACGCAGCTGAATAACGGGGTCTGCGCTGAGCTTGACAAACTAGTTCCATGGGTATCATTTCTTGAAAAGCTGATCGTTCCGCCGCTCGGTCAGTCTCTTATAGCTATTGCCTCGAAATAGGGCTTCAGAAGCTATTCTCATACCTGTCATCGGGTAGGAATTCGAATGTGGGAAATCGTCCAATTCTTGCTCGTTTGAATTCAAGAGCAGCTCTATACGGGAATGCAAATTGAACATCGTACGTCCTATAATGTATCTTATGTAAAGTAACTAATGGGCAGAATCGTCGGAACACCTGTATTCGGTCAACCCTGAAGGATTATTACTTTAGGATGGCTTTAATGGCTTCCTGGACACGCTTACCATCGGCTTTTCCCTGGACTGCGGGCATGAGAGCCTTCATAAGTTTCCCCATATCTGCGGGGCCTGTAGCGCCTGATATTGAGATGGCATTCTGTATGGCTGCCTTGAGCTCCTCATCTGTGAGTTGCTTCGGCAGATAGGACTCAAGGATCGTAAGTTCAGCCCTTTCTTTATCGGCCAGGTCCTGCCGTCCTGCTTTTTCAAAACTATCGAGGCTTTCTCTGCGCTGCTTGGCCTGCTTGCCGATATGGCTGAGGACTTCGGCATCGTCAGCTTTATCCTTTTTTACCTGTATCAGGTAATTACCAATGGCGCTTTTGAGCATTCTCAAGGTTGATAGTTTGACGGCATCCTTTGCCTTCATTGCTTCAATTAAATCCTTTTCGATCTTTTCCATCTGACTCATGGCCATCTCCTCAAGTTATAAAACCATCTTTACAGTTTATAAAATAGTTCTAACTGTCTACCAATCCTTCTCAACAGGCGGCGGATTTCTGTTGACCGGCGGGCGGCGAAGATCCTGCAGTTCCTTTTCCGAATCTTTTAGTGCATCCAAAAGATTGAGCGCGTTATCCATGCTCATTTGGCCCTGAAGCGGCTGTTTCTGCTGACCTTGTTTCTGGTCACCGGCATCTTTTTTTTGCTCCTGGCCTTCCTGAGGCATTTCTTTTTGCTCATTTCCTTGCAATTCCAGTGGAGTCTGGTCTTGCTGATCCTGGCCTTGATCTTTCTGCTCATCCTGCTTGTCCTGACCTTGCTGAGGCTGATCTTTTTGATCCTGTTTGTCCTGGCCTTGTTGCTGCTGATCCTTCTGATCCTGTTTATTCTGGTCTTGTTTCTGCTGATCTTTTTGATCTTGCTTGTCTTGGCCTTGTTTCTGATCCTGGTTCTTTGGGTCCTGGCCTTGTTGCCCCTGATTTTGCTGCTGATCTTTTTGATCCTGCTTATTCTGGTCCTGTTTGTCCTGCTGGCCCTGACCACCTTGCTGGGATTGATCTTTTTTGTCCTGGCCTTGTTGGCCCTGATTTTTCTGATCCTGCTGGCCTTGGCCGCCTTGCTGCTGTTGCTGATCCTGTTTGTTCTGCTGTTGATTCTGTTGCTGGTTCTTCTGCTGATTTTGATCCTTCTTTTTGTCTTCTTTCTTCTTTTCCTGATCTTTTTTATCGATCTTGTTTTTCTGGTTTTGAAGGAATTCAAGATTGTATTTTGAGTCCTTATCCGTAGGGTCCAGCGCAAGCGCTTTCTTGTAGGAGTCGATCGCTTTCTCGAAGTTGCCGAGCCGGTATTGGGCGTTGCCATAATTGTAGAGAGCTTTTGCCTTCGTGAGAGGTTCCTGGGCTTTTGCCGAGGCCGTTTCCAGATTTTGGGAGGCTTCCTGAAAGGAATCTGTCTTATAAAGCGCCGTTCCGAGGTCATAAAGCACTTCCGGAGTGTCGGGGTTCTTAACCTGAACCTTGCGGTAGTTATCAAGGGCCGATTGGTATTGTTTGTTGGCGTATAGCGCGTTACCTTTTTTGACGGTCCCTTGGGAGGTTTCGAGGAATCCGGTGAACAGGAAGAACGCCGCCAGGCATATCAGAAGCTCTGCTTTGGGACGGTCTTTCCGGCGTATCAGCATTTCCGCGGCAAGAAAGATAAAGGCGAAGATCAGGAAGATCTGATACTGGTCCTCTTTCTCGACGACCATTTTTTCCTCAAACTGTTGTTCTCCCCATCCTCGGAGATGTTTCAGGATCACATCAACTTCCTTTTCGCTGGGTGTGGCGGGTAGATAAATGCCGCCGGTTTCCTTGGCGAGTCTCTGCAGGAGCGGCTGATTGAGCTTCGTAAGCACCATTTGCCCGCTACGGTCCTTCTTGAACCCCTGGCGCTCCCCTTTCTCATTCTTCAGGGGGATGGGCTCCCCTTCCGCGGTTCCAAGCCCGATCGTATAGATGCGGACATTGGCCTTTTTAGCCTCTTCTATGGCCTGCTCCAGGCTTCCTTCATGGTCTTCCCCATCTGAAAAGAGGATCAAGGCCTTGTATTTGAGTTCTTTTTGAGGAAACGCCCGGATGGCAAGCTGGATGGCTTGAACGAGTGATGTCCCGGGATCCGGCAGGAATCCTACCTGAACGGCGTCCAAAAAGAGAAGGAATGCCGCATGATCAAGGGTCAGAGGCGTTTGCAGGAATCCTGAGCCCGCGAATGTTACCATTCCGACGCGGTCGCCTTTGAGGTTCTGGATGAATGTTTCTATTTCGAATTTGGCTTTGCCGATACGGTTGGGTTTGACGTCTTCGGCCAGCATGGAAAGTGAGGTGTCGACCAAAAAGACGATGTCTACCCCCTTGCGCTGGACGCTTCGCTTTTCATCGCCCCATTGAGGCCGTGCCAGCGCCAGCACGAAACAAAAAACGGCGAGCATCACAAGCGTCGCGCGAAGCAGCCACTCGCCTTTCCGGTAGCCCTCGATCAGTTTCGCGATAAGCGCTTCGTCGCGCACGAGATGGTGTATCCTTTTTTGCCAGAGCTTGTGCGAAATGAAGAAGATGACCGCGACAGCCGGCACCAGCCAAAGATAGAGAAAACATTCAGGCTTGAAGAATTGCATCAGAGGTCCTGAGATCTTTTTGTAATAGGGATATTTATCATGGGATTTTCATTAATACGGTTCGACGTAAGAAAATTTCCAGGAAAAGCAGGAGGATCGCCGGAAGAAGAAAGATCGGGAAAAGTTCGGCGAAACTTTTGTATTCTTTGACCTTGACCTCGCTTTTTTCGAGCTTGTTGATGCGCTCATAAATTTCCGAAAGTCCCGCGGTGTCGCGTGCCCGGAAGAAAAGCCCTCCGGTGATATCAGCGATTCTCTTTAATGTCGTTTCGTCGATCTCTACGTTGGCCTGGACATAGCGTTTACCGAAAAGCGGATCATCCACCGGGAATGGAACCATTCCGCCGCGGCCGACGCCGATCGTGTAGACCTTGATGCCGAAGCTCTTGGCGAGTTCCGCCGCCGTGACCGGGTCGATATTTCCCGCGTTGTTCTCCCCGTCCGTGATGAGGATGATGACCTTGCTTTTGGCATTACTGTCTCTCAGCCTGTTTACGGCAGTCGCGATCCCCATGCCGATAGCGGTGCCGTCAGCGATCATTCCGACACGGATCTCAGACAGGAGTTCGATTAAGATGCGGTAGTCGAGGGTCAGCGGGCATTGGGTAAAAGATTTTTTTGCAAATACCACGAGTCCTATGCGGTCATTTTCCCTGCCTTTGATAAACTTGATGGCCTCCTGCTTGGCTACGAAGACGCGGTTTTCCGGCTGAAAATCTTCAGCGAGCATCGATCCTGAAATGTCGAGAGCGATGATGATATCGACCCCGTGGGTTTGATACTCCCTGTCGCTGGAAACGCTGGAAGGCCTTGCTAAAGCTGTGATCAACAAAATGAAAACGATCGCTCGCAGGAACGGAAGAAGTTTTGCGAGGAACATTCTCAGGGTTGCCGGTCTTTCCCTGAGAAGATCCAAAGAAGAATAGGCGAATTCAAGCTTCTCCCGCCGTTTGGCCCATAGAAAGATAAGAGGTAAAAGCAGCAGAAGCAGGAAGAAGGCCGGATGTCTAAACACCATGGGGGGCCTCCGCGGCGGGTGCCGGTTCTGGCGCCGGTGCAGCTTCCCGGATGATCTCTTCGGCCTTTTTATTGAGTTGTACCGTTTCGGTCGGCGTCGGGATCCATTTGGCGAATTTGGCTAGGTCCGAAGAATCGAGGACGTTTTGGATCTTTTGATAGAGGCCTGTGTCAAGGCGTAGAGGCCGGATAGCCCGGAGGATCTCGATAGTGGTGGATTCCACGGCAAGGATCTTATAGCGCTTTTCAAAATAGGATCTCAATATCTCAGAAAGGCGCAGGTAATAAAGTTTGATAAAAGAACGTTTGAGCAGGTCGGATTCAAAAAGTTCGGTTAAATGCAGGAGCGCTTCCTCTTCGGGTGTGAGAGGCGCCGCGGCGGGCAGGACCAAGGACTTATGCTTGCGGAGGGCACGGAAAATAAAATAGCCTGAAGCGAGACCCGCGAGGGCGACAAGCGTCCAGAGGAATTTTCCCATTCGGAATTTGAAAGGAATGACGGACTTAACGTCCCGGATATCCTCCTTTTTATCGCCTGCCGCGACGCTTTTGACAGTCAGATAAAGTTTATTCGTCCGAAGGTTTTTGACCGGCTGCCCGTTCTTGCGGTATTCGATCGTGATAGGGTCGAGGACAAACTCGCCCAGGCGGTAGGTGGTCAGGATGAATTTCCTTCCCGTGATCATTTTCTTCTTTAGTTTCCTGTGAATATCTTCGACTTTCTTGATCTCCAGAACGCTCGAGTCCGGCGCGGGAATGCTGGAGAGGATCTGAATGTCGGGAGAATGTTCGACCGTCACGGTGTAAGTGACGGGATCGCCGATCGTGAGGAAGGCTTTGTCGACCTCGGCTTTGACGCGTATATCGTCGGCCTCCGAGGCGAGACATATCCCCCAGGAGAAAGCCATGACAAGAAACGCGAAGATAAGGCGCTTTTTCATTTCTTTTCCCGGCTTTTGAAGAATTTAAAAAGAGGATCGATGTACGATGCGTTCGCAGGGATATCGATCCGGTCGATCTGCAGCCGCTTGAAAAGTTTTTCAAGCGACGCTCGTTTCTGGTCCGTGGTCTGGCGGAACTTTTTTTGAAATTGAGGCGAGGATGTGTCAACCAGTATGGTTTTTCCGGTTTCTCTGTCGACGAGCTCCAGAAGTCCCACCTTCGGGATCTGCTGCTCGAGGGGGTCGTGAAGATGGACGGCGACGACGTCGTGTTTTTGACTGAGGATCTTCAGCGCCTTTTCGTAGTCTTCATCCATGAAATCCGAGATAAGGAAAACGACCGAGGTTCGAGTCTGAACCCTGTAGAGGTATTCGATGGCTTGCGCGAGCCGGGTTTTCTTTTTCTTGGGCTGATAGCCGAGTATTTCGCGAATGACGCGAAGGGCGTGGTTTCTCCCCTTCTTGACAGGGATGAATTTCTCGACTCCTTCCGTGGCGATGAGAAGTCCGGTCTTGTCATTGTTTTTAACAGCGGAAAAAGCAAGGATCGCGGTGATCTCGGCAGCAATCTCCGATTTGAGTTTATCCGTGGTGCCGAAATACTGAGAACCGGACATGTCTACGAGGAAGAATACGGTGAGCTCTCGGGTTTCGACGAATTTTTTTACGAAGGGATGTCCCGTCCTTGCCGTGACGTTCCAGTCGATCGTGCGGATATCATCTCCGGGAACATATTCCCTGACGTCCGCGAATTCTATCCCCTGGCCCTTGAAGACGGATTCGTATTCCCCGCCGAAGAGGTCATTGACCAGGCGCGTCGTCCGTATCTCGATCTTGCGTACTTTTTTGAGCAGCGTTGCCGGGATCATTTTTTCCCTCAGGTCGACGTTATTGAATGATGTTACGGGACTTCCACCTGATCAAAGATCTTCTTGACGATATCTTCGGATGTTATGTTCTCGGCCTCAGCTTCATAAGTAACGAGCACGCGGTGACGGAGAACATCGGTGCCGATCTGTTTGACGTCGTCCGGGGTGACATAACCGCGTCCCTGGAGAAAGGCGTTGGCTTTAGCCGCAAGAGTCAACATGATGCTCGCTCGCGGCGAAGCGCCGTAGGAAATAAGCGGCTTCAGGTCCGCCAGTTTGTAGTCCTGCGGGTTGCGGGTCGCGAATACGAGGTCGAGAATATAATCCTTTACCTTCTCATCGATATAGATCTCATGCATGAGCTGGCGCAGTGCCATGATCCTTTCGACGGTCATTACAGGATTTACCTTGATGGTCTTGCCGGTCGCCATACGCTCGAGTATCTCTTTCTCCTCTTTTTTGCTCGGATAGCTCACGACCAGTTTGAGCATGAACCGGTCCACTTGTGCTTCGGGAAGCGGGTAGGTTCCCTCCTGCTCAATAGGGTTCTGGGTAGCGAGGACCAGGAACGGTACCGGCAAAAGGAAAGTTTCGTTGCCTATGGTTACCTGGCGCTCTTGCATGGCTTCAAGGAGCGCGCTCTGAACTTTAGAGGGGGCACGGTTGATCTCGTCCGCGAGAACTATGTTCGTAAAAATCGGCCCTTTCTTCGTCGTAAAATTACCGTCTTTCGGGTTGTAGACCAGGGTTCCCACGACGTCCGCCGGCAAAAGGTCGGGCGTGAATTGGATCCGTTGGAACTGGGCGGCAATGGCCTGAGAGAGAGTTCTAACAGAAAGTGTCTTGGCAAGGCCCGGGACGCCCTCAATCAGGATATGTCCGTCCGCCAAAAGTGCCATGAGAAGCCGGTCGACAAGATATTGCTGGCCGACAATGATCTTTCCTATCTCGCGGTTGAGATCTTTCACTGTGGCGCTGGCTTCGCGGATCTTGGCGTTTACTTCCTGTATCGAACTGTCCATGTTCATCTCCTTGGTGCGGGGTTAATGGATTTCTTTGGAGACCGGTAAGCGTGGTGATCTTTGTCTCCAACGAAAGAATTTAAAAACGTTCCGTAATGATTACGAAATTGAATTTTCAATGATAATCTTGCCCCTTATATATTGCAAGAGGGTCTTTTGCAACCGGTCAAGATCATAGGCCGGCATATCTTTTCGCGAAAACTGCGCCTCCATCAATTGCTCTAGTGGACCGGAAACATCGTTCCATTCGCCCGCCGGCAGTGACCTTGATTTCAGAAAGACGAGGAGCGCGGTTCCGCTGGCGATCCCCGCCGGATGATCATAGTAGGTTCCGACGACTGTCCGGAATTGCTGGGACCAGTGATTAAGTTTGATTTTTGTATCCGGTGACGCAAAAGTCGCGATAGCTTCTTGGGCTTTCGCATAAATTCTTTGTTTGGGGTCAGGCGGAGGCTTGCTCGCGGAGGTTTTTCTCTCTTTCAGGCGCTTTAGAAAATTAAAAACATAAAAGATCGCGGAGATTAGGCCGGAAGGAATAATGAACCAGAAGAGGATCGGCTTGAAAGGGAATCCGCTGACCACACGGATCTGTTGTTCGGGAACAAGGAGCGGACTCCACTGATCCGTTTCGGATTTCCTGTAACTGATCTCAAAAGGATATATGAGCGCTGCTCCCTTTTTGACCGGCCGAAATACGTAAGTGATCGTGTGGGTTACGACAGGACCCGTTTCCTGTGATTGGTGCTGGTCGGTAAGTGTCAGATTCTCGACCTTGGGTTCAAGGGAGTTGATCTCGTAAGAGGCTTCGGTCGCGGGCCACTCGACTTGCAAAGTCAGTGTCGCGTCCTGGCCCGCGGCGATTTGTTTGGGGAGTGAGACGACCTTGAGGGTTGGCGCAGAGAACCCAACGGGTGTGTAAATGCCGGAGATAAAAATCAGGGAAAACAGAAAAAGCTTCATGGCCTGCCTTTGTGAAAAAGAAGAACGGGAAACGCCGGTATCCCTTACCGAGCGCTTCCCGTTCTCCGAGTCGTTATTCTTTTTTCTTCTTCTTTTCTTCTTCGTCCACGACTTCGTAATCCGCGTCGACGACTCCGTCATCTTTCTTGGCCTCACCTCCGGCCTCAGGAGCGGCGCCGCCTTTATTCCCGGCCTTTTTTGCGGCTTCCTCATACATTTTCTGCGCGATCGTATGAGACGCGGTGCCGAGTTTCTGCGAGGCCTTTTCAAGCTCCTCTTTGGACTCGCTGGTCAGTGAGGTTTTGGCTTCCTTGAGGGCCTCCTCAACTTTCTTTTTCTCATCCTCCGAGACCTTGTCTCCGTGTTCTCTCAAGGTTTTCTCAGTCGCGTAGATGAGGTTGTCCAGCTGGTTGCGGGCCGTAATGACCTCGTGATTCTTTTTGTCTTCATCCGCATGAGCTTGACCTTCTTTGATAAGCTTTTCGACTTCGTCTTTGGAAAGACCGGACGAAGATTCAATGCGGATCTTCTGTTCTTTGCCCGTGCCGAGGTCCTTGGCCGATACGTGAACAATGCCGTTCGCGTCGATATCAAAGGTTACCTCAACCTGCGGGACTCCGCGCTGCGCGGGCGGAATGCCTTCCAGGTTGAAAAGTCCGAGCACACGGTTGTGCGCGGCCATTTCACGTTCACCTTGAAGGACCTTCACGGTCACCGCTGTCTGATTGTCTGCGGCTGTCGAGAAGATCTCGGATTTCCGGGTCGGGATCGTGGTGTTGCGCTCGATCAGCTTGGTCATGACGCCGCCGAGGGTCTCGATTCCGAGCGAAAGCGGAGTGACGTCGAGGAGGAGGATATCTTTAACATCTCCCTTCAGAACGCCTCCCTGGATCGCGGCTCCGATGGCAACTACCTCGTCGGGGTTCACGCCCTGATGCGGTACTTTCTTGAAGAGATCTTTGACCTTCTGGACTACGGCCGGCATTCGGGTCATGCCGCCCACAAGGATCACTTCATCGATATCTTCAGACTTAACGCCCGCGTCTTTCATTGCCTGAACGCAAGGGCCGACTGTTCGCTCGATCAGATCCACAACAAGCTGTTCGAGCTTGGCCCGGGACAGTGTCAAGAGAAGATGCTTTGGCCCGGAAGCGTCGGCGGTGATGAACGGAAGATTGATGTCCGTGCTTTGTGCGGTGGAAAGCTCGCACTTTGCTTTTTCCGCGGCTTCCTTAAGGCGCTGGATCGCCATCTTGTCTTTACTGAGGTCGACGCCCTCAGTCTTCTTGAATTCCGAGATCAGCCAGTCGATGATCTTCTGGTCGAAGTCATCGCCGCCCAAATGCGTGTCGCCGTTCGTGGCTTTGACTTCAAAAACGCCCTCCCCGATATCGAGAATGGAAATATCGAAAGTTCCGCCTCCGAGGTCATAGACCGCGATGGTTTCATCCTTTTTCTTGTCGAGACCGTATGCCAGCGCGGCTGCCGTCGGCTCGTTGATGATGCGCAGGACTTCGAGCCCGGCGATCTGTCCGGCGTCCTTGGTAGCCTGGCGCTGCGAGTCGTTAAAATACGCCGGCACGGTGATGACCGCCTGAGTGATGGTTTCGCCGAGATACATTTCCGCGTCGGCCTTGAGTTTCATCAAAACTTTCGCGGCGATCTCCTGCGGGGTGTAATCACGTTTTTCCTGAGGGACATTGAAAACCGCTTCGCCGTGTTTTCCGGCTTTGACTTTGAAAGGTACCATCTGGATCTCGTGGCCGGACTCTTCGAAGCGGCGGCCGATGAACCGTTTGGCGCTGAAGATGGTGTTTTCTGAGTTCGTGACAGCTTGGCGCTTGGCTGTTTGACCGCACAACTGTTCTCCGGTCTTTGTGAACGCAACGATCGAGGGGGTTGTGCGATTCCCCTCTTTGTTTTCGATGACCTTAGGCTCTGAGCCTTCGATGATCGCCATGCATGAATTGGTTGTTCCTAAATCGATTCCTAAGATTTTCGCCATGTCTGCTTCTCCTTTTGAGTTTCGTTGATGATGCGAGTGACGCCTATGTCATATCAATTATCGTGCCAAAAATAGAATATTTTACTGATTGTAAGTTCTTTCCATGTAATGACTTGCGAATCACAAAAATTACGCCGCCCGCGGCACGGCATCTCATTGGGTCAATATGGCGCATTCGATTGTGCCGAAAAGGCAACGTTTCGGTGCCGGTCTTAGCTCGTGATGAAATCTATGTGAGCTTATATTCTTCTAATTTTCTGTACAAAGTCCTCCGAGATATGCCAAGCTTTCCGGCGGCAACAGATTTGTTCCCTTTGTTCTCGCTCAGAGCTCTCCGGATCATTTCCTTCTCAGCGTCAGAGATTCTTGAAACGCCTTCAGGAACCGATGCCTGCCCGCTGGGTTTGATCGCGTCTCCCCCCCTAAGATCGTCAGGTATCTGGTCCATGGTCAGCATATCGCCTGAACTCAGAACGATCATACGCTCAATGATGTTCTTGAGCTCCCGGATATTTCCAGGCCAGTTGTACCGGATGAGGACTTCCATGGCATCTTTAGTGATCCCGCGAACTTTTTTAGCGTTGAGTGTCGCGTATTGGCGGATAAAGACTTCCACAAGCGGGGCGATGTCTTCCTTACGGTCCCGGAGCGGCGGCACTTTCAGATAAATGACATTGATCCGGTAATAGAGGTCTTCCCGGAATTTTTGTTCCCGTACCTCGTCAAGGAGCGTCTTATTCGTTGCCGCGATAAGCCGGACATCGACCTTGATCGTTTTTGTCCCGCCGACCCGTTCAAATTCTCCTTCTTGAAGTACCCTGAGAAGTTTTACTTGAGTGTCTTTGCTGATCTCCCCGATCTCATCGAGGAAAAGGCTCCCCTGATGCGCTCGCTCAAAACGGCCGCGCTTCCGGTCCGTGGCGCCTGTAAAAGAGCCTTTCTCGTGGCCGAAGAGCTCGCTACTGAGCAGCGTTTCGGTCAATGCGGCGCAGTGGACGGCGATGAAGGGATGCTGTTTTCTGGGACTGAGTTCATGGAGTCGACGGGCGATGAGTTCCTTGCCGGTGCCGCTCTCGCCCTCTATCAGAACGGAAGCGTTGGAGGCCGCGATCTTGTCGACTGTCGCGAGGAGCTCTTTCATCTTGGAGGATTGAGCGATCAACTGGCCGCGGTCGTAACGTTCCCGGAAAAGTTCCTGTTTAAGCTCCATATTTTCTTCTTCGAGATGATGACTGCCGAAGGCTTTTTTGACGAGAAGTTCGAGCTCTTCAAGATTCACGGGCTTGGTCAGGTAATAGAACGCACCCTTCTTCATGGCTTTAACTGCGTCTTCCACGGAGCCATAGGCCGTCAGTAAAATGACTTTGGCCGAGGGAACTTCAGACTTAATGGCTTCAAGGAGCGTTACCCCATCCATTTCCGGCATGCGGATATCCGAGATCACGAGGTCCGGTTTTTCTTTTTTGAAGAGTTCTAGCGCTTCGGTGCCATTCACGGCGGTCATCACGTCATAGTCCAGCCCTTGCAGGAATTGGGTGAGGCCTTTGCGGGAGTTTGCTTCATCTTCGACAAGTAATATGCTTTCAAACATGGCGGTTAACCCTCCTGAGCATGTTGCAATTGCAGTTGGGGTTCACGGATCGGCAGAAGTATTTTGAACGTGGTCCCCTTGTTTTTTTTGCTAAGGACTTCGATCTTTCCGCCGTGCTCCTGGATAGAATCATAAACCATCATGAGCCCGAGTCCCGACCCCTCCTGCTTGGTCGTGTAGTAAATATCGAAGATCTTCGCGAGATCTTCCTCGGCAATGCCGCAGCCCGTGTCCGAAACGGTGACGAAGGCACATTGCTGCTTGTGCGCGAGGGTGATCTTGAGGGCGCCTCCCTGAGGCATGGATTCAAAAGCATTTTTGATCAAATTCATAAAGGTGTAGTAAAGCCTCTCGCGGTCGAGTAAAAAAACAGGCAGGTGCTCATCTCTCTGGAATTTAACCTGGATCTTGGAGGCATCGAGCTGGGGTTTAAGAAAAGAAAGGGCGTCGGCGATGACCTCATTGAGATTGTCCAATTGAAAGCGGAGCGGTGGCTTGCGCGTGGCTTTAAGGAAATTCCGGATGATGCGGTCGAGGCGCCGGGTCTCTTCCTGGATATCGCTCAAGGAATCCTCGAGTTCCCGGCGCTTGGCATCCGGGAGCCCCGCCAGGCGTTTCTTTAGAAGTTCTAAATGGATGGTGATCGCATTGAGCGGGTTGCCGATCTCATGAGCGATGCCTCCGGCGAGCCGGACAGGACTTTCCATGCGCGACAGCATGGAGGACTCAAACTCCTGCTCGGTGCGGGACGTGATATCCGCGAGAAGAACCACCGTGTGCTGTTTCTCGTCTCTCTCTAGCGTGAAGATCGTGACCCTCAGCTGCATCTCCCGGGGCGATAGAATTTTGATATTGTGGACACCTCGCGGCCCGGCCGAGAGCAGGTTTTCCTTCATGAAGGATGCCAGGGAGGGATCCAGACTTTGATTCCACAGGGGTTGCTTGACCAGGGACCGGTCGTTTCCGAGCCAGTCTTCGGCTTTCCGGTTTATATAAACAGGCTGGCCCTTTGTGTCCGTGATGATGATCCCCTCATCGAGCTGGGAGCAGGCTTCTTCAAGCAAGAGATTTGCTTGTGCCGCATCGAGGAGCTTGTGATAGAGAGATTCTTTTTCGATCCGGGGAAGGCGCGGTTTTAGCTTCTTGATGAATTCAAGCTTTTCGCTCATAGTCCCTTTTAACTCCCGTGGCCCTCTCGAAAAAGGCTCTAAGCTTTTCGGGATCCTTGACGCCGGGGCTGGATTCGACACCGCTGGCAACATCGACAGCGAATGGATGGATCTTTTCTACGGCGTCTGCGATGTTTTCAGGGTTAAGCCCCCCTGCCAGGAAAAGCTTGTCGTGCACATAAGGTTTATCCTCGATGACGTTCCAGTCAAACGAGATCCCGGAGCCGCCTTTTTCGGAACGTGAATAGGTGTCAAAGAGAAAGGCGCTGACGTTATATTCGTCGATACGTTTGAGGCTCATGGCATCTTTAACATGAAAGGTCTTGATCACTTCAAACCCCTTCTGCATGAAAGCGTCGCAATAAAGGGCGGTCTCTTCGCCGTGAAATTGAAGATATTTGAGTCCCAAACGGTTGCCGATCTGTTCGACTTCTTTTTTGGGTTGATTGCAAAAGACGCCGACGATATTTTTAAAATCCGGGAGCTTTGCGAGAATAGCTTCGCCGGTTTCGGGGGTGATAAATCGCTTGCTCGAAGGAACGAAAATAAAGCCAAGGTAGTCTGCCCCGAGTTCTACGGCGAGCCGGGCATGCTCATAGCTCCTATTGCCGCAGATCTTGATGCGTGTCATGCGGGCTCCGGCGCGATCACGGCTTCTTTTTTTCCGAGCAGCTTTTGAAGCGTGGCCGCGATATCTTTCGACTTCATAAGTGTGGACCCGATCAGGAAGGCGTGCGCTCCCATGCTTTTATAAGTCATGAGCTCCTCGTGAGTGCTCAGCCCGCTTTCCACAACGATGGCGATCCCTTTCGGGATATGCGGGATCATTCGCATGGCGCGTTCGGTATCTACCGTCAGTGTCTTGAGGTCCCGGTTATTGATCCCAATGGTCGTGGCCCCGGCCTCAAGCGCCTTCTTCAATTCGGCGTCCGAATGAACCTCGACTAAGGCATCCATGCGGAGTTCTTTACCCAGCGTGATCAGATCTTTTAATTCGTATTCGCTCAGGATCGAAGCGATGAGGAGAAACGCATCGGCATCGAGGAGCGCGCTTTCATAAAGCTGAAAACGGTCGAAGATGAAATCCTTGCGCAAAAGCGGGAGGCGCGTGACCTGGCGAACGGTTTTCAGATAACTCGGCCGGCCTTTGAAAAAATGAGATTCCGTCAGTACCGAGATCGCGCAGGCGCCGGCAAATTCATAAAGACTGGCGATGCGCAGCGGCTGGAAATTCTCGCGAAGGACTCCTTCCGACGGTGAAGCTTTCTTGAGCTCCGCGATGATGTTGAGATGCTTCGTGGAAAGAAGAGCGCTCCGGAAAGACCGGGGTTTGGGGCGCTCGGTCTTTTCGATGATACGCTGGAGGCGCTGAAGCGGCATGCGCTGCTTGAGCTCTTCCAGATCTTTTCTTTTCCGAAGAATGATATCGTCCAGGATCATCTTAGTTTGACAGAGCCTTAAGTTGTTTCAAAACATTGAGAGCGTTTCCGGAATCGATGGATTCTTCGGCGAAGACAATACCCTCCTCGACCGATGAGGCTTTTTGGCAAAGTAAAAGTCCGTAAGCCGCGTTTAAAACGATCGTGTCGCGCGCCGGGCCATGGTCCTTCCCTTTCAGGATATTCAGTGTCCGGCGCTTGCTGTTCTTGATCGAATGGACTGCCAGGTCCCGGGATTTTGCCGACTTGAGCCCTAAACGCTGCGGCAGTATGAATCCCCTCCGAACATGGTTCCGGGTGACCCAAGCGACGGCCGTCGGAACAGACGTTGAAATTTCATCCATGCCGTCATGGCTATGACAGATCAAAGCGGATTTCCGGCCAAGTTTGGCGAGGACTGAGGCATAAAGCGGAATAAGCCGGGCCTCCGAAACGCCCACAAGCTGGTGATCAAGCTTCATGGGATTCACCAAGGGACCGAGCAGGTTCAAGATCGTCCGCCTTTTTAAGGCCTGGCGCAAGGGCTGGATCCGGGCAAATACCGGATGATAGGACGGCGCGTGAAAGTATCCCAGTCCGCAGCGATGGATCGCGGGGATCATTTTTCGCGAACCGGCGTCAAGATTGATTCCGAAGGATTCCATCAGATCCGAGCTTCCGGATCTCGATGAGATAGCGCGATTTCCGTGTTTGGCGATCTTTCCCCCTGCTCCGGCTATAACCAGAGCCACGAGCGTTGAAATATTGAGCGTGTAGCGGCCATCGCCTCCGGTACCACAGGTGTCCATAAGTCCCGGAATCCTCGGGCCTATCGGTTTTTCGAGAGCACTGAATGCCTGAAGGCCTCCGAGAAGTTCGTCGGTGGTTTCACCCTTTTGAGCAAGAAGCAGCAGCAAGCTCTTTGCTTGAGAAAAAGGGAGGACTCCTTTGAAGAGAAGATCGAAAACACGGCGCGCGTCTTTTACTGAAAGGGATTGCCCTATGACGAGCCGGGACAGGATGTCGGATACCCATAGCCTTTTTTTTGATTCAAAGTCCTTACTCATTTTGAAAGCTCTAAAAAGTTCTTCAGGATCTGCATCCCGGAAGCGGTCATGATGGACTCCGGATGGAATTGGACACCCCAGGTCGGGTGTGTCTTGTGTTTCAGCCCCATGATCTCCTGATCGAGGGTCCAGGCCGTGATCTTGAGGGTTTCAGGCAGAGACTTTTTTTCGACGAGAAGCGAGTGATAGCGTGTCGCGACGAAAGGGTTCGGGACTCCTTTGAAAAGCGGATCTTTGTCGTGATAGACCCTGGAGGTCTTCCCGTGCATGATGTTGGCGGCGCGAATAACGTTACCGCCGAAAACATGGCCGATCGATTGATGGCCGAGGCAGACGCCGAGGATGGGAACCTTGCCGCTGAACGTTTGTATCACATCGCACGAAATGCCCGCTTCCTTAGGCGTGCGCGGTCCCGGAGAGATCACGATCCTCTTGGGTCGTAACCGCTTGATCTTGGCGAGAGTGATCTCATCGTTACGCCACACGCGCGGGTCCGCGCCGAGTTCTCCGAGATACTGAACAAGATTGTAAGTGAATGAATCGTAATTATCGATCACGAGAAGCATCAGTAAATCTCCATAATCTAAAAAAGAAATCTTTCTTCGATTGCTTTGAGCAGGGCCTTCGATTTATTGACCGTTTCCTCATATTCACGGCCGGGATCAGAATCTTTGACGATGCCTGCGCCGGCTTGAAGAAAGAGCCTGTTTTTGTGGAGCATGAGCGTTCTAATCGTAATACACATGTCCATATCCCCGTCGAAACCGAAATAGCCGAGGCAGCCACCGTAAGGTCCGCGCGCTTCAGGTTCCAGCTCATCGATGATCTGCATGGCGCGGACTTTGGGTGCGCCTGAAAGCGTGCCGGCCGGAAAGGTCGCCCTCAAAAGATCGGTAGCAGTCTTCCCAACTTTGAGCCTGCTTTGGACATGGCTTACAAGATGCATGACGTGAGAATAACGCTCGACAAAAGCGAACCGTTCTACTTTGACGGATTTAAACTCGGAGACGCGGCCGAGGTCGTTCCGTCCTAGATCGACAAGCATCAGGTGTTCAGCCATCTCTTTAACCGAAGAACGCAGTTGTTTCTCAAATGAAAGATCCTGCTTTTCAGTGCTTCCCCTGGGCCTGGTCCCGGCGATCGGCCGGACCTCTGCCGTGCGCTTTGTCTTTTTGACGAGCATTTCCGGTGAGGATCCAATCAAGCGGAATGAACCGCTACGGAAGTAGAACATGTAGGGCGAGGGGTTGATGGACCGGAGCGAGCGGTAGATCTGGAAATCATGTCCTTGATGCGCGAGCTGGAACCTTTGGGAAAGAACGACCTGAATGCAATCCCCCGCCCGGATGTATTCCTTGATACGTTTTACCTTGGTTTCGTAATCATTGCGCGACATATTAGGGCGGACCTCAGGAAGCGAAGCCTTTCTTGTTACTGCGGGCAGGCATAGAGGCTTTCTGAGCAGTTTCTTGTATTTGTCCATTTGCCGAAGAGCCCTCTTGTAGGCCGATTCAGGAGATGGGTGCTTCTGCAGGTTAACAAGCACTACGACAGAAAGCGTTTTCCGGAAATGGTCAAAAACAACAAAGTCTTCAACGCGGAAAAAAATACCAAGCGGAAATCCGGGGCCTTGTTTCTTGGAAAGGCGGATCTTCTCAAAATCACGGACATTTTCATAGGAAAGATACCCGACAAAGCCGCCGCGGAACCCCGGGAAAGCTTCAGGATTGGCCAGCCGGCGCGTGGCAAGCGCCGACTCGATCACATCGACAAGCTTCGTATCACTAAGGATCTTGCGTCTTCCGGAAGTTGTGATGGCGACGTTATTCCCTGAGGTTTCATAAACGGCGACAGGATCGGTGCCAAGAAAGGAAAATCGTCCGATTTTCTCTTCCTGTTCGGCTGACTCCAGAAGGAACGCATGCCGCGTCTTTTGACTGATCTTCAGGAAGCTGGAGACGGGCGTTTCAAGGTCCGCCGGAAATGTTTCTGCTAAGGCGATGATATTACCTTTGCGAGCCAGTTTCTTGAATGTTTCGAGGTCGGGCGATATCATTTTTTATAGATCTTTTCCGGATCAAAAACTTTTTCCTGCGTTACCCGTGTGATATCCCCCGATTCATTCATCTCATGAACGAAACAGGTCCGGTATCCGAGATGGCATGCGCCGCCTTTGTTTTGCGTGACGCGTACGAGAAGCGTATCTTTGTCGCAGTCCGTGAGGACTTGAACGACGCTCTGCGTGTGACCGGACTCCTCGCCCTTGACCCAATATTTGTTCCTGGATCTCGAATAAAAAACTGTGTGTTTTTCTTTCAAGGTTCGCTCGACTGCGACCTTATCCATATAGGCAAGCATCAGCACTTCTCCGGAGTGAGCGTCCTGAATGATGACAGGCAACAGTCCCTGATCGTTATATTTTAGATTTTCCATTTTGCTGAATTCTCCGCTAATTTTTTTTGTGGTTATTCTTCTTAGAGCTCAGGGAATAGGGTGATTTTCTCTTCGAGCTGCGCGTTGATGAGTAATAATTATCTTGTACTGGTAGTATCCCATAAATGAACGGTGTGTCAAGATGATGCAATGTTTAAATGTTTAAAATCAGCTTATTCTAATTTGAGGCTAGGCTCGGGGTTTGGCTGTGATGCCGCTATAGCGCCAGTGCCAAGGCTCATAGGTGATGCCCACAGGAGCGTTCTTGGGATAAGACAGGACAAAGCCGTACCGGCCGGCGTTTTGAAGCAGCCATATATATTCCGGAAGAACCTCAAATTCTGAAGCGTTTTTTTCTCCGTTGACACCCTCGGCATTAATGAAATCGATCGCTAGATGCTTCGGGTCTCCGTGTTCGCTATAGCCGGGTAAGGCCACCCACTTAGCTGTTTCGCGGATCGAATAGGAGTGATTGCTAAGATAAAAAATAAAAAGATAGAGCTGATGAGCGCTTGAACGGTACGCTGATTCTATGTAGAGTTTCTTTCCCAGGGTGCGTTCCATGTCCGCCATCATAGCCTGGTAGGCCTCATAAACCGGAGGACTCAGGAATTGAGGGGGGAGTTCGTTTTTTAAACCCTTAAGCCGGATCTTTTGTCCGGCAATACGGATCAACGGTGTTTTTCCCTCCGAAAATCCGCGGTAGGGGATACTTACGCCGACATCCCGGGCACGGAGGTCCCGGAAAGCGTGGAGGAATTGCGTCTCTCTCGAGTTTAACGGAGATTCAAGTTCATCAAGGGTGAGCGTGGGAAGTTCGCCCTTCCCGTCTTTTTTCTGGATAAATGGCTCGAGTTTATGGAGTAGATCTTTGACCTGAGTGATATGCTCCGGACTTAATCCATTCAGTTCAAGTTCGACAGGTTGCTTGGGAAGTGTCGCGCATCCCGCGGTGGATAGGAGCAGTGCCGTTGCCGCGATGAATACCGGGAAGGTTTTCATGGGATTTCCTAAAGTCTGACCGGAACGCCTCTCTTCCGCAGAAAGAATTTTGTCTCAGGGATGGTAAAAGTTCCAAAGTGGAAGATTGACGCAGCAAGGCAGGCGTCTGCTTTCCCTATCGTAAATCCTTCATAGATATGATTCAGATCCCCTACGCCGCCTGAAGCGATGACGGGTATTTTGACCGACTCAGAAACGCGGCGTGTGAGTTCCAGATCATAGCCGTTCTTTGTGCCGTCGCAGTCCATGCTGGTAAGAAGGATCTCCCCCGCGCCGAGTTTCGCGGCACGCTTTGCCCACTGGAGAGCATCAAGCCCCGCGGGATGGCGGCCGCCATGCGTATAAACGCCCCAGCTGTTCCTCCCCTCGCGTTTGGCGTCGATCGCGACCACAATACATTGACTGCCGAAGCGCTTGCTGGCCTCCAGGATGAATTTCGGATTTTTGATAGCGCTGGTGTTGATGGAAACCTTATCGCAGCCGGTATTCAAAAGATCCCGGATGTCCTGGATCTTGTTGATGCCGCCGCCGACAGTAAAAGGAATGAAAATCGTAGCGGCGACCTTTTCAGCGACTTCGATCATGGTGCCGCGTTTCTCATGCGAAGCCGTGATGTCGAGGAACACAAGCTCATCGGCCTTTTGCCGGTCATAGGCCTGGGCGCAGGAAACGGGATCGCCGGCGTCTTTTAAGGAAACAAACTTTATCCCTTTGACAACGCGGCCTTCGCTGACGTCAAGGCAAGGGATGATGCGACGCGCGAACATGATCAGAGCGTCATTTGGTTGTTCTCAAGAAGCTTGAGAACCTGGATCACAGAAACACCGAACGCGATCACCGTCGACAGGATCGAGAGAAGCGCTGTCACGAGGATGAGCATGCCGACCTCATAGATCGTGACTTGCTGGAAGTTCCCCTTTTGCCAGAAGTAGATCATCATGAGTAGCGATATAAGGAAAAATACCCAGCCGGCCGCGCATTTCTTCGCGTAAACCTTTTTGATCTCGCGATACCACTTCGAGTTGAGTCCTTTAGCGTTTTTGATGAGTTGATGCAGAAAAAAACTGCGGATCACCAGAAAAAGCAGAAGGTAGACGATTCCTAGTACTGCCCACGACCATTCGCGTTGGGTCAGGACCGTGTTCCAAAAGTTTGTGAGTTTATCCATGGAATCTCATGCTCCTTTTATGCCGCGAGCCGCACAGCATCAGCTAGTTGGAATCGTTTATCATAAAGCGCTTTGCCGATGATCACACCTTCAAAGTTTTCGGCTTTTATCGCGCGGCATTTTTCAATGTCTGAGATCTGACTGACCCCGCCGGAAAGGATCACGCGTGCTTTCGAGTGCTCCAGAACCATAGAAAGTTTCTCGAAATTAGGCCCCTGCAGAACACCGTCTCTTTCAATGTCAGTATAGATCAGCGTCGAAACTCCGAGATCGTTAAAAAGTGGAAGAGCTTCATGAATGGTCATATCTCCGTGGCGCAACCATCCGGCAGTTTTAACCTGGTCTCGGCGCACGTCCAAGCCGACCGCGATCTTATCCTTGAATTTTAAGATAACGCCTTCTAAAAAGGTTTTGTCCATAGCCTTGGTGCCGAGCACTACTCTGGAAACGCCGAGGCTAAGAATTTTTTCGATGTCTGTCATGTGCCGGAGTCCTCCGCCGAATTGCACTTTGGCTTTAACGCTCTGACATATGGCCGCAAGAGTTGACTCACTCGTAAGAACTCCGGTCTTGGCGCCTTCAAGGTCCACGACATGGATCCACTGTGCGCCCTCTTGCTCCCATGCTTTGGCCGTCGCGACGGGATCTTTGGAGTACACAACGCAGGAATTAAAATCACCCTGCGTGAGACGGACGACTTTTCCCTGATAAATATCGATCGCGGGATAAAGATTCATGTTACCACCTTGTGAAGTTCTTCAGGATGCGGAGCCCTGCCGCCTGACTTTTTTCTGGGTGAAACTGTGTGGCAAATATATGATCTTGGCCGATCACCGCGGCGAAATCATCACGGCCGTAGTTGCATGTCGCGAGAGTAAGGTCTTTTGCCGAGGGTTTACCGCAATAAGAGTGAACGAAGTAGAAATACTCTCCGTTTGTAATCCCTTCAAGGACCGGATGTTTTTTCAGGATCCTAAGGTCATTCCAGCCCATATGTGGGATTTTAACTTTCGCGGCGCGGAATTTCTTTACGGAGCCTTTAAAGATACCCAAACCTTTCACACCCGGATTTTCATCGCTTTTTTCAAAGAAAAGCTGAAGCCCGAGGCAGATTCCGAGAAGTTTGACTTTGCGCTTGATCACGTCGCTCAGCGGGCCGAGGAATCCCCTGGCTTTCAGTTCTTTCATGGCTTGCCCAAAGGCGCCGACTCCCGGCAATATGATTTTGTCGGCACCGGCAAGTTCTTTTCCTGTGGTGCAGACTTTGCACGGGCTGTCGAGATAGGTCATTGCTTTGGAGACGCTGCGCAGATTCCCCATACCGTAATCAATGATGGCGATCATGCAGGCCGAGTCATGAGTGTTGATTGCAGAGTCAGGCATGAAATCGAGGATGCCGTTGAGCTCCGGGCTCGGGACTCTCGGCTCATTAAAGTTTTCCCTTGGTCGAGGGAACGCCTAGAACGCGAGGATCGATCAATGTGGCCATATCCAGAGTTTTTGCGATCCCTTTGAATATACCTTCGATGATGTGATGGGTATCTTCGCCGGCGAGCACTCCGATATGCATATTAATACCCGCATGTTGGCAAAAAGAGCGCAGGAAATCCACCGCGTCATCAAAAGTATATTGGGGCTGACGTGACAGCCGCACGCCTTTGGATTTGGTCAGATAAAACGACGGGCGTCCGGAAATGTCAAGCGTCACACGGATGAGGGTTTCATCCATAGGGACAGCAAAAGATCCATAACGGCGTATTCCTTTTTTATCCCCGAGGGCTTTGGCTAAGGCCTGGCCGAGAGCGATGCCGATATCCTCGTTTGTGTGATGAATATCGACCTCAAGGTCCCCGCGTGCCTTGAGCTTGAGGTCAAAAAGTCCGTGTTTGGCAAGCAGTGTGAGCATGTGGTCCAGGAACGGGATCTCCGTATCGATCCTGGAAATTCCTTTTCCATCCACAACAAATTCGATTTGGATATCCGTTTCCGAGGTCTTGCGCTTGAGGGTGGATTTTCGCACTTTCATGTCATGTTTTCCTTCACGGTTCATCGCTCTTTTGGACAAGACGGGCTTCAAGTGAGATGCGGTGCAGAAAGAGGCCTTCCATGTCCGTCAATCGCTGAACATGCTCTCTGGCAGCCATCAGGGCATCTTTGGTGTACTCGATGATCTGCGAGCTCTTGATAAAGGTCGTCGCGCTGAGCGGTGAAAAATACCGGGCGGTTCCTCCCGTGGGAAGGACATGGCTGGGACCTGCGATATAGTCGCCGATGACAGTAGGTGAATAGGATCCCAGGAATATCGCGCCGGCATGGCGTATCG
>Ga0114951_10001987_pt1 | contig 24112 bp, 20 predicted proteins | sample AM7aDNAmetaG_FD_88677 | JGI IMG/M metagenome (GOLD analysis project Ga0114951, IMG submission 88677) | Freshwater microbial communities from Finland to study Microbial Dark Matter (Phase II) - AM7a DNA metaG | ecosystem: Environmental > Aquatic > Freshwater > Lake | place: Finland: Lake Alinen... | reverse complement strand
TGCCTTTATTGCTGTTCACGGGGTCTTTGCCATGGAGCCTATCACGCGCCTCAGCCTCTCGATACCTGCCCTTTAGGGAAGGGTTGGCGGATTTTGTAATGAGATTTGAATGCGATTACCGGGCGCGCTTGAACAAAGCAACTTCTTCGACCAGGCGTGTCAATTCAGCTACCGATTGCGTCCGTAATTTTCTCGTCAAGTTTGTCCGGTGCAGTTTCACGGTGCGCTCGTTAATTCCGAGCTCGGCGGCGATTTGCTTGTTCAACCTGCCGAGCACGACCCCTTCCAATACCTCCAGTTCGCGGGATGTTAGCACCTCAAACTGTGTGCGTAATTCCTGCAACCGGGCACGGCCTTTCCGCTCCCGCGCCCCGCGCACCAACGCCCGCCTGATTGCGTCCAGCAATTTCTCCTTCGGGCTGAGCTTGGTCAAAAAATCTTCTGCGCCGCATCGCATCGCCTGCACCGTCGCTGGAATATCCCCCTGCGCCGTGAGAAAAACCACCGGCAACGGATTGGCCGACTGCGCCAAGGCGCTTTGCAACTCAAGACCGTTCAATCCGGGCATTTGCAGGTCCACCAGCACGCAACCGGACATTTCGGGAGCGAGCTGTTCGAGAAATTCATTAGCCGATTCAAAGGCCTGCACGGAATAACCTGACGCCCTTAACAATCGCGTCACAGAACGCAAAAAAGAGACATCATCATCTATGACAAAAACCACTCCAGATTCGGGCAAGGGATTCATAGATCATTCCTTAGCGGCTGTTAGTATAAACTTAAAAACTGCCCCGCGGTTGGGATTGTTTTCCCCCCAGATTTTTCCCCCGTGGGCTTCGATGATATTCTTGGAAATTGCCAATCCCATGCCCAAGCCATCGAGCTTGGTTGTGAAGAAAGGTTCAAACAAGCGCGCCATTTTTTCCGGCGGAATTCCGGTCCCGCAATCGCTCACCGACACTTCGACCATCCCACTGTTTACCAGTCCGGCGCGCACAAGCAACCGCCGCTCTTTCGTCTCAACTTTGTCCATTGCATCCATTCCATTCAGCATCAAATTCAACAGCACCTGCTGCAAATGAATCCGGTCACCGCGCACCATGAGCAACTTTGCCGGCAATTGCAAATCCACCCTAACCTGCCGCATACGTGCATCCGATTCAGTCAATACGACGGTTTCCTTGAGCATCTTAACCAGGTCCACGGATTTTAATTCGACGTTGCGACATTTTAATAATGGCCGCATACGTTCAATCACGCTGCCAGCCCGCTGGTCGTCCTTGCGGATGTCCATGAGTATTGCTCGAATTTCTTTCAAGTCAGGGCGTTCTCCTTGGAGAAATATTTCCGCCGCCTCCGCATTCCTCAATATCGCACCCAGCGGTTGGGTCAACTCATGGGTCAGGGAAGCGGCCAGATGGTCCATGGTTGATACGCGGACTATGTGTGCCAATTTGGTTTTTTGGTCCGTCAACTCATCTTCAGCGTGCTCCAGTTTTTCCTCCACCTTCTTCTGATGCGCTATGAGCAGGGCCATCACCCAGATGGCACAGATGCCAATCAACCGCCCTGTCAGGGCAAGGTGCCGGTTCAGTCCCGTTGGCTCAATGGGCTCAATATAAAAACCAACCAGTATCAGATAGGAGATAATCCCCGCCAAAAGATAAGAAGAATTCCGATTGCCAACTTGGGCTGATAGATACATCGGGATAAAATACCAAGCCCAGTCCACCAGTTGGTCATCGCTGTTTATGTCGTTCACAAACAACCCGGCCAAAACGACTGTTATCACCCCAAATAAAATCCACCCGCTTCGCTTAGAGTTCATTTCGGAATTTTTTTTGTTGATCCAATTTACTCACATTTTGAAATTGAAAGCTCGTGTTTAATCTCGTTTTTGCGATCTGCCGCAAACCCTTCGCCCCAACATCGCCAACCGGGAAATCAAGCGCCGAGTTTCCTTCCACACAAACGCCACCGAAACACACAATCGGCCTTCGGCAGAAACCGCACCGGTTGCCAGGCAACTTTTAGCGCAAAATCGTCCGCGCCGCCTTCACCAGCGCCGCCGCCTCGACCGGCGTGCCGATGGTGATGCGCAGATAATCGCTGACTGCCGGCGCGCTGAACCAGCGCACAAGGATTTTCCGGTCGCGCAACTTCTGCAGCCAATCTTTCGCCGGAAACAGCGGCGGTTTCGCCAGAATGAAATTCGTCTGGCTCGGCAGCACGCGGAAGCCCAGCTTCGTCAGCTCGCGCGAAAGCTGTTCGCGCGTGGCGATGATTTTTTTGAAATTGGCGCGGTAGTATTTCAAATCGTCCAGCGTCGCCTCGGCGGCGATCTGGCCGAGGCCGTTCACATTGTAGCTGTCGCGGATTTTGTGCAGCGCCGCGATGAGTTCCGCGTGCCCGACGCAATAGCCGACGCGCTGGAAGCACAGCGAATACGCCTTGGAAAACGTCCGCGCCACGAGGACGTGTGGAAACTTCAGTGCCAGCTTGAGCGCATTTTCGTTGGCGAAATCAACGTAGGCTTCATCCAAAACCACGACGCCTTTTTGCGCGCGGCACAGCTTTTCCAGCTCCGAAGTTTTGTAACCGCGCCCGCTCGGCGCGTTCGGCGTGGTGACGAACGTAAGCGCGGCGTTGAAATTCCATTTCTCGCCACGCTTCAATTCTATAACGCTTGGCATGGAAAAATCGGTTTTCAGCGTCACGGCGTTTTTCAGTGCGCCATGAATGTCCGCCAGCACGGGATATAATGAATAGCTGGGCGTGAAATATTGAATTGTGAATTCTCCGTGATGTTCAGACGTGAACTCCCACTGAAAACCTTCTGGATTCACAAACGCCTTTGTCGCCAGCGCCAGCAATTCGTCCGAGCCGTTGCCGATGATGATGTTTTCCGTCCGGCAGCCGTGCAGCTTGGCCAGCTTCGCGCGCAATTTTTCCGCCGTCGGATTCGGATACAGCCGCAACCGCCCGTCCACCGCCGTCTTCACCGCGCGCAGAACTTTCGGCGACGGCGGATACGGATTTTCGTTGGTGTTGAGCTTGATCAGCCCCTTGATTTTCGGCTGTTCGCCCGGCACATACGCGTGCAGGTCGTGCACGAGCGGACGGATCAATGCCGATAGGCGGCGGGCAGATGACGACTTTGACATTGCCGCCATTTCAAATGAAAACCGCCCAAAAGTCGAGTCCACGCGTCGCCGCCAAATTCGTGCTCGCGGCGCCAGCTTTAACTTGTCACCAAACCCGGCCTTCCGGCATCCTCATTCGCATGAAATCAACCCGCCGAATTTTTCTTTTCCAAATGCTCGCGTTCGCGCTGCTCTCGCTTGGCCATCTTTCCATGCGCGCAGCGGAAGTTGGCACGACGGTTCCGGCCAAGGCGACGGAGATGCTGCAAGGCGTTCACCGCATCGTTTTTCTCGGCGACAGCATCACGCAGGGCGGCGAATACGTTGCTGATTTCGACTGCTGGCTGGTGGCGCATGGCGTCCGGGCCGAAGTCCTGAACCTCGGTCTCGGCAGCGAAACCGCGTCCGACCTCACGCCGGAAGAAAACGCGGGGCATTTGAAGGCGCACGGCTTCGGTCGGCCGTTCATCAGCGAACGGCTGGAACGCGCGCTGGCAGCCACGCAGCCGGATTTGCTGTTCGCCTGCTACGGCATGAACGACGGCGGCAGCCTCCCGCCGGACGAATCGGGAACCAAACGCTTTGCCGACGCCGTCACGCATTTGCGCGAGACCGCGCTCAAGTCCGGCGTGAAACGTGTGGTGATCTGCACGCCTCCGGTGGAGGACGCCAAGGGCAATGCGGCGAAGAAATTTCACGACGAAAACCTCGCGCGCTACACAACGTGGTTGTTGACGAAGCACGCCGACGGCTGGGACGTGGTGGACATCCACACACCGATGCGCCAGGCGCTCGACGCAGGCCGCGCGAAAAACCCGGCGTTTGAATTTGCCAAGGATGGCGTGCATCCCAACCGCGAGGGCCACTGGCTGATGGCCCGCGAAATTTTGACGCAGACATTTGGCGCGAAGCTGGACAGCGTGGCGAGTGCCGAGGATTTGTTTCCCACGCACGGCGCGGAAATCCGCAAGCTCGTCCACGACCGGATGGTGGTGCTGTTCAACTCCTGGATGACGAAAATCGGCCACAAACGTCCCGGCGTCGCGGGCGCGCCCGGCGCCAAGCCCGGCCTGCCGCTGGCCGAAGCCAACGCCAAGGCTGCCGACCTCGCGCAGCAGATCCAAGCGCTGCTGACCGGCGAGAAACCCTGATTTTGTTTGGCAATCGCGTGGTTGCCGCGTATCGTAGGCGAGAGAAATTTTCTCGACGCCATGCCCAAGAAAAAATCCATCCAGCTTTCCGGCGGTCCCGTTTCGCGGTTCATCCAGCACCATTACCGGCATTTCAACGCCGCGTCGCTCGTGGACGCCGCGAAAGGCTACGTCGCGCATCTGGACAAGGGCGGGCGCATGATGATCACGCTCGGCGGCGCGATGAGCACGGCGGAACTCGGCCTGTCGCTCGCCGAGATGATCCGCCGCGACAAGGTCCAGCTCATCACCTGCACCGGCGCGAATCTGGAGGAGGACGTTTTCAATCTCGTCGCGCACGATTATTACGAGCGCGTGCCGAATTACCGCGAACTCACGCCGCAGGATGAAAAAAATCTGCTCGACCGCCATCTGAACCGTGTGACGGACACCTGCATTCCCGAAGGCGAAGCCATGCGCCGCATGGAAAAAGCCATGCTCGAAGTCTGGACGGCGGCTGACAAAAAAGGCGAACGCTTTTTCCCGCACGAATTTTTCTACCAGGTTTTGTTGAGCGGCAAATACGAAAAATATTACCAGATTGACCCGAAAGATTCGTGGATGCTGGCAGCGGCAAAAAAGAATCTGCCCATCGTCGTGCCCGGCTGGGAAGACGCGACGCTCGGCAACATGTATGCCGCCGCTGTCATTCGTGGTGACGTGAAAAACGTCCACACCGTCCGCACCGGCATCGAATACATGACGTGGCTCGCGGAATTTTACACGAAGACGACGAAGAAAAGCCCGCTCGGCATGTTTCAAATTGGTGGCGGCATCGCTGGTGACTTTCCGATCTGCGTGGTGCCGATGCTGCATCAGGATTTGGGCCGCACCGGCGTGCCGCTATGGGGTTACTTCTGCCAGATCAGCGATTCGACCACCAGCTACGGCAGCTATTCCGGCGCGGTGCCGAACGAAAAAATCACCTGGGGCAAACTCGGTGTAAAAACGCCGAAATACATCATCGAATCAGACGCCACGATCGTCGCGCCGCTGATTTTCGCGCACGTGCTTGGCTGGTAATTCGCTTTTCCTCCGGCGCGGCTTGCCCTAATTTGCCGCCATGTTCAAAGCCGCTGATTTGTTTGACCTCACGCAAACCGAGCACGCCGCCATTTTTGATGGCTGCGAATTCGCCTGGGAGGCGCTCAAGAAAATTGAAGCCTATCTCGGCAAAGTCACGCGCCAAAATCCGCCGCCGAGATTTCCCGGCGCGAGCATCGGCGAACGCGTCATCATTGGTGCCGGCACTGTCGTGGAACCCGGCGCGCTGATCAAAGGCCCGGCCATCATCGGCAAAAACTGCCAGATCCGGCACAACGCCTACATCCGCGAGCAGGTCATCATCGGCGACGACTGCGTGGTGGGCAATGCCAGCGAACTCAAGAACGCGCTGCTCTTCAACGGCGTGCAGGTGCCGCATTACAATTACGTCGGCGACTCGATTCTCGGCCACAAGGCGCACCTCGGCGCAGGCGTGAAGATTTCCAACGTCAAGCTGTTCCCCGGCAACATCGAGGTGGAAGTGGATGGCGTGCCGCGCGACACCGGCCTGCGCAAGTTCGGCGCGCTGCTGGGCGACGGTGCGGAAGCCGGCTGCAACGCCGTGTTGAACCCCGGCAGCATCCTCGGGCGCAGCGCGGTGGTTTACCCGAATGTCTTCTGGCGCGGCATCCTGCCCGCGAACAGCATTGCCAAGAATAAGGCGGAGATTGAAGTCGTCGTCAAACGGCCGAGGGAAACGAAATAGTTTCAGCTACCACAATAAATTTTCCAGCATCAAAGCATGAATGCGTTATTAATGGCAATTGTCGTAACGCTCATTGCGATTTTGGATTATTACTGGCCGTATATTGAGGAACTGCTGAAGCAAGATAAGCGTGCAAAAAGAATCAAATTTATAATCGTCGGAACATTGCTGACCTTCTCTTGGGTTCAAGCGGGAATTCAATTCCACAAAGACAGAGAATCCGACCAAGATATGCATTTCTTGAAAGAGCAACTCGCAAGCGCAAACAAATCGCTGACAAATTCGACTGAAGTTATTCGAGGTTTAACAACGGGCGGAGATTCGAGAGCAGAATTTTCGTTTGCGCCATCCATAAATACAGATTCAAACACCTTTGATATTATTTTACAGACAGGCGACTATCCTTTAAGGAATCTCTACATCAAAGTTAAAGATGAAACAAAACGAGCCAATCGTGATCGCTCGTCAACAAATTTACCGCCTCAAGATTCGGTTTTATTTGAACGTTATTTAGGGGATATTCCTGGAAAAGCGTTACAACAAATTTGCAGCGCCAAATTAGATCCAAAAGTCCGTAATTACATTCGATTTGATGTTTATGCCTTAAATGGCAGCTACTGGCAGATAATAAATTTTGAAAAAACGACAAATGGACTTTGGTCTTATTTTTTAAATTACCGTTGGAGTCAGATTGGAGGTAAATTTCAAATTGATCCACCATCAAAAAGAGGCGTAATTGAAGTTGATGACTAAATGATCGCGTTTTTACAACCATTTTTCTAGCGATTCATCCAGCTTCAATTCAAACCATTCCGGGTCAGGCTGGCAGATTTTGCGGCTTTCGTTCGTGCAGGACTTTTAGGAAGGCTTCATAAAACACGTCGCGACGGTCGGCATATTCCAGCCGGATGATTTGTCCGCTTGACTTCATTTCATTTTCCCGCCGGAATGGACGGATGATTACCCGAAGAGATTTAATCGTGTCAGCCGTTTCCGTTTTCATCGCCGTCGCCGGCATCGCGCTCGCCGAGTCCGCCGCCAAGCCGGTCATTCACTCATCCGTCTTCAACTGGGCCGACCTCAAGGTCATCCCGACGAAGATGGGTGAGCGCCGCCCGGTTTGCGACGCGCCCACGCCCACGCTCGCGAATCTGGAAATCCACATCACCACGCTCAATCCCGGCGAGTCGCCGCATCCGCCGCATCACCACGCGGACGAGGAGTTGATGATCGTCAAGGAAGGCACGCTGGCGGCGTTGCAGGGCGACAAAACCAACATTGTCGAGGCCGGTGGCCTCATCTTCGAGGCGTCGAACGAAACGCACGGCATCCGCAACATCGGCACCAACCGCGCGACGTATTTCGTCATCAAGTTCGCGCCGCATGATCTGGTAAAATGATTTTTGGCGAAACGCGAAACACACGAAATGCGCGGACTAAAAATTATTTTGCACATTTGAAATATTTCGCGGTCGAAAGTATTCCCGGCTGAACGTGGCGCGTCAATTCCTGTCCATGCCTTGTGGTAATTCTGTCTTTTGATTTCCGAATTGTTACCCTGACCGCATGAATGACCTGACCATCGGCCTGCTCGGTGCGTTGCTGGCCACGAACCAGCCGCTGGCCGTCAGCAATGTCATCCAGCAGCAGACAGGCATCGCGGTGGAGGTGGCGACGGACCCGGTGGCGCGGGAGTTGCGCGACGTGATGCTCGCGGACGACGCGGCGCAGGACGAGGTGAACGGCTGGATTCAGGCGAACGACGCGCTCACCGCGACGAACAAAGCGGAGCTAAACGCCGCGTTGAACGAGCGCATCCGCGCGCGCTTCGACGGCGTGCGGCACAGTTATGAAATTTTTCTCCGCAACCATCCCGACAGCGCGCGCGGCTTTCTCGCCTACGGCAGTTTTCTCAACGACATCGGCGACGAGGAAGGCGCGAAGGTGCAATACGAAAATTCCAAGCAGCTCGATCCGAAAAATCCCGCCGTCTGGAACAACCTCGCCAATTACTACGGCGAGCACGGCCCGCTGACGAATGCATTTGTGGATTATCAGCAGGCCATCCGGCTCATGCCCGACGAGCCGGTGTATTACCAGAATTTCGCCACGACGGTTTATCTCTTTCGCAAGGACGCGCGGGAGTTTTACCACCTCACCGAGTCGCAGGTGTTTGACAAGGCGCTCGGACTTTATCAGCAGGCAATGAAACTCGCGCCGGGCAATCTTGTCCTCGCCACCGACTACGCCGAAAGTTACTACGGCATCCGCCCGCTGCGCACGAACGACGCGCTGGTCGCGTGGACGAACTGTCTCAACATCGCCAAGGACGAAAACGAACGCGAGGGTGTGCTGCTGCACCTCGCGCGCGTGAAGATTGCCGCCGGAATGTTCGACGAGGCGCAGGCGCATCTGGATGCGGTGACGAACGTGGCATATTTGGATTTGAAAAAAGGACTCGCGCGCAGCCTGGCCGACCACAAAAATCCGCCGACCAACGCCGTCGTGGAAATTGCGACGAATACGATTGCCACCACAAACTTGCCGGTGGCTGTGACGAATGTGGTTGCCACCCCGACCAACCAGTTATCCGAGCCGTCCAATCCGCCGGTCGCGCCCAAGCTTCCAGATTTGCAGATTGCCCCGCCGCCGTTGCGCGAGCAATAGCCGTAGTGGATTCGACAAATTCCGGCTTTGTGCCAGCGCGCCTTGGTGGTTTAATAATCCGATTATGAGTTTTTACGACAAATTGAAATTCGACGCCAACGGCCTGATTCCCGCGATCATTCAGGAACAGAAAACCGGGCGCGTGGTGATGATGGCGTGGATGAACCGCGCCTCGCTGGAGGACACCATCAAGACCGGCAAAACGCATTTCTGGAGCCGCTCGCGCCAAAAATACTGGATGAAGGGCGAGGAGAGCGGCAACACGCAAACCGTGAAAGACATCGCGTTCGATTGCGACGGCGACACGCTGCTGATTCAGGTCGAGCAAAAAGGCCCGGCGTGCCATGAGGGTTACAATTCCTGCTTCTTCCGCTCCATCGAAGGCAACGGCGAAGCGTTCAAGACGACCGAGAAGCAAATCCTCACGCCGGAGCAGATGTATAAAAAGAAAGGGTGAACGGTTGGGCGTAAAAACAGAAACCTATCAACGTCGGGATTTGCTGGGCGATTTCGTTTTATAGACAACCGTTTTTTCGGTTAAAATCATCGCCATCTGTTGTTCATCCTCGCGCTCAATTGAACCATACTCGCCGTTCATTTGAAGTTCTTGACCGGTGAAGTCAGGATATAACGCCGCCAGCCGTGGAATTGAATGCCCAGCCAACTTGAAATATTCATCATCAATTTCGACTCCAATGGAATCGTAGCCGACGGCTTCGGCGGCGGCGATGGTCGAACCGGAACCCATAAACGGATCGAGCACCGTGCCTTCACCCAGCGGCAGCAGCGTGCGAACCAAGACCCGCATAAAATGCTGTGGCTTGAGGCAGGGATGATTGGAAATGGCTTCCTCGCGGTCAGGCGTGCGCCCGCTGGGAATTGAGTCAGGCAAAGGTTTGTCAACCGAAAGCCGGCGCAGTCCGCCGGTTTTCCATTTGCGAAGATTTTCGGCCACGGTTTTCTCTTCGATGGGTTTTCGGAAAAGCATCCAGGGTTCGTAAGCGCCTTTTGGCGTCACACAAACTTCGGGAAATTCACGCTCCGCGTTTTTGGGCCGGTCACCGCCACGAAAACTGAAGTAAAGCCGCATGATTGCCGTTCGCACTTCGTAGCCGGCTTCGACCATCGCGTTCTGGACAAGGTGTTGCAAGATTGGATGCCCAGCCACGCAAACGTGTGCGCCCGGCACAAGTGCGGGATGGAGCGCCTTGCCCCATTCATGGAAGAAACGCCGAAGCTCCAGCTTTTGCGCGTCAGTCAGAACCGTAAAGCGAGGTAGCGGGTCGCGCTGGCTGCCACCGATGGTTGGCGGCAGACGCCACACGCCGCCGCGTCCGGCGCGAAGTTTGGAAACTTCTTTTTTTGTGAATTCCAAAACGCCGTAGGGTGGATCGGTGCAGACGGCGTGAACCGAACGCGGCGGGCACTCGCGCAGCCAGTCAAAACAATCCGCATGGTGAATGTGATACATTTTTTACCCATGACCAAGTTCAACTATAGGCGAAAGACAATCAAGCCCAAAACGTGTATCAACTATGGGCGAAATGGACACCAAAGTCGCTATCGGGCGTTTTCTTCGCAAACTTCGCGAGCAGAAACAACTCACACAGGAGCAGTTGGCCACCAAGACTGGCATCACTTACCAGCATCTCTCTGGCATGGAAAATGGCCGTGAGAACTTCACCATTGATATTCTTGAGTCGCTTGCCCGCGCGCTCGCATATCCGTTGCCGCAACTCATTGCCGGCGCGTTCGCGCCCGAACCGACCACCACCGGAATCACGGTCAACCGCGATTATTTCCGACCGCAAGTTCCGTTGCCGCCGGGCTTGAGCATTTCCCATTTGGAGGCAGCGATGAATGCGACTCAAAGCATCGTGGCGCGCATCAACACCAACTTACTCGTCAGCGGAGCGAAACCGCTTCCCGAATACATCCAAGGCAATAATTTCAGCGGACTCGTTTCAAACGTCTTTTGCGACGCGTTGAATGATCACTCGCCCTACAAACACAACTCCCACCAATCCTATCCAGACCTCGTCAATCCGGCGATAAAGCAAGGTGCTAAACCAGCAGGCTTGGAAGTGAAATCCACCATTCAAATTGGCAAGGGCGGCGAAAGCCATAATGGACATTCCGGCTGGCATCTCATTGCGTGTTTCAAAATCGAGCCACAATCAGGAAATGTTCGTTTCATACATCTCATGTTCGCCGTGTTGAACGGACACAATCAACCCGAAGCTGATTGGACTTACGTTGGCAGCAAAGTCAACGCAACGACCGGCAGCCGCCGCACGGAAACCTATAACACAACCTTGGCCGGCACGACGAAACTTCGTGACGGTTCTATTTTCCTTGATCCGAAGGCAGTTGATTTCAAACGCTGGCGCCAAGGTCGCAAAGGTCCTGTTCCCACTTATTCAATTTTTGCAAAAACCTAGCGCTTTGTGCGGGACGCTTTCCCGCGCCTTCCGGCTTTCGTTTTCTCCGGACTTCGGCTAAAAAGTGCGCATGTATTCGCCGACCGCTGATGAATTTTTGAAACTCGCGACGCAGGGAAATCTCATTCCCGTCGCGCGCCGCATTCTGGCCGACTTGGAAACGCCGCTTTCGACTTATCGCAAAATCCGCGGCCAGGGCGAATCGTTTCTTTTTGAATCCGTCGAAGGCGGCGAACACGTCGGGCGCTATTCCTTCGTCGGCTGCAATCCGCGCGCCGTCATCCGGCAAGACGGCCAACACATTCAGGTCTTTGAAAATGGCCGCGTGACGGAATCCGCGATGGTCGGTCGGGACGTGAAGGACGGCTTGGAAATCGTCGAGCGCGTGATGAAAAAATTCCGTGCGGTGGCCACGCCCGGCTTGCCGCGTTTCACCGGCGGCGCGATCGGTTTCATCGGCTACGAATTCATTCATGACGTCGAGCCCGTCGTGCCGCGTCCGCCGCATGATGAATTGAAGACGCCGGTAATGTATTTCCTTATTGCCGACCAGTTGCTCACATTCGACCGCGCGCAGCAGACCATTACGATTTTGGTGAACGCGGTGCTGGATGACACGGAATCGCCCGCCGAGGCTTACGAAAATGCGACGAGTGAAATTGACCGCATCGTCTCGCTGCTCGAACAGCCTAGCGAACATAAGTCCGTTGGTATTCAGCCTGAAGTAATGCCCCCGGTTGCTTTTGAAGCTAATCAAACAAAAGAGAAGTTTTTCGCGAACGTCGAGGCCGCGAAAAAACTCATCACGGCTGGCGACATTATTCAGGTTGTCGGTTCGCAGCGGTGGTCAACGCCGGTCACGGCGTCGCCGCTGGATATTTACCGCGCCGTGCGGAACATCAATCCGTCGCCGTATCTTTTTTTGCTGGAGCTGGACGGCTTCGCGCTCGTCGGCGCGTCGCCTGAGCTGCATGTCCGCTGCGAGGAAGGCAAAGTGGAAATCCGTCCGATTGCCGGCACTCGTCGGCGCGGCAAAAACGAGGACGAAGATGCCGCGCTGGAAAAAGAATTGCTCGCCGACCCGAAGGAACGCGCCGAACACGTCATGCTCGTGGACCTCGCGCGGAATGACATCGGTCGCGTCTGCGATTTCGGCAGCGTGCAGGTGAAGGATCTGATGATCGTGGAGCGTTACAGCCACGTCATGCACATCGTCTCGCAGGTCGAGGGGAAATTGTCTGCGGGAAAAACGAATTACGATCTGATGCGTGCGACGTTTCCCGCCGGCACGGTCAGCGGCGCGCCGAAAATCCGCGCGATGCAAATCATTTCCGAGTTGGAGCAGACCACGCGCGGCACTTACGCGGGCTGCGTCGGCTATTTTTCCTTCAATGGAAATTTGGACACCTGCATCACCATCCGCACCGCGCTGATCAAGGACGGCAAAGCTTACGTCCAAGCCGGCGGCGGCTGGGTGAACGACTCCACGCCGGAAGGCGAGTATCAGGAAACGATCAACAAATCCATGGCCATGCGGACGGCGATTGCGATGGCGGAGAGTTTTGGGAAGGCGGATTAACCGCGAACCACGCGAAATACGCGAACGGAAAAGCGAAATTCCTTTTTCGCGCAGTTCGTGCATTTCGCAGTTGAAAAAGTCATAGAGTCCAAACCAGCCATTTCAAATGAGAAAGCTGCATGCGAGCGCTGCGGTGGGCTTGACGCTTTGGAAATCGCCGGAAAATTTCTCTGCGCCGAATGCGTTGCGCTCGCGGGCTGTGGCTGCGCGGGATCGTCGGATGATGGTTGCGGAATAAGTTTCCTTTGCGGCAGCGGCAGATTTTGTTAGATTGCAAATGGATTGGAAATCTTATGCGGCATTGGCGTTTCATTGCGGTGGTTGGAATCTTCTTCAGCGTGGCGATCAACGCGGCGCAAGTCGGGCTGATTAAAATTAACGGAGCCATCGGCCCGGCCACGGCCAGCTACATCACCCGCGCCATTGACGTGGCCACAGCGCAACAGGACGTATGCCTCGTCATTCAACTCGATACGCCCGGCGGACTGGTGGATTCGGCTTCGCAAATTGTCGAATCATTCTACGCCGCAAAAATTCCCACGGTGGTTTATGTGTCACCGGCGCCGGCGCGCGCGGGCAGCGCGGGCGTTTTCATCACGATGGCGGCGGACGTGGCGGTGATGGCCCCGCACACGCGCATCGGCGCGGCGCATCCGGTGGAACTCGGCGCGAGTGGCGAAGTGGAAAAGACCGACGACGTGATGAAGAAAAAAATGGAGAACGACACCGCCAGCTTCGCCCAATCCATCGCCGAAAAGCGAAATCGCAGCGTGGATTGGGCCAAATCCGCCGTGCTCGACAGCGCCTCCATCACCGCCGAGGATGCGCTGGACAAAAACGTCATTGATTTCATTGCGGACGACATGACGGATTTGCTCAAGCAGCTTGATGGACGCGACATCAACGGCAAGGCGCTACGCACCGCGAAAGCAGCCATCGTGGAAATCCCGATGAACGCGTGGGAGCATTTTTCCCAATTGTTCCTGCGGCCGGAAGTCATGTTCATTTTGATGCTGATGGTGATTTACGGCATCATGGGCGAATTGAGTAGTCCGGGCGCGATTTTGCCGGGCGTGGTCGGGGCGATTGCTCTGATTCTCGTGCTTTATATGTCAGCGATCCTGCCGGTAAACGTCACAGGGTTGGTCTTGATCGGGCTGGCGGTCATCTTGTTTATGGCGGATGTTTTTTCGCCGACGCATGGCGTGTTGACGGCGGGCGGCATCGTGACATTTTTCCTCGGCGCGCTGATGTTGTTCAGCCGGGCCGGGCCGGGCTTTGGCCTGTCGCTACGCTGGATTATTCCGGCGACGCTGCTCACGGCGCTGTTTTTCATTTTCGTGGTCGGCAAGGGCATCCGCGCACAGTTCAAGCCCGCGCAGACCGGCACCGGAACGATGATCGGAAAAACCGTGAACGCACTTTCGCGCATTGATTCGGCGGGCGGCAGGGTGTTCATTGAAGGCGAAACATGGAATGCCGTGAGCGCGGTGCCGGTGGAAACCGGCCAACCCGTCGAGGTGACAGGCATCAGCGGACTGACTTTGCAGGTAAAACCAAAAAACTAAAAAATAGAAAAATTATGGAACAACTAATCAGCGCCCTCGTGAAAATCTTTGGCGTGTCCGCGCCCATCGTCATCGTCATTGCCGTGCTGGCGATTTTCATTCTACCACAATCTGTTCGCATTTTGCGCGAATACGAGCGTGGCGTCATTTTCCGGCTCGGCAAGTTGCAGGGCGCGAAAGGGCCGGGCATTATTTTTCTCATTCCCGTCGTGGACAAAATGGTGCGGATGGATTTGCGCGTGGTGACGATTGACGTGCCCAAGCAGGAAATCATGACGCGCGACAATGTGCCGGCCACGGTGGACGCGGTGGTGTATTTCCGCGTGGTGGATCCAAACTCGGCGGTGGTAAAGGTGGAAAATTTCTGGAAGGCCACTTCACTCATCGCGCAGACGACCTTGCGCAGCGTGCTCGGCCAGTCGCCGCTGGACGACCTGCTCGCACAGCGCGATGTCATCAACCAGAAATTGCAGGAGATCATCGACAAGCAGACCGAGCCGTGGGGCATCAAAGTCACCGGAGTGGAAGTGAAAGAGGTTGCGCTGCCGGACAGCATGAAGCGCGCGATGGCCAAGCAGGCCGAGGCTGAACGCGAACGCCGTGCGAAAGTGGTGAACGCCGAGGGCGAATTTCAGGCCGCTGAAAAAATGGTGCAGGCCGCCGCGCTGATTGCGAAGGAGCCGATTGCGCTGCAACTGCGCTATCTCCAGACCATGCGCGAAATGGCGAGCGAGCATAACACCACGACGTTCCTGCCGCTGCCGATTGACTTGTTCAGCGCGTTTTTGAAGAAATAAAAATTTGAATAAGGAAGGTAGGAATTCAGGAAATGGAAAAATCCTGCTTTCTTGCTTTCCTCATTAAAAATCAGCCATGCCCCTTTACGAATACGAAATCTGCGAAGGCGAGTGCAAGGTTTGCGGTGGCAGCTTTACTTTGAATCGTCCGCTGTCCGCGCCGCCACTCGTGAAATGTCCGGCGTGCAAGAAGCCGGTGCGCAAGGTCTTTTCCGCATTCAGCACGCCGCATAAGCTCAAGCCGCTGTCGGTGACAGACGCAAAAAAGGCCGGTTTCCAGGTCTATAAAAAACTCGGCAAGGGCGAATACGAGCGGCAATGACCGCCCGTGGCCGGTGGCCGGTTTTGCACCGGCCGGGCTTCATCTGGCAGGCGAAGTCCCGATTTCGTTTTGAATTCATTTTGACGGATGTTGTCCATTGTTCTAGCGTGGTATAAGCAGATGAATTTTTTCCTGACCAGATTTTTGGCGCTGGGCGCCGGTGGCCTGACGCTGGCATTTTCGTTGCCGGCGGCGGACACGATCCAGTTTTCCAAGCCGGTGGATCCGGAACTGGTGAACCGGGCCAACTCGTTCGTGCCGGCGGCTTCGGAGCGGCGCAGCGTGGTCGGAGGCGTCAGCGCCCCATCCGAGGTTTTCAGCAGCCCGCCGGACGATTTTCCGCTGCCGGCGCCGGTGATGATGATTCCCCAGACGGACTCGATGAAGGAGGCGTTGAACCGGCGCGCCAACTGGACGCTGATGACGCCGGAGGAAATCCTGGGCGTGCCCACGGCGGAAAAAATGCTGGGCCTTCCCGACCAGAAGGACGAGGACAAACTCTCGCCCGAAGAACGATTTCTGTTCCGGCTGCAGCGGGAGCGTTCAACGGCCAACTCGGCGTTGAGTGCGTTGCGACAACAGGACGCCACGTCGTTGCGGAACAGCGACAGCTCCAATCCTTTTGCCCGACGTGAGGATCGCAATTCCCTTGAAAAAACCGCCACTGATGCGCAACCGGGTTCGCCAAAATATTTCAATCAGCTTTTGAATGGAACGCCCAATGCGCCGCCCGACGCGGGCGCGTTCAAGGCGGTTTCGCCGTGGGCCACCGCGTTCACCCAGCCGAATCAGCTGCCGCCATCAGCCGAGCAGCAGGCCGGGATGGAACGGTTTCGCGCAATGATGGAACCCAGTTCTCCACCCGAATCACCAGCGGTCACGCGTTTTTCTCCGGTGCCGGTGCCGGTGCCGGATCCAAACATGCAGCCGCAGCCATACTTTAATCCGGCGGGCCGCTCCTATCAGCCCGTGCAGCAGAACATCAGCCGGCCGCAGGGCATCACGCCACTACCCAGTATCACCGGGCCTTACACCACGCCGAAACAACCGACGGCGCAGGCGCAGTTACCGCCGTGGCTGCAAGATTCACCGCAGACGTTCAGCCTGCCGGTGCGGAAGTTTTAGTGCTGCGAAGTGGAAACCAGCACTTGTTCCAGCGTGGAGACGCCGTCGCGCGCCCGATCCAGCGCCACCATCCGGAGCGTCTTCATTCCCTGATTCACCGCCAGCTTGGCCATTTCGCGCGTGCTGGCGCGGGCGATGATGAGTTTGCGGATTTGATCCGTGATGGACATGGCTTCGATGATCGCCATGCGACCGGCGTAGCCGGACATCTTGCAACGGTCGCAGCCGCGACCGCGGAAAAGCTGGACGCCATCAAACATGGTGGGGTCGATGCCGAGGTCTTCAAACATCTTCGTCGGATAGGTAACCGGTTCCTTGCAATGGGAACAGATGCGGCGGATCAGGCGTTGCGCGCAGGAAAGAATTACCGAGGATGAAATCAAAAACGGCGCGATGCCCATGTCGTCGAGGCGCGCGATGGCGCCGGGCGCGTCGTTGCAGTGCATCGTCGAGAGCACCTGGTGGCCGGTGAGCGCGGCTTCGATGGCGATTTCCGCCGTCTCGGTGTCGCGGATTTCGCCGATCATGATGATGTCCGGGTCCTGGCGCAAAATGGAGCGCAGGGCGTTGGCGAAGGTGAGGCCGATGTCTTTTTTGGTCGGCACCTGGTTGATGCCGGGAATCTGGAATTCCACCGGGTCTTCCACGGTGATGATGTTCCACTGCGGACTGTTCAGCTCGTTGAGCGCGGAATAAAGCGTGGTGGTCTTGCCGGAGCCGGTCGGGCCGGTGACGAGAATCAATCCGTGGGGCGCGTCAATGGCGGTCTTGAGTTGCCTGAGGGTGCTGTCGTCGAGGCCCAGCTTGTCAATGCTCGCGGACAGGTTGGATTTGTCGAGCACACGCAGCACGATTTTTTCGCCGTGGACGGTCGGCAGCACAGACACGCGCAAGTCGAAATCACGGTTGCTGACCTTGACACGCATGCGCCCATCCTGCGGCAGGCGGCGCTCGGCGATGTCGAGGTTGCTCATGATCTTGAAGCGTGAGGCCAACGCGAGTTGCATCTGCTTGGGCGGCGGCGTGGCGTCAATCAGCACACCGTCTATGCGGTAGCGGAGCCGCATCACTTTTTCAAACGGTTCCAGATGGATGTCACTGGCGCGGTCCTTGATGGCCTGCAACACGATGAGGTTCGCCAATTTCACGACGGGCACTTCCTCGCTGGACGCAGCCAGCTGATCCAGATTGACCTCTTCCCGGGATTCCTTGACGGCCTCGATGGTATCGCCATCGGCATCTATTCCGCCTTGCTTTTGCGCATCCTGAATGATGTCTTCCATCGAACCGCTCTTGGCCGCGTCCAAGGCGTTCAATTTATCGACGATGGCCTTTTCGGAGGAGATGAGCGGAACAATTTCCAGCTTGGTAATCCGCTTCACGTCGTCGAGGGCGAGGACATTCAACGGGTCGGCCATCGCGAGGAACAATTTATTTTCCAGGCGGCTGACGGGCACGACCTTGTGGTTTTGCGCGGTGTCGCGGGGGATAAGTTCCGCCACGTCCGGGTGAATGTTGATACGGGCGAGATTGACGGGGGAAACATTCAGCACGCGGCCCATGCACACCGCCAAGTCATCCGGGCTGACGTATTGCTTGTCTTTGTCAATGATGAGCTTTACCAGCCGCGCGCCTTCCTTTTTCTGGCGATCCAGCAGTTCCTCAATCTGGTTCGGGCTTAACAACCCGTCCTCGACGAGGGCGTCGGCGATCCGTTCGGCGAATGATTTGATTTTTACCATAATCAACGGAACGCTTTGCGGAGATTGCTCATCAGGTCGTTCGGCTGGGCGACATACCACAGCAACCGGTGCGTGGTGGCCCCGGCCAGCTCCTTGGCGGCTTGCTGGTTGAAGGGGTTCGCCGTCGCCACCAGAATGGCCTTGCTCATCCGGTCCAACGGCAACACACACCAGCGCCGGCAGACATCGGCCGGAAAACCCCGCGTCAAATCCATGTCCACGTCATAGCGGTCCAGCGGCAGATACGCCGTGCGCGATTTGTCGGAAAGCAGCCGCAACGATTTGTCGATGAGGTAAATTCCCTTTTCATGCAGCGTCTGGATGAACGGCTCGACCACGTCGGTCGGGGAAACGGTCAGATCGGCATTGCGCCAGCACAGGTCAAAATCACCCGCCGTGATGAGTTTGCTCTCGACAAAGATTTTATAAAGCGACTTGCGACCGTCATCAATTTCATCCGCCGCCGCGGCCTTCGCCTTGCGCCGCAGAACCGATGTTTCAGAAACCGCCGTTGGCGGCATTGCCTCTGCCACCGGCTGCACGACCGCGCTGCTCGCCTGGCTCTCAATTTTCAGCAACGCTGCCTTGACATCGGCGTCCTCGGGCCGGCGTTGCAGCACCGTCTCGTATTCCAAAATCGCCGAGGACAACTGCCCTTGTTGCAGGTAAGCCTGCGCGATGCGTTTCGAGGTGTTGATGACATCCTCCTCGCGCCCGAGTTTTGAGTAGGCTTCCTTCAGGATTTCCAGCGACTGTGTGTCGCCCGGCTGCGACTGCACAATGACCTCGAACATCTCAATCGTTTGTTGCAATTGAGCTTCTTCCCCAGAATTTAATGTGGCGGTGGCCATGACGCGTTAAAAACCAGCAAATCCGCTGCCAAGTTAATTCCCTCCCGTCACCAACGCAACCCAAAGAAAAAAGCATTTTCGCTTTTGGATTTCGTCGCCGGCACCTTCCTGCTAAAAATCCCGCCGGTGGAACCACCCTTGCCCATTATGTCTCCGGCCACCGGCGAGCGCCTTGCGCGTTTCGTCGGCGACAAAATTATTTTCCAATTGCGCGCCAAAAACTCTCCGGCGCACAAACACTGGCAGGCGCGTCTCCGCACCAACCTTGGCCGCGCCGCCGCCCGCCGCCGGGAAATCATCTTCGCCCATGCCGGCCAGGCGGTGGTAGCTAATTCTTCCTGGCGTGACGTGCCGATGCAAAGAACTGCCGATGGCTGGCAGATCGAGCTGCCGCTCGCCGAGGTCGGCTACTTCAAGGCCAAGGCCTATCTGCTCGACGAAAAAAACTGGCAGCACTGGCCCGACGGCTCCGATGTCGGAATTTCCGTCCACCCGAATTTTACACGGACTGCCAACACCATTTACTGCGCTTTCACCCGGCTTTTCGGCGCGACCAAAAACCTCGCCAGCACCGCCGATGAGAAAACCGAGGCGCAGCTCAAATCGCTCGAGGCGCTCGGCTACGCGACCTTGCCGCCGTCCGGAAAATTCCGCGATCTCGCGCGTCAGTTGCCGTTTATCGTCAATAAACTCGGCTGCCGCGTCCTCCATCTGCTGCCCGTGCATCCGACGCCGACGACTTACGCCCGCTTCGGCCGCTTCGGCAGTCCGTATGCCGCGCTGGATTTGACCGCCGTGGATCCCGCGCTGGTCGAATTCGACAAGCGCACCACTGGCATCGAACAATTCTGCGAACTCACCTACGCCGCGCACGCGCTCGATGCACGCGTCTTCATTGACATCGTCATCAACCACACTGGCTGGGGTTCGACCTTGCAGGAAAATCATCCGGAATTTTTCCTGAAAAATCCTGACGGTGAATTTGCGAGTCCCGGCGCGTGGGGCACGGTTTGGGAAGATCTGGTCGAACTCGAACAGCACGATGTGAAGCTTTGGGATTTGATTGCCGCTGCGCTATTGATTTGGTGCCGGCGCGGCGTGGACGGATTCCGTTGCGACGCTGGCTACAAAATTCCCGCACCCGCCTGGCAATACATCGTCGCCCGCGTGCAGGAGGAATTTCCCGAAACCATTTTCCTGCTCGAAGGCCTCGGCGGCGCGTGGGAGGCCACCGAACTGCTGCTGACCGAAGGCGGCATGCAATGGGCCTATTCCGAGCTGTTTCAAAATTATTCCGGCAAAGACGTCGCGGGCTATCTCGACTACGCCAACCGCCAGAATCAGCGCGTCGGCAGCTACGTCCACTATTCCGAAACGCACGACAACGAACGCCTCGCCAAAAAAGGCCGCGCGTGGTCGCTGCTGCGCAACCGGCTGTGCGCGCTCACGAGTTCGAGCGGCGGCTTCGGCTCCACCTGCGGCGTGGAATGGCTCGCCGCCGAAAAAATCCGCGTCCACGGCAACACCGGTTTGAATTGGGACGCCAAGGAAAACATCGTTCCTGAACTCACGCAACTGAACGAACTCATCTCGAATCACCCGTGTTTTTTCGACGGCGCCAAACTCACGCGCCTGAGCGCGACCGACTCGCCGGTCTATGCCCTGCTTCGCGAAGCCGCTGAAGGCAAAGACTCCATTTTGGTCCTGGTCAACACCAGCGTTGATAAGGAACACCAGCTTTCTTTACCCAACTCCCAACTTTCTGCTGCCAGCTGCCAATTTGAGTTGCTCGGCCAGTCGCTTCCGAAAATTTCCGCCAGCAAAGACGAAATCACGTTCACCCTCGCCCCCGGCGCAGCTTTCTGTCTGGCCCCGACCGAAAAACCCATTGGCTTGAGCGGCACCGACTACCGTCACGCTCGCGCCAAAGCCGCATGGGCGATTGAGTCGTTGAACAAAATCATTCCAGCGGAAACCATTGACGGGATCGACTGGCAGTGGCTCGCGGAGCAAGTCGGACGCTCGCCAAAAAACTTCCTCGCGGCCGCCAGCGAATTCGGCGCGCGCGATGCCAAAACTCCACTCGCTGATTTGCTGGCTGAAGTAGAAGCCGGCAAAACCTTTCCGCGAGTTGTCGAATGGACCTTGCTGGACGCCCGCCGCGTCACGTCCGTGCCGCCCGGCCATTGGCTGCTGCTGGAAGACTCCGCGCCATTCCGGGCCACGCTGGAAATGCTGAATGAAGAACGCAGAACGAAGAATCCGGCGGTTCACGTTCAATCCGTCGCCGTTGGCAATCGTCACATCGCCAGCTTCGCTCCGCGCGAATCAGCGATGGAAACTGAATTGCTTCTAGAACGCTATGCGGCAACTTCGCAGAAAGTTTCCGCCACAATTCGCTTTCTTGCACCCGAACCGCAACCGCCTCCGACCTTCAACCTTCAACCCTCAACCTTGATACTGTTGACCAACGGCATCGGCGGCATGGCGCGGCTGTGCGTGGATTTGGGGCGCGTGAATTCCAAATACGACTGTGCGCTCGCCGCGAACTTGAACCCGACTGTCCCGGTGGACCGGCACGTTTTCGTCAAGCGCCTGCGCGTCTGGGTGAACGCAGATGGTTTTCTCTCGCCGCTGGATTTCAAAAACCTCGCCACATTCCACGCCGGTCCGCCCGCTGTCTGGAATTTTGTGGCGAACGCCGGTGATGGGCGCACCGTCGAAATCGAACTACGCGCCCAAATGCTCGAGGGTGAAAACACGACGGTTTTCCAGTTCAGCCGGCCGACGGAAAAACTTGCGCAGGGAAAACAACTACCGGCTGACACCGATGTCCGCCTGACCGTCCGTGTGGACATTGAGGACCGGAATTTTCATTCCGAAACGAAACGCAACGGTGGCGCGGATTTTCATTTCTCGTCAAACACACATTCGTTGGAAATGGGAAACACCCCATATCCAACCGGCTTCACTTTCACGCCGGCGACCAACCGGCAGCTCCGCGTGTTCGCCGACGCGGGCGCATATCATCCGCAGCCGGAGTGGTGCGAAAACATCCCGCATCCCGTCGAACAAACGCGCGGTCAGGTCGGCAGTGGCGACGCTTACAGCCCCGGCTGGTTTGAAATTCCACTGGCCAAAGGCACGGGCGCGACGCTGGTGCTCACGGCGGAGATCAGCGATTTCAAAGGCGGAAGGCAAACGGCAAAAGGCGGGAGTCTGCCAATGGCTTTTGGTTCGCGGCTTGAACGCGCCGCCAGACAATTCGTCGTCCGGCGCGACGATGGCAAAACCGTCATCGCCGGCTATCCGTGGTTTTTGGACTGGGGCCGCGACTCGCTGATTTGTGCGCGCGGGCTGCTGGCCGCCGACATGGTGGACGAAGTGAAACAGTTGCTGCTCACGTTCGCCAAATTTGAGAAGGACGGCACACTGCCCAACACCATTCACGGCAACGACGTTTCCAACCGCGACACCTCGGACGCGCCGTTGTGGTTTGCGGTGGTGTGCGAGGAATTTTCAAAAATCAAAAATTCAAAATTAAAAATTAAAAACTTTTTTTCCACGCCTGTGGAAAAGAATGGCCGCACCATCCGCAAAGTGCTGGTGAGCATCGCGGAAAATTATTCGAAGGGCACGCCCAACGGCATCCGCATGGACACCGACTCGGCGCTCATCTGGAGTCCGAGCCACTTTACCTGGATGGACACGAATCATCCCGCCGGCACGCCGCGCGAAGGTTATCCCGTCGAGATTCAAGCATTGTGGATACGGCTGCTGCGACTGCTTGAAAGAATTTCTCCGAAGGCTGAACAAAAAAAATGGCGCGACCTCGCCAACCACGCGACAGCCTCGTTTGAAAAACTGTTCTGGCTCGAAGACAAATGCTGGTTCGCCGACGTGCTGCTGGGCGGGCCGCGCGTCATCGCGCGCGACGCGGTGCCGAGCGATGCGTTGCGCAGCAACTGCCTGTTCGCCGTCAGCCTCGGCCTTGTGACCGGCGCGCGCGCCAAACGCTGCGTCGAGGCTGCGCAAAAATATCTCGTCGTGCCGGGCGCGCTGCGTTCGCTCGCGCCGTTGCCGGTTTCCGTGCCGCTGGCGATTTATCGCGACGGTCATCTACTGAATCATCCCGCCGAACCGTATTGGCCGCGCTACGCGGGCGACGAAGACACGCGGCGCAAGCCGGCCTACCACAACGGCACGGCGTGGACGTGGACGTTCCCGACGTTTTGCGAAGCGCTCGCGCGGGCGTGGGAATTTTCGCCGGCAGCGGTTGCGGCGGCGAAAAGTTATCTCGGCAGCGCGGAAAAACTGTTGAACGAAGGCTGCCTCGGCCAGCTTCCTGAAATTCTCGACGGTGACGCGCCGCACGCGCAACGCGGCTGCGACGCGCAGGCGTGGGGCGTGACCGAGGCATTGCGGGTGTGGAAGCTGCTAGCTTGACTTGCCATGTTGCCCGGTGAAAAAAAATTTCGTATCGGGTCGGTGCCGTATCTCAACGCCGCGCCGCTCACGCGCGATTTGCCAGGCGAACTCATCTTCGCAGCACCTTCCAAGCTCGCCGAGATGCTGCGCCGGGACGAACTCGACGCCGCGCTCGTCAGCATTACCGAGGTTCTGTTCAACGACCATTACGACATTCTTGATGGCATCGCCATCGCGTCGCTCGGCGAAGTCTACAGCGTGATCCTCGCGCACAAAAAACCGCTGGCGGAGGCGAAGGAAATTTTCTGCGACACCGCCTCGCTCACCAGCGTCAATCTTCTGAAAGTTTTACTGGCGGAGAAAAACCTGTTCCCGGAATTTAAGCCGCTGGAAAATTATGCGGCTGCGAAGGAAAAAGATTTTGCCCTGCTCATCGGCGATCAGGCGATTGAATTTCAGCGCGCCCCGCACACACATGAAATTTTCGACCTCGGCTCCGCGTGGACGGA
>Ga0114951_10001983_pt1 | contig 24165 bp, 17 predicted proteins | sample AM7aDNAmetaG_FD_88677 | JGI IMG/M metagenome (GOLD analysis project Ga0114951, IMG submission 88677) | Freshwater microbial communities from Finland to study Microbial Dark Matter (Phase II) - AM7a DNA metaG | ecosystem: Environmental > Aquatic > Freshwater > Lake | place: Finland: Lake Alinen... | reverse complement strand
GAAAACCGCCAGTTTTCGTTTATTGATTCAATAACTCTTGGGCTATTTGCAAAACTTAAGAATGATAAATAAAGCGAGAAAAAAGCAATAAAAGTGATTTTCTTCATATCCGGAAATTGAAATTAATAGTAAAAATTGAAGTTTTTTATTAGATTTGTGGTTTTAAAGTATTTATAGTTTTCTACTCCATTTTTCCACTTTCTTCATAATTTCCATTTCCTCTTCTTCGCTTTCGGTAGCAATCCAAAGGAACGTGTTGTTAGGCGACATTTTTTCCATATATTCGTTTAAATCCTCTTTGGCCAAATCGACAATTATACCTCTGTTACGGGATTGAACGTAGCGGATAAAATCCAAATGTTGCATAATAGGGTAATCATCCGCCATGCCTTGTACCCATTGAATGCATCGAACTTCGGGCACGCTTAATATGGTATCAATGTGATTTGCAACACCTTTTCCGTCCACATGAAATACATTGTGAGTCATTGTCTTTACCTCTTCTTTCAGTATTGGTAATCCATATTGTTCGTAATCTTCGGGTGAAATCATAAACGAAAAATCGGCACTCGGAATGTGCATTCGACCATTTGGAACAGGAATATTCATCCATGTAGCCGAAGGCATATTGTGTTTCTTCAGAATCGAATCATACTCGTTATACACCTCAAGAAAATGGATGGTGGACAAATCGAAAAGTTTTTGTGCATTTTCAGGATCCATCATTAAATCCATGCACAAATCGTTTGTTCCACGCCACGCTAACGCACAATCCAAACCCGGGTGCAAATCGGTATAACCTACAATAAATTTATTGCCACATTTCTGAAGTGCAACATCTGTAAGCTCAAGAATCTTTTTGTAAAAAACATTCTCCTTCGAAAACTGAATTTTCGCCAAATCGGTATCATAATTGTGAATGATTTCATGATACCAAGAAGTTGTATCTTCAAAAGTCATATCTCCACCATGAAACGCAGCATAAGCATTCGGACCAACATTTGGCATGTAAATCGGAAATGTTTCGGCATTGAAACGCATATTGGAAATGCTTATCAGATAATCATCTACCTGATATTCTGCATCAAACCATCTGTCTTTTATTGTTGCATGTTTACTGTTATGTAAAACATCATATTCGGCATTGTGACGATGGAATCTGATGGGTACTCTGTCAAGTATTTCGCCCTGAAACCATGCTTCAATACGGTTTGCACATTCGCTGTAATCCGGTTTTGTTTCTAAAAAAAAGTTCGTCTCCATATATTATATTTTAAATTGTAAATTTTAATTATTTTGCTACTATTTCAAAAAGCTGACTATCGTATTTCTTTAAAAGTGATACTTTAAATCCGGTTTCTTCAAGTTGTTTTCCCGTCAACGTTGAAATCAATTTTCCTGTTTTACCTTCTTTAATAGCATATTTTTTTTTAAAATCGAGATATTTTATTGTTACAGTACGTTCAGCTTCAGCACCTCCCTGACGAAACACACCAACCAAACCACCCGATTTTGTTTCGGTATTAATTCGCATAAAACCATCCCAACAGCCTTCGGTAGGCTCGCCAAATCCGGGTAAATCCTGACGAAAAGACATATACTCATGTCGGTTTTCAATTCCTTTCAGCCAGTCAACCCATGCTTTAAAACTTTGTCTTTCTGCTGTGGTTAATTTTGTAGGGTCACCTAATAATATAGGCAATGTTCCAGCCAATGATTTAAGCAACAGCTCTCTTTCGGGATCGTTCATTCTTAAATTACCAATTACCAGGGTTGAAGCCGGTAATGCGGGAGTCCGTTGCCAGGCCAGCAATCTTGCTCTTAAAGCACCTATTTCTCCCAGCTCATAAATATTTGATAACCAATTACCTTCGGCATGTTTCACAATGGCATAATCATTCATATTCAACCTACCTGCAGTTTCAAAAGTACAATCGATAAATAATTCCGGTGCAGCTTTATGAAGGTCGTCAAAAAGTGTCATTGTCCGGTTGTAATTTTCTTGATACGAAGCCGCCTGATCTGTATGGAGTGGATGATTTTTTGAATAACAACCTGAAACTTCCGGTTTATACAAATACGGACTTGTAACCACCGCAAAATCTAATTTTGCATAGGCCAATCCATTTTCGTTCACCAAATTAAGAATAACATCTTTAATGTAGTTTTTCCAATCCGTTGACATACAAGCTGTTTTGCCTTTCGTTTCGGATTGTGAATGTAAATTACAAAATTGGTCGTTTTTATCTTTCACAAACCACTCCGGATGTTTTTTATATACGTTTGTAAATGTATCGGCTCGTGCCACCGATAACCATAACCCCGGTTTCATCCCCTTTTGTTTAATATAGTCGAAAGTTGGTTTAAGTCCATTTGGAAATTTTTTCAAATCAACAGCCCAATCACCATAGGATGTTTGCCAGCCATCGTCAATAACAAATTCTTCGATGCCACATTCTGAAGCAGCATCAGCCAATTTTGTAATTAACTGATGATTTATATCAAATCGAAACGGATACCAGGTATTATATACAAACATGGGTTTCTTTTTTATGGATTCAATACGGCTTCCCATGTATTTGCGGGTATAGTCTGATACACTGGTATTTAAGACATCATAAGGATTGTTGCTACCCGAATAAAGTGCTGTGAAAACAGCAGGACTTTCCCAAGATTCACCCGCAGCAATCCATTTCCTGAAGGCAAAGTTCTGGTTAGTATGCGTTAAACCTGTCGAAACGTTTGAACTTCCATTTTCATATACCGAAGTACGCTTTAACACGCCAATTGCTTCATTTCCAATAGCAATACCTCTTTGTTGCGAAACATCATGCACAATTACCAAGGGATCGTCCCAATCACCAATATATGGCCCAAGATGTTTATAGCGTGCATAATTCCGCATTATCCAGGCATTAAAAATCCATGTATTGATGTTAAAGCTCTCAACATCCAACGATTCCAGTTTGAAATCTTTGGTACTTAGATTATAAAACTTTATTTGTTTTTTTATAAGCGGTAAATTTGGAAAAGTCAGATAGGTTAATTCTAAAGAAAGTCCTTCTTTTTCTTTACTTTTGAGTGAAAACACGATTCCTTTTCCTCCATTCAATACGCTTGTATCTCTAACGGAAACCATCCACGAAGAAAGTCCGGTAAATTGATTGTCGTCAATTGTAAATGAAAACTCTTTAGAATTTGAACTTATAAAACTTTGGTTTTTCTGTTCATCTTTACTGAGTGTCCAATTCTCATTCTTTACATCGTTTTTTAATCCATTATTAATTAAAATATAGGATGAAGTTGACAATTTCGAATCATCCGAAAGATTAAAAACGCGCTCTATAAGCCCGTTATTTAGCTTGATTGTTCGTGCTGAAAGTGAAAAGTTTAAAATTAGAATGCAGAAAAAAAGTGGATATTTCATGTTTTGATTTTATATTTAACAAATTCATTACTTGATTACCGAAGTCAAATTCTTATTTAAACTACAGTGTGTTCTCTTTTTTTTAATATTAAAATTATTTATATGTGAATACGGGAGCAAGAGTGCCAAAATTCACGTCAAACAACCATGAGCCAAAGTGAGTTTGTGATTGTTATTTCTCCTGATCTTTCTCGTATATTTCGTTTTTATTTGTAATAAGTTGGTTTGTTTATTCTTGAGTTTTTAAGAAATAAACAGTTATATAATAAATTCGCATAACACAATAAAAAAATCAAAAATTTGAATCTTTATCAAAAATTAATCCATGATACAGCGTATTGAAAATCCATATTCTTTAAATGAAGTGCCACCACCAGGTGCGCTACCATCATAACCCAATGCCCAAACACTAACTAGTTTGTCATAGATAACGCCTGTACTCCACCAGCAACCAGCTGAACCTAAATTTGAAAAACTTCCATAGAATTGTCGAATTCCACCTGGCAAAGCATTGAATCCTGTTTTGTTATTTTCACTAAGATCGTTCCCAATTGCTCCAACAATCGTAGTTGTTTCCCAATCTGTTTTGGCAGCTAAAGACTTCGCAATTTTCTGACCAGAAAATGTACCATCATAATTGTACCCATTTTCAACAAGGTAGTTTTGAAGATTAACCCATTCTTCAACAGAAGGCACATGCCAACCTATTGGTGCAATTTTTCGTGAATCAGCCACTGCATACCAATTATAAAGTCGACCATACTTAGCTGCATTTGCGATATCATTATTGTAAGCACATTGTGCTTCAGTAGTTAAATTTTCGTTCCATGTTGAAGTGTTTTCAGTTATTGGATCACCATTTTGATATTTTGTTGTTTTTAAGTTTTCAGCCATCCAGGTCTGAGCTCCAATTGTGATGTAATTGTAAATATTTCCGTCAATATCCTTTACTGTTCCATTTGCAGGCAATGTTGTAAAACTAATTTCATTTCCATAAGTGGTTCCATTACCATTCTTTGCAAAGACTTTTACAAAGTACTTCGTTGAGGGAGAAAGCTCTACCAACTCATAAGTAAAAGAACCTTTTTTATTAACTAAAGATACTTTTTCGTTCATTGTTGTTGGTCCTGGTGTAGTATTCCAACAAATACCTATTTCAGAAATAGTTGACCCATCAATTAATGAAACTTCGCCTGATAAAGTAGCTTTGCGAATTGAAATATTAGATGGATTCGAAGTCTTTATATTAATAATTCCGTTTAAAGTAGTAAATGTTCTTTCATCCCCATAACATTCTCCCGATTTGTTTATTGCATAAGCACGAACATAATAAGTAGTATTTACAATTAACTTTGTAATATGACTTACAAATGTGCCAGTACCTGATGCATTAGCTATTTTACTATCTGCTATTGTAGGATTATGTGAGGTACTCCAACAAACACCTCGTTCACTTATTAAACTACCTCCAACATTTGTTATATCACCTCCACTTAAAGCATCGGATTCAGTAACAGAATTTACAATTGCAGTTGTCAAAACTGCTTTTTGGTAAATTTCTTCTTTTTGACATCCAAAAACAAGTAAAACAACACCGAAAATTAAATTCTTTTTTTTTAAATTCATCTTTAAGTTCTTTTTAATATTACTAAATAGGACATAATGACTTTATTAAGTTTACTATTAATGCGAATCAGTATTTATATATTTCAATTTGATAGTTTTTATTATTATCAAATGCAATGTCTTCAATATTTGTCAATAAAAGTTTGACTTTTGGTTTGTTTTTATCAGTTGATCGTAACGCCTGAATTACTGTATTTTTTATATTTTTCAAAAACACCAATTCCGGTGAATCATCTGTGGTCATTGCCGAAAGATTTGAAAATGTTAAACCATTCACATCTTCAGCATAAATTGCCGGTCGAGTATCTGGTTTTTCGAACAACAACTGTACATTGTTCATATTCAAGTTCTCAACATGTCGGAGAAAAAAACCATACGCTGGAAGTTCACCAAACATACTACCTTCGGGATATCCGCTTTCTACCTCTTCAATAATTGGTTGTGGCTCAATAGACTTAAAACCGCCAATTGAATTTATACGAATGTTATTCAACAATATATTTTTTACCGGATGGTTTGGTAACCCGGAAATTGAAGAACTAAACTTACCACCACCGTTGGCTGTGAAATTGCTTATACTAATATTTTTTATCTCACCAATACTTGGTGTTTCCATTGTAGGGTCGTATTTGCGTGCCCTATTTCCTAATTTAATAAATAAAGGTGTGGAAGTTCCATTTACAACTATGTTGGACACATTAATACCATCCATGCTTCCACCATCAACTATTTCTAATAAAACGCCCCCTGATCCTTCTTTTTTTCCGGAAAATATAAAATCAGTAAGGGAGGGTTTAATAACGCAATTATTTATGGTAATATTTTTAAAGCCACCATGCGATTCAGTTCCCATTTTAATGGCATTGCAATGACTGCTTACGACACAATCGGAGATAACAATATCCCTGGTGATTCTGCCCGAAGTACTCTTCAACGTAATGCCATCGTCATCTACATCACCAATGCAATTTAACATAATAACGTCACTACAACCATCTATGTCCACCATATCGTTGTTTCTGTTACTATGGTTATAAATGTTCAAATTGGATAATCTTACATTTTTACAAGCAAGATAATGTTGCATCCAAAATGCTGAATTTCTTAATTGTAGATCATTTATTTTAAGATTACTGCATTCTACAAAATAAAAAACATAAGGACGTTCACGGTATCGATTCGGATTACATATTAATACTATCGGCACCTTGTATTTTTCACCTTGTCCATTTATTGTACCTCCACCATAGATGTTTATATTGGATTTTTTTTCTGCAAAAAACAATGCAAATTGTGCCCATTCCTTACCCCAAAATATTATTTCAGGGGTGTTCATTGGATAATCTGATAAATTTGGCGACCCCAAAATTGTTGCACCTTTGGTAATTTCTATCGACAAATTATTTTTGAGATAGATAGTACCGGTAAGATAATTTCCCGATGGAAAAAATACAGTTCCACCTTTTTCAGCCGCTACATCAACGGCGGATTGGATTGCTTTTGTGTCTAAAACAATTCCATCTCCTTTTGCACCATAATCCTTTACATCAAATAAATAATTATTGGCAAAAATAATTGGAATTGGAATTAACAAAACCAATATTATACTAATCAATCTATGTATTACAAATTTCATTTTTGATGAATCTATTTTTGTTTACGATACCAAGGCAATCTTTTCAATTGAACATCAATTATCAACTTTTTTGGACCTCTGACAATGGAGCCATCTTCACCTAGCCATTTACCTGCAGGAAAAATCACTTCCCTGGAAAGTCCATTTTTAACCATAATGGGAGCTACCAAAATATTATCGCCCAACATAAACTGGTCTTTTATCTCTTCATAACCCATTCCTGGGAAAACGTATTCCATATTCCGGACTATCGGCTCACCGGTAATTGCTGATTGTTTTGCCAATTCAAATATTTCTTTTCCCATTTTGGCATGTAAATTTGCCATGCTTTTGCAGATTTCAAGGTTTTCTGCATTTAATATTCGCCATGGTGCAACTGAAAATTGTATCATTGGCATCAAAGCACATACTTGCGACGAACGAACAATTAACTCTTCATCAATGATTGAATTACGTTTAAATGAAGTATTTTCACCTCCACCTACCAAATCAGGACAACCAAATGGATGTCCGATAAGCCCTAATGCAATCATATCTGGAATTAAAATTTGTAAATCACTCCAAGTGTGTGCTTTATCTCGTAACCGTTGTGCAATGGGCGTTCCGGCAAGTTTCCATGTGTCTTTTACTTCGCAAAGCGGAAACGCAAGACCTATTTTGGCGTAAAGTACACTTTGCTCGTTAGGTAATACATCGTTTGAAGAAAAAATTTCTTTAAAATATCTTGGATCTCCGCCATCAGCTTTAAAACCATCAACTCCATATTTATCTACCAAACTTTGTAATTGTGCCTTTAGCCATTCTCTCGTTTTTACATTTGAAAAGTCCAATAATCCACTATATCCGTCCCACCATTTGACAATTGCCGGTTTGCTTTTTTCTGCATCGGCAAACATCAACATCTTTTTTGCAGCCAATTCTCTAAAATTGGGTGTGTCGGCTGACATAAATGGAGCTAACCAGAGCATTACTTTGAATCCCATTTTGTGTAGTTTTTCCACCATGCCTTTAGGGTCACGAAACCTGATACCCGAAAACTCCCAGGTTCCGTAATATTCCTGCCAATTATCGTCAATCATCAGCACGCCCGGAGGAAATCCCTGGTCAATGATGGATTGTGCGTATTTTAGAATTTCTGATTCTGTTTGGTTGTATTGCAACTCAATCCATGTGTTATACTGTGGTTTGGTAAAGAAAAGAGAATCAGGGGTTTTTCCACTTGTTGGAAAAAACTTTTTGCTTGAATAGACAAAAGCCGATTTTAACGATTCGCCATTTTTACCAACAAATAGTTCTGCGTCTTTGGTTGAAACATTTATTTTCCCTGGTGTGAATTCTATTAGTAACGGGTTTTCACTCCAAATATACCTACCTTTATTAGAAATAAAGTATGGTTGAGCCTGATTCCTTTTACAATTCGCAAATTGGTCATACACGAAATTTACAGTTGAAAATGGCATTTTGGGACCATCCATTACGGCTCCTCCCCACCACTTCTCGTTTTGGAGAATACTAATCTCTTTTTTATTTATGCTGTTTTCCTTGCATTTTACGTTGATTTTCAACGTATCATTAGTTATATATACATTCTCAGATGATGCAAAATCAAAAAGGAGAACTAATTGTAAAATAATAATTATTTTAACTTTCATAATATTATAATTAATACCATTCGTCTGTTCTGAATGAGGAAGCCGGTAATCCACTCGTATTGTATAGCGTCCCATCAATATAGTTTGCCCAACCATAACGAACTGCCACCGGTTGTTTTACTTTGTCGCACATTACCGCAATTTCCAAACGTTTGAAAATAAATGCTTTTGCCGGATAAAACACTTTGTCACTACCACACATTACAAATCCTTCCATTGGTTTTCCGAAAGTTGTGAAACCACTGGCTGCATTATTGAAGTTAAGAATAATTGTATCACCACAGATACGCATTTTATTTAATATCGGCCCATTGTAATCAATTCCTTTAATATTATAAGTTTTACCCAACGCCCAATATGCTAAACGTTTTCCAACAACGGTTTTTCTAGATGGATGGATATTATCTTTCTCGCCTACATCCATAGTTACAGCCATGCCTGAATTTGGAATTATGGACATAGATTTTAGCTGTATTTCTCTTATTTCTTGCCCAAATGAAATTGAATCGTACTTATAAGGCGCAATCTGTACATAATAAAATGGAAATTCACCTTCGTTGAATCGGTCTCTCCAATTTTTTACCAATCGTGGAAATAAACGTTTATATACTTCAGGTTTGGTAACATGACTTTCACCCTGATACCATATAGCACCTTTAAATCTGTAATTCAGAATCGGGTTTATCATTCCATTATACAAAACCGTTGGATACCAATGAAGCAATGGAGTTTTCTTTAAATTCGCTAAACTAACGTCGGGGAATTCATTTTCTAAAATAGGTTTTTCCATCCAACATTGAGCCGGTGTTCCTCCAACGGTTGATGCTAATAATCCAACCGGAATTCCCAGAACGCTTTGAATATATTTCCCGAAATGATATGCCACTGCACTAAAGTAACGAACACTTTGAGGATTAGCCACTTTCCATTCACCTAAACAGGTATCCAAGGGTATCAAGCTTAATGATTGTTTGACCGAAAAAAGTCGAAGCAAGTTATTACTACTTAGAGCAATATCATCATTTGAATTTTCTACCGGTTGAGAGCTATTACCGTTCATAGTCATTGCCATATTCGATTGCCCGCTACATAACCATACTTCACCAATTAAAATATCTTTCAAAATAATGGTAGTATCACCAACGATTTTCATTTCATAAGGTCCGCCAGCTTGCGGAGTTTGTAGTTCCAATTTCCACTTACCATCATTCTGAACAGTTGTGCTTTTGGTGCTTTTTGACCAATTCTCTGAAACTTTAACTATAGAATTTGGTTTAGCCCAACCCCACACGATAACAGTAGTTTGTTGTTGAAGCACCATGTGACTTCCTACTAACGATGGAAGCTTCAGCGCTGAAGCTGATATCATTCCAATTGAAAGTGCGATTGCAATACTAAATGCAAAAATGAGTTTTTTCATGATTTATTAGTTTTTTGTTAATGATGAAATTTCTTTTAATTTTAGATTTGGATATAAAACATTATTACATTTTTCAACAATAATGCGTTGTGGCAAATTGAAAGTTGCTTTTTGACGAATGTCATTTGACGAAACCCCAATTCTGATTTCATAATCACCCTTATCGGCGACCCATGCACTAATCCCTGACCAATAGGATGTTAGCGAACGATTATCCAATGTAAATGTCAGCTGCTGGCTTTCATTAGGTTTTAGTAAGTTGGTTTTTTGAAATCCTTTGAGCTCTTGCAAAGGTTTTTCAATTTCAGTATTCGGAGCTGAAAGATAAAGCTGTACTACTTCTTTTCCGGCTCTTTTTCCAGTATTTTGGACCATTACTGTTGCAGTTATTTTATCAGTAAATACATTTGAAATTAATTTTAAATCCGAAACTTCGAAATTACTATACGATAATCCAAAGCCGAATTCGTAAGCTGTTTGAACTTTGAAAGTATCGAAATAACGATAACCCACATAAATGCCCTCATTATAAAAGGAATTAACCGGATTGTTTTTTGGTTCTCCCGGGAAAGATTTTGCAGAAGGTTCATCAGCATATTTTATCGAGTATGTCATGGGGAGTTTACCCGAAGGATTTACAGTTCCTTTCAAAATATCAGCTACTGCATTTCCCACTTCCTGACCTGGCTGCCAAGCCGTAATAATAGCATCCACTTTATCACGCCAACTTACAGTTTCTATCACTCCGGAAATATTCAGAATCACCACCACTTTTTTATTTACAGCATGAAAAGCAACTGAAACATCATTAATCAAGGTTTTTTCCAGCTCCGAAAGCAGATAGAAATCATTCTCTTTTCGGTCAGTTCCTTCTCCTGCCATCCTGCCGAGTGTAACGACAGCTATATCCGATTTTGCAGCAAATTTATTTATATCTGTAACTTTTATTTCAGAATGCCAGATGATAGGTGAAGCACTAGGGTATCTCCAAACATTTGTATCGTAAGTATTAATTGGAGTTATTGTCGTTGGTTTTGTATTTACCATAACTGAATCTATAAAATGAGTGTAAAAATCGTTTACCGATTTATTTATGGAAAATCCTGCATTTGTCAAACCTTCAGAAATCGAAACAGCATGCTTATAATTTATTGCACCACTACCCGTTCCACCAGCAATGGAATTATAGGAAGTTTTCCCAAATAGTGCAACTGTTTTAATTTTACGCCCAAATGGAAGTGTATTTTCCTTATTTTTGAGTAATACCATTGCTTCGGATGCTGCTTCTCTTGCAAAATGTGCATGGGCTTCAACATCTGGTTTTGTGGCAGGAAAACTATTTTTGAAATGATTTGTTTTCAGAATTAATTCCAAAATCGGCTTTATATTTCGATCTAATATCTTTTCATCAAGCGTTTTATTTTTCAACGCTTTAAGTAATTCTTCACGCCACATAATTCCGCCACGTTTCACACTTCCGGGCATTATCAATTCGTTTCCGGCATTCATTTGTGCCACAGCATCATCGCCACTCCACCAATCTGTCATCACCATACCATCGTACTTCCATTCATTTCGAAGAATTGTTTGCAATAATTCTGGATTTTGAGCAGTAAAAAGACCATTCACTTTGTTGTACGAAGTCATTACTGTCCACGGCTTTCCTTCTTTGATGGCAATTTCGAACCCACGCAGATAAATCTCTCGTAGCGCTCGTTGACTCACCACTGAATTACACATCCAGCGGTTTGTTTCCTGATTATTGGCAATAAAATGTTTGACTGAAGTTCCTAAACCAGTGGATTGCATACCAATTACAAAAGCAGCACCTAATTTACCGGACAAATATGGATCTTCAGAAAAATATTCGAAGTTTCGACCATTCAAAGGATTACGTTGGATATTCATGGAAGGGGCTAATTGAAGGTCAATGTTGTAACCCAACGCTTCTGAGGCCATTGCTTTGGCTAGTTGCTGTTCTAATTCAATATTCCAGGTTGCAGCCATGGCAGTTGCAACCGGAAAAGCGGTAAAATAATTCTTATCAGTACCTTTTATATTCATTAAACGTGTTCCGGCAGGACCATCACAGAGAATAATTGACGGGATTCCCAATCGCGGAATAGCATAAGTTACACCCTGAACACCGGCAGCCATTTTTGAAATAACTGCCTGAGCTTCATCTTCCAATCCTAATCCCATTACCATTGAAACTTTCTCTTCGGATGTCATGGCAGCAATGACCTCTTCAGTGGAGTTTTTCCCAAGTTGTGGTAGATGAGGTTGACTGAAAAGCTGAATTGTTAGGAAATAAAAAATAAAAATTATTGATATTCTAAACATGAAATTAATGATTTACTTACAACATAAAAAATGGATAGCATTAGTACAACGCCTTATGCTATCCAAATCATTATATAAAAGGGACTAAAAACAAATTTTAGTACTCAATTTTTCTCTTAAATTATTCCAAAATATCAATTAAAAATATCCGCCTTTATCAGAAATTTCTTTACTCGATTGACCATCATGAACCCAACCAAAAATCACTTTTTCGTTTTCTTTGATTTCTTCTGCCCGCATTAATACATCATAAGCAATATCTCTTGGCACAACCAGTACACCATCCACATCGCCCAATACTATATCACCAGGTTTGATGGTTGTATCGCCGATTTTAATAGGAATCTGATAATGAGTAATTAGACACCGTCCTAAACTGCCATTAGAAATACGATATTCGTAAAACAATGGAAAATCAGCTTCCAAAATTTGATGCGTATCACGTATTCCACCGTCAATACAGGCAGCTTTCATTTTTTTCCCTTTGGCAGTGGCAGTCATTACACCTCCCCACAATGTTGCATGTTGGTCACGACTTGTATCCCAAACCACAAAATTATCTTCTTTCATTTCGTCCAACATTTGAACACGAAATTCCATTTCACCCTGAACTTTCACGTTAGGAGCACTTTTTACAGTAAATGCAAAACCTGCTACAGTTTGATATTCTCTCAGTGATTTTATTCTTCCGGGTAACGCCTGATCTAACAGACAAAATTCACGCAAAACATCGTTTACTGCACCTAAATAAAGTTGCTCAAAACGGTTTAATAATTCTTTATCAGGAATTGGAAATGCAACCGTTGATATTCCTTCTCTTGAGGCAATCAGATTTTCCAAATTCATCATGCCTACCTCTTTTTTGTATTGATCTACACTCATAATTTTATTTTTTTGTTGATTATCTATAATTTAAAGAATACTCATGCCTCCATCAACCGGGATATTTGCTCCGCAAAAATACCTACCGGCATCCGAACAAAGCAGATTTATTAAGGGCGCAATATCCTGTGGCAAAGCAATATATTCAATTGGAATTCTGCTTAATACCAATTTCAGGTATTCCGGATTTTCTAATACTGAGGTATTTTGTGCTGTATCTACAACTCCAACTTCAATATTATTAATTGTTACACCTTTGCTTCCAATTTGTTTAGCCAAATTTCGAACCATATTTTCCTGCGCACTTTTACATGCCGCATATACCAACATATCCACATGCGGTTTATGTTGATTTACACTTCCCATGGTAATGATTCTTCCCCAACCTTTTTCAATCATATATTTTGAAAAAAGCTGAATTGAAAACAGATTATTTTTAAAAGTAACCTGAATCTGTCGGTCAAATTCGTCAGAAGTAATTTCATTCCACTTTTTACGGATTTGCAATGCGGCATTCAATACCAATATGTCAATATTTCCAATGGCTTTTGTAGCTAGTTTATACAATTGTTCGTGTGCATTGCTTGCAGTTAAATCACAAACAATAACCTCTGCATTAACTCCGTATGCTCTGGCCTTTTCGGCAACAGCATTTGCTTTTTCTACTTCACCACGGCAATGAATAACCACATCTGCACCAAATTCAGCCAGCGACAAAGCTACTGCAGCCCCAATCCCCTGACTTGAACCGGTAATCAATGCTTTATGACCTGCTAAATTTAATCTTTCTTTTGTACTCATATTTTTTTAGATTTAAACTGTTTTTTCAATATATTGATCACGTTTCAAAAATTTTACTCCAACAAATAATGCAATTGCTCCAAACACATACACCACCGAAATAAGCGAAATGCAATTTGCAATACCCAATGTAGGTTTTAAAACTCCCATAATATAAGGTGACAAACCACCTGTAATAAATGCAAACATCAAAATTAGTCCCGTTGCAGTTGAACGATATCTTGGTTCAATGATTTCGTACAACGATGAGTAAATACCTGAATCGTAAATACCTCTGAAAAGTCCAAATACAGTAAGTGCTAAATAAATCATGAACAATTCAGAAGAAGCTCCAATCATGTAAATAAACGGTGCACCTAATAATAAACCAATAGCCTGAACCATGAACCGGGCTGATTTACGCTTTTTCATCCATTTATCTGACCACCAACCACCAATTAAAACGCCCACAAAAGCAGCTAAATAATGATAGAAAACAGAAGAAAAACCGGCATTAGAAAGCGACAAATGAAATTTTTCGTATAAATAAGTAGGCATCCATGTCATATATCCTGCATTTACAAATACCATCCCCGAAAAGGCAAGACTTAAACACCAAAAAGCAGGTTTTTTCAATACATATTTTATGGCAATAGAAACTGCCACTTTTTCAACTTCTTTTTGAGTGGTTTTAATTTCAACTGGTTTCTTTTTCATTCGGAACATCAATACAAACGCCCAAATAACTCCAAATCCTCCAAATAAATAATAGGGTAAGCGCCAACCATAGTTCTCACCCAGATAACCAGCAATAAAGCCACTACCGATTATACCTAAATAAAGCCCTGATTGATAAATAGCCAGTGCTATACCTCTGGTTTTGATATGAAACAAACTGATTTCGGAAGATGCATTTGGAGGGAAGAAAGATTCACTACCACCGGTAAGAATACCCCAAACAATAATAAAAAAGATAAATGATACACCAAAACCAGTAAGCATCGCACATAAGCTCCAGAAGAATAAACTGTAAACAATTATTTTCTTACGGCTAAAAACGTCGCCCATCATGCCTGCAAAAGGTACCAGACAGCCATACGACCAAAACAAGACTGTTGCAATCAATCCCATTTGCTTGTCCGAAAAACCTAAATCTACTTTCATCAATGGCAAAAGCACGTTAAAGAGTTGTCTATCGGCTTGTTGGCACACAAATGCGACATACAACAAACCTAATAATTCCCATTTGTAAAATTTACTTTTTTTATCCTCGACATTCATATTGGTTATTTTTTTTAAGTAATAGATTTGCAATTTAAAGAATTGGATTTTTTTTAAAATTTAAGGTAAAAATGATTACCATATAAGTTGAACATGACCTTTTACTACCTTAATTTTTTCACCTTGCCACATAACTTCTTTTACGCCATCGGGTATTGATACACTCAAAGGAATTTTTCGTAAGTATGGATTCAACCATGGCATTTTAAATGAATATTCATTTCCACGACTGCTTGTTTTCACACATTCAATTTTCAAATGTTTTCTATAAAATTGCCAAATCATTAACTCCCCTAAAGTGGCATACCATACTTCGAAATGGTTTCCGACAGCAGTAAGCACTTCCTCCAATGTTTTCTGTCCATCGCCGGCTAATTCATAACTATGACCCCAAACATAGAGGATTGAACCAGGATGAAGTAGTAATTGATTAAATTTCTCTTTTATTTTAGTTTTACCTGAATTAAAATGAAAATTTGGTCGCATAATTAACGGATTAACGATACTATCAATTTTATTATCACCCTGCGAAGTAGCGCGAGCCGACCAATAACCTGCTTGTTGTAATGATCGTAAAACATAATCCCCATCAGCATCATACGCTGCAGTGTAATTAAATGGATATGCAAACGAAATTACAGGATGATTAAGCTCCTTTTCAAGGAAACGACGCATTTCTACTGCCTCATCCAAACATCGTTTTGGTGTTGAGTTATTAAAAGCCGGATGCGACCAGGAATGAGAACCAATCTCCATACCTTTCGCTTCAAGTTGACCTAAAAGAGGTATCATTTTAGAATTACGATTCATAAAGAAAGTCCCTTTCATACCGTACTTTACCAGTAATTCCATTACATCTAAATCCTTTAACTGCCCATCATCCCAACTGGTTACCACTGCCATTTTTTTGCCATTTGGCAATAAGTCTATTTCTGGTATTTTTTCCCCTTTGTACCCAATCAATTTAAGATTGTGCGTTTCAATTTGGGCAGTATCAAAAAGCGTTATTAATGGATTTTTTCCTGCACTGCTCATATCAGGACCAAGCTGTACTGGATAATGCGTAAGTTGAATCTCGGATATCGCTTCTCCCGAAGTTATAAATGGTTGCGCAGTACTTTCAAGAAATACCCTTTGCTCCACTGACTTAGGGGTAGAAAACGAGCGACCATCAGGATATTTCCAGGTTAATGCAATTTTCGATTTAGAATTTACGACATAAACACCCGCTGGCAAAGGAATTGGCAATGATATATTTTGTTCATTTACAGGAAGTTGAAATACAAACAATAGTTTTTCAAATGAAGTATTTATTGCAGGTGTAATCCGCATCGAAACAACTCCAATGGTATTAATACTGCGTTGTCTACTCTTAATTAACGATACCACTGATACTTCCTTGCTCGAATAAAAACCAACTTTATGACTGTAGCTTCCTTTTGAAAACCCCATACTATACAAATCAATCTTTGCAATTACTTCGCCATTTTTATCATCAAAACATAACATTTGATTTGAGGACAAACCAATATCGGGTTGAAAAAAATTAATTTCAATCTCCCATTTTCCAGAATCTAAAGGCTTCTGTAATTTCCATTCAATCTTCTCATTTACAGGATTTGAAGCTGGAAAGAAAATTGCATCGTTTCCTTTTTCTGTTTTCATCGTTTCTCCACCTTTTGCCATTGAAGCATCCAGTGTTATTGCGTTTGTATTCAACCCGCTATCAACTTGCACTACAGTTAAATCATTTGCATTCTTATTCGTCTGAGCATACAAATTAAGTAATACTCCGAAGAATAATGCAAAAATGAATAATTTAGCTTGCGTTTTCATTTATTGAATTGAGACTTAACAAATATGAATTATTAACGTGCAAAAAGAATTAGTTAAGTTGTTGGTTATTTAAACATTTATTAGTCTACTTCAGAACGAGTAAATAATGGTAGTTTTATTGCCTCAGGTTAAATATATTTTACATTCAAGATTGGTAAATTCGGAACGTTGAATTTTTAAACAAGGAGTTGAATCTAATTGATTTTCATTGCATTGGATAAAAATAAGTAGAAATAAACAATTGTTTATTTCTACTTATAGATTTTTAATTCAGGTTATTAAATTCCACCTACTTTTGGATACCAGTCAAGGCGATATGGGTCTTGATGGAAACGAGCATAATAATCGCCCATTTTTTCATAATAACGCTCGTATTTTTCCATTTTATCTTCGTCGAGTGTTACTCCAAGTCCCGGACCTTCAGGCACTTTGATAGCACCGTTTACATATTCCATTTTACCACCAACGATAATATCATCTTCTAAGTAATGATAATGAGCATCGCCTTCCATAGTCATAGTAGGTAAGGTAGAAGCAGTATGAAGCATAGCTGCCAATTCTACTCCAAACTCTGCGCCTGAATGCATAGCAATACCCAAATTGAATGTTTGACAAATGGCAGATAAATCTTTCACACCACGTGGTCCTTCCCAATAATGCAAATCAGTCAAAACAATATCTATCGAATTCATGTGGATGGCTGGACCCAAATCGTCAAATTTATTCGGATACATATTGGTTGCCAACGGAATACGAACTTGTTCTTTCACTCTGCGCATTCCTTCGAGACCCCAAGAAGGATCTTCGAAATACTGAATTTCCAAATCTTCCAATCTGCGACCCGCCTTTACGGCTGTAGCTACACTCCAAACTCCATTTGGGTCAATTCTCAAACCGAAGTTATCACCCAATCTTTCACGACAAAGTTCAAGCACACGAACTTCTTCCATTGGATCCATTACACCCGCTTTCAACTTCATAGCTGTAACACCGAGCGTTTCTTTCAACTCTACACAAAGGTCAGCCATATCCTCGGCATATTTATCGTGTCCACCACCTGGACGGTCGTAACGCCAAAAAAGATAACCAATCATCGGAATTTCAGGTCGTAAAGCACCACCAATAAGCTTATGCATTGGTACATTGCATGCTTTGCCCATAATATCCAGACAAGCAATTTCAATGGCACCGTAAAGTCTTGAATTTGACAAATAATAAATACTCCGCAACACTTTGAGTTTGATGGTCTCCAAATCAAAGGGATCCAATCCAACAATTCGGGGTTTTAATTTCAATAAAGCTCCGCGCTGGTCACCACCACCCACTTCACCTAATCCTATAATACCTTCATCTGTAATAAGTTCCAGAATAGTTCTCATCAAATAACCCGGATGAACACCGGTGTTATGGCGCAACATACTATTCATAGGAATAGCCACGGTGCGTACTTTCATGTCAATAATTTTCATTTTTATTTTTTTTGGTTGAATATATTATTTCTTTAGCAAAAAAGGTTCAATTTTCTGAGCGTATAATTTATAACAAACTTGATTAACATGTAGCGTATCAGCCAAAAATAATTCCCTTTTATAACTGCCATCCTCATTAAGAGTAATTGGGGCAATATCTACATATTTCAATTGAGGTTTTGTTGAAGCAAAATCCTTCATTTTAGAGTTGAACTCAGTTATTTTATCCTTGTTCTTATGTCTTTTAGGACTATATTTTACAGATAGTAATACGATAGGGACACCCGGAAGTTTAATTTCCGTCAGACGAATAAAAACTTTTAAATCCGATAGTAAATCATCCGGTTTTATTCCACTTCCCAAATCATTATCTCCTTCATAAAGAACAACTTGCTTTGGTCTGTAAGGATATAGTATCTGATCGGCATAATTAATAACATCAGTCAGTTTTGAACCACCAAATCCTCTATTCAGCACATTTGAGTTTGGAAAGTAGCTTTGCAGATTATGCCACATTGTAAAAGTGGAACTACCAATAAAAACTACCAAATTTGTGGTATCAATGCCTTTTTTGTCTTCATCAGTAAAGCGCGTAAACTCCTTTTCAAACTTCTTTGGTATTTTATATTCAAGTATTTGTGCATTTAGTTGGTTCAACTGAAATACATAAAAACAACAAAGAATGACAAAAACTTTTTTTAAAATAGACATTTTATATTAGGTCGTATGATTTTAGTATTTAATAATGTAACACTGATCGAGAACAGCGGAACCAGTTGGCTTAATCTTATTGTCACTTGTAATGATAAAATCGGCTTTGGCATCAGTTGCTTCACGAAACAGTCCATCGGTAATTGAAATAGATTTTACGGTTTTTCCGGCAGGTAAATCAACTACTGCTGTTGATTTCAGAAATACAATAAATTGTTTGCCTGTTTTGGGTTGAATTACAGAGATTGCCGAATCACTTGCATACGCATTGGGGCTTTTATATACTGTTCCATTCCATGTGCGATTAGCTACTGGAGTATTATTTATGTTTTCCCAATTTGGTAAAACACGTATCAACTTGAGTCTGGCAGGTATATCTTTCATACTTCCATAAGTGGGCATATCACCGGTACCGCCAACTCGTCCAAACCAGTTGAACCAAGACTTATTAACCGCAATTTTTGCGGCATTTACTCGGTTTATTGGCTCAGTAAAATTAGTTGGTGCAGTATTATCAACATGCTCTTTATCAATCAATGGAGCAGTTCCATAAGTTGTATAAATACGGCTATCATCCAAGTAACTAACCTCTTTATTTTCTTGGGAGACAATATCCATAACAATCTGCTTTGCATCAGACCTACCTTTAATTTTATTAATCCATTGATCCCAAATCTGATAAGGTTGAGCAATACTCCTAAAATATGGATATTTTAATCTAGTAGCAGTAAAAAGTGCTTTATAAAATTCAGCAGTCCCATCACTATGAGTTGCATAATCATGTACATTATTACCATATATTGCCCCAAAATCTCCACCAGTCCAATACGCCAGAGTTGATTGATAACCACCGTTTTCTTTACTTTTGCCATAGAAATCTCCGGTTAAATCAGGCACATCCCAAGCAAATCCTCCAAAATGGAATTTCGGATTGGTACTTTCGATGGCTTTAATTTGAGCAAGAATTTTATCAACAGCCCAATCAATTACCTTCTTTTGTTGAAAATCAAGCTGGACTGAAAATGAGGTAGCACTTGTAAACCATCCTGAAGCCAAATTATTTGGAAATAGATCATTACTTTTTAAAGTGCAATAATTAGTGTAGAAATCGGCATCGGTGCTATTATACGATTTGGAGGTATCAACCACACGGGAATAAGTATTGTATTCAGGTGTTTCTAAAATAAAATATAAATTATCAGACAATGGATCACTCTCCATACCTTTCATATAAAATACATAACCATATCCCATTTGTTTGGCATAAGCAAGATTATCGCTCAAATTTGCAGCTCCATTCCAGGATACGCCAAAATAGTTTCTGTATTCAGGCAAGTCATTTCCTACGGGTACAAATGGAACAGGAGGTTCATCCTGAGTTTTGCAAGAAATGAACGATACTAAAAACACTATTAAAATAGCAAGCAGCTTTAAAATCTTCATAAATTTAGACGTTTATAATTGAAAAAATTAAATATTTTGGAGTACAACAACAATGAATTCCAAATATTTACTTTACATTAAACATGACATTCTAATGAAACATCATGTATTGAGAAACTAAAAGTTTACAATATAACACCCTTCAAGAACTGCTGAACCAAGAGGTTTTATTTTGTTGTCACTTGTAATGACAAAATCAGCTTTTGCATCAGTTGCTTCGCGAAACAATCCATCAGTAAGTGAAATGGATTTTACGGATTTTCCGGCAGGTAAATCAACCACTGCTGTTGATTTCAGAAATACTATAAATTGTTTGCCTGTTTTGGGTTGAATAACAGAAATGGCTGAATCACTCGCATAAGCATTAGGGCTTTTATACACTAATCCATTCCAGATACGACTTGTGATTGGAGTAGAGTTTATGTTTTCCCAATTTGGTAAAACACGTATTAATTTTAGTCTTGCCGGTACATCTTTCATACTTCCGTAAGTGGGCATATCACCGGTACCACCAGTCCTACCAAAATAATTAAACCAAGATTTATTCATCGCTAATTTTGCAGCATTTATTCTATTTGCCGGCTCTGTAAAGTTTGCCGGAGCTGTACTTGCAACATGCTCTTTATCTATCAATGGTGCAGTTCCATAGGTTGTATAAACACGGCTATCGTCTAAAAAAGTTACTTCTCTATTTTCCTGAGCTAGAATATCCGGCATAATTAATTTTGCATCTGCTCTGTCTTTGACTTTACTTATCCATTGATCATATATGCTATATGGTTCCATGATTGTTTTGAAATTTGGATACTTTATTTTTGTAGCCGAAAATAAAGCTTTGTAAAATTCCGCAGCTCCATCACTGCGAGTTGGGTAATCGTGTACATTCGTACCTGATACTAATCCAAAATCGCCACCAGTCCAATATTTTAATGTAGTTGGTGAAACTGCATCTGTTCCTCTATATTTTGGCCAAAAGTCACCCACTAAATCAGGAACATCCCAGGCATAGCCACCAAAATGAAATTTTGGATTGACACTTTCAATAGCTTTTACTTGTGTAAGAATTTTAGAAACTACCCAGTCCACAACTTTTTTTTGTTGATAATCAAGTACTACTGAAAATGTTGTAGGATTTGCAAACCATCCGGTAGCTAAATTATTCGGAAATGGATCATTGCTTTTTAACGAGCAATAATTACTATAAAAATCCATATCTGTAGAATTATAAGATTTTGATGCATCCACATAACGTGAAAACACAGCATAATCGGGCGATTCTATAAAAAAATATAAATTATCAGACAATGGATCACTTTCCATGCCCTTCATATAAAACACATAACCATAGCCCATTTGTTTGGCGTAAGCTAAATTTTCACTCAAGTTGGCTGCACCATTCCACGAAACACCAAAAAAGTTTCGGTATTCAGGCAAATCAGTTCCAGTTGATACAAATGGAACAGGAGGTTGATCCTGAGTTTTGCAAGAAATGAACGATATTAAAAAAACTAATAAAATTGCAAGCAGCTTTAAAATCTTCATATATTTTATATATAGAAATGAGAAATTAAATCATTTTAGAGTACATCATTAATGAATTTAAATCATTTTTCTTGCACTAAACGTCAACATGAATTTAGAAATTTACAATATAACATCCTTCAAGAACTGCTGAGCCAAGAGGTTTAATTTTATTATCACTTGTAATGATAAAATCAGCTTTTGCATCAGTTGTTTCGCGAAACAGTCCATCAGTAAGAGAAATAGATTTTACTGTTTTTCCGGCAGGTAAATCAACAACTGCTGTTGATTTAAGAAATACTATAAATTGTTTGCCTGTTTTGGGCTGAATAACAGAAATGGCTGAATCACTTGCATATGCTTTAGGGCTTTTATATAGTATTCCATTCCATGTACGACTAGTGATTGGAGTATTATTTATATTTTCCCAATTTGGTAAAACACGTATCAACTTTAGTCTGGCAGGTACATCTTTCATACTACCATAAGTGGGCATATCACCAGTACCACCAACACGTCCAAACCAGTTAAACCATGATCTATTCATTGCTAATTTTGCAGCATTAATTCTGTTAGCTGGTTCAGTAAAATTTGCAGGTGCTGAACTTGCAACATGCTCTTTATCAATCAATGGTGAAGTTCCATACGTTGCAAAAATCCTGCTATCATCTAAAAAAGTTACTTCTCTATTTTCTTGAGAAAGTAAATCTGGCATTATCTGTTTTGCATCAGCTCTATCTTTAACTTTACTTATCCATTGATCGTAAAGACTATAAGGCTCGTATATAGTTTTAAAAAATGGATATTTTAATTTTGTAGCAACAAAAAGTGCCTTGTAAAATTCAGCTGTACCATCGCTGTAAGTTGAATAATCGTGTACATTATTCCCATAAATTACACCATAATCACCACCTGTCCAGAACTTTAAAGTTGTTGGCAATCCTCCATCAGCTTTATTTTTATTATAAAAAGCACCTTGTAAATCAGGTACATCCCATGAATAACCTCCAAAATGGAATTTGGGGTTTACACTTTCAATCGCTTTAACTTTGGCTAATATATCAGCAACCGCCCAATCAATAACTTTTTTTTGCTGAAAGTCTAACTCCGCTGAAAAATTATTTGCATCAGCAAACCAACCTGTAGCTAAGTTAGTTGGAAAAGGATCATTACTTTTCAGCGTGCAATAGTTATTATAAAAATCAGTTTTAGTCGAATTATAAGTTAAAGTTGTATTTATATATCTCGAATATGAGTTATATTGAGGAGATTCTATAAAAAAATACAAATTATCAGAAAGTGGGTCACTTTCCATACCATTCATATAAAAAACATATCCATATCCCATTTGTTTGGCATAAGCAAGATTATCGCTCAAATTTGCAACTCCATTCCAGGACACACCAAAATTGTTTCTGTATTCAGGCAAATCAGACCCAGTTGGTACAAATGGAACAGGGGGTTCTTCCTGGTTTTTGCAAGAAATATAAGTTGATAAAATCAGAATTAATGCTAAAATATATTTTGATATTTTCACAGTAAATGAATTAATCATTAATTGATTATTTTTGGGGTAGAATATTTGGTATATAAGTTTCAACAGCTACTGCATTATCTCTAATTACGAGAGTATCTAAAACCGAATAACTTTTGTTTGTGGATGGATCATTTACAGTATAGTTAAGATAAAATGCTCCTCTTTTTTTTCCACCCCATTCTTCTACTCCAGTTACATATTTTCCATTTCCCGATATATTTACAGTAGATTTTGGATCCTTTGTAATTGTAACACTATTATCTGAAGCCACATCAACAATTGCAATGAATTTTTCAGATGATAGTGCTAGTTTATCTGAATAGAGGAGTTTGCTAAGAGATAATGTGGTTAATTTTGGAATATAAGTAGTATATTCAATATATTTCTTTTCCCATCCATAACTTTTATATGTGCCTGTTACACCAACTGTAGTTTCCTTTTGAACTCCACGTTTCAGATAATATCCATGAAATTGATTTACATAGGGTCTGCTGAAAAACTCAGAACTGATTGTTATTCAATATTATATGGTTATTTTTGTGCAACTAACTGCAAGGAAATATGACATCACCCCGTAAAAAGCGTGCACAAGTGCCGGAAT